>Ga0335076_10002187_pt1 | contig 19315 bp, 14 predicted proteins | sample Lox_Sample_25_FD_206717 | JGI IMG/M metagenome (GOLD analysis project Ga0335076, IMG submission 206717) | Soil microbial communities from Loxahatchee National Wildlife Refuge, Florida, United States - Lox_Sample_2.5 | ecosystem: Environmental > Terrestrial > Soil > Wetlands | place: USA...
GACCGCGCCGCAGATCCGCAGAGCGCGCAAATGGATGTCTACATCGGGATCAAGTAAAGACAAGCCTTCGATTAGCGGCTTCGAACTCAATAGCTGTTGACCCATTCTGAGCGATTCGTAGACCGTGATTCATTTCTCATCGAAAATCCGAAACACCCGGGTAGATGGCCGTCCGACTCGATGCTAGACTACGCGCACCGTTGGAGGCCGGAATGCATTTCCCGAATCATCCCCTGCGACAGCTGGTATTCACTGCCGCTGTGAGTTTCTTGCTGGCGAGCGTTTTAAATTCCCAAACCGATTCCCGGCAGCGGAACTCGACTTCGAAAGTAGAAACCCAGCAACTGCAGATCACCGAATGTGAAAACGACGCGTGCGGCAGGACGAACGACGACGTGACTTGGACTTTTGCTAGCTCTACGAACGGCTCCACGGGAACAGGAAAGTTCGGCACCGGCAGCCAGCCACTCATCCTCGAACACTTCGATCACAGCTCCATCACGGTCCGCCGCACCGATACGACTGGCTCGTGGCTGGGTTCGGCAATTTACACGGGTCACATCGATGGAACCCTTATCGAAGGCAAAGTTGTCTACATTGACCCAAACAGCAGCCAGCATCGCACCGGCACATGGTCCGGCATTATCGGCAGCCGTGAAGTTGCCCTGGATTGGGCGTCACGTCGTGTAAAACCTGCCTCCACGCCCGATAACGCTGCCGCTGAAACTCCGGCATCAAGCCGTCCGGTCGTACCCGCTAGCAAGCCAAAGCGTCCAGTATTGCGCGCTTCTTCCGGCAAGAAACAAGTCAACATGAATGGCATCTGGGTTGGAGGGTTGACCTATCAGGACAAACAGATTTTGCGATTTTTTCGTGTAGAACGAAAAGCTGATGAATTCAGCATGTGCGTCATCAACGGCCCGAAAGTCTGCAACAAAGATGCTGTCTCCTGGGACGAAGTCTGCGCCCCAATCGACGACGGCGGTCCCTGTATCGAGAAGACCAGTAATCACGGCAGATTTGCCACCGACTCCCAGGTGGAGTTTGTCGATGCCAAGGATCGGATGATCATTGACAACCCCGACTCGATGCATACCGAGCACGGTTTTAAAATGCTGCGTCTCGTCTATCAGCCCGAAGATGTGCCCTGCGACGAGGCCAACAGCTTCCACATGATGGCCCCCGCGACCTTTGCCCGCGTGAAAGACGCCATTAACCGCGATGGCCTGTCAGAAGCTTTGTGTTATCTCCGCGTCGGTGCCGCGGGCGGTGATCCGCGCTCCCAAAGCCTCTATTCCAATCTGCTCTACTTCGGCGAGGGTGTGCCGCAAGATTTCAAAGCCGCGTTTGACTGGGCGCAGAAGGCCGCGGACCAACATGAATTTCTCGGGGAGTTGATGCTTTCCGTGATGTATCAAACCGGAAACGGCGCACCGAGAGACCAGCAGAAATCGGCCCAATGGTCGGCCCAGGCAGATCAGGACTTCCAGGCCAAGTTCCAGCTCGTGCAAGAAGGTCCCCGATGGCTTAGCGAAGATGAATTCGCGCGGCGGTCGCGGGCCGAACAACAAGCGCTGATGTACCGGACGGCAGGAGCGGTAATAGAGCTGCTCCGCGGCATCACAGCCCGGGGCACGGAAGCAGATCGGCGGCAACTAAGAACTGGCGAGAACCGGGAGCTGGCCGAATTCCACGCCGGCGAAAACCCGAATGTACAGGAAGCCGAACAACGAGGAGATCGAGCTTTAGGCGCTCTCTTTCAACTCGGCCTCGGTGGCGGCATGCCGTATCTGGGCCCCAATCAGCAGCAACAACCGACCCTCGACAGCGCCGGGATCGACAGTCTTCGCCAGGTATTTCTGGCTGAGACGAGAGAAACCAGAAATTGGAAGTGAAACGCCGGACCGATCTAGCCGAATGCAACGATCCGGGGAAAATCTGAGAGGGGAAAACACCCCGCCACCGTTACAGCTGCACACGCCGCAAACGCAGCGCATTTGTAATCACCGAGACTGAACTGAAGCTCATCGCCGCGGCAGCGAAAATCGGGCTCAGGAGCCATCCGAACACCGGATACAACACTCCCGCGGCGATCGGAACGCCGATGGCGTTGTAGATAAACGCGAAGAACAGATTCTGCCGGATGTTGCGCATTGTCGCTTGGCTCAGCTTTCGCGCCCGCAGAATTCCTGTCAGGTCACCTTTCACTAATGTCACGCCGCCGCTCTCCATCGCAACGTCGGTTCCAGTGCCCATCGCGATGCCGACGTCCGCCTGGGCCAGTGCCGGAGCATCGTTGATGCCATCTCCCGCCATCGCGACAATTCTTCCCTGCTTTTGCAGTTCGCGGATCACTTCGGCTTTCTGCGACGGAAGCACCAGCGCTCGAAAATCATCAATACCGAGCTGTCGAGCCACGGTTGACGCCCGGAATTCGCTGTCCCCCGTCAGCATCACGACGCGCCATCCCTGATTCTTTAGTTCTCCGATGGAAGCCTTGGACGCGGCCTTGACGGGATCCGTCACATCGATCGAGCCTGCGAACTTCCCATCGACCGCAATGAAAATGTTTCCGTGATCGTCCGCGGGCAGCGCTGAGGTTGCCCCATCCTTCTCGCGTTCTTTGCGAGAGGGTGGGGACTTTGCGTCGATCTCCTCCATGAAGACCTGGTTTCCCACCGCCACCAAATGACCGTCAACGGTACCTTGTACACCTTTTCCAGTAAATGACTGGAAATCTCGTGCGTCCCTGAGAATCAAACTCTTTTCCATGGCAGCCGCAACGATCGCACTGGCGAGCGGGTGCTCACTGCTTCGTTCGAGGCTCGCTGCGAGACGAAGAAGTTCATCGTCCCTGAGTTCCTTAGCTCGCGCCCAGACACCAACCACGCGTGGCTTGCCTTCCGTCAGTGTTCCCGTCTTATCCACGACCAGCGTGTCGACTTTTTCCAGGATCTCCAGCGCTTCCGCGTTCTTGATCAGCACCCCGGCATGAGCGCCGCGGCCCGTACCCACCATAATCGCCATCGGCGTCGCGAGCCCCAACGCGCACGGACACGCAATGATCAGCACCGCAACCGCGTTCACCAAAGCATGCGCCAGCCGTGGCTGAGGACCGAGAACAAGCCAGGCGACAAATGTAATCACTGCAACCCCAACCACCGCCGGCACGAACCATCCCGACACGCGATCCGCCAGCTTCTGAATCGGAGCGCGGCTGCGATGCGCCTGTCCCACCAACTGCACAATCCGCGCCAGCAGGGTCTCTGAGCCCACGCGCTCGGCTTGCATGATGAACGACCCTGTGCCATTCACCGTCGCTCCAATCACCTTCGCGCCCGACGACTTCTCCACCGGAAGCGATTCGCCCGTGATCATCGACTCATCGATGGCGCTACCACCCTCGATCACGATTCCATCCACCGGCACCTTCTCGCCCGGCCGCACCCGCAAACGATCGCCCGGCTTCACCTGGTCGAGAGGCACGTCCCTTTCCGAGCCATCCGCGCCCAGCAACCGCGCGGTCTTCGGACTCAGATCCAGCAACGCGCGGATCGCCGCGCTCGTGCGACTCCGCGCGCGCAGTTCCATCACCTGCCCCAGCAACACGAGCGCCGTGATCGCCGCTGATGCCTCAAAATAAACATCCGGATATCCGCCCATGCCGCGCAACGATGCCGGAAAAATCTGTGGCGCAACCGTCGCCACCACGCTGTAGAGGTAAGCCACGCCCGTGCCCAGCCCAATCAGCGTGAACATATTTGGACTGCGGTTGACCAGCGAAGTCCAAAAGCGCTGGAAGAAAGGCAGCCCGCACCACAGCACCACTGGAGTCGCCAGTGCGAACTCCAGCCGTGGAAGGCGCGCCCCACCCAACACGCCCATGAAGGCATGCGGCCACACCATGCCTCCCATCGCGATCGCGAGCAGAGGCACCGTCAAAACCACGCTCAGCCAGAACCGCCGCGTCATGTCGCGCAGCTCGGGATTCTCCTCAACCCCGGCGCTCACCGTGCGCGGCTCAAGCGCCATCCCGCATAGCGGGCACGATCCGGGCTCACTCCGCACGATCTCCGGATGCATCGGGCAGGTGTACTCGGTCCGAGTGGCGACCTGCGGGACGTCCGGCTCCAGCGCCATGCCGCATGACGGACACGCCCCAGGCTTGTTCTCCCGCACCTCGGGACACATCGGGCAAACGTAGTCGGTCGCACCAGCCGTGGGCGGGGCAGGCTTCGGCGCAGGTTGAATTAACACAGAGCTTGCCTGCACATTTCGAGACGTCGCGGCCGTACTGCCCATATACCGTTCCGGATCTTTCTTGAATTTCTCTGCGCAACCGCCACAGCAGAAGTAGTACTTTTTCCCCTCGAATTCGTAGACGTGCCTGGCATTCGCGGGATTCACATTCATCCCGCAAACCGGGTCTTTTTCGAGAGTTGTAGGGGAAATCGTAAGCGTCATCTCAATTTTGCCTGGCCAGAAGCAATTCCTACTGTCTAGATTGCCGATGCACTATATTAGATTCATCCGGCGGCGGCCGGAGCACTTCAACCCCATCATAGCGAAGAGGTTGTTCCCATGACCTATCTTGAAATTGTATTCAACTACGGTGCCTTGCCCGGAGAAGCAGAAATGCGCGCCATCGACAGCATGCGCGAGGTTTATGGCATCCGGCGCGTGCAATTCAACGCCAAAGAGCGGACCGTACGCGTGGAGTTCGACGCATCCCGCCTGAAACAAGACGCCGTGGCAAAGCTTTTGAGGGATGCGGGAATCGACGTGAGGGAACCGGTCGAACTGGCGTGAAATGTTACCCCGAGATGATGGGGACTCCGCTGATAGATCGAGGTGCCACCGGCAAGCTACGAGGGGTTGGGGGAGGGCCTCAGCAACTGTCCGTTATAAGCAAGGGGTGCTCACAGAAAACCTCTGGCCGAAGTTATTCTCTGAAGCACCCCGTTGCGCGCCACTTCGTCTGCCATCCCATGTAGCAAGCGTTATGCCGTCCGCAACGCATTGAAAATACTGGTTCACCCTTCATGGTGCCGGGTACAAATTGCCACCCCAGGGGGAATTTTTTTCGGGTCCCGCCGAGGCAACGGCAGGGCCATCGCGGCTGTTGAAATCCTCGGAACGGTCCCCTGGCTTCGGGCGCAGTAAGCACACACGGCTCACTTCAAAACCCGCGCCCCGTGCCGATTTTAAGGCTTTGCGCTCGCGAGCTTGAGCCGGCTTCCATCCAGCGGCACATCACGCTGAATTTCCATCTCAATCGAAGTTCCCACGTCGAGCTTTACATCCGGCCCCCGCTTCAGCAGCGCCCAAGCCACTCCCGCCGCCAGCCCGGCTCCGCCGCCGGCACGCGCTCCGGTCAAGCCACCTGCTGCCAGACCTCCAATGCTACCCGCGGTGCCAGCCACTGCTCCGCCCTTCGCAGCGTCCTCGATCCTCTTACCGGTGTTTTTATCTTGCTGGATCGTTCCCTCTTTGTCCTTCACCGTCTTGTCCTCTGACCCGGGCGTATTCTCCACCGAGCCCGGCAGCAAGACCGTGTATCCGCTCGGATAAATCATCGACGTGAAGTGCATCAGGATCTCAGCCCTTCCCTTCGTTCGGCCCGCTCGGGCGACGTGCGAAATTTTTCCCTGAATGTAGGTTCCAGCGGGCACCAGCACTTTCTCGTTCAACACAAAAGGAAACGCCGTCTGCGCGTATACCGGATCTCCTTCACGTGCTGTCTTGGTCGAGATCGCCTGAGCCAGCGTGAGAGGAATCTTCGAACCCGAGGGGATTGTGAGCGCGTTCTGGCCTGCACTCTCGGCTTGAGCAGGACCAGCGCCTTGGGAGTCTTTAGCTCCCGCGACGTCCCCCACTTTCACCGGTGTTGCCGAGAGTCTCGGCCTCTCCGACGTCTGCGCCAACGCGATACCCGAAGCCAACAGAATCGCAAGAAAGATTCGCATCGCGACCCTCCGCAAAGCACATTCTGAACGCAAGAAGATTACTACGGCTTAGGCGCTAGGATGCCAGCTTTGTAAGCGAAGGTTATCCCTCCACGTTCCCAAGTGCGTGTCAAAAAAATCCATAATCCCCTGTCGAAAGATTTTACAAAAAAGATCTTGACACCGATCGTGTGTTATACTTAACTACAACAGTACTTAGGCCAGTCACCTGGACAACCATCGAGGCCTAAGCAGGAGATTCGATATGAGACCTTTCCGAGTTGCGCTGATGCTTACACTGTCGCTGGTTCTGGTCGGCCTTTCAACTGTGGCAGTCGCCCAATCCGACGCTCAAAAGTCTTTCGACAAACTAAAAACCCTCGCAGGCACCTGGAAGGGAGCAGTCAAAGCTACCCCGGCGCTGCAAGACTGGGATAACGCCCTGATCTGGATCTCGCTGCGGGTCACGTCGCGCGGAAACGCCATGGTCCACGAGATTAAGCAGCCCGGCACGCCGGATGACATCACGAAAGACGATCCGATCACCATGCTTTACATGGACGGCGATCATCTGACCCTGACCCACTACTGCGACGCGGGCAATCGTCCGCGAATGACAGCCAAACCTTCTCCCGATGGCAAGACGGTAGAATTCGAATTCACCGACGTTGCTGGCAGTACGCAGTACGGCCATATGCATCACGCGATTTTCACCTTCATCGACGCCAATCATCACTCCGAAGATTGGACGTTCATGATGCCCGGCGACAAAATGATCCAGGCCCACATGGACCTCGAACGCTTAAAGTGAGATTGGAAAGCAGAGCTGACAAGTAACCAGGATTAACGCGATGGATCTCGAATGGAACGACAATCAGCCGATTTACCGCCAGTTGCGGGATCGTGTTGTCGCCATGATCCTCGACGGCGTACTGAAGGAAGGCGATTCCCTCCCCTCCGTGCGCAACGTCGCGGCCGAGTATCGCGTCAACCCCATCACCGTGCTCAAGGGATATCAACAACTGGTCGACGAAGAGTTAGTCGAAAAACGGCGAGGTCTCGGGATGTACATCAAGACGGGCGCCCGGGACCTCTTGCTACGCGGTGAGCGCGAGAAATTCCTCGCCGAGCAGTGGCCCACCATTCAAGCAACCATCCAGCGGCTTGGCCTTACCCCCGAAGAATTGCTCAAGAACGGTTCCCGCCGTTCCTCCAAAGCCGACGCCCCAAAGGAGAAGGGCTGACCTATGGCATGCATAGAAGCACGCGGCCTTCGCAAGGCCTTCGGAACGAACATCGCCCTCGACGGCATAGACTTGAGAGTCGAGCAGGGACGCATCCTCGGCCTGATCGGCCCCAACGGCGCCGGCAAAACGACCGCCCTCAACGCCATCCTAGGCCTCACGCCTTATGAAGGGCAGCTCAGCGTTCTCGGCCGCAATCCATGGAGGGAGCGCGACCGCGTCATGTGCAATGTCTCTTTTATCGCCGACGTTGCCGTGCTGCCGCGCTGGATCCGGGTCTCCCAGGTGCTCGAATACCTCGCCGGCATTCATCCTCGATTTGATCGCGCCAAGGCGGAAGGCTTTCTGACGAAGACCAGCATCAGGCAGCAAAGCAAAGTTCGGGAATTATCCAAGGGCATGGTCACTCAGCTCCACCTCGCCCTGGTCATGGCCATCGATGCCCAACTGCTCGTGCTCGATGAACCCACGCTCGGCCTCGACATCCTCTTTCGGAAGCAGTTCTACGATTCCCTGCTTAACGATTATTTCGATCACAGCCGCACCATCATCGTGACTACGCACCAGGTGGAAGAACTCCAGCACGTGCTCACCGATCTCATGTTCATCGACCGCGGCCGTATCGTGCTCAACTGCAGCATGGAAGATTACGAGACGCGTTACTTCGAGGTCATGGTCAACCCCGATCAGCTTGCCGCCGCCAAAGCGCTTCGCCCTATCCAGGAGCGGCAGGTATTCGGACGCAGCGTGCTGCTCTTCGACGGTGTCGACCGCCAGAAACTCAGCGTCTTTGGCGAGGTTCACACCCCCAGTATTGCCGACCTGTTCGTTGCGGTCTTAAGTAATAAGGTCGAGGGAACGAAAGCCGAAACGCAAGGACAAAGACAAGAACGGGAACAAGGACCAGTTCAATGAACACCAACTCGAATGCGCAAACAGACACGCTTTCCGGCGCGCGTATCGACTCGCAGGCCGCCGCTTCTTCGCTCTCGGTCCCACGACAGTTCGCCTGGTCCCTTCGCCGCGAACTCTGGGAGAACCGTTACATCTACCTGGCTCCGTTGACGGTCGGTGCGTTCACGCTTTTCGTTTTTTCGCTCACCATCGTTCACGTAGTGCGGAAAATGCACGCCGAGATGGCGCTCGATCCGGACAAAATGCACGGCGCGCTCGCTGCTCCGTACGACACCGTAGCGGCGCTGTTCATGGCGGTCCAGATGCTCGTCGGAATCTTCTACTGCCTCGACGCGCTCTATGGCGAACGCCGCGACCGCAGCATCCTTTTCTGGAAGTCACTGCCCGTCTCCGACACCATCACCGTTCTTTCCAAAGCGACGATCCCGATCATCATCATTCCTCTCCTCACATCCGCGCTGTGCGTCGTCACCTTGTGGATCATGCTTTTCATCAACAGCGCGGCATTCTCCGTCACCGGATACAGCGTCTCCTGGTTGTGGAGCCAATTGCGGCTGCCCGAGATGTCGGTGCTGATTGTGTATCACCTTCTCACCGTTCACGCCCTGTGGCACGCCCCGATCTACGCCTGGTTCCTGCTGGTTTCAGCGTGGGCGAAGCGCGCGCCATTTCTGTGGGCATTCCTGCCGCCGATTGCGATCGCCGCCCTGGAAAAAGTCATGTTCAACACCACTCACTTCCTCGGGCTGCTGGGGTATCGCCTGGCAGGCGGTCCGGAGGGTGCTTCCGGCATGGACTTCCCCATCCATCCCGGAATCCATCTCACTCCCCTGCGCTTCCTGTTCAGTTCCGGCCTGTTGGACGGATTCATCTTCACGGCGATCTGTCTTGCGATCGCCATCCGTCTCCGCCGTTATCGCGGTCCAGTTTAGGACACGCATTCGGTCGAGGATTGTCCACAGGCTTCGGTCGCCGTCGAGGAGCGATGAGATGCGTCTGCCCATCCTGATTCTTCACATCACTGCCGGCATCATGGGGCTCATATCAGGCACCGTAGCCATGTCCCTTCGCAAAGGCTCACGAGGCCATCGGACCTCCGGCAACGTCTTCGTCGTCTCCATGCTCATCATGGGTGCCTGCGGTTCTTACCTGGCGATCTTGAAACATCAGACGGGAAATATTTTCGGTGGTCTACTAACCGTCTATCTCGTGTCTACTGCATGGCTGACGGGGAGGCGCAGAGATCCCGGCCTCTTTGATTGGACTGCGTTCGCAATGGCTATCGGAGTCGGAGGAACTCTACTGGTGCTTGGCACGAAGATCGCAACAGGTCACGGAGAACTTCAAGCGGGAGTGCCACTCGGCATGTACTTCGTCATGGGGTCAATTCCCCTGATCGCTGCCGCCGGCGACCTGCGCATGCTTCTTCGCGGAGGAATCTTCGGCACGGCGCGCCTGTCGCGCCATCTCTGGCGCATGTGTTTCGGTCTCTTCATCGCCACTGGATCTTTCTTCCTCGGACAGCAGCAAGTGATTCCCGAACCGTTTCGCCAACAGTTCCTGCTCGTCCCGCTAGCCCTCGCACCGCTCGCTCTGCTGATCTTCTGGATGATCCGCGTGCGCGTCAGCATGGGCTTCAAAAAGATGAATCCGGCGCACACGACCCCACGCGTTCGCGTATTAATCGGTGGGCAGAAGCAGACCTGCAGGTAGTGAAGCGAAAGCGCTGATGAACAAGGTTGATAAGCAGAGTTGATGAAACCGGGTGCCCCACCCTTGTCGCGCCTCTTGCGACAGGGTGGGGACTTTGACTTACGTTTTCCGATGGCAGAGCATCTAGGCACGCATCCCAGCTGCGAAAGCCTCACTTGTAGATCAGATACTTTTCCCGTACCTTGCCGAACTTCTCCAGCCCATCCGCCCAATCCTGCGCGATGCGACGCGGATCCTGCCCCGCCACCAATGCGTCGTACACGCCTTGATTCACCAGTAGCGATTGCATGCGCTCGATCTTGAAATCTGCCGCATACAATTTGTGCAGCGCAGCCGCGAGTTCAATCCCCAACTCTGGCGCATCGAATCCATTGCGCTCCGTCAGAACAATGTTGACGCCGTGGCACTCCTGCCCGCTGTACACACTCGCCGTCGGCGTGAACGTCACTGGAACAAACCGGACTCCGGCAATCCCCCGCACATTTAAGTAGGCCGAGAATTCCTTGCTCTTGATCCACGGCGCTCCCACCAGCTCAAACGGCGTATCGGTTCCACGTCCTACCGAAACATTGGTGCCTTCGATCAGCGCCACTCCCGGATACAACGCCTCTTCGGTAACGCTTCTCATATTCGGCGACGGATTCACCCACTCCAGCCCCGTCGAGTCAAACCAGTCTCCGCGCTGCCAGCCGTCCATCGGAACGATCGTGAGCTTCGCATTGATCCCGCGCTCGACGTTGAACATCTTCGCCAGTTCGCCGATCGTCATTCCGTGCCGCACCGGCACAGTCCAATAGTTCGTGAAACTCTCCCGCCCTGCATCCGTCTCGGGCCCTTGCACAAACGATCCTGTAATCGGATTCGGCCGATCCAGCACAATCAACTCAATCCCAGCCTTCGCGGCCGCTTCCAGAAAATATCCCAGCGTCGTCTCGTAGGTATAAAAGCGCACGCCCGCGTCCTGGATGTCATATACAATCGCATCCAGATTCTTGAGCGCGTCCAGTGCGGGCCGCCGCGCCGCATCCGTCGCCCCATACACGCTGTACACCGGAATGCCCGTTGCCGCGTCCTTCGAGTTGTTAATATCCGTCGTGTCGAGCGAACCAGTAACCCCATGCTCCGGACTGAAGATCGCATCCAGCGAAACTCCCGGGGCCTGCGCCAGCACGTCGATCGTCCGCCGTCCATCGGAATCAATTCCGGTCTGATTCGTCACCAGCCCGATTCGCCTCTTGCCCTCTGCCGCCTTCAGAACATCAAAGCCATGCGCTTCCAGCACATCGATGCCATTCTTCACGCTTCCATTCCGCGTGCTCATGCGCCGCGCCGCGCTCTGCGCCTCGTTGTAGCCGGTCACGCTCTTCCACCGCAGCTCATCTTTTTCCGTCGGCGTCAGGTTCAGCGCTGCGGTCACTTCTGTGGCTACCTTCGACCGCAGCGCAATGGCAGTTCCCTTGCCTCGCGGATGCACCGCATTCGTCAACAAAATGATGTACGTCTGCGTCGTTGGATCGATCCACATCGATGTTCCAGTGAATCCCGTATGCCCAAACGAACCCACGGGCAGCAAGTCGCCGCGATTCGACGAAAACGGAGAATCGATGTCCCACCCAAATCCGCGCAGCACGGGCGCGGACGGCGGTTGCTCCGGCTGCGTCATCTTCGTCACCATCACCGCCGACAGAATTCCGCCCCCGCCATTCAGAAGAGCCTGTGCAAACTTCGACAGATCGTCTGCCGTCGAAAACAATCCCGCATGTCCGGCCACTCCACCCATGAGTCGGGCCCTCGGATCGTGCACCACGCCCCGCAGCATGTGCTCCGTCTCGTCATATTGGGTTGGGGCAATTTTCGCTCGCCACGCCGCCGGAGGCACGAACCGCGTGCGGGTCATCTTCAAAGGCGCAAAGATGTGTTTCGTCGAATACACGTCGAGCGGTTCGCCTGAAATCCGTTCCACCAGCGCTCCCAGCACAATGAAGTTGGTATCGCTGTAGATAAATCCCGAGCCCGGCGCCTGGACAGGCGTCTCCGCATAAGCTAGGCGGAGCGCTGATTCCTTCGAATCGAATGCCGGCGTCAATTCGATGTCGGGGGCAAGGCCCGAATAATGCGTGATCAACTGCCGCAGCGTGATGTCTTCCTTCCCGTTCTGCGCAAACTCCGGAATGTACTTCGCCACCGGATCATTCATCCGCAGCTTGCCAAGTTCCACTAGTTGCATCACAGCAGTGGTCGTCGCAACGACCTTAGTCAGGGATGCCAGATCGAACACTGTATCCAGCGTCATCGTCTCGTGCTTCGGATCGAGCGCCCGGTGCCCGTAAGCCTTGCGATAGATAACCTTGCCATCATGGCCAACCAGCAGCACGGCCCCGGGAATATTGCCGTCCGCAATTGCCTGCTGAATGATAGAATCCACCGATCCCAGTCGCACCGCCGTTGCACCCGTCGACGAAGACGAAACCCGTCCGGAACTAGCGAGCGCGGTCCCCAGCGTTGGCTGCCCTCCGATCGCCTCCGCGGCAAATAGCGATTCAGAAAACGTGAAAAGTGAGATCAACCGCAAGATAGGCAAACTCGCCCTCAGCCAATGTGTGCCCGAGAAAGGTTGCGGCCGAGGGTGCGCCACTTCTGGCAGCTTTTGCAAGAAGTGGGGTAGTAGGACGAAGCGTGATCTCAGGCCTATCGATTTTGATGTAAATGAAGAGATGCTCTGACTCTACACAACTGCGATGTAACCCTCAATCATCGCAGGTGATAACAAAGGTGCACATTCCTCTGTGTCCCCCCGTGTCCCCTGTGGTTTGATCTTCGGCGACTCTCGCCCCCAGGCCGAGTCGGCTGCAAACGCGAAAGCCGGATGGAGACTGAAATTTTGAATAGAATTACGAATGAAGACAACGTGAGCACACAGATCAAGACTGACCTCATTTATTCCTTCGAGGCCCAAGACGAAATCTTTTCCCCGGCCTTCGCGATCCTGCGGGAAGCGATCGAGCAACGAGCCTTTCCCGGCGCCTCGATTGCGGTCACACACCAGGGTCGTCTTGTCGCGCTGAAGTCCTTCGGTCACTTCGTCTACCCGGGGGACCATCCTGCTCCACTTGGCATCACCGCTTCCACCCTCTTTGATCTCGCGTCCGTCACCAAGGCTGTCGCCACCACAACCATGGCGATGATCCTCTACGAACGCGGCCTACTCGAGCTCGACGCCCCAGTCATCGGTACAATTCCGGAGATTCTCGTCGATTCCTGCGGGGAGCCTGACCCTCGTCGCCGCGAAATCACTTTCCGTATGCTGCTGGCGCATTCTTCCGGCCTCCCTGCATACGAAAAGCTCTTCCTCAAGGCCCAATCGCGAGACGATCTCCTCCGCGCCGCCTTCACCACTCCTCTCACCGCCGACCCGGGCGCGCACGCTGAATACAGCGACATCGGATTCATCCTTCTCGGAGTCGCCCTCGAACGCCACGCCGAAGAGCCACTCGATACTTTCTGTCAGCGCGAGATCTTCGGTCCACTTGCTATGACCCGCACCACCTTCAACCCCGCGCCTGACCTGCGCGACCACATCCCGCCCACCGCCGACGATCGCACCTTCCGGCACAAAGTCATCCAAGGCGAAGTGCAAGACGAAAACGCCTGGGTGCTGGGCGGCGTAGCCGGACACGCCGGCCTCTTCTCGACCGCCGAAGACCTAGGCCGCTTCGGGCACACGATGCTCCAATGTAGCGCGGGCACTCCTGTCCGCGAACTGCCGGAAGAGGAAGCGGCGCCGAGCGTAAGCCCTCGCCTCACTGGAAGCCCACCTCGCGGAATCCTCCGCCCCGAAACGATCGCCCTGTTTACCCGCCGCGAGTCAACACCTTCGGGCACCTCGCGCTCATTGGGCTGGGACACCCCTTCCGCTCCATCGCAATCCGGAAAACATTTCGGACCAAGCTCCTACGGCCATCTTGGCTATACCGGAACTTCGCTCTGGATCGATCCCGACCGCCAACTCTCAATAACGTTGCTCACGAACCGCACCTGGCCAGATTCCTCCAACCAAGCCATCAAGCACGTTCGCCCGCGCTTTCACGATGCGATCATCGAAGCCCTCCGATAAGAAAACTCTGACGGACCCAAGTTAAAATGGGGAGTCCCAAACTGAACGAACCATCACCCAAAAGGCCGCCCATTGACCCGCTCCCGCAAGACTCAGTCTGATCTCCGCCAACTCTCCACTGAACAGATCCTGCCTGCCGCGCGCGATCTCGACCGCATGTCGTCGCTCGAGATTGTTCGCCTGATGAACGACGAGGATGCCAACGTTGCCGGCGCCGTCCGCCGGGCTCTGCCGCAGGTCGCCCGTGCGATCGACGTGGTTGCGGCCGGTGTGCGCCAGGGCGGACGTCTCATCTACGTCGGAGCCGGCACCAGCGGACGCCTCGGCGCACTCGACGCTTCTGAAATTCCGCCCACCTTCAACACGAGCCCTCAAACTGTTCAATTCATCATGGCCGGAGGCTCCAGAGCGCTCGGCGCCTCCACCGAAGCCAGCGAAGACGACACCGCCCTCGCCCTCGCCGAAATCGAGAAGCGCAAGCCCGGCAAGCGCGACATCGTCCTCGGCATCGCCACCAGCGGACGCACTCCCTTCACCATCGCCGCCATCGAATACGCCCGCGGCCGAGGCGCTCACACCATCGCTCTCACCTGCAATCGCAACTCGCCGCTCGAGCGCGCCGCGCACTTCGCCATCGTCACCGAAGTGGGTCCTGAAGTCGTCGCCGGATCTTCGCGCATGAAAGCTGGCACCGCCCACAAAATGGTTCTGAACATGATCTCCACCGGAGCCATGACGCGTCTCGGCTACGTCTACGGCAATCTCATGGTGAATGTCTGGACCAAGAACGAAAAGCTCATCCAGCGCGCCACTTGGAACAGGCAAGCGGGGCCGATCATGAAACCGCCGCCGCCGCGCTGAAATCCTCCGGCAACCGGACTCCGGTCGCCTTGGTGATGCTCGCCGCCAAAGTGAATCGCGCAAAAGCCGTCGCCGCGCTCAAGCAGACAAAAGGTCACGCGCGCGAAGCGATAGAAATCGCGCGCACCTAGTCGCAATCATTTCCGTCATTCCGAAAGGCAAGCGCCAGCGCAGCTGGAGGAACCTGCTCCCCCATAAAAACTATGTCATTCCGAACGGCAAGCGTAGCGCAGCCGGAGGAACCTGCTTTCCTCGGCACTGCATCCGCTTTCAACCCGCCCCAAGGTCCGCACCCTCCCGATTACCACGCTCCGCACCCTTCCCCGCTAGAATAAATCGCAGGACAATTTATGGATAAGTTCGTCATCCGCGGCGGAGAGCCGCTCCTCGGCACCGTCCGCATCAGCGGCGCGAAAAATGCCGCGCTGCCCTGCATGGCCGCGGCCCTGCTCACCGATCAGCCAGTCGTCCTCGAAAACATTCCTCAGGTCCGCGATATCCAGACCACGCGCAACCTCCTCGCCGCCATGGGGGCAGACGTCGAACTCGGCTTCGGACGCGCTCATCACCGCACTACCATCCATTGCGAAAACCTCACCGCTCCCGAAGCCTCTTATGAACTGGTCAAGACCATGCGCGCCTCCACGCTCGTGCTTGGACCGCTCGTTGCCCGCTGCGGCCGCGCCCGCGTCTCGCTTCCCGGAGGCTGCGCCATTGGTGCTCGCCCCATCGACCTCCACATCAAGGGTCTCGAAAAACTTGGCGCTAAAATCACGCAGGAACACGGCTACGTGGAGGCCTCAGCCACACGCTTGAAAGGCGCGGAAATCGTCTTCGACAAAATCACCGTCACTGGCACTGAAGACCTGCTCATGGCCGCTACTCTCGCCGAAGGCGAAACCATCCTGCAGAACTGCGCTCGCGAGCCCGAAGTCGCCGACCTGGCCGACCTGCTGAACAAGATGGGAGCGAACATTGAGGGCGCCGGCACTGCAACGATTCGCGTGAAAGGCGTGAACAGGCTCAAGGGCGCGCGGCATCGCATCATTCCCGACCGCATCGAGGCCGGAACTTTCATTATCGCCGGAGCCATGACCGGAGGCGATCTCAACATCGCCGCATGCGAGCCATCCCATCTCGCCGCCGTTCTCGACAAACTTCAGCAAGTCGGGGTCAAGACCCGCATCAACGACGACTGCGTCCGGGTCATGGGCGACAATCCGTTGATCGCGGTCGATATGTCGACGGAAGAGTATCCGGGATTCCCCACCGACTGTCAGGCGCAGTACATGGCGCTGGTGACTCAGGCCGAGGGCACATCGATCGTCGCCGAAAATATATTCGAGAATCGCTTTATGCACGCCCATGAACTGGTTCGCATGGGCGCGAATATCAAGATCGAAGGCCGTCGAGCCGTCGTCCGCGGCAAGAGCCCGCTCAGCGCCGCCGCCGTCCTTGCCAGTGATCTGCGCGCATCCGCGTCACTCGTCCTCGCTGCTCTCGTCGCCGATGGCGAAACCATTATTGACCGCGTCTACCACATCGACCGCGGCTATGAACACATTGAAGAGAAGTTGAAGGGTGTCGGCGCTCAGATTCGCCGTATAGGCGAAATGTTTCCCAAGAAGGCCGCCCCGGCCCGCGCCTGAACCACGCCTGGAAACCAATCCCATCCTGACGAGAGTGGCTGGTTTCGAACGCGAACCAAATTAGATCGCGAAAACGTCCAAAAAAAATCAAACCGCAAAGAAAAACGAACCCTTTTCGCCGTTTATATTCATCCAAGCACCAGCCAAAGCGAAGATCGTTGCTCCACGGCTTTACCCATGTCAGCGGCGCGGCGATCTGAATGCTATTGGGAAGCGAAGACAAAACCACCACAAAGTTATATAATCCACGCCTCACGGGTGCTGGGGGGGGTCCAAATGGGGACTTCACGCCGAGACTTTCTCAAGGTTGCAGCAATAGGCGGAACCGCTGCCACTATTTTCGGTTTTGATCTACAACCGGCTTACGCACAACTCAAAGAACTCAAAATTGCCCGCGCCAAAGAGACGCGGTCGACTTGCCCCTATTGTGCGGTCGGCTGTGGCGTGCTGATCTACACCATCGGCGATGGGGCAAAGAACGTAACACCGCAGGTCGTTCATGTCGAAGGCGACCCCGATCATCCCACCAATCGCGGCACGTTGTGTCCTAAGGGTTCCTCCCTCGAGCAGGACATTTTGAATCCGCGCCGGCTCATGAAGCCGCAAGTCCGGCGTCCCGGAGCCACTGATTGGCAGGACATATCGTGGGACGATGCGCTCAACGAAATTGCCCACTGGACCAAGAAAACACGGGACGCGAGCTTCGTTGAGAAAGATGCAAATGGCCACACCGTCAACCGATGCGACGGAATTTCCTTCATCGGCGGCTGCACCGATACGAATGAGTTCAATTATCTCGTCGTAAAGACGATGAGGAGCATGGGCTTGGTCTATCTCGAAAACCAAGCCCGTGTTTGACACGGCCCCACGGTCTCCAGTTTGGGGCCAACATTCGGACGCGGGGCGATGACCAACGGCTGGATCGACATCAAGAACACCGACATGATGTTGATCATGGGCGGGAATCCAGCTGAGAACCATCCTTGCGGTTTCAAGTGGGCGATGGAGGCGAAGCGCAACCGCAACGCCAAGTTGATCTCCGTCGATCCCCGTTTTACGCGCACTTCTTCAACTGCGGATCTTTTCCTGCAAATCCGCGCCGGTACCGACATTGCATTCCTGGGCGGAGCGATTCGCTACGCGATCGAGAACAACCGCATCGCGAAAGACTATCTCGTCAACTACACGAACGCAGCGTTCATTGTGAAGGAAGGCTTCAAGCTTCCAGAAGACGGTCTTTATTCCGGCTTCGACGCCGCCGCTGGAAAATATGACTTATCGACATGGAATTATGAAGGAACGGGCGGTTCGGGCGGCCAAGCCGGGACGACCGGCCACGCGCCGGAACCCGTACCCGGCAAAGTCGGAGGGGCCACGCTGCCACCCGGCCTGCCCGCGAGCGTTGCGTACGATTTGACACTCCAGCATCCACGATGCGTATTCCAGTTGCTCAAGCAACAGTACTCCCGCTACACGCCGGAAACCGTCGAGCGGATCACCGGAATTCCGAAAGATAAGTACCTGAAAGCGATCGATCTCTTCACCTCCATCCGCAAAGATGGCGACATGAAGAAGGTCGCGACGATTATCTACGCCGTGGGATGGACCCAGCACACGTTCGGTACGCAGATCATTCGCACGGCGGCTATGCTGCAGTTGCTGATGGGAAATGTGGGCCGTGCGGGCGGTGGCGTGAACGCTCTGCGCGGGCACTCGAATATTCAGGGCGCGACCGATATGGCCGGGCTTTATGACAGCCTGCCGGGTTATCTAAAGGCGCCGACTCCCGCCGACGCGGACCTGGCCGCTTTTCTGAAGCGAACCACGCCCACTTCGTCCAAACCGGGTCAGTGGGATTCGTGGAATTACTACTCCAACACTCCCAAGTTCATGGTGTCGCTGTTAAAGGCCCTCTACGGCCCCGCGGCAACGAAGGAAAATCAGTTTGCGTTTGATTACTTGCCGAAGGTCGACCGCGATTACTCGTGGACCCACATCTGGGAGGACATGTACAACGGCAAAGTCAAAGGCATGATGGCGTTCGGAATGAACGGCGTAATGATTGGGCCGGACACGAACAAGAACATCAATGCTCTGAAGAAGGCTGATTGGCTGGCTGTCGGCGAGATCTATGAGGATGAAACCAGCGAATTCTGGCGAGCTCCCGGAATCAGCCTCGACGAACAAAAGACGATCAACACGACTGTTTATCGACTGCCTTGCGCTGGCTTTGCGGAAAAAGATGGCAGCATGACCAATTCCGCCCGCTGGGTGACCTGGAAGTTTGCCGCCGTCCCGCCACCAGGAGATGCCCGGCTCGATCAAGACATCGTTGCGCAGATTTTCTTGCGCGTGCGTGATCTTTACAGAAAAGAAGGAGGCAAGTTCCCGGATCCAATTCTGAATCTCACCTGGAATTATGCCGACGCGGCGCATCCGTCCCTAGCGCAGGTCGCCATGGAACTGAACGGCAAAGCGCTCGCCGAACTGAAAGACGAAAAAACAGGGCAGGTCATCAAGGCCGGCCAGCAGTTGCCGGGATTCGCCTGGCTCAAAGATGACGGCACCACAATGTGCGGTAACTGGATCTACTCCGGCATGTGGACCGAGGCCGGCGCTCAGATTCAGCGGCGTGGTACGGACGATCCGTCGGGCTTGGGAATTTTTCCCAACTGGGCGTGGTCGTGGCCGGCAAATCGCCGCGTCCTGTATAACCGCGCGTCTTGTGATCCTGACGGCAAGCCTTGGGACGCCGAACGGAAGCAAGTCTGGTGGAACGAAACATCGCAGGCATGGGTTGGAAACGACGTCCCCGACTTCAAGCTTGATTCCCATCCCAAGGATCACATGGGACCCTTCATCATGAATCCGGAG
>Ga0335076_10002188_pt1 | contig 19311 bp, 15 predicted proteins | sample Lox_Sample_25_FD_206717 | JGI IMG/M metagenome (GOLD analysis project Ga0335076, IMG submission 206717) | Soil microbial communities from Loxahatchee National Wildlife Refuge, Florida, United States - Lox_Sample_2.5 | ecosystem: Environmental > Terrestrial > Soil > Wetlands | place: USA...
CTGCGCGCGGGATTGTTCCGGCCGATCACCCTATGGCCATTCCCGTCGGAGGCTTTGCGGCAGGCGGCGCGAAGGGCGCAGATGGTGTTGGTGGTGGAAATGAGCACCGGCCAGATGGTGGAAGACGTGCGACTGGCGCTGGACGGAAGGGTGGACGTGGAGTTCTACGGCCGTGCGGGCGGAAATGTGCCGCTGGCCGATGAAGTCGGAAAAGAGTTGTTCGCCCGGATGGGCATGGTCACAGAGTGGGGCGTTTGAGCTGCAGGTAAACAAAAGAGGTGGCGTCGTGGACGAATACAGAGTGATTGAGGCAAAGTCACCGATTTTCTACAGCAAGTACGAGCGCAAATCGGAGTTGCAGCATCAGACACACTATTGCCCGGGCTGCGGACACGGCGTAGTGCACAAATTAATCGCGGAGGCGATAGCGGATCTGGGCATGCAAGACCGCACGATTTTTGTGAGTCCGGTGGGCTGCTCGGTTTTTGCCTACTACTATTTCGATACCGGCAATGTGCAGGCGGCGCATGGACGAGCCTCGGCGGTGGCTACCGCCGTGAAGCGCGCAAACCCGGAGAGCCTGGTGATTTCGTACCAGGGCGACGGCGATTTAGCGGCCATCGGAACCGCGGAAATCATTCATGCGGCGAATCGCGGCGAAAAAATCACGGTGTTTTTTGTCAACAATGCCATCTACGGAATGACCGGCGGACAGATGGCGCCCACAACTCTGATTGGGCAGGAGAGCACGACCTCCCCATGGGGCAGGCGGCCCAGCAATGAAGGTTATCCCTTGCACATGGCGGAGCTATTATCCACGTTGCAGGCGCCGGTGTACGTGGAGCGCGTGGCGCTGAACGACAACAAGAACATCATGAAGGCGCGGAAAGCGGTGCGGAAAGCGCTGGAACTGCAACGCGAAGGGGCGGGCTTCACTTTCGTGGAGTTGCTGTCCCCATGCCCGACGATCTGGAAGATGACTCCGCAAGAATCGCGGAAATGGATCGAAGAAAAAATGCTGGCGGTCTTCCCGCTGGGCGTTTACCGCGACCGCAAGCTCGAAGCTGTGAATGACGGCGTGCCGCAGGTTACCGTTGCGAAAGTGTTGGGGCTGGATCAACCAGAAGAGGAACCCAAAGTGGAACCGGCGATCGTGGCGGAGGCACACCCGGATTTGCGCGTGAATATTGCGGGATTTGGAGGCCAAGGCGTGCTGTTGCTTGGGCAAATCCTGGCGGAAATGGGCATGCGCGCGGGACGAGAGGTAAGCTGGTTACCCTCTTACGGGCCGGAGATGCGCAGCGGAAGCGCGCACTGCTATGTGTGCCTGGCGAAGGAACAAGTGGGCTCGCCGCTGGCGGAGCATCCCGATGTGCTGATCGCGATGAACGAGATTTCGCTGCACAAATTTGCCAAGCAGGTGGGCGCACATGGCGCGGTTTTCTATAACGGGTCGAAACTGCCCGCAGGACTCCCGCCTCACCAGGCAATGATGTATTGCGTTCCGGCGTCGGAGATCGCCGACAAGCTCGGCACAACCAAGGCGATGAACATGGTCATGCTCGGAGCATTGCTGGAACTGACGCACACGCTGCCGAAGGAGAGCGCCTTTGCGGTACTGAAAGCGAAAGTGCGTAACGCAAATCTGCTGGAAGTGGATTGCCGGGCAATCGAGGCCGGGATGCACTGCTTACGGGAACAACGCGAGGGGTTGTTGGCGGACACCCACAATTCAGAATTGACACACAGCCGCTGAGCGGCATTCTTTCCCACACGATCGCAACGCGAACTCGCAACGCCAGGATGTACTACGAAGGGCTCCCTTACGCGGGCTCGGCTGTGTGGCAATTTAAATGGAATTATTGCGGCGGTTTTTCGGCGCCCGCTGGCGCTGGAGTTGTGGTCGTAAGTTGTTTGTGGATGGCGAATTCCTTTTCCGCCTCTTCCTTTTGGCCTGTGCGGACCAGCGCGGTTCCTAGCGAATAGTGGATTGCGGGATTGTCCGGCGTGAGGCGCTCGGCAACTCGCAAAGGCGGAATGGCTTCCTGATAACGCTTCACCGTAACCAGAGCAAAGCCCCACCCGAGATACGCTTCAGCAAAATTGGAATCAAGCTTCGCGGCCTCGGAAAATTGCGCGATGGCTTCGTCCCAGTTTTCGGCACGCCCCGCCAACTCACCCAGAACGTAATGGGCAGCGGCGTTCTTGGGATCCAGTTCGATTTCTTTCTGAAATTCCTGTTTGGCGCGCTCGGTCAACTTGCCATCCGGATCGGGCCTGGAAAGCAATAACCGGCCTAACAAGAAATGCAGCCCTGGAGTATTGGGCTCTTTCTCGATCATGGTTTCGTATTCGTGCTGAGCCTCGTCCCACTTGCCTTGCATCTCCAGAGCTTCGGCGTTCAGCTTATGCGCAGGTATGGAGTCGGGAGCCGTGCGCGCCAGATCCTGAGCGGTCCGCGTGGATAAGTCCGAGTAGGCGTGCACGACGATGAAGAGCACATCGGGATCCTGAGGAAATTGTTTGTTGAGGGCGCGAATAAACTCCGCGGCGGCATCGCGATTATCCAAACTGAGTGAACAGCGAATCCCGAGCACGCCGGCTTTTTTTCGCGTTTCCGGAGGAACCTGCGAAGTCATGGCACGTTTCAAGCCAGCCAGGCTTTCTTGGCAATGTCCCGTTTCCGCGAGAGTCAGCGCGTTATCGATCGTCTGTGTGGAACTGGATGCAGCCGATGTGCGCTTTGGTTTCTGTGCCGAAGGTTGTTGAGCAGAAATACTGGCCGGCGCACTGGAACAGAGAAGCGCAATGGACAGGGCGGAAAGGCTTAGCGATTTAGACGTCAACATGAAGTGCTGTATTGCTTAGAACGAACCGCGTTGGCATGGGTTGCCACAAAAAAAATGAGGCAGGCGGGGGTGAACGCCTGCCTCATTATTATATGTTGCTTTCTTGTCAGTAGTAGAGCTTCAATGCAAACTGGATGTTGCGAGCCGGTTGCGAGCCGGTGATGACACCGGTGGTGGCCGAAGCAACGCTCGTGTTGGGAGCCGCAAGGTTAACGCGGTTGAACGCGTTCAGGAAGTCCGAACGGAACTGCAGTTTGAAACGTTCGGTGAGCTGGAAGTTCTTCTGCAAGCTGATATCCCAGTCGTAGAAGCCAGGGCCACGCAAACCGCCCAGTTGAGGCGCGCAAGTGCCGAAGGTGGTTGTCGGGTTGGTGTAGTTGTTGGGATCAAACCAGAGAATGCCGCCACCACTGCCCGTGAAAGTCCGCCGGCCGTACACGGTGTTGGTGCCATTGCAATCGGGCCGCAAGCCGCGGGAATCTGTTCCGGTCGGGTCGTTGCCAGTGGCATATAGTGCCTGAGGGAAGCCGCTCCGTAGAGTCACGATCGGGCTGACCGTCCACCCACCAATGATGGCGTTGGCGACCTTGTTCATGCTGCTGCCGAACTTCCTACCCTGACCGATCGGCAGGTCGTAGACAGCATAGGCCGTGAGGGTATGGGCAGCGTCGTAATAACAGGGCGCCCATTCCGCCTTGGGATCGTATACGTTTTGCCAATAGGGGGAGGCGGTGTTGGACTGTCTCGCGCCGCTCCACGTGCCGTAGTAACCGGTGCTATTGGACATGCACTTGGAGTAGGTGTAGGACACCTGACCTTGCAAACCGTTGCTCATGGTTTTTTGCAACACGGCCTGCAGGGAGTCATAGCGCATTCTGCCGTTCGACTGCGTGCCCGAAACGTCCCCAGGACCGATAATGGTTCCGAGGGCCGGGTTAGCCGCAAAGTACGGGCTTGCCGAGGTGCAAGGTGGTTTGCCGCAAGAACTAGATGGCTCCGCCACAAGCTGGCCATAGCTGAAGGGCACCATGAGGTGGTAGGCCGTTTGGCCGACATAACCGAGCTGGAACGTAGTGTTGTTCCCGAACTGGTGTTGAACAGTCAGGTTCCACTGGTCGTCAAGCGCCGGTTGCACGTTCTGATCCCAGAGCCGGAAAATCTTGGACTGGAAGCAGGAATAATTCGGGCAGGTCAACCCAGTTGCCGGCGGTGCAATAATACCGTCGGAAGCCAGGGTCGTTGGCAAAGCCTGGTTGAGATATTGGGTCTGGAATTCACCATTTCCGGCGCCGCCGTTGAAGGGCGGGTTGATGGGCAGACGGAGGTTCGTTCCAGTGCCTTCCAGGTAATCGGAGACGGTGAACGCGCCACGCACAACGGTGTGAGCGCCGAATCTTCCTCCCGGCGTCCAGGCGAAACCAAGACGCGGTTGGAAGGCTTTCAGACCGTAGGTGCCGCTATAGAGAGCGCGGCTGTTGCCGTTCTGGTTGGCATACATAACCTGACCGGTGCGGATGTTGTAGTTATCCTGCTGGTCGTTGCGCTCGATCCACGGCGTGTGGGTTTCATACCGCAAGCCGTAGTTCAGGGTCAGACGGTCGCTCACCCGCCAAGTATCCTGGGCGTAGCCAGCAAAAATGTTCGAGGTCTGGGTCCAACTACCGCTGCTCAGACCGCGACCGAAGGAGGTCGGGAAGCCGAGGAAAAAGTCAGCCGCACCGTCGCCCGTGTTGGCCGCAGGGTTCGTGGGAGCACTGGCGGTGAAATTGGGACCAAAGATCATGCCGCCCAATTCTCCGCTATTGCCGGAATAGAAGACCTTGATGTTGTCGAACCAGTATTGGCCTCCGAATTTCAAAGTGTGGCGGCCATGGGTCCAGGTGAGGCCATCATCAAATTGCCAGACCTGGCTGTTAAAGCTCTGGGTGACCAGGCTGTTTCCGATGTTGCTGATCGTGCCATTCCCGGCGCTCGTCGGCGTACCGCCTCCAAAACCCAAATTAAGGAGGCCTGGACCAGGATCATTGGAGTGCAGGATTCCGATGGCCTCGCCGAAGTTCCCGACGCTCGAATCAAAAGTCCCCCCAGTATTCAGGGTGATGTGGTTCCAACCGAACCGCATGTCGTTCACCACAGTATTCGAAATCGAGCGCGTCCAATCGCCGACGGTGCTCCAGATCGGCGCGGTTGCCAGGCCGTTGCCCAATAGCGGCTGAGAGTTGGTGTTGGGATCAGTCTGCAGCGCCCGAGTGAAGCGGCCTGAGACTTGGTCCTTATCGGAAATCCGGTAATCCACCTTGATATCGCCCTGATCGCTGTTGTACGCAGTTGAAGTTTCGTAGAGCGCATTATCTGTCAACTGGTTGTTGATCGTTTTGGGGTAGAGGGGTGAGGCGAACAGTGCCGCCGCAACCGGGCTAATCATGGAAGCTGGAATAATGTCGCCTGCAAAAGGCTGGCGAGTTGTAGCCGCGACGCAAGGTGTACCGTTCTGCCCCGTGGTGCCCTGGCAGGGATTATAAAGTTGAACGGGAGTCGCTTGCGTGAGGAATGCGGAGAAATCACCCTGTTGCTCCGCCGGCGTGAACACGGTGAAGCGGCTTCCCGCAGGCGGGTGATCGAAGCGCTGACCCTGATAGTCCATAAAGAAGAACAATTTATTCTTGATGATCGGGCCACCAAGAGTACCGCCGAACATGTTCCAGCGCAGAGGTGCGCGAGGAATCTCCGCCGCGGCTGGGTTGATTTTGTTCTCCCACTGGTTGGCGTTCAGAACGTCATTGCGGAAGAATTCCCAAATGTCGCCGTGGAACGCGTTGGTACCGGACTTCAGCGTGGCGCTGACAATGCCGCCCATGAAATTGCCAAACTCGGCGGGGGCATTGTTGGTGATCATGTTGAATTCCTGGATGGCATCGGGGGACGGAGTGTAGCCGAGCAGGTTGTCGGACACTTCGTTGTTGTCCAACCCGTCCAGAAGGAAATTATTGGCTTGCTCGCGGTTGCCGTTGATGAAAGGACGGCCGCCGCTGTTGACGTTGTCACCGTTATTGAAACTGCTGGGGTCGGGGTGCAGGGCGCCGGGCGAGAGCAAGGTCAATTCGACATAGTTGCGGGTAGCGAGAGGTAGGGCGTCGTTGGTGGCCGAATCAATAATAGTGTCAACCTGGGTCGTCTCGGTCTTGAGGATGGGAGCGGCGCCAGTGACTTCGATCGTCTGGCTGACCTGCCCGACCTTGAGTTCGACGTCGATGCGAGCGACTTGGTTGAGGACCAAAGTGAATGCAGGATACAAAGCGGTCTGGAACCCTGGCTTTTCGACGCGCAGGTCGTAATTCCCGACCGGAAGATTGGAAATGCGATAGCTCCCCGTGTCGTTTGTTGTAGCGGTAAACGTGGTGCCCCGCTCGACGGACTTGGCCGTGACCGTTGCGCCCACGACGGCAGCGCCGCTCGGGTCAGTGACGGTGCCAGCAATCGTGGCAGTTACTTCCTGAGCGTAGGTGGCATGCGCTCCGCAGAGCAGCACGGCGAGCGCCAGGCAACAAAGTGCCAAGGCCACAGACTGCAATTTATTCATAAGGATCCTCCAAAACTGCCCGCGGTTTACGAGCAGCATCTCCCCGGCTTGTATACGAACAGAAGTCAACGACAAGCACCCCAAATCAGCAAACAAGCTGACGCGTTGAGAGTAGCTATATAGCACCAAGAAATACTTGTCAAGCAGAAAATCTTAATTTATAAGAGAAACAAGCGAGTGCACTATAGCACCTGTGGCTCTCCGCAGTTGGCAGCGAAGGAACCGAGTACGTGCACCCCATCGCGTTTCGGGGCGGCTCAGTCACAGCGAAGTAAGGCAAGGCGTGTCATGGATGTGCACCGGGGAACCTGGGTCCTTGTTGAAGTTCCGCTTGTCATGACGCAGTCGCCCCCGGCGGCGCCGCACGCCTGTCGAGGGACAAATTATGCCCGAAAAACTAGCAAAAGTCCGTAATGGGGTACCCGCGTATCAACGGATCCAGGGGACCATTCGCAGGAATATAGCATCCGGTGGCTTGCGACCTGGCGATGCCGTGCCTTCCGAGCGCGAACTAGCGCGCATCCACGAAGTGAGTCTCATGACCGCGCGGCACGCGCTGGCGGCGTTAGAGCATGAAGGGGTCGTCGAGCGGCGCCGGGGCGTGGGGACGTTCGTCTCTACGCCGAAGATTCATTTTAACAAGTTGATGAGCTACACGGAACAGATGCGCAGCCGGAGTCTTACTGCCGGGTCGAAGGTGCTCTTCTCTGAGATAGTAGATGACGAGGAAGAGGCCACGGCCCGGTTGTCGTTGTCGCCGAAGAGCCAGGTGCTGAAGCTGGAACGGCTGCGGCATACCGGCGGAGAACCATTCGCGCTGGAAACCTGCTACTTTTCGGCGAAGCAGTATGGCGGGCTACTTTCCGAATCGCTGGAAAAGGAATCTCTGTTCGCGATTCTGGAGCGACATTACCATGTCGTGCTGGGATATGCCGACGAAGAGGTGGACGCGACGGCAGCCGATCCGCGAACGGCGGATTTATTGGGAGTGCCGAAACGTGAACCGCTGCTGCGGATTCGTCAGGTGATCTATTCCACAAAAGGTTCAGTGATTGTGTATGTGCTGGGACTATACCGCTCGGACCGGCACAACCTGGTGATCCGGCGGTTTCGCTAACGATGCCTGAAGACCGCCGCTGGCGTTTTACTTGGAGCGCGTAGCGGTCCAGCTCCCCTTTTTGTCGCCATCAACAGCTCCCACGTGCAAATCCGGGGCGTCGGGCACCCAGCAGAAAAAGCGCAATCTCCGCTGTAAAGGGCGGGGCCAAAATTCTTGACAATCTCTCGAGCGTGGTTATAAATTCCGCGGCAAGCTGATTTGCCGAGCTTGCAGCTCCACGGTGCCGCAGTTTTCGCCGCCACGAAAACGCAGAACGGATCCTTCTGGAGTACCGATTGAAAGTCCCCAGGTTAATTCTGCTGTTTGTAGCCACGTTCGGCGGTGTGTGCGCGCATGGTCAGGAGAACGTGGCGGAGGAGCCGACCCTGACGCTGGAGCAGGCGGTGGCGCTGGCGCAACAGAACAATCGCCAAATCAAAATTTCGAAGCAAGGCGAATTTGCCGCCAACGATCAGATCCTTGCCGCGCGAACACAGCGGTACCCGCAGTTCAACGTTCAACTGACTGCGGGATCGCTGCTGACCCCTGCGAGTGTGGAATTCAGCCCGGGCGTATTCGGCAATATCGGCGGTACTCCGAACCCCAGTCAGAGTTCAGTCGCGACGACGGAACCAAAATTTACGGGTACGGCCGTGGTGCAGGCGTACCAGCCGCTGTCACAGCTTTACAACATCCATTTGAATATCGAGGCGCTGCAGGTGGGCAAGAAGCTGGCGGAGGAACAGACCCGGCAGCAGGAACAGCAAATCGTGAATACCGTGAAAGACGTGTACTACTCGTTGCTGCAAACGCAGAGCGGCCTGGATGCCGCGGAAGAAAGCGTCAAATCCTACCGGGAAGTTGACCGCACCACGGACGAGTACGTGAAAGTGAAAAGCGTTCTAACTTACCAGAGCACGGGAGTGAAGACGCAACTGGCACAAGCCGAACTCCAAGTGGTAACGCTGCAGGACACCCTGGATTCGCAGAAAGAGAATCTCAACGAACTGCTGGGCAGGGACGTGCGAACGAGGTGACGCTGAAAGTCGATCCGGACCGGGCTGTGGCAGCCGTTATGCTATGCGCAGATTGGCGGGCTGGGTGTGGCGACGTTCATTACTTTGCTGCTGGTGCCGGTGTTGTATTCGATTTTTGTGTTGGACCTGAAGCTTGTGAAGTGGGAAGGTTCGACGGAAAAACCTGAGCCGGAATATGGTGCGGTTCCGGCGATGAAAGGCGAACTGCGTTGAGACTCGGTGGGAGCAGGGGCCAGGAAGTTGTGGGGAGTGTAAGGCGGTATGCGAAGTGGGCGGCTTTTGTGTTTGTGCCCGTCGCGATGGGTCCGTTAGTTGTCGCGGCGCAGGAACAAACGCCGCGCGCAAAGGCTGGCGTAGATGTGATTCACGAGATGAGCGCAGCGTTCGAATCGCTGGTGAAACGAGCGTCGCCGGCGGTGGTGGAAGTGTTGGTTACCGGTTTCGGGACGGATGAGGAGGACGACGAGGACAAAAGTACGCCGAGTCCTTATGGGCGCGAACGCAGTCTGGGGTCCGGAGTGATTGTCGATCCCGACGGCTACATCTTGACGAATTTTCATGTGGTGAAAGGCGCGGATCGCGTGCGTGTGGTGTTGACGCCGGCGGTTGGCGAGGACGCTCAAGCGCCAGCGATGCTGAAATCGAAAGGACGTATCCTGAACGCGAAGGTGGTGGGGTACAGCAAGCAGATTGACCTTGCGGTACTGAAGGTGGAGGCGACGGGACTGCCAACGCTGCCGTTTGCGCGGTACGACCGGCTGCATAAGGGCGAGGTGGTGCTGGCGTTTGGAAGTCCGGAAGGTCTGGAAAATTCGGTGACGTTTGGGCTGGTGAGTTCGGTGCTGCGGCAACCCGATCCAGACGATCCCATGGTGTATATCCAGACGGATGCGGCGATTAATCCTGGGAACAGCGGGGGACCACTAGTGGACGTAGAAGGCAACGTGGTGGGAATTGACACGTTTATCTATACAAAATCGGGAGGCAATGAAGGAATTGGATTCGCCATTCCCAGCGGGATTGCGCGTTACGCATACGAGCAGATCCGCAAATACGGCCGTGTGCGGCGACGCACGATTGGAGTGGACCTACAGTCGTTCACGCCGGATTTGGCCGGTGGGCTAGGGCTGACGGAGACGCCGGGAGTAGTGGTGGCGGACGTGGAGGAAGGCGGTCCGGCGTGGCGCGCGGGGTTGCGGCCGGGCGACGTGATTGAAAGCATCAACCAAATGCCGGTGGACAATGTGGCTTTATTCACCTTGAGCCTGTATCTGCTCACCACCGGAGACAAAGTAGACCTGCAGGTGGTGCGCGGAAGCAAACGCCTGAATATGGATGTGCCGGTGCTGGAGCCGATGCACGATTTGAGCCGGTTGGCGGAGCTGTCGAATCCGTCAAAGGATTTGCTTCCGAAACTGGGAATCGTGGGAGCGACCATTACGCCGGAAATTGCAGAACTGGTCGGACCGCTGAGGATAAACTCCGGAGTTCTGGTGACGGGGACGGTGGCCAACCGGCTCGCGGTAGATTCCGGGCTGCAAGAAGGCGACATTATTCACGCGTTCAATCGTGCACCGGTCAAAAGCATGGATGATTTGCGAAACGCATTCGGCAAACTGAAACCCGGGGATGCGGCGGCCATGCAGGTGGAACGCAGCGGCAAATTGACGTTTGTGACCTTTGAAATGGAGTAAAGTGTGTGGCTTGGCGGTTGGCGGCGAACCGCCGACATGTAATTTGGCCTTGACAAACGTTTGTTTACTGCCTATTTTCGCCATGAAGTATCCTTCAGAGTCGCTCCGCGATGTCCTGCCGTCAGTTTCGCGAGGTTCCAGTGAGCGAAGAACAATTCATGCATCGAGGCTGGGCGCGGCTGTTTGGTTTCTTCATCGCCGCGATTCTGCTGCTGCCGATGAGCGCATGGGCGCAAGAAAAAGCTCCGCAATTCCGAATCATAGCCCTGGCGGAACACGGTGGAATCCATCAGCCGTTTGTGGATGCCGCGAAAATTTGGCTGAGCAAACAAGGCGCTGAACAGAATTTCACGGTGGACTACATCGAGGACACCAAGAAGATCGACGATGCATTTCTGGCCAAATACAATTTATTTCTTCAGTTGAACTACCCGCCCTACAACTGGACGGACACGGCGAAGGCCGCGTTTGTAAAGTACATCGAGGAAGGACGAGGGGGATGGATCGGATTCCACCACGCGACCTTGCTCGGAGAGTTTGATGGATTCGCAATCTGGCCCTGGTTCCGCGACTTCATGGGAGGGATTCGGTTCAAGAATTACGTGGCGACGTTTGTGACCGGCACGGTGAGTGTTGAAGATAAAGACCATCCGGCCATGAAGGGTGTGCCGCCCAAGTTTGTGATCGAGAATGAAGAGTTCTATACCTACGACAAATCGCCACGGCCGAACGTGCACGTGCTGGCAAGCGTGGACGAAAACACGTATTCGCCGGCAACGGATATCAAGATGGGCGATCATCCGGTGGTGTGGACAAACGAGCACGTGAAAGCCCGAAATATCTACATTTTTATGGGGCATCATCCAGAACTGTTCGAGAACGCGGCGTTCGCCCAAATTGTGAAGAATTCGATTCTGTGGGCTGCGGAAAAATAAGGAGGCGCGACGATGAGCGAGGAGACTGTGCCCGCGAAGCGAAATTACCGGCCGGCGTTCAACCGTGCGAGTGTGGTGCTCGTATTTTGCATCGCTGTTTTTATGCCGTTTCGGTGGACCAGCCAAATGTCTGCGGCCGGTCCGGCTTTTCGGGCTTTGGCGTTCTATTCCACGGACGTGGAGCCCGATCACGTAAAGACGGGCAATGAAGGGCTGACCTTCTTTCGTGAATTGGCAGCCAAAGACAATTTCGTCTTCGATACGACCACAGATTGGAACAAGCTGAATGACAACGACCTGAGACGGTATCAAGTGATTCTGTGGATCAACGATTTCCCGCACACGGCGGCACAACGAAAGGGTTTCGAGAATTACATGAATCATGGTGGTGGCTGGTTGGGGCTGCACATTGCTGGTTACAACGACTCCTCGACGAACTGGCCTTGGTTTGTAGACTTTTTGGGCGGCGCGGTGTTTTTCACGAATAACTGGCCGGTGCAGCGAGCAAAGTTGAGGATCGATGACGCAACGCATCCAGTGACGAAAGGGATGCCGGCAAGTTACGAAGCTCCATCGAACGAGTGGTACCAGTGGAAGCCGAGTCCGCGGCTGAACCCCAAGGTGCGAGTGCTGGTGACGCTCGATCCGTCTAATTATCCAATTGGGGTAAAAGATGTGATCACCCAGGGAGATATGCCCATCGTCTGGACCAACACGAAATACCGGATGGTGTACATGAATATGGGACATGGAGAAAACGTGTTTGGAGACGAAACGCAAAATAAATTGTTCGCGAACGCGATTCTCTGGCTGGGTAGCGGAAAGCACGCGGCGGAGAGCAAAGGCGGGCACAAATGAAGATGCCTCGCGTTGGATTGTGCTTGGCGATTGTAGCGCTGTTGACGGGGGTATGCGTCTCACAGACAGCCCCGCCCCCGAAAAAGCACTTGCTGGTGATCGGGGAAGAAAAAGGCTACCGGCATGAGGCGGTGTCTCACGCGATGGCGACCATCGAACGATTGGGGCGCGAGTCCGGAATTTGGGATACCACCATCCGGACCGATACCGAGGCGCTGACGAAAAAGAAATTGGAGTTTAATGCGAAAAACTTGAACGATTTCGACGCGGTGCTCTTCTATACCGGCGGCAACCTGGAAATGGATGACGAGCAGAAAGCCGCGCTGCTCTCTTTTGTGCATGACGATGGCAAGGGATTTGTTGGCGTGCACAGCGCCACCATCACGTTTACCAACTGGCCCGAGTATGGGGAGATGATTGGCGGATACTTCGACGAGCATCCGTGGGGCACATTTGACGCGCCAATTATTGTGGAGGATCCGAATTTTCCCGGGATGCAGCAATGGCCAAAGGAATTTGTGCTGCGCGATGAAATTTACCAGTTGAAAGATTTTTCACGGGATAAGGTGCGCGTGTTGATGCGTCTGGACGCTTCCAAGCTGGACCTCAACAATCCGCGCGTACATCGGAAGGACCGCGACTTTGCGGTGACTTGGGCCAAGCAGTACGGCAAAGGGCGCGTGTACTATTCCACGCTGGGGCACGTGGAGCAAAACTGGGATGATCCCCGGATACAAAAGATGTATCTGGAAGCGATTAAATGGGCGATGGGGCTGGAATCGGCGGACGTGACGCCGCGGCCGTTGCGGGAGTAGGGGCGCTAGGACTAAGGGTTGAGAGCCGAACGGAAAGATCCAAGAGAGATTCCTCACTCCGCGGACTGCGTTCGGAATGACGAACGCATCGAAGCTGAACTGGAGGTAGGGACGATGTGGCGAGCCATTTTACTTTTGTTTTTGGCTGTCCCGGCTTGGGGACAGGCACAGCATCCGATTTTGGCATTGGGGTCGTCTGCGCCGGATTTCAACCTGCCGGGGGTAGACGGGAAGACGCACCGCCTGAGCGACTATGCCGCGAGTCCCGTGCTGGCGGTAGTGTTCGCGTGCAATCACTGCCCGATTTCGCAGATGTACGAACAGCGCATCCAGAAACTGGCCGACGATTACAAGGACCGTGGCGTGGCGGTGGTAGTGATTCAGCCCAACGATCCCAAAGCCATTCGCATCGATGAACTGGATTCGTCGGACACCAGCGACTCCTTGGCAGAGATGAAGATCCGCGTGGAATACAAGCATTTGCGCTATCCCTATTTGTACGACGGGGAAACGCAATCGGTGACGAGGGCTTATGGTCCACAAGCGACGCCACACATTTTCATTTTCGACAAGGAGCGGAAGTTGCGGTACGAGGGACGAATCGACAACAGCTATCGCATTGAGCAGGTCAAGACCCACGATGCGCAGAATGCGATTGACGCGTTGCTGGCGGGGCGCGACTTGGAAGTAAAGCATACGGGCGTGTTCGGCTGTTCGACAAAATGGAAGGAGAAGGAAGCGTCGAGGGTAGCAGCCCTGCGTAAGATCGAGGAGCAGCCGGTCACGTTGGAGATGGCGACAGCGGATGATCTGAAGAAGTTACGCGGCAATCCCACGAAGCATATGCTGTTGGTCAGTTTCTGGGCCACGTGGTGCGGGTCGTGTATCGACGAGTTTGCGGATTTTCAGGATACCTACCAGATGTACAAGGTGCGGGACTTCGATCTGGTCACCGTGGCGGCGAATATGCCGGATGAGAAGAACAGCGTGGCGAAGATGCTGGACAAGCAGCATGCCACGAGCCGCAATTTGCTGTTTGCTTCGGATGACACGGCGGCGTTGCAGAAGGCGTTCGACCCGAGTTGGGAATCGGCCGTGCCGTACACCGTGCTGATTGATGCGGATGGTAAAGTTTTGTACAAACGAATTGGAAGCATTGACATTCTAGAGTTGCGACGAACGATTCTGGCGAATCTGCCTTCCGATTACATTGGCTTCAATCGATATTGGCAGACGGGATCGAGTCAGGCGGCAGGGAGCAACGGGAGTTTTTGAAACGGGTACTTGGGGCTGGGATCAAGGAGCGCTGGCAACGTGCGCGCGTAGCTCATGATCATTCGAATGCGGCATGGAAAAACGACGAGTCGGCGCCGACGGTACTTCTGTTAATTTCACGCAGACACGGTTGAAATTATTCACGGCGCCAAGGACTTCGTATTTCACCATGTACGCGCTCACAAAATCATCAAAGGCGCGAAATTCACTGGTAGGTGCAGCAAACTCATCAAAGAAGAGCAAATCGTCAGGCTCGAGAACGGTAGAAAGCGCGGTGAGGGCAAACAGCGTAGAACTGTAGAGATCGGCGTCGAGATGCACAACCAGCCGTGTCTGCCGCGAAAAATCCCGCAGAAAACCAGGAACGGTTTGCTGGAAAAAACCCTGATAGAAGTGTACGCGCGTGTCCGGCAGATCGGGAATTCTACCTTCGGTGCTGAAGGTGTTGGGAGGATACTTGGCCCATTTTTCGGGCAGGCCGGTGAAGGTATCGAAGCCAAAAAAGCGCGTATCGGGATGGAAGAGGCGCCTGGCCCACCAGGCGATGGAAGCTCCTTCGTATACACCAAATTCGAGGTAGTCGACGGGTTGGCGTTCGAGGGCTTCGCGGACGATGGCTTGTTCGTAGAGCCGGTAGCGGTCGTCGTAGCGACCAGCCGAATTCGTGTCGTACCGACCAACGGATGCACCGCGTTCCATGCACCAGTGCGAGAAGCGAATCCAAGAGGCGAGTTTGTCAATCACACTGCTGCTGGGAAGTTTGCCCACAGTGTTGACAAAGCTAGCTTTTGCAAGTTGTCGAAAATCGTTCATGATTGTGGAACTTTTGCTTAAGCCTCTGACCTGAGGGGGAAGGGTCAGCTGAGCACCGTGCGATAGGATGCTAGCACGCGATGAAAAGGAAGACCTTCAGGGAAATGCTGTATGCGCAGAATTTACAGAGATTCACGCAACAGAAATATTCCCCGCCCCAGGTTGACACGCTAGTGAGTTACCCCTAGCTCGTTCGGCTCTTGGTTCCGATTCATAATGCTCGGTCCTGCATGACAGAGCTTTGTTCTACATGGTATTTGACGACTAACGGACTCAAATTGGTCTCGACTTGGATTGAGCGGTTTGGGAAAGCGAAAGCGCATGAGTTAGCGACCATGGTCGTCGGGCTGACCGCCAAGCTAAAATGGCTGGTGGCCGGTCTCTAGAGAAGGGAAACTTAACTACGCCACCGCACGATCACGCGGCACCGCCCGCAACAGCATCTGCTTTCCCATCGGCTTAACTGGCATAGCGAGGTACAACCGGATAAGCGCCGCCGAAACCGGCATCCTCGACTTGACCGTCAACGGGAGAAACCGTGCATGACACTCCTTGACCTCGAACCCGTTGACCGATAGAAAGTCCGCCAAACTCCGGTCGGAATACACCGCAACGTGTGTGTAGTCATCGAAGTACTCCCTATAAGCAAACCGGTAGTTTGGTTGCAAGATGTTCAGCGTCCCTCCCCTCTTCAGTTTCGTCCTTAAACCTTGCAACGTCTGCGCGAACTCCGTCTGCGTCAGGTGTTCGAAGAGGTTACTCGCGAAAGCGAAATCCACGCTCTCGTCGTCGACCATCCCCAACTCCGTGACTGAACAGATGTGTGACTCAATCCCGGGTTGAAGGTACTCCTCCATCCCGCGCCAGGCATCGACCGCAATTCGCCTTTTGCAACGAATGTGATTGATGAAATGCCCGTAGCCTGCGCCCAGTTCCAGCACACAATCGTCTGACCCGACGAGGCGCTGGAAGTAGCTTTCGCATAGCGTCTTCCAGAGTAGGTTCCGTCGCTCGTCATAAGCCAGCCGGGTTTCGTGGTAGCTCTTCATCTCGATCACCAAGGTGATGTACCGATCCTCGCTTTGTCAAATACCTCCAGCCGAAGCAAAGCCCCAGAATCATCCGGCAGCCAACTTGGAGCGCTCTTAAGTTGTTGACGTTTCCTCCCTTGGAGACCCCGACACGCAGATGAAAAGTAACCGGACACTCGAGAACGGAGAATTTGTGAGCCAGCGCAACATCAAGGAAATGGCAGTTAAACTCCAAATTAACATTAGGATCAAGCAGAGCCATGATTCGCTGAAGTGATTCTCGGCGGATGACTTTGTAGGTCGCTCCAACATCGGTGAACGTACCTTGTCCGAGATGCTTACATTCCAGAAGCTTGCCGGCAAAGAAATTTCCGTAATATATAAAGGTGGACAGCTGAGTGTCGTAGGCACGCAGTTGCTCGACAATGCGGGTGCCGTTGACGATTTCGGCGTGAGGCAGATAAGCGGAAAACTTATCGAGGTCGGATGCACGGAAAGTGCGGTCGCCTTCACACAGGGCAACATGCGCGGTGTCGTCATATCGAAGGGCCTCTTCGAAGCAGCGGTACACGCAGTGTCCATATCCAGGCACGGTTTCGTTGACCACAGCGGCTCCCGCTTCACGGGCGCGCTCCTCTGTTTGATCGCGCGAATTGTTGCTGACGACAATAACGCGTTTGACGAGGGGATGTGACTGGAAATCCTTCACCGCTTCAAAAATCGATTCCTCATCATTATACGCGGTCAGCAGCACGGTAAAGCCGTTGAAATGCAGATCCTTCCTCTCGGGGCAGCGTGGGGACCGGCGTTTGAACGGATACAGTATGAATAGGTCAAAAGCGATGAGAAGTACTCCGAAGGTGGAAGGGATGCCGCTGTACCAAAGGAGGAATTCGATAGGTCCAACCAACAGCTCTCGATGCCAGATCAGAAATGGTAGACGGGCGATGGCCAGGAGAACTGCCAGAAAGTAGGTAGCGAGACCCATCAAGACGAGCAGAAGTCCCCAAAGGAAGAAGGGTTTGTGCATGCCTGCCACCATTCCCCTAGCGTTGCTCTGGGGGCCTGGCAAGTTTGAAAATGGGCGCGTTGCTTGCACTCAGAGCCTCACCACACGCGACACTCCGTCGCGGCCGGACAGGAAACAGGGTGGCATCCAATTGCGGTGAATCTCAGGCTAAGCGACGCATCCACATTCTCTTGCCGCCGGGAAAACAGGAGAATGTCCTGGCAGGCACAGAACGGTTGGTAGGATTCTTCTATGGCGGTCCGGATCTTAGGCGTAATGACAGGGACGCCATGCCAGGAAATTGGTTGATCCGAAGTGACGATCAGGTCGAACTCCCTCCGCCGGATTCTGGCGGCCCAAGGAGCCGAATCCCGGCTGCCCGCGCGCTCAAGGTAGGACAGGAGGAAAGGCTCCGCGATAACCACTGTGGGAGCGAAACGGGAAATCCCCGGCACAGTAGAAAAAACCTTCAGGCCGGCGAACGCACCGTGGAGGTTTTGAAGGTAGCGGTTTTGGACCGCAATTTCTCTGGCCTTGTCTACGGTGGTGGGTATCGACATCACAACGGGATTGACACCCAGGCCCCAGATCAGCAGGCCGAGAAACACCCCGCCGATATTGGCGGTTCGTTCCCTGAGCCAGAAAACGCCCCGCGTCGCGAAAGGCGTAATGGCAAATAGACATTCGAAGAAGTAATTGATATTGCTGCCAGCTTGGATGCCGGTAATGGTGGCAACGGAGAAAGAAATCAAGAAGTAAAGGGCGAGCAGTAACCAGTCGGGACGACGGCGAGGCAAGAGGACCGGGACCATTGTGAGGCCCAATAACAGGCCGGGCTCCATGCCCAAGTGGTAGAGGAACCCCCCGATTCCGCGGTAGTGGAGAACGGGAACGCGCAACGCGAAGATGTTCTCCAGCATGTGTGGTTCGCCCAGCAGCACCAGCGAATAGACGCCTACGGAGGTCAACGCGGCGGTAAGCGAGAAAGCGATTAGGGGTTTCCATTTCCTTCGGTAAGCAAGCCAAATAAAGCCTGCTGCGCCTGCAGCCACATAGTTGGACTTGAACAGTAGGGCGAATCCGGCTGCTGCGCCCGCAAGGGCTGGCGCCCAAGGGCGGCCGCTCAGGAGCAGACGAATCGCGAGCAGCGCAAAAAGGATACTAACAAAGTCTCCACGCAGTTGGATGGGCCATCCTTGGAGAACGCCAAAGGAGGCTGCTAGCAACAGGCTGAGAACCACCGCGCGCCGGTGATGGATTAATTTACGGCTGATCGATGCCACCAAACAGAGGCAAACCAGGAAGCTGGCGAGGACCAATATCCGTGGCCCGAGATAGCCGCTTGCCCAAGGAATGATTCGCGGCGGAATCGAGAACAAGATATACGTGAAAGGGCCGTAAATCGCAGGCAATTCGAATGGGTTAGAAAGGTCTTGGTAAATCCGGCCCGTTTGCAAATAGCGCTCTACCGTCTGGTAAATGTAAGTGTCGCCGTAGCCCCCCTCATATTGCGAAAATAGTCCGACTCCTTCTTGGATCGCCAGACGCAGAGTGGAGACAACACAGAATAGGAGGATCACGAGGTAGGCGAAATGTCGTAAGCGTCGATTGACGAATAGATTGAGGGCACGCAAATCCCCAATCCCCAATTTAAGCTTTGGGCTCCTACTCGTAGCCTTCTTTTGGCCTTCCACGCTTATGGCCATTTTTGGGCCTCGTAAGGAATGAATTACACGCGGAGAGAAGAGCGGCATGATGAATTTCGCGGGGTCCGTCTGACGATGACTGCATCGTTCCGGCGCGAGCGAGGTTGCGTGCAATCTCAGCGCCAAGTTCCCCGGCAATGCAGTCAATCGCTCGTTCAACTCCTGTGCCCGCGGTCAATTCCTGCAGGCGTGTCCTTGACATCCTGGTCGGCTGTGCAGATTACCTCATTGCCTCCGAAGTTGCGAATGATTGTTTCTTGCTCGCGCCGCCGGATTACACGTACCGTCCGACATGGAGGAGCCGCCGTGACGTTAAAGAAACTCTACACAGCCCAAATATTTGTGTCGGGATTCCGTGCAGATTTTCTAAGGCTACTGCGACAACCGTGTTTCGGTACGGAGGACCGTCCATAACTCATATTCCCGGCCATCTGACAGCTTGCTGAAATTTCTTCCACGACTACCTCTCAGCAATTGCATAACCCCACGTTGGTCAGCAATTCTCGGCGCATCGCGCGGTTTGAAGCGCAGGTATAACTCTGGAATAGACAGGTCGGCGCGCGTTTTGTATGCTCGCTTCCCCGGCTCGAAAGAAACATATGGAACTGAC
>Ga0335076_10002189_pt1 | contig 19310 bp, 14 predicted proteins | sample Lox_Sample_25_FD_206717 | JGI IMG/M metagenome (GOLD analysis project Ga0335076, IMG submission 206717) | Soil microbial communities from Loxahatchee National Wildlife Refuge, Florida, United States - Lox_Sample_2.5 | ecosystem: Environmental > Terrestrial > Soil > Wetlands | place: USA...
CCAGGCCGTGGACTCGGTGACGAAGGGCGACGACGACAAAAAGTCCGGGGGAAGCGACAAGTCCGCCGGGGACAAGGCGGTCTCGGCGGGGACCGGCGTCGCGTACTCGGCTCTCGGCGTGAACGCCGGGGCGCGCCGCTGGGCGCAGAAGGTCGGAGCCGATCCCTACACCACGAACCCGATCCTCAAGAAGGCGCTCACCGACATCGGGCAGATCGACGCCGCGGGCGGCATCGCGGCCAAGGTCGCGGTGCCGATCCCGCCGGTGGTGAGCGGGACGGCGAAGGTCGGCGCCCTCGTGTGGGGGAAGGATCCCCAGGAGCTCCTGAAGATCAACGAGCAGAACCTGAAGGAGGCGGGCGTCGGCGCCGACACGATCAAGAAGCTCTCCCTCAGCAAGGGCTTCACGCTCACCCTCCTCACGCGCCTCGCCGCGAGCCTCCGCGCGGTCGCCGTCCCCGGCTGTGCCGACTACGCCGCGACCGCGGCCGAGGCGGACACCGAGCGCGAGGCCGTCTTCTTCACGGAGAGCGCCGAGATGCTGGAGCGGCTCCACAGGACGTCGCCGGTGGCGGCCGTCCTCACCGACTCGCGCGCGCTCGTGGCGAAGGCGAAGGACGGTCGGGCCGTGGTCCTCCTTCCGCTCGACTGGGTGGCCTGGACGGCGGCTTCGGAGAAGGCCGTGGCCGAGATCGAGAAGCGGGCGAAGGCGGAGCTCGGAGCCTCGAAGGTCGATCTGCGGATGACGGGGACCTTGTCGGCGGTCGCGAAGAAGGAGACGGCCGCACGCGGGTGGACGGTCGCCGACCGCCAGCCGTCCAGCTCCGAGCTGGCCCCGGCCGGGGCGGCGGGCAGGTAGCCGAGTCGCCCTCGGCGCCAAGGCGATGGCGGAGGCCAGCGGGCGGGAGGGAGCCTCCGCCCTCCCGTGGGGGCTCGTGGCCGGCCTCGCCGGCCTCAACGTCCTGGGCTACGTCGACCGCCAGCTGGTGGTGGCGCTCGCACCGCTGCTCATCACGGACCTCGGTCTTTCGCGGGCGGACGTGGGGTTGCTGGTCGGCTTCTCGTTCGTGGCCGTGTTCGCGGTCGGCGTTCTCCTCGCGGGCGCCCTGGCCGACCGCTGGTCGCGCCCTCGGCTCATGGCGTGCGGCCTCGTCGCCTGGAGCGCAGCCACCGGGCTCACCGGCGCCGCCCGCGGCTTCTCTTCCCTCGCCGCGTGGCGGGCCCTCGTCGGCGTGGGCGAGTCGAGCCTGCCCGCGAGCGCCCTCTCGATCCTCGGCGACCGCGTCCCGCCGGCGCGCGTCGGTCTCGCGAGCGGCGTCTTCTACGCGGGCATACCGGTCGGCTTCGCCGCGAGCTTCGCGCTCGCGGGGTGGGTCGGGCCGTGGCTCGGCTGGCGGGCGTGCTTCCTGATCCTCGGCGTCCTGGGCCTCCTGGCGGCCGGCCTCGTCCTGCGCATCGCCGACCCGCCGCGCCGGGGCGCCGCTTCGCGGCCGACGGGGTTCGGCCTCGGGTCGACGGCTCGGGCCGTGGCGGGCGCCTTCGCCGCCCGGCCCTCCCTGCCCCTGCTGATCCTGGGCGCCACGCTCCTCGTGTGGGCGAGCGCGTCCTCGCAGCACACGATCACGTGGCTCGTGCAGGAGCGGGGCTTCGCCTACCGGCGCGCGGCGCTCCTCTCCGCGGTCACGACACTGACCGCGGGCCTCGCCGGGAACCTCGGTATCGGAGCCGTCACCGATCGCGCCCGCCGGAGAGGTCCGGGCGGCCGCCTCGTGGCCCTCGCCGCTCTCGGCGCGGCCGGCCTTGCTGCCACCACGCTCTTCTACCACCTGTCTCCGTCGTCAGCCTGGTTCCTGCCCGCGTGGCTCCTGGCCCAGGCGTGGCTCCTCGGATGGTACGGACCCGCCGTCGCCGCGATGGACGAGATGGCGCCGCCCGGCCGGCGGGCGACGGTGATCGCCGTCGGCCTCCTCGCCCTCAACCTCGTGGGCGTCGGTGGCGGGCCCTGGGTCACCGGCCTCGTCGGCGACCGTACGAGCCTGACCGCCGCTCTCACCTGGAGCCTCGCCCCCGCCGCCCTCGGTGCCGCCCTCCTGGGGGCGGTCGGGCTCGCGACGACGCGCCGTTCGTCGGCGTGAGGGGCGTGCTACGCTCGGCTTCCGTCGTTCCGGGGAATCCCCATCGGTCGCGCACCCCTCGTCGCGCGGCCCGCCGGGCTCTCGGGGCGGCGAGGAGGAGGGGCACGATGAGCCGCCGCCGCCGCATCCGCCGGTTCGTGAAGCCGTACGTCGTGGAGGACGGGAAGAGGTTCCGCCTCAAGGACCACGACCCCGGTGACTCGAGCGGGATCGACTCGAAGGAGAAGGCCGAGAAGATCCTCGCCCGGGGCATCGTGCGCCTCGCGGAGCTGCAGGAAAAGCTCTACGCCCAGGATCGGTGGGCGGTCCTGCTCATCTTCCAGGCCATGGACGCGGCGGGCAAGGACGGCGCGATCAAGCACGTGATGTCCGGGATCAACCCCCAGGGCTGCCAGGTGTACTCGTTCAAGGCGCCCACCGCGGAGGAGCTGGACCACGACTTCCTCTGGCGGACCGCGAAGAGCCTCCCCGAGCGCGGCCGGATCGGGATCTTCAACCGCTCGTACTACGAGGAGGTGCTGGTCGTCCGGGTGCACCCGGAGATCCTCGCCAAGCAGAGGCTCCCGCCGCGGGTCGTGACGAGGCGCATCTGGAAGGATCGCTACGAGGACATCGCCGCCCACGAGCGGTACCTGGCCCGGAACGGGGTCGTGGTCCGGAAGTTCTTCCTCAACGTCTCGAGGGCGGAGCAGAAGAGGCGCTTCCTGGAGAGGCTCGACCGGTCGGAGAAGAACTGGAAGTTCTCCTCCGCCGACGCGAAGGAGCGCCAGCACTGGAAGTCGTACATGGCGGCCTACGAGGACGCGATCCGCGCCACGGCGGCCCCCCACGCCCCGTGGATCATCGTGCCCGCGGACAAGAAGTGGTTCGCTCGCCTCGTGGTCGCGACCGCGGTGGCGGACGCGATGGAGGAGCTGGACCTCGCCTTCCCCCAGGTCACGGACGAGCAGAGGAAGGAGCTCGCCGCGGCGCGCCGCGTGCTCGAGAGCGAGTAGGAGGCCGGGGCGAAGGGCCGCGGAGCGGATCAGTCGGGCTGCTCGGGTCGCCCTTCCCGCGCCTTCCGCGACGACTCGCGGGCCCGGCGGAGCTCCTCCTGGACCAGGCGCATGGCGTCGCGCGTCTGCTCGGTGGCGAGGCGGGCCGCGTCGGCCGAGAGGCGCTTCATCTCGGCCTCCTCCTCCGCTGTGGGCCGGACCTGTCGCGCCATCTCGCGCGCCTTGTCGGCCAGGGCGCGGATCTCGTCGCGCGGGACGCGGATCTCGCGGGCCGTCTCGCGGAGCTGCTTCTCGGCCTCGGCCATGCGTCGAGCCGCGTCGGCCGTCCGCTCCGGCCTCGGCGCCGTGCCGGCCGCCAGGTCGGCCGCCAGGGAATCGGCGAACACCGCGGCCGCCTTCTCCACCTCGCGGCCGAGCCTCTCCATCTCCGCCTCGTGGGGCTCGATCTTCGACGCGAGGGCCTCGATCTCGGCCTCGATCCTCTTCATCTCCGGCTCGTGCAGGCGGGCTCGCTCTTCGATCCGCCGGCCGAGGGATTCGATGCGGGCCGCGACCTCGGCCTCGCGAGCGACCTCGGCCTGCGGTGCGGCGTCGGCCTTTGGCGCGGGCCGAGCCTCCGCCGCAGCTTGCTTCGCCGCGGGCTCCGCCTGTGGCGCGGCCTCCGCCTGTGGCGCGGGCTCCGCCTGCGGCGCGGGGCGGGCCTGGGGCGCGGGCTCCGCGTCGGGCTTCGGGTGAGCGAGCGCGGTCGGCTGCGCCTCCGGGGCAGGCGGCCGCTCCTGCGGGATCGCGCTCCCCGACACGACGGGCGTCACGAGGGCCGTGGCCAGGACGGCGATCCCGGCGGCGGGCAGGAGCAGGCGACGGGGACGCTCGAGGGCGCGGAACGGGTCCATGAGTCTCTCCACACGATGGCCGAGGCGGCTGCGGGCGCTGAGCGCGCCCAGGGCCGCGGCGGGAAGCAGGGGGCGCTCGCCGAGCGTCCACGAAGCGACGTCCACGAGCGAGCGGGCGAGGCCGAGGGGCCGGCCGGAGGCGGCGACGGCGAGGTCGTCGCTCAGGCACTCCGCGAGGTCCTGCAGGCGGCGGCGGGCCCAGGCGTTGAGCGGCTGGAGCGGCGCCGCCGCCTCGGCGAGGCGGGCAGCGAGGATCCACGCCGGGTCACGGCGCGCGACGTGGGCGAGCTCGTGCGCGCAGAGGGCCACCCGCTCCTCGGGAGCCAGCTCCGCGACCGCGCGCGTGGGCAGGCACACCTCCGGCCGCAGGACCCCGGTCGCGAGGGGTGTCCGGAGCCGGGGCGCGGCGCTCAGGCGAACGGGCTGGCGCAGGCCGAGGGCCGGAGCGAGCTCGGTCGCGCCGGGGGCGAGCTCGCCCAGAACGAGCGGGCGCCGGCCGCGGAGGAGCCGGCGGAGGCGAGCCGAGGCCACGAGCAGGCGGGCGACGCCGACGCCGGCGAGGCCGAGCCACGCGAGGGCGAGCTCCTCTCTCCACCGCGTCGCCGCGCCCTCGACGGCCGATCCGACCCACGCCGGCCAGCGCGCCTCCACGACCGGGTGCCCCCGCCAGCGAGGCGGCCCCGGCTCCCAGGGGGCGGAGGAGGCGGCGGCGACGGAGGGCCGCCCCGGCACCGTCAGAGCGCCGCCCAGCGGGCGCAGGCCGAGCCCGACCTGGAGGGTCGCCGTCAGGAAGCCTCCGACGAGGGCCGCGCGCAGGATCGCCTCCTGGAGGGCGAGCCGCCGCTCCCGGAGAGCGAGGCGAACGAGCCCCGCTGCGCCCAGGAGCGCCGTGCTGTGGACGAGGTACGTGAGGAGCAGGCGCGAGGCGGACTCCATCACTCCCTCCCCCGCCGGCGGCCGCTGCCCACGCGACGCCGCAGTTCGGAGAGCTCCCCGCGGGCGATCTCGTGCTCCGACACGAGATGGGCCACGAGGGCCTTCGGGTCGCCGCCGAAGAGGCGCTCGACCAGCTCGCCCACCATCGAGCGGCGCACGAGTTCCTCGCTCACGGTGGCCCGGTACACGAACTGCCGGCCCTCGGCGCGGTGGGCGACGACCCCCTTGTCCTCCATCTTCCGGAGCATGGTGGCGATAGTGGTGGGCGCGAGCCCCCGCTCCTCGCGCAGGGCCTCGTGCACCTCGGCGGTGGTCGCGTGCCCGCGCCGCCAGAGGACGGCCATGATCGCGTGCTGCAGGTCGCCCAGGCTGTGTCGAGCCATTCGCCCCTCGTCGACTACCATGGTAAAACTACCAGGGTAGTTTGTCAAGCCCGCCGTCCCGGCCGGAGAGCCGCCTCCGACTCTTGAGACGCTCGAGGGCGCCTCGAGGTTGCCTCGAAGCCGTCCGTGCTAGCATCCCGTCCGTCGGTGCGTGCCCTCCCGCGCACCCCGCGGAGGAGAGATGCCGCCCGAACACCCCGGGGACGACCCGAGCCAGGAGCGGAGGTGGGACGCCCGCGTCGACCTCTTCGAGGAGATCTCCTGCGAGATGGCCGGCGTCGTGGTGCGGAGCGGGGTGGCGGACCTCGGCGTGGGGGGGATGTTCATCGACACGCTCCGCACGTCGTTCCCGGTCGGGAGCCGGGTCCTCGTCCGCTTCGGGCTGCGGCCGGGCGAGCCGCCGGTGGTCGCGACCGCCGACGTGCGCTACGTGCAGGAGCGCATCGGGATGGGGCTCCGGTTCGCGGCCCTCGCGTTCGAGGACCGGGAGAGGATCGCCGCCTACGTTGACGAGGCCACGCGTCGCAAGAGCCTGGGCTCGCCGCCGGTGCGCAAGAGCGCCCGGGTATCCGTCCAGGTCCCGGTCCGCGTGCGCGGCCCACGCCTCGACGGACCGCCGTTCGACGAGCGGACGCGCATCATCACCCTGAGCAAGTACGGGGCCTGCCTCGTCTCCGGCCACCCGGTCGACGTGGGGACGCGGCTCGTGCTCGAGACCGCGGCCGGCCGCTCGTTCGAAGGCAACGTCGTCTGGATCGGCAGCGAGGCCAGCCGCAGCGAGGGCCAGGTTGGCGTCCAGTGCCGGGGCCTCGCCCAGTCACTGGGCTTCCAGTTCCCCTGACCTCGCGCCCCGCAATGCCCGCCCGGGTCCTCTTCCGACACCTCTCCGGGGCGAGGGAGGGCGAGGTGGACGAGGTCGGGCTCCCCGCGGTCCTCGGGTCCGGCCCGGAGGCCGAGGTGCGCATCGCGGAGGCCGCGCCTCGCCACGCGCGCGTCTTCGAGCGCGAGGGCGAGATCGTCGTCGAGAGCGCGGACCCGGGGACGGAGACGCTCGTCGACGGCGAGGCCATCCGTGACGCGGCCCTGCGCGACGGCGACGTCCTGCAGCTCGGGCCCCACGGTCCCCGCCTCCGGCTGGAGGCCGGGGGCGAGCCGGGCGAGGAGATGCTCAAGGCTGCTCCCTGGGAGCGAGCCGGCGGACGCCTCGCCGCGCTGCGGGACCGAGCCGGGTCCGCCTGGTCCCGGCTCAGCCTCCCCGCGCGGTGGCTGGTCGCCCTGTCCCTCCTGGCGGCCCTGGCGGCGTTCGGCTGGAGCGAGCTCGAGGCGCGCCGCGTCCGGCGCGAGATCGAGCGCATGCGGGAGACGCTGCGCGAGGTGGAGCGGGCGCGGGACCGCCTCGCCGCGCGCGTGGCCGAGGAGAGGGCCCATGGAGAGGCGGACCGCGCCGCCCTCGCCTCCCAGGTCGAGGAGCTCCGCCGGCGAGAGCAGGCGCTCGACCTCCGGATCGCCGACGCCGCGGCGTCCGAGGCCCGGACCCTCCGCGAGGAGCTCTCGGCCACGCGGGAGCGGCTTCTCGCCCTCGAGAGCGAGCGCACCGTCGGCGAGCGGATCGTCCGCGAGTTCGGCCCCGCGGTGTGCCTCGTCCACGGCGCCTACCTGTTCCAGGACAAGGACGGCCGTCCGCTGCGCATCCGGCTCGACGAGGACGGCGCGCCGATGAAGGACGCGGACGGCAACGCCCTCCTCGGCCCCGACGGTGCCGGCCCCGTCCACGAGGTCGAGTACCTCGGCACCGGCTTCCTCGTGGACCGACGGGGCCTCGTCCTGACGAACCGGCACGTCGCCGAGCCCTGGTGGAACGACGACGACGCGCGGTCCCTCGCCGAGCGCGGCTTCGCCGCCCGGCTCAAGACGCTGCGCGCCTTCTTTCCGGGGCGGAGGGAGCCCTTCGCCCTGACCGTCGAGCGCCACGCCGAGGGAGCGGACCTCTCGCTCCTCCGCTGCGACCTCGGGAACGTGCGCCTGCCTTCGCTGCCCCTCGACCGGAGCGGGCGGGGCGCGGTCGCCGGCCAGCCCGTGGTGCTCGTCGGCTTCCCGGCCGGGATCGAAGCCCTGCTCGCCAAGACGGACGCCAGCGTCGCCCGCAGCGTGTTGGAGAGCGCCGGCCCGAGCACCGGTCGCGTCGCCGAGGCCCTCGCCGAGCGGGGCCTCGTGCGCCCCTCGACGACCCAGGGCCACATCGCGGACGTGACCGAGTCCGACGTCGTGTTCGACGCGCCCACCACGCAGGGAGGCAGCGGCGGGCCCCTGCTCAACCGGAACGGGATCGTGATCGGCGTGACCTACGCTGTCCTCTCGCGCTTCGGCGGGAACTCGTTCGCCGTGCCCATCCGCCACGCGCTCCCCCTCGTGGCCCGGGCCCGCAAGGCGCCCGGGTAGGCCGGCTCCGGGCCCCTTTCCTTCGCGGCCGAGAGCCGGCATCATGTCCGGATGCGTCTCGCCCGTGGCCTCGCCTCGCTCTTCCTCGCTCTCGCCCTCGCCGCCTGCCAGAAGGCCGCGCCGGCGCTCACCCCGACGCTCCCCGCCGGTCGGACGCCGGCCGCGGCGCCCGCCCCGCCGGAGACGGCTCCCCCGGCCGCCACCGCTCCCGAGCCGCCGACCGTCCCCAGCGCGAAGGCGGGAGAGGCGGCGCCGCCCGAGGAGGGGGCGTCGGAAGAGGAGCCGGGGAGCGAGGCCGAGAGCGCGCAGAAGGAGGCCCTCGAGGCGTGCCAGGCTGCCGAGGAGCTGCTCGGCCGCGGCGAGATCGACGCCGCTCTCGCTGCGGTGGACCGCGCCTACGCGAGGATGCTGGACCTCCCCGGAAACGGCGACGACACCTACCTCCAGGCCAAGCAGGACATCCGTCTCCTCGCCGCCGACCTCATTCGTCGGATCCACCAGGCGGGACGCCGCGCCGCGGCTCCCGCCGCCGCCTCGCGGGGCTTCGCGATGCCCGCCCTCGACAACGCTCACGTGCAGCGCGAGATCCAGAGCTTCACGACGGTCGAGCGCGAGCTGTTCGTGGAGGGCTACCGGCGCTCCGGCCTCTACCGGCCGATGATCCTCGCCCGCCTCGAGAAGGCGGGGCTCCCCGCGCAGCTCAGCTGGCTGCCGCTCGTCGAGAGCTGGTTCAAGGCGAAGGCCCTCTCGCGCGCGAGCGCCCTCGGCCTCTGGCAGTTCATCTCGTCGACCGGCGTGCGTTACGGTTTGAGCCGTGACACCTGGGTGGACGAGCGGCTCGACGCGGCGAAGTCGACGGACGCCGCGATCGCCTACCTCACCGACCTGCACGACCTCTTCGGGGACTGGCCGAAGGCCCTCGCCGCCTACAACTGCGGCGAGGCCCGCGTGATGCGGCTCTCCCGGCCGTCCGGCGACGAGTACCTCGACTTCTGGGACCTCTACGAGCTGCTGCCCCACGAGACGCGCCGCTACGTGCCCCGGCTCCTCGCCGCCCTCCAGGTCATCGAGAACCCGGCGAAGTACGGCATGACCCTGCCGCCGGTCGACGCTCCCCCGAGCGGCATCGCCACCGTGCGGGTGCAGCGGTCGGTGAGGCTCGACCGGCTGGACGCCGCCCTGGGCCTCGAGGCGGGCACGCTGGCCGCCCTGAACCCGGAGCTTCGGCGCCAGGCCACGCCGAAGCGCGCCTACGACCTGCGCGTCCCCGTCGGCCGGGAGGAGGCCCTCTTCGCCAAGGTGGGCACGCTGCCCGAGTGGACCCCGCCCGCGCCGCAGTACGCGACCCACCGGGTGCGGAGCGGCGAGACCCTCTCGCTCATCGCCTCGCGGTACGGGACGACCGTGGCCGCGCTGATGCGCGCGAACGGTCTCCGCAGCGCGAACCGCCTCCAGGTCGGCCAGCACCTGCGCGTCCCGCTGCGGGGCGGAGCAGCGGCGTCCGCCGCCGGAGCGGGAGACGCCGAGGCGAGCCGGTAGGCCTGCGGCCGGGGTAGGATCGGCCCTTCCGCGAGAGACGGTTCAGACGAGCTCGGCGACGTCGGCCGCGAGACGCTCGCGCATCTCGTCCGCCTCCACCGGCCGCGCGAAAAGGAAGCCCTGGCCGAGGGTGCAGCCGTACTCCCGCAGGCGCGCGGCCTGCTCGGGGCGCTCGATGCCCTCCGCCACGACCAGCTTGCCGAGAGCCCGGGCGAGGTCGAGGATGCCGCGGGTCAGGAGGTGGCCGTTCGAGCCCGCCGCCACGCCGTCCACGAAACGCTTGTCGAGCTTCAGGACGTCGACCGGCATCTGGCCGAGGTAGCTGAGCGAGGAGTAGCCGGTCCCGAAGTCGTCGAGGGCCAGGCGGACGCCGGTCGCGCGCAGCCGGCGCATGGCCCGGAACGTCGTGGGAACGTCCTCGACCGCCGCGCCCTCGGTGATCTCCAGGACGAGGCGGCCGGAGGGCAGCCCCGACTCCGCGACCGCCCGCTCCACCATCGGGGCGAGGCGGGGCGCGGCGAGCAGGAGCGCCGAGACGTTGACGCTCAGGAGCGGCAGCTGTCCGGGCTCGTCGATCGTCGGCCACTCGCCGGCCCGCCGGCACGCCTCCTCGACGACCCAGGTCTCGATCGCCGCCATCAACCCGGCCGACTCCGCCGCCGGGAAGAACTCCGCCGGGCGCAGGCGGCCGCGCCGCGGGTGGTCCCAGCGCAGCAGGGCCTCCGCGCCCACCACGCGTCCCGTGGCAAGGGCCACGATCGGCTGGTAGACGAGGGCCAGCTCGCCGCGCTCGACCGCGCCGCGGAGGTCCCCCTCGAGCTCCAGCCGCTCCCGGACGGCGGCCTGCATGCCCGCCTCGAACCGGACCACCTGCCCCTTGCCCGACCTCTTCGCACGGTACATGGCGACGTCGGCGTTCCGCAGGAGGTCGCCCGCCGTCTCCCCGGGCTCGCTCGAGGCGATGCCGAGGCTCGCGCCGAGGACGATCTCCCGGCCGGCCACCGCGAAAGGCAGCCGCACCGCGTGCTGGAGGCGCTCCGCGACCTGGATCGCGATCTCGACGCCCCCGCCCTCCTCGACGAGGACCGCGAACTCGTCGCCCCCGAGCCGGGCCGCGGTGTCGCCCGCCCGCACGCAGCCGAGGAGCCGCCGCGCGACCTCGACCAGGAGCTGGTCGCCCGCGGCGTGGCCGAGGCTGTCGTTGACGTTCTTGAAGTCGTCGAGGTCGACGAAGACGAGGCTCACCGGGCGCGCCGCCCGACGGGCGAGCTGGAGGGCGTGCTCGAGACGGTCCGTGAACAGGACCCGGTTCGCGAGGTTCGTCAGGGGGTCGTGGAAGGCCTGATACGCGAGCCGCTCCTCGAGCACCTTGCGCTCGTGGACGCTGCGCAGGGTGAGGATTGCGCCGGTGAGGCTCGGGTCCCCGGTGGCGGTGGTGGCCCGGGCCTCGACGTACTGCCACCCCGCGCCGTCGCGGCGGACGCGCCACTCCGCGCCGGCCGTCTTCCCCGGGACGGAGAGGGCTTCTCCGACGAGCGCCTGGGCGACCTCCCGGTCTTCGGGATGGACGAGCTCGAGGAGGCTGGCCCCGTCGATCCCGTCCCTCGCGAGCCCGAAGAACCGCTCCGCGGACGGGGTGTGGAAGCGGATGCGCGCGTCGTCCCCCACCACGAGGATCATGTCGGACGCGTTCTCGACCAGCGACCGGAAGCGCGCTTCGTTCGCGCGGGCCGCGCGCTCGGCGGCGAGGCGTGCCCCGGCCCGCACCGCCACCACCTGGCGGGCGAGGACCGCCCCCGTGAGCGCCACTCCCACGAAGACGAGGACGCTCAGGTCCAGGCTCAGCCGATGGACGACGCCCTGCGCGAGCACCCCGTAGCCGAGGGCGGCCGCGGCCGCGGGGACGAACGAGGTTCCCGCGGTCACCGCACCGGACGCGGCCTCCGCGCCGGCCCGGCGGTACGAGTGCGCGGAGAGCCCGAAGACGAGCCAGGCGACGCTGTAGAGAGCCGCCGCGACGGAGCTCGCGAACCCGGGCGGGCCGAGGAGGACGTCGTACCAGTAGAGCGCGTTCGCGCCCAGGCGGACGACGAGGCCGAGCCCCAGCAGCACGAGGGGCAGGGTGAGCCGGCGGGCCGAACGCAGGCCGGTGATCGCGAAGGCCACGAGGAGGCCGACGTCGGCGACCACGTAGGCGGCGGCGGTCAGGCCTTCCATCTCCCGGCCCGGATCGGCGAGCGTCGGCTGGACGAAGTACTGCCAGGCGACGATCCCGCCCCCGAGGGTGACCATCGCGGCGTCCAGGGAGAAGGCCGCGCGCCCGTCCGCGCCCGGCCGGCCGCCGCCCAGGGCGAGGAGGCCGACGAGGGCGAGGGGGTAGCTCGAGAGGTAGAAGACGTCCGCGGCCGAGGCGCCGACGAGGCCGCCCGCGAGGGCGACCTTCAGGAGGAAGAACACCAGGTCCCCGAGCCAGAACGCGGCGAACGACCAGGTCAGCCACCGCCACGCCCGCCGGAGGCGGGGGGTGAGCGCGGGTGCGTGCGCCGTATGCCGGGCGAGCCAGACCGCGACCGCGCCGGGGACGAGGCCTCCGAGGTTGTTGAGGACGTTCACCAGCGGGCCGCGCGGCGCCCAGAGCACCTCCAACGAAAGGGCGAGAGTCGAGGCAGCGAGGAGGACGACCGGCCCCCGGCCCCCCCTCGTGGCGAGAGCGAAGGCCGCCCGAGCCCGTCGCACCCGGAGTGCCCTCACGGGAGGGGTCTCCTCCCTCGAGGGGCAAGAGCTCGGCCGAGCCCGTGGGGTGGCCGGATTCCGGCCGCGAGAGCGCTTTCCCCACGCATGACGGACGTCGAGAGCAGGCTTCGTGCCAGGACGAGGGCGGGCAGGCTGCGCTGCGACCCGCTCTACGAAGGCTCGCCCGCCTTCAGCCTCGCGGCGGTCAGGCGACGCCGAGGGAGAGGAGGGCGAGCCGGGCGGCGAGGGCGGCGGAGTAGGCGAGGACGGTCATGTAGCCGAGCTGGAGCGCGGCCCATTTCCAGGAGCCGGTCTCGCGCCGCGTGACCGCCTGGGTCGGCAGACACTGCATGGCCAGCACGTAGAAGACGAGGAGCGGGAGAGCGGTCGCGAGCCCGAGGAGAGGCGTGCCGTCGGCCCGGCGCTGCGCCCGCAGGGTCTCGCGGAGGCTGGCCCGCGCCTCCGGCTCTCCCCCCAGCCCGAACACGACGGCGAGCGTGGACACGAACGTCTCGCGGGCGGCGAAGGAGGTGAGGATTCCGACGTCCATGCGCCAGTCGAAGCCGAGGGGACGGAAGACGGGCTCGACCGCCTTGCCGAGGCGGCCGGCGAGCGAGTACTCGAGCTCGTAGGGAGCGCGCAGGGCCGCGGCCCTCTCCCGGGCGGCCGCGGCGCGGACCTCGTCGCCGAGCCGGGTGGCCTCGGAGGCCTCGCGGTCGAGGGCGGCGAGGGCCGTCCGGTCGCCCGCGCGGGCGACCGTCGGAAGCTGCGCGGACGGCATTCGCGGGAAGGTGGCCATCGCCCACATCGAGAGGGAGATGACGAGGATGACCGTTCCCGCCTTGCTCAGGAAGACGCCGCCGCGATCCCTCATCGCGAGAACGGCGTTCGCGAGGCTCGGCAGCTTGTAGGTAGGGAGCTCCAGCAGGAGCGGCCTCCTCTCGCCCCGCAGGACCGACCTTCGGAGGAGCCACGCCGTGAGGAGGGCCGCAGTGACGCCGAGCGCGTAGGCGCCCGCGAAGGTCAGGCCGCCCAGCACGGGCCGCTCTGCGAAGAGCACGGCCGTCACCATCGCGTAGACGGGCAGGCGCGCCGAGCACGTCATCAGCGGGAGCACGAGGATCGTGGTCAGCCGGTCCCGTCGCCCCTCGATCACGCGGGTGGACATGATGGCGGGGATCGCGCACGCGTGGGCCGAGAGCATGGGCACGAAGGCCTTGCCCGGCAGCCCGACCCTCCCCATGAGCCGGTCCATCACGAAGGCCGCCCGCGCGAGGTATCCGGAGTCCTCGAGCACCGAGAGGAAGAAGAAGAGGATGCAGATCTGGGGCAGGAAGGCCAGGACGCCGCCGACCCCGCCGATCACCCCGTCCACGGCCAGGCTGCGCAGGGCGCCCTCGGGCAGAGCGGGCCCGACGGCCTGGCCCAGGGCGCGGGCCGCTCCCTCGATGAGCTTCATCGGGTACTGGGCCAGGGCGAAGATGGCGACGAACACGACGCTCATCACGGCCGCGAAGGCGGCGAGTCCCGCGACCGGGTGAGTGAGGACACGGTCGATCTGCTCCGTCCGGGCGGTGGAGAGGCGAGCCGATCCCCGGCTGACCTTCCCCGCCACGCCCTCCGCCCAGTCGAACCGGGCCGCGTGCGGCCCGCACCCGGCGCAGGTCGAGCAGGCGGCGAGGGCGTCCGGCACCGGGGGCGCGGGAAGCGGGGGGCCCAGGATCTGGCCGAGGACGGCCGGCACCCGGTCGACGCCTTCGCCGGTCCGGGCGCTGAGCGCGACGACCGGCGCGCCGAGCTCGCGCGAGAGCGCCTCGACGTCGATGCTCAGCCCCTCCTTCTCCGCGAGGTCCATCATGTTCAGGACCACGAGGACGGGGACGTCGATCTCCCGGGCCTGGCCCGCCAGGTACAGGTTCCGGGCCAGGTTGGTGCCGTCCACGACCACGATCGCCGCCGAGGCCCGCCCCGTCCCCTCCTCCCCTCCGCACAGGGAATCGCGGGCCACCCGCTCCTCGGCGCTGCTCGCGGCGAGGGTGTAGAGACCGGGAAGGTCCTCGACGTCGACGGGGCCGCCGGCGAGATTCAGCGTCCCGACGCGCCGCTCGAGGGTCGTGCCCGGGAAGTTCGCCGTCTTGGCGCGCAGGCCGGTCAGCCGGTTGAAGAGGGTCGTCTTGCCCGCGTTGGGGTTGCCGATCAGGACGACCCGTGGCCGGGGCCGGCGCGGCCGGACGACCAGCCGGCCTCCGACTGACGGCCCGTCGTGCATCACGCGGTCTCCCCCGGAGGCGCCTCTCCCGGGCCGGGCACGTCCGCCCCGGTCTCCACGCGGACGCCCCGGGCCAGGGCGGCGGCGATGCCGATCCGCGTCCCCAGGACGCGCACGATCATGGGATCGCCTCCCCTGACGACCTGGACCTCGCGCCCGTGGCAGAGGCCCATGACCTCCAGCCGCTCCCGATCGCCGGGGGGGACCTCGACCGCGACCACGCGGCCGCCGGTGCCCGCGGGAAGTCCGGCCAGGTCTGCGACCCTACTGAACATGAAACCCATTTTCATCTTTGTCGCGGCCCCGTGCAAGCGCTCAAAGGGTCCGCTTGAACAGGAGGGTGGCCGCGGTCATGGCCGCGACCGAGAAGAGCAACAGGTAGGTGAGGTCCCCGGCGATGGCCAGGGTGCCGGTGTTCTTCAGGAGGAGGCATTTGAAGGCGTGGACCGCGTAGGTGAACGGGTCGACGACCGCGATCGCCCTCATCCAGCCCGGGAAGGCCTGCTGAGGGTAGACGGCGCCGCTCGGGAAGAAGAGGAGCGTGTTGAGCACGCCGAACGTGGCCCGCGGGAGCAGGGGATCGGTCACCCGCACCATGAGGAGGAACATCATGCTGATGAGGGCGACCGCCGTCACCACGATGACGATGGAGAGCCGCAGGAGGCGGAGGGGCTCGAAGGGGTCGGGCACGCCGGCGATCACGGAGCCGATCGTCATCAGCACGCCCCCCGCGAGCACGGCCTTGACGGTGCCCGAGAGGTTGAAGCCGAGGATCAGCTCGAGCTTGGTGATCGGCGTGACGAGGTAGCCCTCGTGGAGGCCGCGGGCCTTGTCGTCGATGAAGATGATGCCGCCCCCGATCATCACCATCATGAAGATCGACATGACGATGGAGCCGGGGAGGAGGTACTGGACGTAGGGGACGTAGGGGTAGACCTCGACCACGTCCAGGGTGGCCTGGGTGGGCACGCGGGGAGGGCCCTGGGGCGGGTCGTTGTACGCGCTGACGAGGCCGCTCATCACCCCGGCGAGGGTCGCGGCCACGAAGTTGTCCGTGTTGTCCTCGACGAGGGCCACCCGCGGCCCGGCCTTGGCGAGGGTGCGCCGCGAGAACTCCGGGGGGATGGTCAGCACCGCGTTGATCCGCCCGTCCCGCAGGTCGTGGAGGGCGTCGCCCTGGTCGGCGTACGTGATCGTCTCGAAGGTCCGGGCGTTCGCTCCCACCGCCCCGCACAGCTCCCGGAGCTTCACCGCGGGCACGCCGTGGTCGTGGTCCACGACGCCCACCCGCAGGTGCTTGAGCGTGCCGCCGAAGGCGTAGCCGAGGACGACGAGCTGGACGATGGGGAAGACCATCGACACCGCGATGAGCACGGGGCTCCGCCGGAAGCGGCGGAGCTCGCGCTCGACGATCGCCAGGGTCCTCTGCACGAGGGCCCCTACCTCCGGCCCGCGACCAGGCGGTCGGCCACCGACGGCTCCTGGAGCGCGTCGCGCAGCTGCCGCCCCGTGTAGTGGACGAACACGTCGTCGAGGGTGGTGCTCTGCACGGCCAGGGAGCGGATGGCGAGGCCCCTCTCCCCCGCCGCCGCGAGCACGGCCATCGTCGTCGAGGGACCGTTCCCGGACGCGATCCGGAAGACCTCGTCGTGGCTGGAGACGCTCTCCACGTGGGCGAGGCCGCGGAGCCGCTCCTCCCACCCGGGGGGGGCGGCCGAGAAGCTCACCTCGAGCACGTTCCGGCCGGGGATCGAGGCCTTCAGCTTGAGCGGGGAGTCGAGGGCCACGAGGCGGCCGTGGTCCACGATCGCGACCCGGTCGCAGAGCCGGTCCGCCTCGTCCATGTAGTGCGTGGTCACGAGCACGGTGAGGTCGCGCTGGGCCTTGATCTGCTGGAGCATCTCCCAGACCGCGACCCGGGAGACGGGGTCGAGCCCGGTGGTGGGCTCGTCGAGGAAGAAGATGCTCGGCTCGTGCACGAGGCCGCGGGCGATCTCGACCCGCCGCCTCATCCCGCCGGACAGGTTCTTCACCGGCTTGTCCGCCCACTGGGCGAGGGCCACCGCCTCCAGGAGCTCCCCGATCAGCCGCTTCCTCTTCGCCCGCGGCACTCCGTAGAGCTTCGCGAAGATGACCAGGTTCTCCTCGACGCTCAGCTCCAGGTCGGTCGTCATGGCCTGGGGGATGACGCCGATCGAGCGGCGGACGCCGTCCGCCTCCTTCTCGACGTCGAATCCTCCGACGCGGGCCACCCCCGACGTGGGCGTGATGAGCGTGGTGAGCATGCGGATGAGCGTGGACTTGCCGGCCCCGTTCGGCCCGAGGAGGCCGAAGATCTCGCCGCGCTCAACTCCGAAGGTGATCCCGTCGACGGCCGTGAAGTCCCCGAACCGCTTCGAGAGGCCCTGGACGTCGATCGCGACGGACCCGTCGGCCACCGTCACCGCCCGGGGGGCACGGGCAGGAGCCCGTAGGCGGTCATGCCCACGGCGAGGCGCCGGTCGCGGTTGTCCACGCGCAGGCGCACCTCGAACGTCCGGATGTCCCGCTTCGTCCGGCTGACGTCGCGCTGGGTGGCGAACCCGGCGTCGGCACCGCGGTAGAAGACGACGCCCTCGCGCTCGTCGCCGGAGGGGAGCCGGACCTTCAGCCGGTCGCCGATGCGCACGCCGTCGATGTAGGTCTCCTCCACGTCGATCCTCACCCAGAGATCGTCGGGGTCGATGAGGGTGAGGATCGCCTGGCCCGCCCCCACCACCTCGCCCAGCCGGGCCGCCCGCACGTCCACGAGGCCGTCGATCGGCGCGCGCACCTCGGAGTAGGCGAGGCGGACGTCGGCCTTGGCGCGCTGCGCGGCGGCGGCGGCGCGCTGAGCCTCGCTCGCGGCGAGATTGCTCCTCCGGGCCGCCGTCTGCTCGGCGCTCGAGCGGGCGAGGGCCAGGGCCGCGCGCTGGGCCTCGACCTGCTTGTCGAGCGCCTCCACCCGGGCCTGGGCGGCCTCGGTGCTCGTGCGGGACCGGTCGAAGTCCTGGGCGGACACGACGCCCTCGCCCGAGAGATTGCGGTTCCGGGCGAGCGTGAGCCGCTCGTTCTCGAGGTCGGCCGCGGCCTGCGCGCGCTGGGCAAAGGCGGCGGCGAGGTTCGCCTCCGCCTGCTTGATCTGGTCGGCGGCCTGCTGCTCCTGGTAGCGCAGCGAGGCCGCGCTCTCGCCGACCTGGGAGGCGTAGCTCTCCGCGCTGTGAGCGTAGTAGTCGCGGTCGGCCCGCAGCTCGTCGGGGACGATGACCGCCAGGAGCTGGCCCCGGGACACGACGTCCCCTTCCGTGACCAGCAGGCGGCCGAGCTGGCCCCCCACCTGGGGGGCGACGATCACGTCGTTCGTGGTCACGATGCCGGTGAGGACGAGGGTCGTCGCCCGGCTCCGGGCCATGGCGTAGACGGTGGCCAGGACGGCCAGGCCGGCGACGACGAGACCGGCGCGCCTGCGTGTCATGTGAACTGCGTCCTCCCCGCGACGTCGCTCGAGCGCTCCGCCGCTCCCGCGGCCCTCGAGAGCCCGCCCGCCTCCGGCGAATCCGGAGGCGCCGCGCCAGCGGCCTTTCGAGGGTGATCGCGAGGCTCCGTGGGTCGGCGGTGAGCGTCCGGAGGCGCCAGCCGCGGAAGACCCGTGCGGCGAGCCCCGATCGGCTCCCGGGTCTTCCCGGTCGCACTCGTCTCGCGACGGGCCTATGTTACCGCGTGCGACTCGCCGACTCAAACTCGAGCGCCGCGGGAGCCGCACGCGGCCGACCGGACCGAGTGCCGTGGGCACGTCCGAGCGCGGCGCCGGGGCCGCCCCTCGAGGTGCTCCGGCCGGCTGCCGGGGGTTTCAGATGGCCGCCAGCACCTTCTCCAGGAACTCGCGGTTCGCGCGCGCGTTGGCGGACGTCGCCTCCGGCGTGTCGCCGATGGCGCAGCACTCGACCATGATCGGCCCGCCGAAACCGGCCGACTTCAGCACCTTGAAGACGCCCGCGAAGTCCACCTTGCCGGTGCCGAGCTGGATCATCACGTCGCTCTTCGGCGCGGCGCAGTCCTTCGCGCAGAAGCCCGTCACGTACTGGACGACCGGCTTCAGCTCCTCGACCGGGTCCTTGCCCGTGTAGTAGATGATGTTGCCCGCGTCGTACCAGATCTTGAAGTTCGGGTGGCCCACCTTCTTCATGGCGGCGACGATCTCGGCCGACGCGCCGCTCGACCCGCCGTGCGGCTTCATGACCACCTGCACGCCCTTCTCGGCCCCGTAGGCCGCAGCCCGGGCCATCGACTGCAGGTGGTGCTCGGCCTGCGCCGGCTCGTCGACCCCGAACGTCATGACGTACTTCAGGCCGAGGGACGCCGCGTGGTCGATCTCCTTCTGGAGGCTCCTGACCGTCTCCTCGAGCGGTATGTCGTGGCGGCTGTGCAGGGCGGCCATGTTCGCCGTGAGGCCGCTCGCGGCCAGCCGGCGCTTGAGGCCGTCGAGGTACTCCGGGGACGCGTCGGCCGCGATGAACGGCTCGGCCTCCGTCCGCGTCAGCAGCCCGGTCGTCGCGTAGCCCGCGGCCCGGATGGCCTTCAGGGTCTCTTCGAAGGTCCACTTCGTCCACGGCCGGTTGAAGCAGCCGATCGGCCACTTCGCCGACGCGGACGGGGCCGCCCGCAGCGACCTCGCGTCGGCCAAGAGCGCCGCTCCCGCCAGGAGCGTGGTGCCCTCACGGATGAACTCCCTCCTCGTCCGCTCCATGTCGCCCTCCTTCGGTGCCCCACCGGCCCGGGCCGGCAGGCCGCCCAGGAGAGTCTACTGCCAGCGGGTCGACGCATCCTCGGACGGGCCGCCCGCCGCGCCCGGCGGGTCAGGCGCTGCACTCCCCCGGCATCGTCTCGACCTCGAAGTCGCCGTCCTCCCCGAGGTCGACGAAGTCGGCCGGCTCCGCCTCCTCGGCGGCCAGGGCCTCGAGGTCGGCGAG
>Ga0335076_10002190_pt1 | contig 19305 bp, 16 predicted proteins | sample Lox_Sample_25_FD_206717 | JGI IMG/M metagenome (GOLD analysis project Ga0335076, IMG submission 206717) | Soil microbial communities from Loxahatchee National Wildlife Refuge, Florida, United States - Lox_Sample_2.5 | ecosystem: Environmental > Terrestrial > Soil > Wetlands | place: USA...
CCTGGCGATCTCGTCGTCAGAATCCTGGGCCCGCATGCGCAACCTTCGTTCTACTTCTTCCCGCGAAGGCGGCAGTATAAAGAGGGCCACGGATTCTGGCAATTTCTGCTTCACCTGCTTGGCGCCCTGAACATCGATTTCGAGCACCAGATCGCGCCCAGTGCGCCGCGATTCCTCCAGCCATTTTTTCGGTGTCCCGTAAGAATGTTTGCCGAATACTTGAGCATACTCGAGGAACTCACCCCGAGCCACCATGGCGCTGAACTCCGCCTCAGTGACGAAATCATAACATTTTCCACTTGCCTCAGTCGCCCGGCGCACCCGAGTAGTACACGATACGGAGGGCATGGTGCCAGGCAGTTCCAGGATTCGTTGCACCAGAGTGCTTTTGCCAGATCCCGAAGGACCGGAAACGATCAAGATTAACGGCTCTACCGCGGCTCCTTCACTCATTCGATGTTTTGGACCTGCTCGCGCAATTTTTCAATGTCGGCCTTGATTTCCAGCGCCAGTCCGGTGATGGCCAACGCTTCGGTTTCAACCCCAGGGGTTTTGGACAACATGGTATTGGCTTCGCGATGCATCTCTTGCAAAAGGAAATCCAATTTTTTGCCGAGTTCGCCGGCGCCGTCCAGCAATTTGGTGAATTGCTGGAGGTGACTACGCAAGCGGTCTAATTCTTCACTGATATCACTACGTTCCGCAAGTAAGGCGGCTTCCTGAGCCAGGCGCGCGGGTTCAATAGTGGTGCCGTTCAACAATTCACGCAACCTGGCTTCCAGGCGGCGGGCAAACGCCGGCCGCAGGGCACTGACCAATTCGCGGACCTGCTCGGTTTCGAATCCGATCTTCGCCACGCGCGACCGCAATTCCTCCGTGAGATGGCGCCCCTCGTTGCGGCGCATCTCGTCCATCTTCACAAGCGCGTCCTGAAGATAAGTTTCCAAAACGCGGCCCAGTTCTTCCTGTGCGTCTTCGGTTTCCGGCAACGCTGATGCCAGACCGGTAATCACGCCGGGCAGCCTCAGCAGCGAAACCAGATCCAATTCGGCCTGGCCGCCGGTTTGCTTGCGCAAATCTTCCGCGGTGTGGAGGTACGCTTTGAGCAATTCGCGATTCACGTGGACGGGCGCGGTTTCGCTCGGGTCCATGCTGACGTGCACATCGATATGACCGCGATGAATCCGCCCGCGAACCACTTGGCGGAGCCGGTGTTCGAACTGCTCGAGAGAATCGGGGATGCGCAACTTTACATCCAGAAAACGGTGGTTGACGCTCTTCACGCTGACGCGAATCAGCCAGCCTGCGAACTCGCCGCGCGCCATGGCGTAACCGGTCATAGACCGGCATTCGGCCTTATTAGCGACTCCGACTGGCTCCATGGAACCTTTCGTGCTCATTCCTTGTTACTGGACCCCGCCATCTTGGAATTCGGCGATTCGGCCTGCAGGAGGATTTCGTCATCGGCGAACTGCAAATCGTGCAATCGCGCGTAACTTCCGCCCTTGGCCAGCAATTCCGAGTGCGTTCCGCTCTCCCGGATGCGTCCATCCTCCAGTACTAGAATTTTATCGGCTTTCCGCACCGTACCCAAGCGATGGGCAATCACGAAAGAGGTTCGGCCAACCATCAGATTGCTGAGGGCCTTCTGCACGTACTGTTCAGACTCCGAATCCAATTCAGACGTGGCTTCATCGAGAATCAAAATGGGCGAGTTCTTAAGGATGGCGCGGGCAATGGCGATGCGCTGGCGCTGTCCGCCACTGAGCCGCGTGCCGCGCTCGCCGATGATGGTGTCATAGCCGCCGGGCAACTCCAGAATGAAGTCGTGGGCGAGGGCAGCCTGTGCGGCTTCTTCTACCTTGTGCAGCGGGACGTCGCCCATTCCGTAGCAGATATTGTTGCGCACCGTGTCATGGAAGAGAATGTTCTCCTGGGTGACCATGGAGATTTGGTTGCGGAGGGAGCGCAAGCTCATTTCGCGAATATCTGTGCCATCGATACGGATGGATCCGCCGGAAACTTCGTAGAAGCGCGGCAGAAGATTGACCAGAGTGGTTTTTCCGGCGCCGCTGGAGCCGACGATGGCGACCACTTCTCCCTTGGCGGCGGAAAGACTGACGCGATCGAGAACGGGCAGACACTCGGGTTCGTAAGCAAAGGTTACATTTTCGAAGGTGATGTCGCGGGAGATTCCCTCCAGCGGCTTGCCGCCCTTTTGATCGAGGATTTCTTCTTCGCGGTCGAGATAGGCGAACACTTGCGCGCTGGCTCCTTGCGCAGCCTGAAACTGCTGATACACGTAACCCATGCGCTTCACGGGCATGTACGCGTTAAACATGGCGTAGAGAAAGGCGAAAAATTGCGGTTCGCTGATTTCTTTGTGTTGAATCTGGCCGCGGGCATAGAGCAGCAGCAGCGGGATGACAATCCCTCCGAGAAGATCCATGAGCGGCGAAGTGATGACCGCGGCACGAACCCAACGCATGCTTTCGCGCAGCAGGCGGCGAGAAACTTCGCGGAATTTGCGAATCTCGGAATCTTCCATGCCGAAGGTTTTGACGATGCGGTTGCCGCTCACGGTCTCTTCCAGAATCTGGCTTAAATCGCCAAGCCGGGTCTGGCTCTGCCCGACGGAGAGACGAATTTTTCTACCTAGCTTATTGATGGGATAAACGACGAGAGGCAAGAGCACCGTGGCAAATATTGACAACTTCCAATCCAGCATGAGCATGACGCTGACGAGGGCCAGGAAGGTGAAACTCTTCTGGAAAAGATCGGCGAGGTACTCGCTGAGGGCGAGGCGCGCTTTGTCCACGTCGTTGATGGTGGTGGAGATGATCCGGCCGGTCTGATTACGCTGAAAAAAGCCGATCGGCTGGCGGATGATTTTTTCGTACAGTTGATTGCGCAAATCGCGGATGGCGGCGTGCCCGGCATACTGAATCTGCGTTATTCCCAGATATTCGGCGACGGCTTTCGTAGCGTACAGGGTGAACAGGGTGAGGACAAAAATGGTGGCGACGTTGTGAATGTTCGGGAAAAACCAGTTGAGGTAGATGGTCTGGCCGTTCCACGGGAGCTTGACCAGAGGGAGTTGCGTGCTGGACTTGCTGGGATCCAACACGTATTCAACCGCAGGGACAATCATCAGGGCGACCACGCCCTCAGCGGCGGCAACGAAGGCGACCAGCAACACTCCGACCAGCAGCCGGAAACTGTACGGCTTGACATAGCCAAAAAGCCTTCTGAGTTGCGGTGAAACCAGTTGCCCCACTCCTGCCCCTCGAGTCCTTCCCACCCTGCTCTTTCTACGCTATGCGTCCAGACTATACCGTGTCAAATGGAGTGGGGGCGGCGAGTGGTGAGAAAGAAAGTCGACAAGAGGATTCCTCGCTGCGCAGACTCCGCTCGGAATGACATTTTGGGGGGAGGGTCGCGCAAACATCGAGGCAACAGTGATTAACCTCTGGATCGGAGCGTCGCGCTCAGGCGTGGGCTACTTGTCGATGTCGCGGTGGACAACGCGAGTGGCGAATCCCTTTTTGGTGAGGGCATGTTTCATCCATTCCGCCATCATGACGGAGCGGTGCTTGCCGCCGGTGCAGCCGAACGCGATGGTGAGATAGCTTTTGCCCTCTTCGATGTAATGCGGAATCAAATAGGTGAGCAGGCCCTGCATGCGCCGCAAGAACTCCCCGGTTTGCGGGAAAGACTGAATGTAGCGGCGGACGCGAGAATCTTTTCCGGTATAGCGCCTGAGCTTGGGAACGAAGTGGGGATTGGGCAGAAAACGTACATCGAACATGAGGTCGGCGTCGGTGGGCACTCCGAATTTGTAGCCGAAACTGACCAGCGAGACCAGCAGCGGGCGCTTGCTTTCGGACTTGAAGCGCTCGTTCACGAAGTGGCGAAGTTCGTGCACGTTGAACTGCGTGGTGTCTATGACTACATCGGCCAGCTTGCGAATGGGCTCCATCAACACTTCTTCGTGGCGCAAGCTTTCGCGCACGGAATAATCTTTGCCCAGGGGATGAGGACGGCGCGTCTCGCTATAGCGGCGCAAAAGCGCGTCTTCTTGCGCCTCGATATAGACCAGGATAATGGGATGATCGCGGCGCAGGTGCTTCAACAGGCCGGGCAACTTCTCGAGTTGCAAACCCTCGCGGGCGTCCACCAATAGAGCGGCGCGGCGTAGGTCTCCTTCACCGGCGGCATGCAATTCCGCAAAAATGGGAATGAGTTCGACGGGCAGATTGTCGATGCAGTAGTAGCCCATGTCCTCGAAGGCTTTGAGCACCGTGCTTTTGCCCGAACCGGAAAGTCCGGTCAGGATCACGAGTTGACGGCCAGGATTTCGCGCGGGGCGGGAATTGCTTTTCCTGCGTTTCACGGCAGCGGCGGGGCTCAGCTCTTCACCCGGCGCTGGTGGGTGCTGGGGATACGCATGTCTTCACGGTATTTGGCCACGGTGCGGCGGGTGACGTGAATGCCGCTTTCTTCCAGTTTTTTGGCAATCTGTTCGTCGGTAAGCGGCTTGGTGTTGTCTTCCTCGTCGATCATTTTCTTGACCAGGCGCTTGAGGGTCTGCAGCGACATGCCGCCGCCCTCGGGCCCATTCACCGCTTCGCTGAAGAAAGAGCGCAATTCGATGACGCCTTGCGGCGTGTGCGCGTATTTGCTGGCGACGGCGCGGCTGACCGTGGACGGGTGCACGCCAACCTCTTCAGCCACTTCCTTAATCATCATGGGCTTCAGCGTGTCCGGACCGTGATCGAGGAATTCGCCTTGGCGCGCGATGATGGACTGGCAGACCCGCAGAATGGTGTGCTTGCGCTGCTCGATATTTTTCATCAACTGAATAGCGGCGGTGAAGCGTTCCTTGACGTAATTTCGTACATCTTTGTCGGCGGCATCCCGAACAAGCAGGCGGCGATACGTCGGGCTCAAACGCAACTGCGGCATATCGTCTTCGTTGAGGAAGACTTGCCATTGGTCATCGACTTTGCGGAAATAAACGTCCGGCTCGACGAGACGCGGTTCGGTTTTGTTGTAGCGCAGGCCGGGGCGTGGATCGAGCTTTTTGATCGAGTCGATGGCGTGCTTCACGATGTCAATGGGACGGTTCAGGGCACGCGCAATTTCTTTCAACTGGTTGGCTTGCACTTGCTTCAGATGGTCCGCGACAATCTGCTGCGCCAGCGTGTTCTGCGGATCGAAGGCCTTCAACTGCAGCAACAGACATTCGCGCAAGTCACGGGCGCCTACCCCGATCGGATCGAAATCCTGCACCACCGCAATGGCATCTTCTAAATCGTCCTGGGAATATTTGCCTTCCTGCGACAATTCCTCGGTCGAGGCGGTCAAATAGCCGTTCTCATCGAGATTACCGATAATGTTTTCGACGATTTCCATCACCGTGTCCGAACAAATGGTGACGCTAAGCTGCCAGGTGAGGTGATCGGTAAGGCCGGCAGGGGAGGACAAAAACTTTTCGAAGGAAGGCCGCTCGGAAATTTCGCGTTCCTGCGATTGGCCGCCATCACCGCCGGTATCGAGATACTGGTTGAAGAACGTGCCTACATCGAACTCATCGAACGGATTGGCCTCGGGCTTCTCCGGAACCTTTTCGGTTTCGTTCTTCAGAAAGGTCTCGTCGCTGTAATTGTCGGTGGCGGTGGGCTCTTCGCTAAGCTCTTCCAGAACGGGATTGGCAATCATCTCCTGATTGATCATCTCGCGGAGTTCCAGGCGGTTCAGCGCCAGCACGCTGACCATCTGCACGAGTCCGGGGGTCAGAATTTGCTTCTGCGCCACACGGAGATTCAGTTTGAGTCCCTGCCAAGCCATTCAGTTCCGTTCCCAGACCTAAGAATAGCGCTAATTCAACCGGAAATTATCGCCAAGATACACACGGCGCACTTCAGGATCACCACTCAGATCCTGAGGCGTGCCCTTCTTCATGATTTTGCCATGATTCACAATGTATGCGCGGTCGGTTACGCTGAGAGTTTCTCGTACGTTGTGGTCGGTGATAAGCACACCGATTCCGGAGCGACTTAATTCCCGGATTAAATCTTGTAAATCCTTCACGGTAAGAGGATCGATCCCGGAGAAGGGCTCGTCCAGCAGAATGAAGGACGGCTGGAGGGTCAAGGAGCGCGCAATTTCCAGCCGCCGGCGCTCCCCGCCGGAAAGCATGTACGCCTTGCTGTGACGTACCGTCTCCAATCCCATCTGAGCCAGCAGTTCCTCGAGGCGATCGCGTTGTTGTTCGGGGGTCAGCGGCAGCGTTTCCAAAACGGCTAGTAGATTTTCTTCGCTGGTCAATTGGCGGAAGACGGAAGGCTCCTGCGGTAAGTAGCTGATTCCACTGCGCGCCCTGAGGTACATGGGTAGGTCGGTGATTTCTTCGCCGTTGAGAACTACGCGGCCGGAATCGGGACGAGCCAAGCCCACGATCATATAAAAGGTGGTGGTTTTGCCGGCGCCGTTGGGTCCCAGCAGTCCCACTACTTCCCCTTGGCCAATTTCGAGTTCGACGTTATCGACTACCTTGCGTCCCCGGTAGGACTTACTAAGATCGACGCCTTGGAGTGTGGGCATTCCGCATCACGCTGGATCGCTGGGCGGTCCCTCTATCTTTGGACCCGGTGTCTGGTCAGCGTGCGCGTTCCATTTCCCGAATCCACGACGATGGTATCATCGGCAATATTGAAGGTCAATTCACGGCCGGTGGTGGCGCCTTCATTTCCGTCGTAAAGAGTGGGTGTTCCGCCACTTAAAACGAATTTGTCGCCGGCGGCAGTGTACACGCCGCGGTCCGCGGTGCCTCTGCGGTCGCCCTGTTGCACCTCCACACCACCTGTGCCCACTGCTTTGCTGATGCGAGAGGTGGCTTGGGCGGCGCTTTTGGCGTCAGCTTCGCGAGAAAAGTACAAATCGAGCGCGGGAGCTTTCATGCGCTCGTCCCCCGATTGCACGACGACGTTGTTTTCGAGGTGAGCGCGATTTTCCGCGTCCCAATAGGTCAAGGTTCCCGAGGAAATGTGCCAGACTTGGGTCTCGTTGGGTTTCTTGGCGTCGTTGCCCTGCTTAGGGAACACGGCGCGAACCTCGCCATGCGCATTTAAGATGCGTTTGTCGCGTAACAGTTGGATGGAGTTCGCCTCCAGCACGGAAGGTCCTTGCCACAAACGGGCATGGCCGGTGTAGAGGGCTTCGCCGGTCTTGGAATTCCCGGTCATGTGCTGAGCGGTGATGTTGGAGGAAGCGGGGCTGAGCTGGATGGCGTCTTTTTTGGTTCCATAATCGGTGGAGACGACTTTGCCTTCGGCCTCCACGTCGCCTGTCTCCTGGTGGAAGGTAATTTTGGCGGCGTGGGTTTCACTGCTGTCGTCACGCACAACAGCTTGGCCAGTCAGCACCGTGCTTTGCGAAGCGCGCACGAACACGGCTTGCTGCGCGTCCGCGCTGCGCACGCCTTCTTTCATCTGCACGTTTCCGCGCAGGGTCATTTGCGTCCAGGCACCACCGGAATCCAGCTGGGCGTCTCCATTGGCGGCGGTTGCGGTTTGCACCGGACGATCCTGCAGTTCCCGCTGCGTTTCCACGTTACCTGTGGCGACCAGATTTTTGGCTTTGCCCGCCGCTCCGAAATCCACCGCGAGCTTGTCGGCACTCAGTTTCGATTGCGAAGTCGCCGTATCGTTCCACTGCATGCTGCCGCGTTCCAAAGTTTCCGCGCGTTGCACAGGATTCGGCGCTCCTGGTTTGCCGCCCGCAAAGCTCAGTTGTAGAACGGTGGTCGTCAAGTTTCTTGCTGTTTGAGTTTTGGGATCGCGCTGCGTAACGTGGACGTTCCCGCGCAGAGTAAGCAGCTTGGCTTGATTCACAGCGGGCCACATCTCCACGGTTCCGTTATCGGCCTGAACCTCGCCATTTTCGGATTTCGCCTGCAGGTTGCCCTGAACCTCGATGTTGCGGATCCACCCTGCGGGAGCAAGATTCGCCTTCATAAAATCCGCGCGAAGGCTTCCTGCGCCTGCGGGCCCCTTGCCCCCGTGCACGGTGACTTCGGGTGTTTGGTTCAACGCGCCAGGCTCAGCGATCAGCGTCCGCGCACGGTTGATCTCGTCTAAAAGGACGGTCAATCGTCCCGCGCTGAGTTGCTGCGTAGGAGTGCTGGCGGTTGCCGGGCCGGCGAGAACGATTTTACCGATCTGCTTAGCGATTTCCAGACTAGAGCCAGCCAAAATCACATTGCCGGCAGGAGTGCCCTGTTTTTTTCCCGCCGCGAGCGGGCCCGTCTCTCGCAGAGTTATGTGGACGTCTTTTTCGAGGCGCAACAGTCCATCATCACTCGAGTACGTCGCGGCCAGGCCTTCGCCATTTCCATCGGGCATCGTGAATCGCACAGGTTGGCTGGTCTGTGCCAAGCCGGATTCGCGATTGAAACTCACCGCGCTGGTCTCTACGTGAATGAGATTCGGGGGAACGCCACCAGTTTGCGTGCGGGCAGCATCCGCGGCGCTTTGCAAATCGATTTGTACCTCGCCGTTGCACTCGATGGCACCTTTGTTTTTGGCATAACGGCAGCTGTGAGTTCGAATCACGTCGTGGCGGTCTCCGAGTTTGCCGAACACTGTAACTTTGACTTCTTCCAACAGGCTGATGTCCTCACCTTTCAGATCGGTGGATTTTGACGCCTGGACGGTGAACACAGTGCGGTCGCCTTCATTTTTGGAAATGGTCAGGCCGATCGATTGCCGTTCCTGGTCCGCCGCTAACGGTGGAGGAGCCTTCTTGCGCTCGGAATACGCGACCCACTGGCGACGCAGGTAAATGGCGCCCGTAGTGACAGCCAAGAGCAGGGCGATCCAGGCGGACCAGCGCGCGTACAGGGCGGCTTGGCTGCGTTTCATGGAATTAGTAAAGCAAACTTTGCAGGGGGTGTCACGACGGCAGCCGAAAACGACGGAAACGGGGAATTACAGGCCGGACGCAGCTTCGCCGGCCTCGACGCTGGACTGCACGGGAAGGATGCCCATATTGGCGGCGGCCACGTTATCGCGGTTGGTGTTTTTGACGAGATACATGGCTTCATCGGCCAAGTGCAGCAGGCCCTCTTTGGATTTGGAATCCGCGGGATAAGCAGCCAGGCCGACACTGGGAGTGATCTTGATGTTCAAGCCTTCGTTCTTCAACCAGACCGTGTCGCGAATCAGCTTGTGCAGACGGCGAGCGACGTTGATGGCGTTCTCTTTGGAGGTTTGCGGGAGCAGGATCACGAATTCATCGCCACCATAACGAAAGGCAAAGTCGATGAGCCTGCAATTGGTTTTCAGCGCTTCACCCATTTCTGCTAACAGGCGCGAGCCAACCAGATGGCCGTGAGTATCGTTGACCTGCTTGAAATGGTCCAGGTCGATGAAGACGATGGAGAATTCATAGTTGTAGCGCTGGGATCGATAGATTTCGGTATCGAGGATGAAACCCATGTGGCGCGCGTTATAGAGCGATGTGCAATCGTCTTTGATGGTCAATTCATGGATGCGCTTGACGTGACGGGCATTTTCGAGGGCAATGGCGGCAAAATCGGAGAGCGCTTCGAGGAGCTTGAGATCGCGAGGGTCGAAGCCGTCGACACCGACGCAGTTGATAAGTTCGATGACCCCGAGACAGGTGTCGCGAAAACGCACTGGAACGGCAACGATGGAGCGCGTTTCCATCTTGGTCTTCTCGTCGACCTTGCCGAAGAAGCGAGTGTCCTTGGTGGTATCCGGCACAATGACGACTTCGCCGTGTTGCGCCACCCATCCGGCAATGCCCTGCCCCAATTTGATGCGGACGTCCTTTAAGGCTTGCGAGGCTTTGCCCACGGCGAGCTCGAAGTACAACTCCTGCTTGGCTTCGTCGAGCAGCAGGAGGGACCAGTTGTCGGGGCGGAGAAACTCGTCAATCTTCTCCATGATGGTGCGGAGGACCTGGTCGAGTTGCAAGGAGGAGGTAAGCGCTTTGCCCAACTCCTGGAACACGGCGACTTCGCCAGCTTCGCGGCGCTCTCCGGGTAGACCTGCATTGCGCCGGCGCTCTACCGTTGGGAACTGCTTGAATTCGTCAACGCTCACGAAAGCACGTTTCTCCGGAGACAGGACTGAAGGGGCCCCTATCCCTTGTGTTTGAACACACACCTGCTGGCCAGACTCGGCCAGTATAGGCGTGCGGGAAAAAGGTAAGCAACATGGACGTGGTACAGGCGTAACCAGTTCGGCATGGGGAGAAGGGCGGGGTGAGGACGGGCGGCGAGGCGGTGGCCTCGCAGCAAAACGGGGTCGTGCCATCACTGATATCCTCACGACCATGTCTCGGGGCGCGACGACTGGCCAACAGTTAAATTGAAACGAGTAAAACTCAAAACGCGTAGCGCTCTGCGAGGGAATGCGCTCGCCATTCTGGTGGGACTATTCGGCTTTGCGCTTCTCATAAGCTCCGCTTTTAGGACTAGAGATCTACGCAATCGGCGTAACCGTGCCTAGCCGAGACGCGAAGGTTGAGATCCTTCGTCGCGGACGGCGCTCCTCAGGATGACAGCGGTGGTGCCTGTGAGACACGAAGGCGAGCGGCGCGTTCGAAGAAAGTTTCCTCGCTTTGCTTGGGATGACGGAGTTTTCGTCGCGCCGATTGCGATCGTGCGGGCATGGGGTGAGGGAACGCAGTTTTGCTTAGCCACTCCAGGTCCGCGCCAGTGCCCGGCGATCAATTCGTGTTGCATCCCAGGTGCCGGGCACCCGCCAGTTCGTACTATTCTGTGGACCTTGGATAGCTGCTTCGCTAATCTGGCCGAGGTAAACGCACAAAAAACGGCGAGGGTTTGACATGCGCAAATTGGGGCGAAGTTTGGTCGGTCTACTCTTACTGACAGCATTCTATCGAACGGCATGGTCACAGCAACCCCCGCCGGAAGCGCCTCCGGCGAATGTGGCCGGCAAATGGATTCTTTACTGCAACGATCCAAACGGGAGTACTTCCTCGAAGTATCTTGATCTGGAGCAGGACGGAAACAACATTAAAGGCCACTTCAAAGGTCCGAACCAGTCCGGCGGAGTTGAAGGCACAATCAACGGGCGACACCTGGTGGTGCGCACGAAAACGCGGGAAGTGCTTGTGTTTCGCGGAAGAATTGATGGACCAAAAGTGGACGGCGTTATCCAAGGGAACACTTTCAACGGGACATTCCACGACCGCGGTGGGACCGGAACATTTCAAGGGCAGCGTCCGCAGTAATGGTCAAGCTACGAAACAACACATCTCTTTCATGCCGGCTCAAACTTACACTCGCAGAACGATAATCGCAGACCTGTTGGGAGCGGCCGCCTGCACCGTTATGGGCATGCCGTCGCTGACCGCGCTTGTGCCATTTGGAGGCCCGCACCCACAACGCGGCGGCATGATGCAGTATTCCGAGCCATTTCAAAGACGGTTCCGTGTACCGGCCATGTCCATTGCTCTCTCTGAGAATGGCCGGTTTGTCTTTGATCATGCGGGCGGCATGGCAGATCGCCAGCACATGTCACAGGCGGCGGAGAACAGCCTGTTTCGGATCGCCGACGCCTCGCAAGCAATCACCGCGGTGACGATCTTCTCGTTGCTGGAGGCGAGCAAGCTGAATCTTACGGACCACGTGTTTGGCCCCGCGGGAATACTCGGCACGAAGTATGGCAAGGCTCCCTATGGAACCTACGTAACGGACATTACCGTAGATCACCTGCTTACCCAGACTGCCGGAGGATGGGCCGCTGACGACAACGACCCGATGCTCCAGCACAATGGCTGGGACCAGGCAAAGCTGATCACCGAGACGATCGACAATGTGTCATTGACTAGTGTGCCTGGCACGCGGTGGGCGTACTCGAACTTCGGTTACTGCCTGCTCGGGAGGGTCATCGAACAAGTCAGTGGGCAGCCTTACGAATCCTATGTCCAGGCGAATATTCTGGCTCCCTGCGGAATCACAACTATGCAGATCGCTCGCAACAGCGAAAGGCAGCGGTCGCCCGATGAGGTGGTCTACATCGGGCAATACTCCGAAGATCCCTACAAGATCAATGTCAACCGCATGGACTCGTGTGCGGGATGGCTCGCTTCATCGACACAGCTTGTGCAGTTCCTCAATCATGTAGCCGGAGCGTCCGGCATCCCGGCGCTGCTTAAACCTGACACAATCCGTCTTATGACTACTCCTGCTTCCGCTTACCCGCAAGGCGACGCCCGGTACGCGCGTGGCTGGATGGTCACCGACGAGGGCCAAGGGAGTTGGTGGCATGGCGGAAGTTTGCCAGGCTCGACGGCACTGATAATTCGAAATCCGGATGCGTCGTGCGCGGCAGCGATCTGCAATACGCGAGCGCAACCTCACCAGGAGATGGATACGGCGCTCTATGAGATGCTTAGCAACATGGAACGCCATCGTAAAGGTTGAGTCCAGATCGTCTCGCAGGCATGTGGCTGCTGTTTGAGCGGGCACAGATGAGTGACTGCGAGTACAGACATTCGTCACCCATTCAAGTAAAAGCCCACCCATTGATCTCCCCGGAAGTAACAATTTCCGACTGGGTTGGCAGTTCCTTCCACTGAGGTCATCGTCGCCTCCCCGAAGAGCAGTCTCACCCACGGGACGCAACACCCCCGAGGCGGCCAAGTGGGCCTTGTCTCCCGGCTCGCTCCGGCGAACTGACGAACAGGTAGGGTAGAAAAAGAGCTTGAGGAGCCCGGGGAAAGGTGTGTCTTTGAACCGTGCGTGGGACAAGAGGAGAGGTCATATGGCACAGAAAGTGGACACGCGGCATGAGATGCCGCTGAAGTATGACGTGAAACTGGACAGTAAGGACGTCCGATCGGTAGTAATGCAAGAAGCCCGAGAGATTTCCACATGGCTGCCGATCAATCCGGCGCAAACGAGCAGCGGGGCACTGGTCAGTTTGGCGAAGCTATTTGGAGAAGACAAAGCCAAGCCGGTACCACTGCCGCCAAATACGCCAATGACGTTGTTTACGCTCATGGCCACGGAAATCGACCTTACGCTGGCAGCGAAACTGGGGATCGGCAATATCTTTACCGGTTCGCTGAACTATGGAGACCGCGCGTTCTACCTGGACGCAATGCAATTCGCGGAAGCGTACGCGGATATACCAGGGAACCCTGTGGTTGGAACAAGGTGGGGTGTAGGGGTGCGCGTGCTGCTGCATGTTTCGGACATCAAGACGGACCTGAGCCTGAACATCGGGATGGTGGGAGCAGCCGTACAGTTGGGATATGCCAGGGCTCTTTATGAGATCGATGGAATCGGAATCCCCGACGGGTTACCGATCGTGCTTGGGGAATTGCATGGATTCGGGGACTTCACCGCTGAGACGTGGTTCAAAATCAACGACATCGTTCTGCCCAAACTTGCAGAGTACATGAAACAGAACGTGGCGAACCTGAAGCCTGTGTCTTATGAGGTGCAGGTCATTCAGCCCATCGACATCGATCCGCTGCTGGCTGGCAGGTCCATCGTATTCGCAATGCGGCGAATGCGGGATGGCTGTACGCTGACTGAGGCGTTGGCACACGCCGCGGGGAAATATGACGACAAGGAAATCGAGATCGTGTACGCGAAGCTGGCGCCGGACACCCCGCCGAATTCGCATCCTCCGGAAAGCTCGAAGGATAAAGCTCGCGAATGGTTGGCTGACAACTGATGTTGATAGCCCCGGCGATAGACCATCGTCGCCGCAAGACACGTGAGAGGACAACCTGTGTGCCTGGACCGTACTCCGGGCACGGGATTATTGGGCCCAGGGTGGGGTGACACCGGTCATGCGGGCGTAGGCGACCAGCTGGCCCATATGTTCGTTGGCGTGAATGAGGATGCGCAGGTAGGCGGCATCGACGGTGGCATCTCGGTCGATGATGTGAACCTTGCGCTGCAGGTCGGCGGGACTCTCGGCGTGGCGCGCTTGGTTGACCGCGTCCATGGAGCGCCTCAGCCAGGCAATCACTTCGGGCTTGGACGTGACTGTTTTGCTCATGCCATCCTTCAAATCCGCGGGGCGTTTGTGTCCCATGCTCTCGAGCAAGAAATAATTGGTCATGACAATGTGCATGTAGACTTCGCTGGTGGAGCGCACGCCGTTCGCCGGCCGCCAGGCGAATTTTTCGGCGGGGGTGGCTTCCGCGAGGGATATCAACTGGAGCCAGACGTGGGTCCATTCCCCGTCGTAACCTTCGAAGACGCCTTGGGGCAATTGCGCCGATGCCGGGGCGCTCAGCAGTAGGCATACAAGACACAGCTTGAGCAGTGTTTTATTCATCGCGCAGTTCTCCTGTAGGGTGACGCCTTTGTGGACGATTCAGAGTATAAGACGGCAGCCGGGAAGAGATGTTGCCGGGTGGTGTGGCAAGGTGCAGGCTTGAGATCCTTCGTCGCGAAATGCGCTCCTCAGGATGACAGCTATGGTGCCTGTGAGACACGAAGGCGAGCGGCGCGTTCGAAGAAAGTTTCCTCGCTTTGCTTGGGATGACGGAGTTTTCGTCGCGCCGATTGCGATCGTGCGGACAATTCTGATTAGCGGGCATGAGCGAGTAAGAGAACGATTTGGCGTACTGGGCGCGCTTGACCGTTGAAGGAGCGCAGTCTAGTATCGAACAGCCATGACCGGGTCGGATGCGCTCGTCGGACAAACGATTTCTCAATACAGAGTGGTAAGGAAGTTGGGCAGCGGCGGAATGGGTGTGGTGTATGAAGCCGAAGACTCGCGACTTGGCCGGCGAGTGGCGGTGAAGTTCCTGCCGGAAGCGATGGCGCAGGACACACAATTAATCGAGCGCTTTCAGCGGGAAGCGCGGGCCGCGTCGGCCCTGAATCATCCCAACATTTGCACCATTCACGCGATTGAACAGCACGGCAACCAGAATTTCCTGGTGATGGAGCTGCTGGAAGGTCAGACGCTCAGCCAGATCATGACGCGGCAGCCGTTTACGATGGAACGATTGTTGCCGCTGGCCATACAGATTGCCGACGCGCTGGAATCGGCACACGCGAAAGGGATCGTGCACCGTGACATTAAGCCGGCGAACTTGTTTTTGACCGACCGGGGGCAAGTAAAGGTGCTGGATTTTGGGCTGGCAAAAATGGAACGCGGCGGAATTCCCGAGACCGGTAGCGGTCCCAGCTCGATGGACACGATGGTGGGGGGAGGACTAACGTCGCCCGGGATGGCCATGGGCACCGTGTCCTATATGTCGCCGGAACAGGCGCGCGGACAATTCGTGGATGCGCGCACGGACTTGTTTTCTCTGGGGACGGTCCTGTATCAATTGGGCAGCGGCGTGCTGCCATTTCGCGGGGACACTTCTGCAATTGTTTTCGACGCGATCCTGAACCGGGAACCGACTCCGATCATGGACGTGAATCCCGCAATCCCCGCGGACTTTGGGCGCATTCTGTCGAAGTTACTGGAGAAGGACCGCACGCTGCGGTGCCAGTCCGCGACCGAACTCAAAACCGACCTGAACCGGCTGAAACGCGACTTGGACTCGGGCAGCAAACGAACGGCCGAACTGAGCGATGCGAAATCCGGAGTGCAGAAGGCGCCCACCAAATCGATAGCGGTACTGTATTTCGAAAACTTGAGCGGCGTGCGGGAAGACGAATATTTGCGGGACGGGATTACGGAAGACATTATCACCGAGCTGTCGAAAATCCGCGGGCTGAATACGTACTCGCGGCCAACGGTGCTGGCGTTCCGGGACAAGCCGGTGACACCGGCGCAAATCGGGCAGCAATTAAAAGCGGCGTATGTGCTGACGGGAACATTGCGGCGCGCGGGTAACCGGCTGCGCATCACTACACAGTTGGTGGACACGAGCACGGACTTTCCGTTGTGGAGCGAGCGCTACGACCGGGAAATGAAGGATGTGTTCGAAGTACAGGACGAAATTGCACGAAAAATAGCAGAAGCGCTGCGCGTGACGTTGTCGCCGCAGGAACTGGAAGCGCTGGCCATCAAGCCGACGGAGAATCTGCAGGCGTACGATTTGTACCTGCGCGGGAAACGCTACGCGCGGCGGCAGACGCGGCAGGACCTGGAATTTGCACTGCAGATGTTTGAGAACGCAGTGGCCATGGATCCGAGCTTTGCGCTGGCGTACGCCGCGTGCGCGGGGGCTTGCGCGATGTTTTATTGCAACTTCAGCCGCGATGCGGTGTGGGTGGAACGGGCACGCAACGCATCGGGCCGGGCGGTCGCGCTGCGCTGGGATTTGCCGGAGGTGCAAGTTAGTCAAGCCTGGGTGCTGTATGCCACGGAGTTACACGACGAAGCGGTGCGCATGACGCAAAAGGCCATCGAGCGAAAGCGCGATTGCGAAGGCGCGTACTACCTGTTGTGCCGCGCGCTGTTTTCGGCGGGACGCTATCAGGAAGTGGTGGATATTTCGGAAACGGCGCTGGAGGCCAGCGGCGAGGATTACAACGTGTACGTGCCGGTGATGAACGCGCTGGGCGCGCTTGGAAAAAACGAGGTGCGCCGGAACGTGATGCTGCGTTGCGTGGCAGCGCTGGAGAATCACCTGAAACAAGTGCCGGAAGACGCGCGGGCGCGGATTCTGATTGGGGGACACTACGCGGACTTGGGGCGAATCGAGGACGCCAAGCGGGAAACCGATCTGGCGATGACCTTGCGCGCGAACGAAGCGTCAATTCTTTACAACGCGGCGTGCAATTATTGTCTACTGAAAACCAAGGCTGAGGCGATCGACGCTTTGCGTAAGGCGTGGGAATCGGGATTCAAAGATGCGACCTGGGCGCGACGCGACCCCGATCTTGCGATGCTGCATGGCGATCCTGAGTTTGAACGCATGTATCCCGCCCCGGGGCCAGCAGCGAACTGAACGGAAGCCACACATTACGGTTGGTTGCGGCGAGTGCTGATACACTGAACAACTGCGAGCAAAGGGCATGGCCAGGGGCACTTTTGGCGAAAAACTGAAGCGCGAACGAGAACTGCGCGAGGTGAGTTGGCAAGAGATCACCTCGGCAACCCGTATTGGTCCCCGGTTCTTAGAAGCATTGGAAAATGAAGATTGGGAAAAACTCCCCGGCGGGGTTTTCAATCGCGGATTTGTGCGCTCGATTGCGCGCTACCTTGGCCTGGACGAAGAAGCGCTATTAGGGGAATACGATCTGGCGCACGGAGCGCAAATTGCGCCCGCCAACGGTCATTCCGAGAAGATCGCCACCGCACAGCCGGTGCGCTGGCAGCCTGTGGCGCTGATCTTGTGCGCGATTCTGCTGATTGTGGCGCTGGTGTTCGGCGGGCTCTACGCGTGGAAACATTTTGGCCGGAAAAACCTGCGGCAAACCGAAGAGCCGCCGCCCGCTACGAGTATTGAGCCGGCCCCGCCGATTCGTCCCACCGCCGATGAAGTTCCACTGACAAGTCCCGCACCGCAGCCACCTCCACAGCAAACTCCTGGTTCGCAAAACACAAGCCCGCTGGAGTTGCTGGTTTCCGCGAGCGCCGACACCCACGTGCTGGTGTTATCCGATGGAAGCGTGGCGTTCTATGATGAAATGCATGCGGGAGAAAACCGCAAGTTCAGCGCAACGCGGGAATTTGAAGTGACCGCGTCGGACTCTGGAGCGGTGTTGCTGGAATTGAACGGCCAAGCGATGCCTCCGCTTGGAGCGCCGGGTTCGTCCGGTACAATAAAGTTGAGACAGGATAATTTGAGGCAGGCCCAAGGTGGAAACTCTCAGCGTTGATGTACTGGAAGATTTGAAGCATGGACGCGCGCCCCGGGAACGCAAGCTGGCGGTGTGCGGGGCGGGGGGTGCGCATATTTCCCCGTCGGAACGAGTGGAGATTCTTGCGGTATTGAGCCACGACCAGGATGAATTGGTTGCCGAACGGGCAGGTGAGGCGTTGCTGACGACAGCACCGGAACAATTTTTGGAATCGTTGAAACGGGAAAACGCGTTGCCTGCTTTGTTTTCTTATGCAGGGCGGAATTTGGGCAAGAGCGCAGGCGTGGTGGAAGCCATGCTGGGGAACCGCAATTGCGCCGGGGAGCATCTCGCGCCGTTGGTACCGCAATTGAGTGCCGCGCAGGTACAAGCGCTGATTGAAGAGTTGGACCGTGTTTCCGCTTCGCATGCGTTGGCTACGGCTCTGGGTCGTTCTCCGCATATCACTGCGGATCAGAAAAATACGCTACACGAACTTGCCAGCACGGCGGTGTCCGACGATCTGAAACACCTGGCCGATGCCGCGGCAGATGCGGAACCGGACCCACAGCGGCGACAAACGCTATTGCAGCAGATCGGCAGAATGACAGTAGCGCAACGCGTGCAATTTGCGATCAAAGGCGGATCCGATGCGCGGCGCACGTTGATTCGTGATGCGAACAAAGTGGTGCAGAGAGCCGTGTTGCAGTCGCCACGATTGACAGACCAGGAAGTGGAAGCATTCGCCGCGATGGGGAGTTTGACCGACGAAATCCTGAGATTGATTGCCGGGAACCGGACCTTCCGCAAGAACTACGTGGTCGTGCGCAACCTGATGAATAATGCAAAGTGCCCGCTGGACGTGACGCTGCACATGCTGCCACTGCTGAATCCCATGGATCTTAAGAAGCTCTCCATCAACAAGAATGTGCCGGAGACGTTGCGGACCAGCGCGGCAAAGTTGATCCGCACGCGCGCAGAGCAAAAGAAGTAGTACCCTCCATCCGCTTGTTGCACTAACCGCTGAAGCTGGCATATAGTCGGCGCAAGTTGAGCCATTCCGCCTGGTGTGGCCCTAAGCTGTGAAGCCGCCCTTTGGTCAGATTCCTGTTTCGAATGCGATTCCAGAAAGGAGTACATCATGTTCAGTCTCTTGTGGACCGCCATAATCGGTCTGATCGTCGGAGCTGTGGCCAAGTTGTTGATGCCGGGAAAAGATCCGGGAGGATGGATCATCACGATGTTGCTGGGAATAGCGGGTTCTTTCTTGGCCAGCTATCTGGGGCGAATGGCAGGTTGGTATCAAGAGGGACAGTCGGCGGGATTCATCATGTCGGTGCTGGGCGCGATTTTGATCCTGTTCATATACCGGCTGATTATCGGCAAGAAAACCGCATAAGTTGCGAGTGTTAGGGCTAGCGCATGGCGATCTTAGAGTTGGAGGCAATCGTGGGGCAGAGGTGTATGGTTCCGTTGTTAGCGATGGCCGCGTTGATTCTTGGTTCGTGCGGCTCTTCAAATAAACCGGCGGCGAA
>Ga0335076_10002191_pt1 | contig 19304 bp, 14 predicted proteins | sample Lox_Sample_25_FD_206717 | JGI IMG/M metagenome (GOLD analysis project Ga0335076, IMG submission 206717) | Soil microbial communities from Loxahatchee National Wildlife Refuge, Florida, United States - Lox_Sample_2.5 | ecosystem: Environmental > Terrestrial > Soil > Wetlands | place: USA...
CCTCGATCAACCCCTTCATCCCCAAGCCCGGCACGCCCTACCAGTGGCTGCCGATGGAGGACCCGAAGCAGACCGACCGCAAGCTCCAGTACCTGCGCAAGGCCTTCGGCCGCATGCCGAACGTCGACGCGATCTGCAAGAGCGCGCGCACCGGCGCCGTGCAGTCGGTGCTCGCCGTCGCGGACCGGAGGGTCGGCGACGCGCTCGAGCTCCAGGCCACGCAGGGCCTCGACTTGAAGCGCGCGCTCCGCGAGAGCGGCCTCGATCCGGCGTTCTACCTGTTCCGCCGCCGGCCGAAGTCGGAAGTTCTGCCCTGGGACCTGATCGACAACGGCGTCAGCAAGGACTACTTCTGGCGCGAGCTCGTGAAGAGCGAGCAGGAGCGGCTCTCGCCCCACTGCCCGGAGCTGCAGGGCTGCATCCGCTGCGGCGTCTGCATCGAGACGCCGAACCCGACCTACGCCGTGCCCGAGAAGTGGAAAGGCCTGGCGACGCTGCCGCTCTACGAGAAGCTCCAGGCGCGCGGGGCGTGACCCGAACGGCCTGACGGAACGACAAGAACGAGTACGACGGAGCGGCAGGACGGAAACCGCAGGACACGACGCAATAGTCAGAGAGCGGCGTTCCGCTCCGCTTCCGACACCGAACCTTGCGCGTAACGCCGCTGGCTATCGATTGCGCCAGCCGCGCTCGTAGGCCCGCCACTCGGCCTCGTCGGTCGTCCACTCGGCGTAGATCGCGACGCCTTCGAAGGTCCCGCCCGCGCCGAGGCCGCGCAAGCCCGCGACGACACCCGCGAGCGCGTTCTCCGGCGTCTCGACGCCGCGCCGGTGCATGAAGCTGTACGGCTCGTAGGTGGGGATCCCCATCAGCACCCGCGCGTTCGACCGCGAGCCGTCGAGCGCACCCGCCACCGAGCGCGCCGCCCAGCTCACGTAGCGCCGGTAGAGCGAGGAGGTCGGCAGCGCCGTGTCGTAGGCCATGATCACGACCTGGTCGACGATCGCCGCCACGCGCGCGTAGTAGTCCGGGCTCCAGGCGAAGTTTGGCGCCCGCGGCAGGCCGAGCGGGGCGGGACGCGTCGCAGCCACCGAGAGCAGGTGGTGCTCGCCGACCGCGGTCCGCAGCGCGCGCAGCAGCGCCAGGAACTCGACGTTGTCGTCGTCCACCGGCTCGACGTTCACGTGCACGCCGTCGAAGCCCTCGTCCACGAGCCCGCGCACCTCGGCCACGATCCGCTGGCGCTGCCCTAGGTCGTTGAGCTCGATCGTGCCGGCGCGCTGGCGCCTGTAGCCGCGGCGCAGGCCGCCGATCCACGGCAGGAGCTTGAGCTCGGGCGTGACGCGCCGCGCGGTCGAGAGGAACGCTCGCATCTGCTCGCGCGCGTGCGGCGGCAGCTGGCCCGACGCGTCGAACGGGATCAGGTGCGGGTAGGCGTAAGCGATCCCGCGCTCGTGGAGCCTCGCGAAGAGCGTCTCCATCTCGGGCACGGGCTGCGGCTGCTCGAGCCAGCGGTGCTCGAGCCAGACGGCGTTCCTGTCGTGGTTGAAGGGATGCGCGGCTTCGTCGCCGAACGGCGCGAAGGCGAAGTAGCCGAGCGCGGCAATGCCGAGGACGAGCGCGAGCGCAGCGACGCGCGCGAGGAGAGCGGCCTTGCTCGAGCCGCCTCCGCTCAAGCGTCGTCCCGCAGCAGCAGGACGAGCGCCGCCGCGTGCCGCCGCTCGTGGGTCAGGCTGACGAGCGCGTGCGACGCGCCGAGGGCGCGGAGCCGCTCGTGTGCGCGGCCGCGGAGGACGAGCCGGGGCGGGCCGTAGTCGGCGCGCAGCACCTCGACTTCGCCGAGCGCGGCGCCGCCGCCCAGCAGCTCGACCGCCGCGCGCTTGGCGGCGAGCCGCGCCGCGAGCCGCCGCTCAGGATCGACGCGGGCCCTGGCGAACGCCAGCTCGGCGGCGCTGAACACGTCCTCGCCGCCGCCTTCGAGGATCCGCTCGGCCTCCTCGAGCGCGACGATCGCGACGCCGCTCGCGACGACGCCGTCGTCCGAGGCCGGCCCCCGGGTGGACCGAGGATTCGTCATCCCGATTAGTGTAGCCGCCCGGCGCTGCTAGCATGGCCCACGGGTGGAGACCGAAGCGACGATCGAGGCGTTCGCCGCCGTCTCGGGCCTGATCCACGGCTTCGGGCGGCGGGCTGCTGGCCCGCTTCGCGAAACGCGCGAGGAGACGATCCGGCGCGTGGCGTCGCGGCTCGAGCGAGACGGGCGGCTCTTCCTGCTCCGCCAGGTCCACGGCGCCGCGGTCGCGTGCGCGCCCTGGGACGATCGGCCGGAGGCGGACGCGGCCCTGGCTTCGGAGCCGGGAGTCCTGATCGGGATCCAGACCGCGGACTGCCTCCCCGTGCTGCTCGTGGACCCGGTGCGGGGCGCGGTCGCGGCGGCGCACGCCGGCTGGCGCGGAACGGCGAAGGGCGTGGCGCGCGAGGCCGTGCTCGCGCTCCAGGCGCGCGGCTCACGGCCGCAGGACCTGCTCGCGGCCCTCGGTCCCGGCATCGGACCCTGCTGCTACGAGGTCGGCGACGAGCTGCGCGCGGCCTTCGGTGTCGCGGGCGCGCGATTCCTCCTGCCCGCCGCGAATGGGCGGCCTCATCTCGACGTGCGCGCCGCGAATGTCGCACAACTCGAAGCGGCCGGCGTCCGCCCCGAGGCCATCCACCACGTTCCCGATTGCACCTTCTGCACGCCCGGCTACCACTCGTACCGGAGAGACGGGAAAGGCACAGGCAGGATGATCAGTTACGTCGGCTTCAAGGTGTAGGCAACCCAGGGGGGTCTGGGGGGATGGAGTCCCCCCAGTTCAAAGAAGGAGGCAGCCAGTCCTGGCCGTTCGAGTTCCTCCCGAAGATCCCCCCGCGAGAGATGGCGGCCGTTGGTTCTTCGCTGACGAATCACGAGCCATATCCTCGAAAAGCGCGAGGGGGAGGACTTGAATGGCTTCAGGCTGTGAGCTTCGAGGCCTTTTCGTCCACCGCGCGGTTCGCGAGGGCGTCGGCCTCGCGGTTGCGCTCGCGCGGGACGTGGCTCACGCGCGCGCGCGAGAAGCGCGCCAGCAGCGACTGCGCCTCGCGGAAGAGCGGCTGGAGGCCGGCGTTCTTCACGCGGTAGCGGCCCTCGAGCTGGCGCACCAAGAGCTCCGAGTCCGAGAACACCTCGACGCTCGTGGCGCCGTTCGCGAGCGCGAAGCGCAGGCCATGGAGCAGCGCCTGGTACTCCGCGACGTTGTTGGTGGCCTGGCCCAGGTAGCCGAAGAGCGCGGCCACCTCGCTGCCCGCGGGGTCGGTCACGTGGATGCCGAAGCCCGCCTCGCCGGGATTGCCCCGGCTCGCGCCGTCCACGTGGAGGCGCAGCGCCGTCGGCGCGCTCACGGCTCGATGGCGACGGTCGGCGGCGGCGGCACGTAATAGAAGATGCGGCTGCACGACTCGCACTGGATCAGCTGGGCGTTGCGGCGCACCTCGACCCAGACCTGCACCCGGAGCCGCACGTGGCACGCCTGGCACATCCCGTCGCGCGCTTCCGCGACGCCGCTGCCGCGCGCCTTGGCGATCCGCGCGTAGAGCTCCCGCGCGTCCTCGGGAACCGACTGGGCCACGGCGTCGCGCTCGCCGCGGAGTCGGGCCGCGTCGGTCTCGAGCCGCTTGGCCGCGGCGTCGAGCTCGGCGGCCGCCTTCTTCGCCTCGTTCTCGACGCCTTTGAAGTCCGCCTCCTCGCGCCTGACCGCGGACTGGAGCCCCTCGGCCTTCTCCATCTCCTCGAGGATCAGGTCCTCGCGGCCCTTGATCTCCCGCTCCACGCCCTCGATCTCGTGGAGCATCGCGGTGTACTCCTTGTTGGTCTTGACCTCCATCAGCTGGCCCTTGTACTTCGAGCGCTTCGTCTCGAAGTCCTGGACCTGCGCCTCGTGCGCCTTGCGCGCCTTCTGGGAGCCCTCGAGCGCGGCGCGCGCCGCGTCCAGGCGGGCGCGGTCGCGCGCGAGCACTTCCTCGGCCTCGCGCTTCTTGCGCGGGATCTCGGCGAGCTCGGCCTCGACGCGCTTCAGGTCCGTCTCGGCGTGCTGCAGACGGACCAGCTTCTCGAGGTCTGGGTTCATGGGCAGGGGCTGTGCGGCGAGGGCACGGTAGGAGGTCGATTCTAGCATCGGGGGCGGGGCAACGCGCCGAAGGCCGAAAACGGACGTGGGAACGAACGCCAGAAACGGACAACGGAACCGCACAATGGGACACGAACCAGAGACGGACGATTCACGAGCAACGCCGGACGGGCTCATGAATCGTCCGTGGGAATGGGCCTGGAAGGACTCGAACCTTCGACTAGCCGGTTATGAGCCGGCCGTTCTAACCAGCTGAACTACAGGCCCGCCTGGAAGCCTAGCAGAACTGCTGCGGCTTCTCTCCAGGACCGTGAAGCGCCGCTCGATCGTCTCGCCGCGCTCGTCGACGAGCACGAGGCGGTGTGCCCCGGGCGACGGCGCGAGCGCCATCTGGTGGAGCTCGACGGTCTCGCCCAGGTAGGCGTCGTCGAGGTGCCAGAAGACGCGCGCCTTCGGATCGCGGTGCGCGGCCTCGAACACGACGCGGCCGGTCGAGCCGTCGAGCTCGCGCGGAACGTAGACGACGGCGCCCTCGCGCGGCGACACGAACGACAGCGCGCCGCCGCCCGCGGCGCCGAGGCCGGCCTGGCAGTCGGGCCGGTAGGGAGGCGGCGGGAGGTAGTCGGCATGCAGCCGCCGGAAGTGCGTCTCGAGCGCCGGCGGCAGCACGAACCACGGCACGTTGCGGATCGCGGCCAGCGGCTCGCAGTCGGCGTGGACCTGCCACGCGAGCGCTTGGTCGGCGTGGATCAGCCGGCAGAAGGCGCAGGGCGGCGAGTCGAGGCCGGCGCGCGGCACGAGCTCGTCGCGGCGCGACGCGCAGTAGGGCCCGGCGCGCATGCCGCTCCGCGCGCAGACCTCGACCACCTCCAGGCCGTGCCGCGGCTCGGCGAACCAGCCCGCGCCCTCGAGCGCTCCCACGAGGTCGAACAGGATCGGCGCGGCGGCCGAGTGGCCGGTCAGGCCGGGCCGGCCCTCGCCCGAGGCGTTGCCCACCCACACGCCGACGGCGTTCTGCGGCGTGACGCCCACCGCCCAGGCGTCTCGGAAGCCGTAGCTCGTGCCGGTCTTCCACGCGACCCGGCGCGCGGACGCGAACGCGCGCCAGCCGAGCTCGTCTCCCGGCCGCTCGACTTCGAGCATGGCCTGGAGCGTCAGGTAGCTGGCGGCGGGCGTGAGCGGCGTAGACGCGGCTCCGCGGCGGTCGGGGTCGCGCCGCGGCAGATAGCTGGGCGCGAAGAACACGAGCCGCCCTTTCGCGTCGTCCTTCGCGAGCGCCGAGCGGGCGAGCCCGGCGTAGACGCCCGTCACGTCCCAGAGCGAGCCCTCGGCGCCGCCGAGGATGAGAGCGAGGCCGTACTCCGATCCCGAACGGTCGAGCGTCGTGAGACCGAGCCGCCGCAGCTCGGCCGCGAAGCGCTCGACGCCGTGCGCGCGCAGCAGGCGAACCGCGGGGACGTTGAGCGAGCGCGCGAGCGCCTGCGCCGCCGGCACGGCACCGGCGTACGCACGGTCGAAGTTCTCGGGGTGGAAGGCGCCGACGTGCGTCGGCACGTCGGGCACGAGCTGCTGCGGCAGCACCTCGCCGTCCTCCAGCATCGACGCGTAGAGCAGCGGCTTCAGCACGCTGCCGGTGCTCCGGCGCGCGGGGATCACGTCCACGTGCTCGCCGTGCTCGTCGGCGCCCGGCGGCCACTGGTTGCCGGCGTAGGCGAGCACCTCGCCGGTCGGAACGTCGAGCACGAGCGCGGCCGCGTTCCAGACGTCGTTCTCGGCGAGCGAGCGGCGATGGCGTGCCAGCATCTCGCTCGCGCGCTCCTGGACGCTCTTGCGCAGCGTGGTTCGGACCCAGGGGCTCGGGTCGCCGGCCCGGAAGCGGCTGGCCCGCCGCTCCGCGCCCAGGCGCGCGACGAGGTGCGGCGCGAGCATCGGGAGGGGCCCCGGCGCGGGCGGCAGCGGCTCGCGCTTCGCGAGCGCCGCGCTGGCGGCGTCGATCGCGCCTCGCTCGCGCAGCAGGTCGAGCAGCCGATCGCGCTTCTCCAGCAGCCGATCCCGATTGCGATTCGGGTGGACGAGGGCCGGCGCGTTCGGCAGCACCGCGAGCGTCGCGGTCTCGGCCCAGGAGAGCGAGGCCGCCGGGCGGCCGAAGTAGCGCCAGGCGGCCGCGTCGAGGCCCACCGTGTTGCCGCCGAAAGGCGCGTACGCCGCGTAGAGCCCGAGCACCTTCGCCTTGGGCAGCGAGAACGTCAGGCGCAGCGCGAGCAGCGCCTCGATCGCCTTCTCGCGGAACGTGCGGGGCTGGCCCTTGCGCGCCAGGCGCACCACCTGCATCGTGAGCGTGCTGCCGCCGCTCACTACGCGCCCGCCGCGCAGGTTCTGGAGCGCGGCGCGCGCGAGGGCGAGCGGGTCGACGCCCGGGTGCCAGTAGAAGCGGCGGTCTTCGAAGCACAGGATTGCCCGCTCGAACTTCGCGGGGACTGCCGGGGCGACGCCGAAGCGCCACTGGCCGTCGGCCGCGATCGAGGCCCCGATGAGCTCGCCGTCGCGGTCGAGCACGACCGTCGAGAGCGGGTCGTCGAACGACACGACCGGGACGACCAGCCAGAAGCCGACGAGCACACCCAGGGCCAAAAGAGCCACCCGGCGCCCGCTCAGCCTTCGGAGCCTGTCGGTCATCTCGTCCTACTTCCCGGCCTCCACGATCTCGACCCACTGGCCCTTGACGCGCGCGTTGATCGTGGCGTCGTACATCGCCTCGACGCTGATCATCGGCTGGTAGAAGCGGCCGAGGTAGCTGGCGTTCGCCGCGAGCTCGACGGCCTTCGTCTCGCCCGGCTTCAAGTCGAAGTAGGTGTAGACGCGGTCGTCGCGCACGTCCTGGTACGCGAACGGCGAGCGGCCGCGCGCCCGGCTCGGGTCGAGGCGGTCGTTGCGGATCTCGAATCCCGATGCCACGACGTGCGAGAGCGCGAGCTGCTGGTACGTGCCGCGCACTCCGTTGTTCGTGACCTTGACGACGACCTTGAAGTCGGTGCCCTGCACGAGCCGGGTCGGCTCGAGCGGCTTGTCGTCCGGCGTCAGGTACTGGACGTCGAGTGCCAGGCCGCTCGCGCCCGCGGTCTCGCGTCCCACGGGCGGCAGGCCGGAGAGGATGAGCCGGGGGTAGAGCGTGGCCGTGCCGGTGTTCCGCACCACGAGCTTCGGCGCCACTGCCTTCGAGGCGTCGAGCTTGCGCTCGACCACGGGCGACGCCGAGGCGATCGCGGTGGCGGCGGCGCCGTTCCACTCGAAGGCGAACGCCGTATTCGCCTCGCCCCTGGTGTCGGAGACGGCCTTCGACAAGGCCAGCAGCGCGTAGGCGGTCTCCTGCGTCGAGAGCCAGTCGTTCTTCGAGAGCGACTCGGACACGCTCTTGACCAGCGGACCGACGTGCTCCGAGAGCCCGAGCAGCACCAGGGACTCGAGCACCATCGCCCGGTCGCGCAGGTCCGAGCCGAACGTATAGCCGAGCTCGCGGTACGGCTGGATCGACGGCGGACCGCCGGCCGCGAGCGCGCGCGCCGCCTCCGGCTGTCCCGCGAGCTGGTACGCGGCGGCGAGCCGCCACTTGGCGGCTACCGGCAGACTCGTTCGCTCGCGAAGCTGGTTCATGGCTCCGAGCTCCGGCGCGCCCGCGAGCGCCAGCGTGAAGAGCCGGTACGCCTGTGTCAGCTCGGCCTGTCCTTCGCCCGCCACCCACGCGCGCGCGCGCCGCCTTTGGAACGCCGTCCACTGGTCGAGGAGCCCGACCGGCGGCAGGTAGCCCGCCTTCTGCGCCTCGAGCGCGAAGTGGCCGCCGTAGTTGGTGGCCCAGTCGTTCGAGTCGTCGTCGCCCGGCCAGTAGCCGAAGCCGCCGTTCGTGGCCTGGAAGCGGCGCAGCTTTTCGAGGGCGGCCTTGACGTTGGTCTCGGTGCGCGCCTGCATGTCGGGCGTGAGCTCGAGCAGCTTGCCGAGGTAGAGCTGCGGGAAGGCCGCCGACACGGTCTGCTCGACGCACCCGTGCGGGTAGGCGATCAGGTACTCGAGCCTGCGGCCGAGGTCGAGCGGCGGGACGCGCGACACCTCGAGCGTCGCGAGGTTCGTGCCCGCGAGGCCGGGCAGGGCGACCGCGGGCGTCCAGCTCTCGCCCGGCTTGATCGTCCCGCCGAGCACGTCGGTCACGCGCACGGTCGAGCTGCGGACCTCGAGTTCGATCTTCTGCGCCGCCTTCTCGGCGCCGGACGTCGCGTTGATGCTCGCGCTCGCGACTCCGAGCCCCGGCTTCGCGCGCAGGCGGAAGTCGACGACCTGGTCGCCGACCTCCTTGAAGCTCGCGGTCTTGCTGGCCTCGGCCACGACCTCGAGCGGCCCGCTGGTCGAGACCGAGAGCGCCACGTCTTTCACTCTCGGCTCGAGCGCGAAGACCGAGACCGGCAGCGAGACCGTCTCCTCCGGTCCGAGCACGCGGGGGAGCGTCGCCAGCAGCATCAAGGGCCGCCTGACGAACGCCGGCTTCTCGGCCGCGCCGAAAGCGCCTTCGTGCCCGGCGACCACCATCACGCGCACCGCGCCGACGTACTGCGGCATCTGGAGCTGGTGCGTGCCGGTCGCGCGTGCCGCGAGCCGGAACGGTCCGAGGAAGCGGACCATCGGCGGGAAGCGGTTCGCGCGACGGCCCTTCGCCGAGACGCCGGCCTCGTCGCCGCCGACCGCGAGCATGCGCTCCATCGCCGCGCCGAAGGCGCCCACCACGTCGTCGTACAGGTCGAAGGTGCGCACGGCGAGCGCTTCGCGCGCGTAGAAGTAATCCCACGGGTTCGGCGTCTGGAAGCGCGTCAGGCCGAGCAGGCCCTCGTCCACGATCGCGAGCGTGTAGGTCATCGGCCGCCCGCTCGACTCGCGCACGCGGATCGTCGAGTTGGCTTCGGGCGGCATCACCTCGGGCACCTCGAGCACCGGCTGGAGGCGCGTCTCGGGGGCCACGACCTTGATCGGTGCGACGCCGTAGAGCCGGATCGGCAGGTCGTTGGTCGTCTGCGCGTGGGGCTGCAGCAGCGTGACGTGCGCGTAGATGTTCGGCGCCATCTCGGCGCTGGCCGTGAAGGCGTACCTGGTCTCCTGGCCCTTCACGTCGATCCACTCGGTGCGCAGCACGCGCGAGCCGGACTCGAGGCTCACGAGCCCGCGTCCCTTCTGCGGCGTCGGGATCGCGAGCGTGACGGTGTCGCCCGGTGCGTACTCCGGCTTGTCGGCGCCGAAAGCCAGTACCGTCGCGCCTCCCGCCTGCTCCTTCTGCCCGCGTCCGGCCCAGCCCGGCCAGTCGATGTAGAGGGTGCGGCCCGCGCGGTGGCCGCCGCTCTTGTCCTCGGCGACGAGCAGGAAGCGGCCCCACTCCGGGTACTTGATCTCGAGGTCCCAGGCGCCTTCGCCGTTCTTCACCTTCACGACGCCCGACTGCAGCGCCGAGTGGACCTTGGCCTCGGCCCATGCCGCGAGGTCTTCCTCGCCCTTCTCCCACCACCAGCGCCACTCGATCTTGTAGAGCTTGAGCTCGACGTCGGCGTCGCCGGCTGCGGGCGTGCCGTCGGCGTTGAGGAGCGCGATCTCGACCCGGTGCTTCGTGTCGGTGAGCAGCATCCCGCGCGTCTTGTCGCCCTTGGGCGTGCGGATCCCGACGTAGCGCGCGTAGGGCGAGTAGCCGATGCTGAAGCGGTCGATGCTGAAGGCGCCGCCCGGCTCGAAGACGCGGGTCGTGAGGTCCGCGCGCAGCTTGCCGGGCGCGACCGCCTCGGTCTGGAGCTGCGCGTCGACCTTCGCCTTGCCGGTCTCGTCGAGGTTGCCCTCGAAGATCTTCTGCCGCTCGGTCTCGTACTTGCGCGTCGGGTCGTCGAAGACGTACTCCTCGAAGCGCTTGAAGCTGGTGCGCGCGGGGGAGAGCGCGAGCTCGACGTCGGCCTTCAGGTTCCGCGCGGGAGCGCCGTGGAGCCAGGCCGAGCTCAAGACGCCCCCGACGTGGTCCTTGGAGCGCAGCTCGTCGGTCCCGAAGTCCATCGCGATCTTGAGCCGGTTGGGCATCACCGTCTCGACCTTCAGCGTCTTCTCGAACACGGCCCCGCCGACGCTCACGCGCGCGTCGTAGTTGCCGGTCGGCGCGTCCGCGGCCGTCGCGGCGTCGAAGCTGTAGAAGCCGTCAATCGACTGCGTGCGCGTGTAGCTATGCACGAGCTGACCGCGCGGGTCGACGAGGTCGAGGCGCACCGGATGGTCGGCCGCCAGGCGCTTGCTGGCGTCGTAGAGCACGAAGGTCAGGTGCATGGTGTCGCCGGGCCGCCAGATGCCGCGCTCGCCGTAGAGGAAGCCCTTCAAGCCCTTGGGCGCGCGCGCGCCGGCGACGTCGAAGTGCGCGAGCGGCAGCGCCGAGCCCGAGTCCATGCGCAGGTAGCCCGTCTGCCCGCCGTGGCGCACCGTGGCGAGGAACGCGGGCCGCGGCGCGTCGAGCCGCGCGATGCCGTCGCGATCCGTGCGTCCGCTCGCGAGCGCCTGCTGCTGGTAGTCGAGGAGGGTCACCTCGGCGCCCGCCACGGGATCGGTCGTGCGCAGGTCGTTCACGATCACGCTCACGCGCTCGTCCTCGCCGACCTTGGCCATGAGCCCGAGGTCGGAGACGAGCACGTTGCGCGCGGCCGTGACGTTGTGGTCGTAGAAGCGCTGGTAGTAGGCCGGATGGCAGGGGTTCTCGCGGTTCTCGTAGCGCTCCTGCCAGTTGCCGCCCTCGTTCTCCTCCCAGTTGTCCCAGTAGCTCGACTCCTGCTCGTCGTTCTCGCTCGCCTCCGGCCGCTCGGGCTCCGGAGCCTCGGGCTGGCCCTCGCAGCGCCAGGCGGCCTGCGCGCGCTTGAACGAAAGCGTGAGGCGGTACATGCCGCCGGGGCTCTTCATGACGAGCGGCTGCACGTCGAGCCCGACCTTCAGCCAGCGGTTCTCCTTGTCGGGCGTGAGGTCGAGCGAGAGCGTCTTCTTCCACACCACGCGGCCGACCCGGCGCAGCTCCTGCTCGCCGTCGAGGCTGTTGACCTGCAGGAACTGCGGCATGTTCGAGGCCGCGATCTGGAGCGCCTCGACCGTCACCGAGCGCAGGTTCACGGTCTCGATCGGCACCGTGAAGCCGGCCGAGGTCGGCACGATCACGCCCTTGCCGGCGAAGCGCACGGCCGGCTTCAGCTGCTCGAAGACGACCGGCAGCTCCTTCGCCTCCTTCATCCGGTAGCCGAGCACGTTCCTGACGCCGGTCTCCACTCGCACTGTGAGTTGGCCGCGCCAGCCCTTCGTGCCGTAGATCTCGACACGGCTGCCGTCGACCACGAAGCGCAGGTCGTCGCGTTCGCCGACGCGCACGAGGCCCTTCAGGTTCTGCCCCGGCTTGAGCGGGTCCGTGAAGCGGAGCTCGACGTGCGGCTCGGGCGCGGGCAGCGCGCGCGCCTCGGCGACGGTGAAGGTGTCGAGCCCGGGCACGCTCACTTCGCGCGCGTCCTTCTTGTCGACCCCGATCGGGCCGCCGTCCCAGCTCACGCGCAGCACCGAGGCCTGCTCGCCGCGCTCGATGCCGCTCACGCGGAAGCCGTGGCTGCGGCGGTCGGCGGCGTGCGTCCAGGCGACCTGGAGCTCGCGGCCTTCGTGGCTCGCGTGGAGCAGCTTCTCGACGCCGGGCGCGTCCTCGACGTCCGCCGTGAGCAGGCGGCCCGTGAGCGCTTGCCGCTTCAGGTCGGCGGCGTCCTCGGCCTCGAGCCCATCGACCTCGACGTCGAACGATTGGCGCATGGTGGCAAAGGCGAAGTCGAAGCGTGGCAGCGGCGCCTGGCCCGCCGGGAACAGCGGCCTCAGATCGAGGCTCGCCGCGTAGGCCTGGCCGTCGGGCAAGCGGTCCTTGGGGCGGAACTCGATGCGGTCCGGCGCGGCCCAGACCGCGGTGCCGGCCACCTCTGGCTCGAAGTGGAAGGGCGACGGCGTGATCGGCGCGCCCACCTGCTCGGGCGTCGCGAGCGCCACGTGGAAGCCGACGCGGATCGGGCTCTCGCGCGAGATCGTGCCGCTCGTGAACGCGGCGATCGCCGCCTTCTCGACGTCGCTGAGCTCGGCGCGCTCCTTCGGCGGCCGGGCGCGCGCGCAGCTGGAGGAGCAGCCCGCGACCGACAGGGTTGCGACGAGCGCGCCCAGGAATCCCACGAGCGCCCAAGGCCGATGCGGCTTCATATCCATCTCCTGTCCAAAGCCTGAATGCCGTCTCGCGGCTTCGCCCGCCGCGCATTGTAGTGGCGCTTGACTCGACCACGCCGCGACCGCAGGATGACGCCCGGGAGGAAACGCTTGTCCAAGAGAAGCCTGGTCCTGCTGGCCGCCGCCACGGCCCTCGCCGCGAGCTCGCTCGCCGACACGCTGGTGCTGAAGAACGGCGCCCGCGTCGAAGGCGACCTCGTCGAGATCCGCGGCAGCTCGATCGAGTTCGCGGAGAGCGGCGGCTCGACGCGCCGTTTCGACCGCTCCGAGGTCGCGCGGATCGAGTTCAACTCGGGCGCGGGCTTCCTCGGCTTCGGCGGGTCGCATTCGGGCGGACGGCCTGCGGGGCTGCGCGAGCGGACGATCTCGGTCGACGCGGCCGCGCCCTGGACCGACACGGGAGTCGAGGTCCGCTCCGGGATGAGCGTCTACTTCGAGGCGAGCGGCAAGATCCAGTGGGGCCCCGACCGCAAGGACGGCCCGGGGGGCGAGGGCGGGAATCACCACAACCCCAACCGCCCGATGCCGAACCACCCGGGCGGCGCGCTCATCGGCCGCGTGGGAGGCTCCGGGCCGTTCCTGGTCGGCGACGAGCGCGGGCCGATCCGGATGCGCGACTCGGGCCGCCTCGTCCTCGGCATCAACGACGACTACCTCCAGGACAACCGGGGCAGCTTCCGCGTCACGATCTACTACTGACCTCGCTCACCAGCTCGCGGATCGCCTCGCCGTAGTCGAGGATGGCGCCGCTGCCCTCGGCCGGGCTCGCCTCGCGCAGGTAGAGGTCGAGCGGCCGCAGCCGCCGCTCGGTGTAGAAGTGGTTCAGCACCACCGCGTCCTCGCCGATCTCGACGCTCGCCGCGGCCTCGGCACGCAGCTCCTCGAGGAGCGGCTCGGAGAAGCGGCGGCGGTCGAAGCGCAGGTGCTCGAACTCGCGGCGTCCACGAGCCGGCCCGCGCGGTCGTGGCGGAACACGAGCTCGTACTTCTTCATCACCTCGCGCCGCGTGGCGGTCTTCGGTGGCGGGAAGCGGTCGCGGATCACCTTGAGCACGAGGTCGTAGGAGGGGAGCGTGAAGACCAGCATCACCATCCCCTTCTGGCCGGGCGCCGGCTCGAAACGGTCGCCCGAGCCTTCGATGTGCCCGTGCAGCGTGCTAGAGCTCGGTCTTGCCGTGCTTGTTGAGCTCGATCGCGTCGTACAGCTCCGACGCCGGCTTGCGCGGCATGAGGGCGCGCAGGAACGCCACGAGCTTGCGCGGGCGAGGGGCGTCGACGAAGAGGTAGGAGCGCGTCAAGCTGAAAACGATCGAGGCCTCGTCCTCGGTCAGCAGCACCGCGTCGGCTGCGACCCGTCCCCGCTGGTTCGCGAGCGCGATCACGACCGGGTGGCTGCGCCCGCCCGCGCGCAACGCGCGCCCGACGAGGTAGGCGCCCGAGTCCGGCCCCCCGGGAGGACCTGATCCCGGGCCCACGCCCCGGGCCAGGCCGGGTCCGAGACCGGCTCCTGAGGTCTAGACTTGCTAGCGGCCGCCGACCCGGCGGCGAGCGAGCATCCCCAGGCCCGCCGCCAGCAACAGTGCGCTGCCCGGCTCGGGCACCGGCGCGAACGACAGGTTGTCGATGTCGGCACCGAACGGGTCGTTGTACGAGTTGAAATACAGGTAAGTGATCGACCCGAGACCCGAGAAGGTCATGTCCTCGGGACCCGTCGTCGTGTTCGTGAACGCGCCGAGGACGTTGAAGCTCGCGTCGAAGATCTGGATCAGACCCGTGCCAATGTCGTTCCAATAGCCGCTCTGGAACGAGACCGAGGTCACCGGCGTGAGGAAGGCGATGTAGAAATCGCCCGCGTAGGTGCTGATCCCGCCGTCGGGACGGAGCACCGGCGTGTCGGGCATGTCGGTGTCGTCGGCGATGACCGGCAGCATTCCCGTCCCCAACCCGGGCAGGAAGACCACGCCCAGACCAGCGTACTGGGTATCGATCGCGGTCCCTACGGGGTTCTCGCTGAAGGTGATCGTTGCCGCGCTGGCGGCACCCGCCGTCAGCAGCAGCGCCCCAAGAACCGACAGCAAGCTCTTCATAGTGACTCCTCGGACGCCACGAGATATACAGGAATCGTGCCCACAAGCCAACTCGGGCCGTATCTCCAAACGGTTCAGTCTATTGTGGGTGTCCAAGCTGACGCGGCTGAGGAACCCCGCTGTCAGCCGCCATTACACCGGTTCCGGGCTCCGCGAACGGACCGAGCGCCAAGCGACTTGGAATCAGTCAGTTCCGCGCCGGCCCTCCAACGTGTAAGGCAACTCGACGCTGGGGAGGAGCCGAAGCCCCCTCAGAATTCAGCGAGACTGCCTTGCCGCTTGGCCAGCCCGACCGCCCGGTCGAAGCAGAAGAGTCCGAGGCCAAGGCACACGAGCGCGAAAGCCACGAGCACGGAGACGCCGTGGCCCAGCTCCGCGAGCCCGCGTCCTTCGAGCAGCGCTCCCCGCATGCACTCGAGAGCGTACATGAAGGGAACCGCCTTCGAGACGAGCTGGACCCAGTGTGGCAGCACCGCGACCGGGAAGAGCGCCCCGCCGACCAGCACCATGGCGTCGCCAAGGATCATGCCGAGCGAGTCGCCTCGCTTGAAGAGAACCACGACGCTCGCGAACAGGATCCCGAGTCCCATGAAGCAAAGGTCGGTCAGCACGAGCACCGCCAGCGCCGCCGCCCAGTCGGCCCTCGAGAAGCCGACCCCGAACAGGAGCGCGCCCATGAGCAGGTAGAAGAGCAGGCGCAGGCCGCTGAAGAAATAGGCCCAGAGCGACGAGCAGACCAGGATCAGAGGCAGCGGCACCGGCGACAGCAGCGTGATCTCGAGCGAGCCCGTGGTCTGCCCCTCGCGAATCTGGCGGCCGAAGATGCTCATGCTGACCGAGATGCAGTCGCTGAAGGCGATGCCGACGAGCACGTACGGGAAGAGGCCGCCCGCGTAGCCCTGGGGAGCGGCCGCCGACCCGCCGAGCGCCTTCACCATGAAGTAGAAGACCGTGATCAGCAGCAGCCGGCCGAAGACCTGGAAGAAGAAGTCGAGCTTGTAGCTGAGCGCTGTCACCGCGTCGCGCTTGAAGAAGGCCCAGGCCAGCGGAACGAGGCTCAGGAAACCACCTTGAAGTTCGCCGCCGTGAGCGCTCCGGGCAGGATGCCCTTGAGCCTCACCCACTGCCCAGCGCCCAGGTCGACGATCGTGTCGCCGCCCTCGGCCGTCAGCCGGCTCATGAGGTCGGCGACGGAGTGGATTCCCGAGCCGTTCAGGTCGTCTTTCACGACGAACAGGTCGTCGACGCCGAAGTCCGTTATCACGTCGTGTCCCGAGCCCGTGTCGAACAGGAAGTGGTCGACGCCCCCGCCTCCGGTGAGGACGTCGTCCCCTGCGCCGCCCACGATCAGGTCGTTGTCGGCGCCGCCGTCGATGACGTCGTTGCCGTCCCCGCCGTCGAGCCCGTCGGCTCCGGGGCCGCCGAGCAGGTGGTCGTCGCCGGGACCGCCGATCACCTTGTCGTCGCCGGGTCCGCCGTCGATGTAGTCGTTGCCCTCCTCGCCGTCGAGCACGTCGTCGCCGTCCTCGCCGTAGATGCGGTCGTCCTCCGTCCCTCCGAAGATGGCGTCTGCGCCCGCCCCGCCATGCAGCTCGTCGCGTCCGGCGCCGCCGTAGATGAGGTCGTCCCCGCTGCTTCCGATGACCAGGTCGTCCCCGTCCTCCCCGAGCAGGATGTTCGCGGTGGCCGGGCCGCCTTCGAGGAAGGTCTTCACCGCGTTGTCCGAGGACTCGTCGATCACGTCGTTGCCGGGGCCGCCGCGGACGAAGTCGATCCCTTCCTCGCCCGAGAGCCAGTCGTCGCCGTCGCCGCCGTCGATCGTGTCCACCCAGCCGCCGCCGCGGATCACATCGTTGCCTGGCCCGCCCGTGATGTGGTCCGAGCCGCCGCCGCCCTGGATCGTGTCGTCGCCGGCACCGCCGTCGATGTAGTTCTCGCCGGAGGGGTCGCTGCTCTCGTCGATCACGTCGTTGCCGTTGCCACCGCGGATGATGTCGTTGCCGGGCCCGCCCGACGCCCAGTCGCCCGCCTGCCCACAGAGGATCACGTCGTTGCCGTCGCCCCCCTCGAGCACGTTGTGCGACACGAGGTCCGCCGACTCGTCGAGGCGGTCGTCGCCCGGTCCGCCCACGAGGTGGTCGCTTCCCTCTCCGCCGGTGAGGACGTCGTCGCCTTCGTCGCCGTAGATCTCGTCGTTGCCGCCCCGCCCGTCGAGGATGTCGTTGCCGGGGCCGCCGTAGATGCGGTCGGGCCCGCCCCCGCCGATGACGATGTCGTTGCCCTCGCCGGCGTGGATCTCGTTCGCGCCGTCGGGGTCGTCGGTCTCGTAGATGCGGTCGTCGCCGGCCCCGCCGGAGATGTAGTCGTTGCCCGGCCCGCCCGACATCACGTCGTCGCCAGCCCCACCGAGCAGGGTGTCGTTGCCCTCTTGTCCGAAGAAGGTGTTCGGGGACGTGTCGTCCGAGTCGTCGAGCACGTCGTCGCCCGGACCACCCTCGAGCAGGTCGATGCCGGGACCGCCGTGCAGATGGTCGTTGCCGTCGCCGCCCCGCAGGTTGTCGTCGCCGGGACCGCCTTCGATCCAGTCGTCCCCGAAGCCGCCGAGCACCGTGTCGTTGCCGGGGCCCGCGTCGATGTGGTCGTCCCCGTCCCCGCCCGAGATCTGGTCGTCGCCGTCGCCGCCCAGGATCGTGTCGTTGCCGAGGCCTCCGAGCAGGAAGTCGGGCCCGTCCCCGCCCTCGATCAGGTCGTCTCCCGCGTTGCCGACGAGCCAGTCGGCCCCCCCAGCTCCGACGAGGTGGTCGTTTCCGCCGCCCCCGACGAGCACGTCGTCGGAGTCGCCCGAGACGTACTCGTCCGCCTCCGGGCTGCCCAAGATCACGTTCGAGCCGTCGTGGATCGTCTTGAACTTCTCCGCCTTCGTCTCGAAGCTGTCGTCGAGGATCGAAGCCGGCGGGCTCGCGGGCGGCGACCAGCCCGTCGGGTCGAAGAGCGTGTCGTCGCCGCCTCCCGCCGCGAAGGCGTTCCATTCCGCCAGGTCGTTTCCGTGCGTGCCGCCCACCGACCAGAGCGAGCCGCCGGCCTCGTGCAGGAAGCTGTTGCCGCCGATCAGGTTGGGGTTGTCGAGCGTCTCGCCGTCCACGAGCACCGCGGGCGCGCGCGGCTGGGTCGCGACCACGATGTTGTCGTGGACGTTGTTGTCGCGCGTGCGGTCGAGCGCGGCGGACTTGCTGGTGAGGCTCAGGTCGCCGATCTCGTCGCGGGTGCGGCCGGGGTCGACGACGTTGCCGTAGAGCACGTTGTCGTGCACGTCGTTTCCGATCGCGTCGTGGATGATGATGCCCGCGCCGTGGTTGGCGAAGATGGCGTTGCCGTAGACCGCGTTGTGGTCGGCGAAGTGGTCGACGCCGATGCCGTTGCCGTCCCAGCCGTCGGTGTCGTGCTGCGACGAGATCCGGTTGTTGCGGATCACGTTGTAGTCGCCGGTGCCGGCGCTCTCCGCGGGCGAGTAGAGGTGGATCCCGCTCGTCCCGGGCGTTCCGCTGATGCCGTTGTTGTGGATCTCGTTCTCTTCGAGCAGGTAGTAGTCGCCGCCCACCTGGATGCCGTGCATGCCGTTGCGGTACACCCAATTGCGCGCGAGAACCGTCTGCTCGTCCTGCGACGAGTTGGTCTGGAGGATCGCGATGCCGATCGCGTCGTTGTCGTGGATCTCGCAGTCCTCGATCGTGTCCCCGAGCCCCGAGCCGTCGCGGATCTCGACGCCGGAGGCGCTGTCGCGGACCTCGACGCCGCTCAGCGTCACGTGGCGGCTGGCGCTCGTGAGCACCACCGCGGCGTCCTGCGCCCGCTCCACGACGACACCCTCGAGCCGGACGTACGCCGCCCCCGAGAAGACGACCGAGCCCCGCAGCACGGGCTTGTCACCGGTTCCGTAGGACCCGATCGTCATTGGCTGCGCGGCGTCGGACTGCGTTGCCACCACGATCGTTTCCTGGGCGACGGTGCCCGCCCGCTGGCGATACGAGCAGCCGGGTGCGAAGCTCACGAGCGCCCAGAACTTGAAGGGCGAGCCGATCGTCCCGTCGCCGAGCGTTACGGCGGAGGGATCGACGTAGATTTGGCAGGCGGGATCGGCGCTCACTGCGGCCGGTCGCCCCGCGGCGGCCGCACAGGCCAGGCCGAGAACGAGGGCGAGGCCGCGGATGCGGCTGAGTTTGAAACACATAAGGATCACTCGTCGCGGCGTGGAGGGAGCGTCTCTCGCGACGAGCGCGGAGTATACCCGAGGCTCGGGTGCGAAAGCATCCCCGACTTGACTCGGCCGACGACGGCCGGGCTATACTCCGGAGCAAAGTCGCCACGCGAGCTCCAGCCCTCCCCTCCGTTCGGCGTGGCTCCTACGGGGTTCCTGTTTGGGTTTCGTTTCCTACGGCACTATCGCAGGTGTCGACAAACCCGTGTCGCGGATCGTCTTCGGCGCGGCGCGGCTGCGATCCCGCCGTGTGCTTCGCAGCGTGCAGACCCGCGCGCTGCGGGCGCGAGCCTTCGCGCTGCTCGATCGCGCCCTCGAGCTCGGGGTGAACGCGTTCGACACCGCGGCGATCTACGAGCTCGGCGACAGCGAGCGCACGCTCGGCGAGTGGATCCGCGAGCGTGGGGTCCGCGACCAGGTCGTGGTGATCACCAAGGGCGGCCACGCGTCCTTCGGCCGCTCGCGCGTCTCCCCGCCGCAGATCCAGACGGACCTCGAAGCGTCGCTGCGCCGGCTCGGCACCGAGCGC
>Ga0335076_10002192_pt1 | contig 19304 bp, 14 predicted proteins | sample Lox_Sample_25_FD_206717 | JGI IMG/M metagenome (GOLD analysis project Ga0335076, IMG submission 206717) | Soil microbial communities from Loxahatchee National Wildlife Refuge, Florida, United States - Lox_Sample_2.5 | ecosystem: Environmental > Terrestrial > Soil > Wetlands | place: USA...
CTCCACCCCCGAAGCCACCCCCGCCAAACCCTCCTCCTCCACCAAACCCTCCACCCCCGCCGAATCCGCCGGTCTGGCGGGCATCGTTGAAGCGCTGCTGCAACTCCGCGCTGCTCATTCCTGCGAGGGGGCTGGAGTTATTTCCGGAGATTGCAACCGACTCGGTGGCGCTATCGGGCGCGATCCCTGGCACCGGCATGCCTTGCGGCACGATGTCGCCGGCGCCGTTCATTTCCTGGCCTTCCGCGCTCTGCGTCAGGGTAAGTCCCTGAAATCCCCGGCCCGCGCCAGTTGCCGCGGCCTGTGCCGGCGCAACCTGCGCTGCCGGTTCAGTTTTCGGCATTCGCGAGAGCAGAACCATTTCAAGATCTGCTTCCGCGTTGGGGTTGGCGGCATTAATGCGTACTTCCTGGGTCACCGGGGCAAAGGCCGCCATTTGAGCCCGCACCACGTAATGACCGTCAGCGGGAATCTGCAGGATATAGCTGCCGTCCACGTCGGTGGAAGTTGTGATCTTTTGCCCGGTGAGCGTGTTGGCGGCGCTGACGATCGCCCCGGGAATCGGCATATTGCCGGACTTCACCACGCCATGAATCGTTCCCCCCGACGATGGCAGATCTTGAGCACCCAACCAACAAGAGGCAAAAAGGAGGATTGCTGTACCCCGCATCAACCGGCAAACTCCCACCCTCCAACGCCATCGGGCAGGGTTGAACAGGGGAAGTCTCGACTGATTTCCAATCTCCACGTAAGCCTTTATTGCATCGCTAACGATCCTCGCCCTGCTCTAATGCGACTCCGGCGCGCCGTTCTGCCGCTGCATTCCCATCCGAGGCTGTCCAAGGTTCAGGGTCGCAGGCACGAAGACGCCATTCTTGAGCTCGCCACGGCCAAACACATGGTCGCCAGGCTTCACGTCGGCGAGCGTAATGCTCTCCCCATCTTTGCGAAAAGAGGTGTTCTCGTCGACAGAAATCGTTTGCGAAACTCCATCCGGACGCTGAATAGTCAACTGTAACCCGTCGATCGATTTCACCTCCCCGGCAATAAACTGTTTGCCCATGCCTTCGCGGAAGTTGTCCGGGCCACCCTGGCCGCGAGTGGCAACGGCGGCCGCCTGCCAGGCATTGTCGCCAGTCTTTTCGCCGCGAACGAATACCATGTCGCCGACCTTGAAGTCGGTGAGCGCGGCTGCAGCCCGGTCCTTGCGATATTCCGTTTTCTCATTCACAGTGACTTGCGCAGTCTGCCCGTCACGGGTCTTGACCGTGATGGTGTTCGCATCGATCGCGGTAATTGTGCCAGCGACCCCCGGACCCCGGTGCCCGCCCCAACGCTGGCCTTGTGCCGGAGGTGGCGCTTGATTGTCGGGAGGCGGAGCTGCCGGTGTAGTTTGCGCAACGCAAAATGCAGAAACGAGCAGGCAGAGTGAAACCAGAATGCGCTTCATAGAAAATCCTCCAGGATCGCGTTCACTCTATTGGAGCATTGTTTCGGCCGTTCGCCGCGTAAAGGAGGGTCAACGATAGTAAAAGTTTGTAGTAAGAGTCTTTGCAGTTAGAGTCCGCGATCAATGGCTCGGGAGCGAACACCGCACACTCCATTCCGTTCTTCGTTCGGGAAGGAACCCTCGCAATAAGCTAAGTTCTTCTTCGGCCGAAGCAGAACGAAAACACGGTGGTGTGGTCTTCATCGACGAAAAGACCATCTCCGGGCGGATATCGGCGGCAGGGTCGATTTCCCGAGTCAGGAATGCCGGATGTGGGGTTTATTTGTGGCAGCCGGACCTGTAAGCCGAATTCGCCGGGCTGCGTTGCAAACAGACAAGTTATTTGAGGTCAGTCGCTGCAGCGTGTCAATGATGTCAATTTTGGCAGTGATGGCAGGTTTTGCGTCACACCGGCGTCACAGTGTCGTGCCTGAGGATTGTCCCCAACAGTTCAAGACGGCAGTCGATGATTCACTTCTAGAATGCCACGTTCCGCAAGCCGACCTCACATTACTATCCGGCCAGATGCCTGTGTTGCAACTCCCATTTGTGAGATAGTTTCGATTTGAAATTCTTACCAAACACGGAGGCTGAACCCATGGCTACGCATACGAGAACGAGAGGCTCGGCTCAATTCGTGCGATGCGCATTTCTCGGAGTCCCGGCGGTGCTCCTTGCACTCGCTGCTGTTGGGGCGACGGCTGAGGCCCGGAAGATCGAACTGGGTGACGTCCAGAGAATCGTCAAAGTCTCCAGCCCGGAGATTTCGCCGGATGGAAAGTCTATTGTCATCATTGTGTCCCGCGTGAATTGGGACGAGGACCGTTACGACAGCCAGCTCGTGCTCGTGGACATCGCGACTGGTGCGCAGCGGCCGCTCACCAATATCCGCAAAGGATTGAGCCTGCCGCAGTGGTCGCCTTCGGGCGATCGGCTGGCGTTCCTTGCGGAAGCTGGCGGGGGGGAGAAGAAAGAGAATAGGGCCGCCGCGCAACTCTTCGTGCTGCCCATGAACGGTGGCGATGAGCACCCAATCAGCAGCGCGCCTTTAGGTGTCGAGCGGTTTGCGAGGCGCCCAGACGGGAACGATATTGCTTACGTCACAAGCGATGAACCTCCTAACAAAGCCGACATCGAAAAGCACCACGACCTCTTTGAAGTCGGCGACAACGATTACCTCGCGACCTCCGCTCCCACTCCTTCGCACATCTGGCTCGTCGCCGCCTCAGGCGGCGCTGCAAAACGCCTCACCTCCGGCGCGTGGACTCTTCTGTACAGTCGGTTTTCCTGGTCGCCGGACGGCAAACAGATCTGCTTCACCCGCCAAGCCGACCCGCACTTAGGCGATTCCGATCAAACTGTCGTGCAGATCCTGGACGTTGACAGCGGACAAATTCGCCAATTGACGAAGCGTACTGCGTTCGAGGGTCCCGGCTTCTTCTCACCCGACGGCTCTAAGATCGCCTACTCGTTCCCACGGGACGGGGACTACAACAATGAGAATGAGATCTTTGTCACTCCCTCGACTGGCGGCGAAGGAACCGATCTCACACGCGCGCTCGATCGCGATGTCCTGCGCGCCATCTGGATGCCTGACGGCAAGTCGCTTTTCCTCAGTGGCAAAGACGGGACACGGACGGCCATCTGGATCCAGCCGCTCGACGGTACCGCGCGAAAGATCGACCTCGGTGACGCCAATCGTTGCGGGGAGTTCTCGCTGGACGCGAACGTAGGCAAGGATGGCTCGATCGCTTTCGCCGGTAGCACGCCGACCCAACCGAACGAGCTCTATTACCTTGCGTCACCGGCCGCCAAACCGAAACGCCTCACGGACTTCAATCATGAGATTGCAGCTCTCAACCTCGGCCGTACTGACACCTTCGAATGGAAAGGGCCGGACGGCTTCGCCGAAGATGGCATCGTCGTTTACCCTCCAGACTTCTCGCGCGACAAGAAATACCCGCTCGTTCTCTGGATTCACGGCGGCCCGCAGGATGCTTCCATCGCGGGGGATTTCTACTCTGTTCTCGCCCAGCTCTTGGCATCACACGGCTATGTGTCTTCGAGCCGAACTACCGCGGCAGCGATAACCTGGGCAACAAGTATCAGAAGGCCATTGAGAACGACGCCGGGGACGGCCCAGCCCGCGACGTCATGACAGGAATTGCTGCACTCGAGAAACAGGGTTTCATCGACGAATCGCGCATCGGCGTTGGCGGGGATTCCTATGGCGGATTCATGACCTCATGGCTTAGCGGCCACTACAACATTTGGAAGGCGGCCGTTTCCGCCGCCGCCTCAAACAGCTTGTTCGATGACTACAATCTCTCGGATTATAACGTCCAATGGCGTTTCGTGTACGGCGGGTCGCCGTGGAAAAAGGAATATGCGAAAGCGTACGCAGAACAATCGCCGATCACCTATGCGAGCGCCATCACCACCCCCACTCTGATCCTCCACGACACCGGCGATGCCCGCGTGCCCATCACTAATGCTTACGCGCTGTACCACGCGCTTAGGGACAACGGCGTCACCGTGAAATTCATCGCCATTCCCGTGGCCGAGCACTATCCTTCTGACTTTCCCGTGCACGAGTCCGACATGTACCGGCTCTGGGTCGATTGGATGGACCAATATTTGAAGTAGTCTCGCCGCACCGACGCAAGTTTGCGAGTCCGCAACCGACACGGCGGTGCCCATTTCCGCTTGCCTAAATGCGTCACACCGGCGTCACGATCGAGTTTTGGGTTATGCAAGTCGTCGAAACGAAAGGTTTGTGGCAGCCGGACCTGTAAGCCGAATTCTGTCTGCCGGATTGCTCCAGCAGGACGGTCATTCCTCTGGGCCACGCATTACTGCGGGGCTCAAGCGACCTACCCGGAGGTGGTGACGCGCCGAGCCGGCACGATCCGGGCGGGCTTTTCAGCTCGAACCGGAATCCCTCCCTATTTGGTCTTGCTCCGTGTGGGGTTTGCCCTGCCCGCCGCATTGCTGCGGCGGCGGTGCGCTCTTACCGCACCTTTTCACCCTTACCCCGGCGTTGCCGCCAAGGCGGTATGTTTTCTGTGGCACTTTCCGTCGAGCGGTCTTGAAACCGCCCTCCCGGACGTTATCCGGCACACTGCTCTGTGGAGTTCGGACTTTCCTCCCGCGTCGTCCCGAAAGACGCCGCGAGCGACCGTCCGGTCCAGCTGCCAACGGTTCCATTATATGTGAGGGGCGGTCGTTGATCGTTAGTCGTTCAGCGGTAGCCCGGAATTTGTCATTTTCTCTGATTGTCGCCCCCCCGAGCGGAGTTGAGAAACCTGCTTTTCACCACTGCTGCTACACTTTTCGCATTCATGTTCTGTCAGATTCTGCGTATCGTGGGGCTTCTGACCGCCGCGCTCACGGCTTCAAGCCTCGCCTACTATCTGTTTTGTCTGTGGAGCATCCACAAATTCCTGCGCGGAATGAAAACGGCGGACAAGAGTGTCCGCCCCACACAGCCGGTCTCCATCCTGAAACCTCTGCGCGGAACCGACCCGGAGATGTATGAAAGTTTCCGCAGCCATTGCCTGCAGGATCATCCGGACTACGAACTGATCTTCGGCGTCAGCGACCCGGCCGATCCTGCGATCGAACTGGTGAAACGCTTGCGGCAGGAATTTCCGCAAACTGAGATCCGCCTCATCATCTGTCACGAAACCCTCGGCGCCAATATCAAGGTGAGCAACCTGGCGCAGATGGTGCGCGAAGCCCGCTACGAGACTCTCATCGTCAACGACGGTGACATACGTGTCCCGCCGGACTATCTGCGCCGTGTGCTGGCTCCGTTCGCCGATTCGGAAGTCGGGATGGTGACCTGCCTCTACCGCGGAGTCGCGAACGAAACTCTGGGTTCGCGCCTGGAGTCGCTCGGCATCAGCACGGATTTCTGTCCCGGAGTCCTGGTGGCGCGGCTACTGGAAGGAATCAAATTTGGTCTCGGCGCCACGCTGGCCTTTCGCCGCAGCGATCTCGAGGCCATCGGCGGCTTTGCAACAATCGCCGACTACATCGCCGACGACTATGAACTCGGCAAGCGCATCGCCGCCCTCGGAAGAACAATTGAGCTCTCCGATGTGGTCGTCGAAACGTTTCTGCCTCACTACACCGCAGGCAGCTTTTTCGCGCACCAACTACGCTGGGCTCGCACCATCCGCGACTCACGTTTCTGGGGTTACGTAGGCATGGGCATCACATTCGGCTTGCCCTGGGCGATATTGACGTTGCTTCTAGCACGCGGCGCCGCCTGGGCATGGGGATTGCTGGCGGTCACCGCCGGCATGCGAGCGGCGGTTGCAATCTACCCCGCCGAGAAGGTATTACATGATCGTCAAGCGATGCGGCTTCTCCCACTGATTCCGCTGCGGGACATAACGGCCATGATCGTATGGCTGATCAGCTTCGCCGGCCATTCCGTCTCATGGCGCGGCGATTCCTTCCAGCTGCGGAACGGCAAGCTGACGCGCAGATCAATGTAGGCGCGCGTAATGATCTTCAGGAGGACAAGCATGAGCGACCCCCAAGAAACCACTACTTCGAAAGAGATCGATCGGAGAGAGTTCCTGACCAAGTCCGCGACCCTGCTAGCTGGCGGCGCAGCCTTGGCAAGCACAGCTCTTTCCTACGACAAGATTCTGGGAGCGAATGATCGTATTTCGCTGTGCCACATCGGGAACGGGAGCCGGGGCGAGGACCTGGACTTGATCGTGTCACAGCTCAAGTCCAGCCACAACGTGGAGATGACCACCGTGTGTGATCTGTGGCGCCTGAAACGCGAGCAGGCCGTCGCCGTAAATGCAAAGTATTATGGCCGCGCCCCGCGCCAGTATCAGTATTTGGAGGACGTGCTCGCTTTGCAGGACGTTGACGCGGTGCTTATTTCCACACCCGAGCACTCGCACTCACCCATCCTGAAAATGGCGGTCGAGGCCGGCAAGGATGCCTACGTGGAAAAGCCGATGGGCAATGTGCTGGCGGAGGCAAAGGCAGCCCGCGACACGACCATGAAACTCAACCGCATCGTGCAAGTGGGCACGCAACATCGCAGCGAGCCTTATCCCCGAGCGGCTCACGACCTGGTCCAGACCGGGGTCCTCGGAGAGGTGAGCAAGGTAGAAATTGTCTGGAACTACCACGGTCCTCGCTGGCGGGGACGCAAAGAAACCAAGCTGGTCCAGGAGCACGATACGGATTGGCGGAAATGGCTGCTCACCAAACCCTATCGCTCGTTTGACCCGCAAGTCTACTGTGAATTCCGCTTGTACAAAGAATTCTCCAGCGGCATTCCCGATCAATGGATGAGTCATGCCATGGACCTGGTGCATTGGTTCATGAACGACAGCTTTCCCCGGTCGGTGACGGCGAATGGCGGAATTTTTGCCTGGCACGACGGCCGGGAAAATGCCGATACCTTTCAAGCCTTACTCGAATATCCCAAGGGTTTTCTGGTGAGTTACTCAACCAGTTTCGGCAACGACTCCCCGGGCTTCACCCGCTATATGGGGAAAAAAGCGACCCTGACCAACATCGGCGATGAGGGCAGCCCACGCTACCAATTGATCGAAGAGAAAGGCAATCACGAAGACAACGCCGAGATCGATCAGAAGCGGGCCTCGAAATACATTCTTCTGCCAGGAGAAACCAAGCTGCCGCCCATGGCGATCGATGACCTGTCCGTCGGACACATGGCCAATTGGATCGAGTGTATGCGTTCCCGTCAGCAGCCTCGTTGCACGGTGCAGGATGGCTTCGCCCACTCGGTGGCCTGCATGATGTCAGCCGAGGCCTACTGGTCAGGCAAGAAGCAGTATTGGGATGCTGCCACTGAGACCATTCTGGATCGGGCACCGGGAAGCCCAACGGCTGCAGCTTGAGCTGATCATGACTAGGATTTCTTGAAATGGTCGTTTTGATCGGTGCTGACGTAGACTCCCTCTCGAAAGGCACATGAGTGCTATCGCCTGATTACGACAGTTGATGGGTGACCGAGTTAAACTGGCACGAGCAGAATCAGCATGCGCATAGCCCGACGCTACCGCGTAGGTTTGGCGATTATTGCAGTCGGACTCCTTCCCCTCGCCGCACTGTCGATCTGGCGAGCAACCCTTAACGATGTTCCTGTGCATAGGCCGATCTCCCTGTCTGTCGGCCACGTGCGACAGCCGTTCAAGGTCAACTTCACTGGCACCTACACCATGCGTGTTGAGGTTGAACGCAAGCTTCCGCACCGCACGATTCAATGTCTGATGGGCATCCGTGACTACGTCCCCAAAGGCGAGTGCAGGAATATCGCACCGGTTCTCAACTTCAATTGGACGCTGACCCAGGATGGGCGCACCTTGGAGAGTGGCTCTTCCACCTCGGCGACTAGCGGGGCTTACACCAACGATTCTGTGGCGGAGCAGTTTGCTTGGTTTCAGGGAAAGTGAGGTGGCCATTACGTACTGGATATGGACGTTTTGGAAGATGGTTCAGCGCTGTCGGTTGCCAACCCGAATCTCCGAATAGGAGTGGATGAATCTTACTACGAGGACTTCATCTTCCTTGAACTGGCTACCTTGGCCTGGGCGGTTCTAGGCTGCGTCAGTGGCATCGTGACGCTGGCAGTGTCGTTCTTATTAGCGCGAAAAAGGGGAAAGATTGCCAACGGCGATACGCGAACATCAGCCTCGCTAAATGGCTGCTAGCACCGACACGACTTTCTAGCTGGCGATAAATCGCGGTTACGCTCACCGTGGTCAAAACGCGCTATCGCCTGATAGCGACAGTTGACGGACATCGATTTGGACTTCCGCAGCCAGAGGCGTAAATTATCGAATCGGTGAAGACTCTGACCGATGTCGTGGTAGGTGCGGCGACCGTCGCCCTGATTTGAGCGGTGTAATGTTTGAAGGTCTGTATCAACCGGAACATCTGCTGATCATCGCGGTTCTAACTTTCGTCGTAATAATCCCATTTTGGCGGATTTTCAAGAAAGCTGGTTTCAGTGAGAATCAACAAAGCTAGGAGGGTCACACCCCGTTTAATAATACTGCTTGTATTAGCAGGAGTCGTCTCATACATCGGTATGGTTGTAGCCGTTAACATGATCGTTTGGCACCGTAAGGATGTACTTAACGCGCAGCGACTCAAAATTCTACAGGCTGATAGCATCTTACGCTGTCGCATCCCCACGATTAGTCCCTGGCACGAAAAGGAAGAAATGAATGCTGACACAGTAGGAACTAGGCAGGGTATAGGTTTCGGCGGGAGAGCTCAAACCTCCGTTAACCGTTTTTTCAGCCTCAATGGCGCCGACCCAGTGGATGTGTTAAACAGTTTCACAGCGTGCGCACAAACGAGTGGTTGGATGTTGGTCAAGCAACCCTACATAGCGTTGAGCGGCACTAAGTCGTTCCCGGATGGCTGGAGGGCATATATGAGAATTTATACAGCGAGCCATGCACCCTTCACCAATCAACCGATCCTACAGGTCATTCTGGACACAGATCCTATTTAAATCGTATTAACTTACCTTGTTTTCAAAAGATGGCCGGGAAAACCAAAGTAGCCCACTACCCAGGTTTGAGCTAGGATCTCCTTTTTGACTTCAAGAACGGCATGATTTCTACTCCGATTCGCGGCGCTCAATTGGTGCTATATCGCCATAACACAAGTAACCGGATTACTTTGGCAGCCGTAATCCGGGGTACGTGGCGAGTCTGCGCGGAACCCGGGGAGCGCGAGCGCGTGATTGCGCGGAAGCAGGAGGTCGACCTCATGCTCGCACGAGGTCGGGTTCGTCACGAAATCACCTCGTATTCACTTGTTACCAATCCACTCTCGTATTGCCGAGTACCGACGTGGCGGAGTTTGATATCCTGTGGCACGCTGCCGAACAGAGAAATGCCCTCTCCGATCAACACCGGCACGCGCGTGACAGTTAGATGGTGGATGTGGCCAGCCCGCAGGAATTCCTGGACCGTGATCCCGCCGTCGACATAGACGTGCTTAGCGCCGGTCGCTGCGAGTTCGTGGACGATCTGCGCCGGTTCACCGCTCATTTGTTCAACGCGCCCGGTGATTCTCGAAAAATCGAGCGGACAGTGGCTTAGAACTACGACGCGCTTATCGCCGTAAGGCCAACTTGGTAACTTCAAAACAACTTCGAACGTGTTGCGGCCAATTAGGATCGTGTCGACACTGCCGATGAACTCGTCGTATCCATGCGGCTCGCCGCCATCGGCTGGCAGGAAGTCGTAATCGCCGTTCCGGCGCGCAATGAAGCCGTCGAGACTGGTTCCAACGAACACTGACAACTTCATGGTGCACTCCTTGCGCTCGGAGGAACGACCTAGTTTACATTGAAGATTTCAGATTGAAGAAACTGTTCTAGCGGTGCCTTACGCCACATGTGTCGCCAACAGCTCCGTGTCCATTGGCAATAAATCCCCATTACGCTCATTGATCAAGTCGTGAACGTAAAACCTCCCGGCAGTCACAGGTTTGCTAACGCGCGATCATCTTTCCCAGAATTTCTTTCAGCAGTTTTCCGCAGACGGTCGCCGTCAACTGCGACACATCTTGCCTGGGATTGTATTCCACCAGATCCGCTCCGACGATCGTGTCGGTGATGGCGTGCAGATGCGCAATCGCCTCCCGCACTGACATGCCTCCCGGCTCGCGATGCGAAACCCCCGGCGCAAAAGCCGGGTCGAGAACGTCGACATCGAACGAAATATAGACGGGGACGTTGAGGTTCAATCTCTCGACCGCCGGCAAATTGCGCATTTCAACCACTTCTACGCCGAATCGCGCAGCCTGCTCGCGCTGATGTTGGTTCATGGTCCGAATGCCAAGCTGGATCAGCCGCTTGGCGCATGCCTCTTCCATGATACGGGCAAAAGGACAAGCGTGAGAGTAACGATTTCCCTCGAACTCGTCGTACAGGTCAGGATGCGCGTCGAAGTGAACGATGGTGAGGCCCGGGAACCGCTTGCCAAAGGCGCGAACAATGGGATAGGTAATCGAATGATCGCCGCCGAGCGACACCACTCGTTGGCCTTTGTCCAGCAACTCGCCAACGCGCTTCTCAATCACTTCGAATGCGCTGAGGTCTTCCGTGAGCGTCAGATCGCCGGCATCGGCAAAAGTCCCCGGGACTCCCAGATGCACCCCGGTTTCCGTCCAGGAATTCGAGGCGTCACAATGGAGGGCTTCGCGAATGAGCGGCGGAGCGAGAGCGGGCCCTCGCAGGTAGGAGGAGTGCGCGTCGAACGGAATCCCCAGCAAAACGGGGATTCCCAGGTCTGAGGACTTAGGTGGCTGCGTAGGCATTGTTCTCCATGTGTGGGGCGGACAGGAGCGTCCGTCCCACACCCTGAATCTGTGTCGATTGGCCGCTCATCCATTATCCTAGTAAAGACCCATGGCCACCCGAACTAAAAGCCTGAACGAAACTTCCATCGGCGTGCTGGACCCGCCCTCCGACCGCGAGCGCGTATTCGAAGCCTTCCGCCGCTGGGGATATCTCGAGGCGGATCTCGATCCCCTCGGCTTCCTGCGCCCCGAACATCCACCCGAACTGCAAATCGACGGAGACTTTGCGCGCGAGGCTCGGCGCGTGTATTGCGGAACCGTCGGCGTTGAGTTCATGCACATTGCGGACTCGGAACGTCGCCGGTGGATTCAGGATCGCATGGAGGGGCCACAACCCGACGTGGACCAGGAGGCAGCGCTGGATCAGCTCATCCGTGCCGAGTTGTTCGAACAGGTTTTGCAGCAGCGTTATCTGGGGACGAAGCGTTTTTCTCTGGAAGGAGTCACCGCACTGATCCCTCTGGTGGATGAGATTCTCGAGGTGGCTGGCCGGCAAGGAACGGTCGAACTGGTCCTGGGGATGAGCCATCGCGGGCGGCTGAATGTCATTGTGCATGTCGCCAGGCGCGCCGCGGAGGAAGTGTTCGCGCGCTTCGAAGATGTAGATCCGCGCAGCGTGCTGGGCAGCGGCGACGTGAAGTACCACATGGGCGCGACCGGCGAATACGTGACCCGCACCGGCGCCAAGGTGCACATTCACCTGGTTTCAAATCCCAGCCATCTGGAAGCTGTGGATCCGGTCACCGTCGGGCGCACCCGCGCGAAACAGGACCGCGCCGGAGAATCCGGTCCGCAGAAGTATTTGCCGCTGCTGGTCCACGGCGACAACGCGTTCGCCGGCCAGGGCATCGTCGCAGAAACCCTGAACTATGCCGATCTGCCAGGGTATACGGTGGGCGGGACGATCCACGTCATCGCCAATAACCTAATCGGATTCACCACCTTGCCAAGAGAATCCCACTCCTCGCGTTTTTCCGCGCAGATTGCCCGGCGCCAATCGATTCCCATCTTCCATGTGAATGCCGAGGATGTCGATGCCGTACTACGCGTGGGCCGCATGGCTGCCGAATACCGCTATGCGTTCAAGAGCGATGTAGTCGTCGATCTGATCGGCTACCGGCGGCATGGCCACAGCGAAGTCGATGACCCCACGATCACACAGCCATTGCGCTACAAGGCGATCAAAGAGCATCCGCCGCTGTGGGAGATTTACGCCGAGGACATTGGCGCCGAGGATGTGCAGACTAAGGTGAGCGCGATTCGCACGGAACTCGAAAGCGCGCAGGACCGCTCGGGCTCCATCACCAAAGCACCTACATTGCGCGAGCTGCCCAGCTATTGGGACAACTATACCGGTGGCCGTTACCACAAAGAGTATGACAAGCCCACAGGCTTGCCGTTAGATGATTTGCGAGAACTGACTGCGCCGCTCACGACTTATCCAGAAGGTTTCCATATCCATCCCAAGGTCAAGAAGCTGCTCGAGCAACGGGCGGAGATGGGCAGCGGTCAGCGTCCGGTGGATTACGGTATGGCCGAGGCCCTGGCCTTTGCCAGTCTGGTGAAAGCCGGCACGCCGGTGCGAATGAGCGGGCAGGATAGCCGCCGCGGCACCTTCAACCAGCGCCATTCCGTTCTCCTCGACATAGAGAATGAGCAGGAGTACGTGCCGCTGCAGAACATTGCTCCCAATCAGGCACGCTGCGAGATTTACAACTCGACCCTTTCCGAGGCCGGGGTCCTGGGCTTTGAATACGGCTACAGCCGCGACTATCCAGAGGCTCTGGTGCTGTGGGAGGCGCAGTTCGGCGACTTCGCCAATGTGGCCCAGGCTGTGATCGATCAGTTTGTCAGCGCGGGAGAAGACAAGTGGAATCTGCTCTCCGGCCTGGTCCTGCTTCTGCCTCACGGATATGAGGGGCAGGGACCGGAGCATTCCAGTGCCCGTATTGAACGATTCTTGCAGCTCGCAGCGCGCGATAACTTCCAGATCTGCCAGCCCTCGAATGCGGCTCAGTATTTTCATCTGCTGCGGCGGCAAACAATTTCGCGCTGGCGGAAGCCGCTGATTGTGTTCACGCCCAAGAGCATGTTGCGCCATCCCGATGCTTCATCCGCGATCGAGAAATTCACCGAGGCCCGCTTTCTCACCGTGGTGCCGGATGCGGAGATCGAAGACGCGCAGCGAGTGCTGCTGTGCACGGGCAAAATCGGCCATGAATTGCGCGGGGAACGCAAGCGCCGCAAAGACAATTCGACTGCCATTGTATTTGTCGACCAGCTCTATCCCTTTCCCGAGCTTGAGTTGAGCGCCGAACTGGAGCGCCATTCGAACGCCCGTGACATCGTTTGGGTACAGGAAGAGCCGGCCAATATGGGCGCGCTTTTCTACATGCTGCCGCGTCTGCGAAACATATCGCGCGAGCGTCCGGTGCTTTCGGTAAAACGCTCCGCCAGCGCCAGCCCGGCAACCGGCTCCGCCAAGGCGCATGAAATGGAGCAAAAGACCCTGCTGTCTTTGGCCTTCACCACCGGCCGCTAGAAGGTTGGAAAGCGGGCCCGTTCGACAGCTTTTTGTTGCTCCGCTGCTCAGGGCAGGCTGGACACCTCGGCCATGCGGTGCTCATATCAGGCGCTTCGGTGCGGGCCGCTCCGTGACCGCCTTGCCGCCCGATCCTGGCAGCGCGGCCTTCGCGCCTCCTGCCGCCTCTGCCTTGAGCAACCCTTCCAGATTCGCATAAGCGTAGATGGTAGGAGCATGGTTCTGCATTAATCCGCCGGTATCTGCCGTGGGTCCGTAGTTGCTGTGCAGATCGCGCCCTAACATGCGCAACATCGCCATCAGTTGCCCGCGGTGATGCGAAGTGTGCGCGATCCGGCGGGTCATTACCCATGCGTGCGAGCGCAGAACATCGAAAAACTTCGTGTTCTTCTCCCACCAGGTCTCGTCTTGCTTTTTCAAACCGGCGAGACGTTTTGCGCTGTCCTCTGCATACCGTTTCATGAATTCGAGACGGGTCTCTTCTTTCGGCATGGGCGGCGCGCCGACCTCTATCCCAAGCATGTTGCTGAACCATAAATCTTCGCTCACGCACTGGTGCACCATCTGCTCGTGCACGCTGCGCCCGCGGGGATCGTCTTGGTTCGGGCGTACTGGCAAATCCGCATCCCGGAACTCGCTCCACACGCTAATCACCTTCAGGCGTTCGGTATCGTAGGTTTCGACCAGGAAGTCATATCTCATTGGGAACTCCTCGCCCCAGACGACCAAAATGGTACTCTAGCGTTCCGGCGATCAGCTACATGAGAAGGAATCCCCAGCCTCAACCGCTGTGCGTCGCCGTCGATACCGGCGGGACTTTTACCGACTGCGTGTGGATCGACCAAGGCCGCACCCGCATGTTGAAGGTTTTTTCTACGCCCGATGATCCCTCGCGGGCAATCGCCGATGCGCTCGACAAAATTGGAGTGCGCGGGCCGCTCACGCTGCTCCACGGCACTACAGTTGGCACCAACACATTGTTGCAGCGAAAGGGAGCGCGGGTGGCGCTAATAACTACAGCCGGCTTCGAAGACGCTATCGAAATCGGGCGCCAGGCGCGGCCCAAACTTTACGACTTTTTCTTCGACCGGGTCGAGCCTTTAGTTCCCTCAGAAATGCGCTTCGGTGTGGAAGAGCGTACCAGTAGCGGCGGCGAGATTCTGCAATCGCCGGACGATTTAGGAACCCTGACGCAGGAAGTGGCAAAGAACAATCCGGAGGCCATCGCGATCTCACTGCTTTTCTGTTTTGCCAACCCGCAAAACGAAAATCTCGTGGTGAAAGCGCTCGAGCCGCTGAGCGTGCCACTTTCCGTTTCGCACAAAATTCTCCCCGAATTCCGCGAATATGAGCGCACCAGCACGGTCGTCGTAAACGCATATCTGCAACCGGTGATGCAGAGATATTTTGAAAACCTCGACCGACGGTTTCGGACGCAGGCGGGTCACAACGGAGATGCCAGGGTTTTTGTGATGCAATCGAGCGGAGGCATCACGGCCCTGAATGCCGCTGTCCGCGAGCCGGTGCGAACTGTGCTGTCAGGCCCGGCCGGAGGAGTAGTTGGCGCGGCCGCCATGGCCAGACGGAGCGGGCATGACCGCATCATATCCTTTGACATGGGAGGCACGTCTACCGATGTCGCTCTGGCAGAGCGCGAACCTGGCGCCGGCGGTCAATCGGAAATTGCCGGTCTGTCCGTCGGTGTGCCTATGCTGGATGTGCACACGGTGGGAGCCGGCGGCGGTTCGATCGCGCGTTTCGACGCAGCCGGAGCTCTGCGCGTAGGCCCGGAATCGGCTGGCGCGGATCCCGGACCCATCTGCTATGGCCGCGGAACCCGGCCCACCGTGACCGACGCAAACCTTATTCTTGGCCGGCTGCAGGGCGATCGCTTCCTGGGCGGCGACTTTCATCTCGATCGGAACCGCACCTGCCAGCTCACCTCGGAGTGGCTCCAGCGACAGCGCTGCAGGCTCTCGCTCGAACAATTTGCCGCAGGAGTGATCCGCGTGGTGAACGCCACCATGGAAAAAGCCATTCGAGTCGTTTCCGTCGAGCGCGGGTACGACCCGCGAGCGTTCGCATTGGTGGCATTCGGCGGAGCAGGGGGTTTGCACGCCTGCGAACTGGCGGAGGCTTTGAACATTTCCTCGGTGATTATTCCCGTGCTGCCTGGCGCACTGTCCGCTTTCGGCATTCTCGTGAGCGACGTGGTCAAGGATTATTCCCGGACCGTGCTGTGGCGCGCTCTCCACGAAGTGCCCTTTCGACGTCTGGACGCGGAATTTTCCGCCTTACGCAGAAAAGCGCAGAGGGACTTTCGCCAGGAAGGCTGGCGGGGTGAGATTCTGCACCGTCTGAGTGTCGATGTTCGCTTCCGAGGTCAGGGATATGAACTGAATGTCCCCTACACGCGTCATCTGGCGCAGGCTTTCGCGCGTGAACATAAGCGGCGTTACGGTTACACGTATTCCGGCCGCGAAATTGAGCTGGTGACTTTGCGTTTGCGCTCGACTGTGCAGTCTTCGCAGTCCCGGCTGAGTCGTACCAAGCAATTCGATCGATTCAAACCCGAAAAACGAATGCCGGAAAAAAGACTTGTCTGGCTGGGCGGCAAGAAAGTGCTGGCGGCGATCTACGACCGGAATTCACAACATCCAGGCCGAAAATACTCCGGGCCTGCGATTATCACTGAATACAGCGCCACCACCGTCGTACCCGCGGGCAAGCGCTTCTGGATCGACCCATCCGGGAATCTGGTGATCTCTATCCGAAAATGAGCGTCGCAGCTGTTTCTCAAAGTTTTCCAAATGTTTCAATCAGGTTACAATCCGCTTCAAATTCGGGTTTCCCGGCTAGAATAGCGATGTGAATCCGAGCATATTTGTAGTTGAAGACGATCCCGATATTTCCCGGCTGGTGCGCCACCACCTGGAGGGCGCTGGATATACGGTAAAAATGTTCCCCACCGGGAACTCCGTGGTGTCGGAGGCAGAACGGCAACGACCGGCGGTTTTCATTCTGGACATCATGGTCCCGGGCAAGGACGGGCTGGAGTTGTGCCGCCAGATTCGACAAACCCAGGCTCTCGCCTCGATACCGGTAATCTTCTTAACCGCCAAGAGTGGCGAGGCGGACCGCATTCTCGGGCTGGAGTTAGGCGCGGATGATTACATCCCCAAGCCATTCAGCCCGCGGGAACTCGTGGCCCGGGTGAAGGCCGTGCTGCGGCGCTTTGAGCGTCCGCTTTCGCAGTCGCCTTTGCGCGTGGGAGAAATTGAGATCGATCCTGGCGCCATGACCCTGATGGTGCGAGGCCAACCGGTGACTACCACGGCCACTGAATTTCGCTTGCTGGATTATTTCGCTCGTCACATCGGGAGAGTGTTTACTCGCGATCAGCTTCTCGACTCGGTCTGGCGCGATACCGCTTACGTGACCCCGCGCTCGGTGGATGTTTACGTCCGGCGCATTCGCGAAAAGATCGAGCCGGATCCCGAGAATCCCCGCTACCTCAAGACAGTGCGCGGGGCGGGCTACCGTTTCGAGGCTCTGAAGTGAGGAAGCGGATTTTCTTCAAGCTACTGACCGCACTGATCCTGCTGATTGCTGCGGTGACTGCGGTTTTCGACCTTTCTATCCGCAGCGTGTGGGAAAACTCTCTGCGCCAGGAGATCGAACGCAATCTGAAACAGAAGACGGTGATGTTCGCCAACCGCGTGAATACCGACCACGAACACAGCATTCAGGAAATTGCTTCGCAGGAAGGGCAGGCAGCCGGAGCGCGCGCCACTGTTATCGATGCCACTGGCAAGGTCCTTGCTGACTCTGAGGACGGTGCAGACTCCGCAGGTGACTCCGCCCAGCTCCAGGAGTTCAACTCAGCCTTGAAGGGCACCGTCACCAGTGAAGCTCGGCCCGGTTCTCTGGGAATTCCATTCCTTTATGTGGCGGCTCCGATTACCGGCGGAGCTGTCCGCCTTGCCTATCCGCTTTCCGATCTGGAGGCAGCAAGCGAGCAGGCTCGGAACAAATTACTGGTTATTTCAGGCCTTGCATCCCTCGTGGCGCTCCTTGTTGCTGGTATCGCCGCCCAGCTCATTCAGAAGCGCCTGCAGGAGATCGTGGAGTTTTCCGAGCGTATTGCCGCCGGCGACCTGACCGCGCGCATCAGCCACGGCTCCGATGATAAGGTTGGGCAGGTCGCCTCCGCCCTCGACCGGACCGCGCGTCATCTGGAAGCCAGTTTCGCCACACTCCAGACCAGCCAGCGCCAACTGGAAACTCTGCTCAACAGCATGGAGGATGCGGTCATCGCGATCGGCCCGGACGACCGCGTGCAATGGGCCAATCACCGGATGGATGCCTTAGTCCCGCAGCGCACGCGGCTGAATGCGCCGGTGATAGAGACGGTGCGCGATCCCGATTTCGTCCACGCAGTGCGCAGCGCCAGCAACGCTCACAAAGTCTTCACCGCGCGCGCCACTTCCATCATTCCTGGCCGCATTTTTGATGTGACTGCCGCTCCGATGCCGGGTGGGGGCGCGGTGGCGGTGTTGCGCGACTTGACCGAGATGGAACGCGCCGAGAAAACCCGGCGCGATTTCATCGCCAACGTTTCTCACGAGCTGCGCACCCCGCTCACTTCTATCCAGGGGTATGCCGAAACTCTGCTCGAGGGTTCGTCTGAAAGTAATCATTCCCGTGAGTTCCTGGAGATTATCCGCAAGAATGCGAATCGCATGTCCCGCCTGACCGAGGATTTGTTGACCCTGACGCGAGTGGAGTCGGGGGAGCAGCGCTTTGAAGTTGAGGACGTGTTGCCCGCACAGCTCTTGCAGGACGCTGTCGAAAGTTTCCAGGAGCTGGCTCGCGCTCATGGAGTGGAACTGCGCGTCGAGAATAGCGCGCCCGGGCCGGTGACCGCGGACCGCGAGGCGATTCATCAAGTTTTTTCCAACCTGATCGACAACGCTCTGAAGTATGCCGCCGGCGGCGGACGTCTGGTGCTGGGAGCTCGGACGAAAGAAGGAGCTGTCGAGTTTTTTGTCCAGGATTTCGGCGCCGGCATTCCCTCCGAACATTTACCGCGGCTTTTCGAGCGCTTTTATCGCGTCGACAAAGCCCGCTCCCGTGAGTCTGGTGGCACCGGCCTGGGCCTGGCGATTGCCAAACATATTGTGTTGGCGCACGAGGGCACCATTCGCGCCGAAAGCGAACTCAATCATGGATCAGTCTTCCTCTTCACCTTGCCGCTGGCGGGCACAACCGAGCCACAATCCTGAAAAGCGGCCCACGCACCATATTCGCTGCAAAATTTACACAGGTTTAACATCGACGATTGAAAAACACCCTATGCTTTGATTGTGATGCCCAATGCCAACAAGCGGCAGGCCAGATCAGACTTCATACCGCCGCACATCGCGGCGGCAAGGGATGTTTCCATGACCGCTGCGCTGAACGATCCGCTGCCTGATCGCGCTTACGCCCACTTGGTCGTCAAGACCATTGACGCTTGCCGGGTCGCCAAGGAAGCAGCCGCCACCGCTGCCGAAGGCATCGCTACCGGGTCCGTGCCGTTGTTAAACAGCTTGCGGGACAAAGAAAAAGAACTTGACACCCTCGACCGCGAAATCGACGACGGTGTAACCCTCGCCATTACCCAGGTGACCGAACCGGAAGCCCGCGAGCTGCTGGCTTGCATGAAGTTCATGATTGGGCTGGAGCGTATCGGCGATCTGCTGCTCAGTTTCGGCAGCAGCGCGCAGGCGGCACACGGCCGCGTCGATCCCGACGACATGCGTGACCTCACACACATGGCCACCATTTTGGAAAAAATGCTGGCTGACGTCGGCGAGGCTTTTTCTGCGCGCAACGTGAAAAAGGCGG
>Ga0335076_10002194_pt1 | contig 19303 bp, 17 predicted proteins | sample Lox_Sample_25_FD_206717 | JGI IMG/M metagenome (GOLD analysis project Ga0335076, IMG submission 206717) | Soil microbial communities from Loxahatchee National Wildlife Refuge, Florida, United States - Lox_Sample_2.5 | ecosystem: Environmental > Terrestrial > Soil > Wetlands | place: USA...
CACCGCGAGCTCGACTGGGTCGCGAAGCACAAGCTGATCAAGAGCTACATCGCGCGGCACAAGGTGGACTGGCACCACCCGCAGGTGCACATGCTCGACCTGCAGTACCACGACATCCGCCCCGACAAGGGCCTGTTCTTCCTGCTGGAGCGGCGCGGCGAGGTCGAGCGCGTCGTCGAGCCGGACGAGATCGAGCGCGCGGTCACCGCGCCGCCGAGCGACACGCGGGCCTACTTCCGCGGCGAGTGCATTCGCCGCTATCCTGAGGCGGTCTTCGGCGTGAACTGGGACTCGATCTCGTTCAACGTCGGGGAGGAGCCGATCAAGCGCATCCTGATGAACGAGCCGCTGAAGGGAACCCGCGGGCACGTCGAGGACTTGCTGAACGCGAGCCCGACGGCTGCGGTGCTCGTTCGGAATCTCACCGCGTCGTGAGCTGAGGAGACGACATGGCCTCGGGCGAACAGACACAGAAGACCAAGCAAGGCGGCGGCGGCGAAGGCAGCGCCGAAGCCAAGGGCGACGCCGGGCAGAAGAAGATCGCCAAGAAGGGCGAAGAGCTCAAAGAAGAGATGGACAGCCTCATCGACGAGATCGACGAGGTGCTCGAAGAGAACGCCGAGGAGTTCGTGAAGAACTACGTCCAGCGGGGCGGCGAGTAAGAGCGTGTTCAAAGGCCAGAGCTACGCCGGCGACAGCTTCTACGAGTTCCTGCGGGCGGACCACCCGAACCTGCTCCCGAACTGGAGCGGTGCGGACTGGAGCCAGGTCTCGTTGGTCCACGGCACCACGGTGCTCGCGATCGTGTGCCGCGACGGCGTGCTCATGGCGGGCGACCGGCTCGCGACCGAGGGTCACGCCGTCGGCACGCGCGACCTCGAGAAGGTGTTCCGCATCGACGACAATTGCATGATGGCGATCGCGGGCGCCGCCGGGCCGGCCATCGAGATGGTGCGCATGTTCCAGCTCGAGCTCGAGCACTTCGAGAAGCTCGACGGCCAGCCGCTCACGTTCGAGGGCAAGGCGAACCGGCTGTCGTTCCTGTTGCGCCAGAACCTGCCTGCGGCCATGCAGGGCCTCGTCGTCATGCCGCTCTTCGCCGGCTTCGACCACGACAAGGGCCGCGGGCGAATCTACAAGTTCGACATCACGGGCGGCCGCTTCCGCGAGGCGGACAGCTACTCGACCGGCTCGGGCGGCAAGGACGCGCGCGCCAGCTTGAAGAAGGTCGGGCGCCACGAGGATCTGACGCGCGACAAGGTGATCGAAGCGGCCCTCGAGGCGCTCATGGACGCGGCCGACGAGGACCGCGCGACCGGCGGCGTCGACGTCGCGCGCGGCATCTACCCGACCACCAAGATCGCCACCAAGAACGGCATCGAGGAGATCAAGGACGACGAGCTTCACCGCGTGTACGAGGCGATCCTCGCTGCGCGAAAGGCGAACGCATGAGCGCGCCGTTCTACGTCTCGCCGGAGCAGTGGTATCAGGACAAGGCCGAGTACGCGCGCAAGGGCATCGCGCGCGGCAAGCCGATCGTCGCCATGGAGTACGAGACGGGCATCGTGCTCATGGCGGAGAACCGCAGCGCGACCCTGCGCAAGATCTCCGAGATCTACGACCGCATCGCCTTCGGCGGTGTCGGCAAGCTCGACGAGTACGAGAACCTGCGCAAGGCCGGCGTGCGCTACGCGGACATGCGCGGCTACTCGTTCTCGCGCGAGGACGTCGCGGGCAAGAGTCTCGCGAACGAGTACTCGACGGTGCTTGGCTCGGTCTTCACCCGGGAGATGAAGTCACTCGAGGTCGAGATCCTCGTCGCGGAGATCCGCGAGGACGGCAAGAGCGCGTTCTACCAGATCCGCTACGACGGCAGCATGACCGACACCACGCACTACGTCTCGATCGGCGGCGACGGCGACAAGCTCATCGACGTGATCCGCGGCGGCTGGAGGGTCGGCCTGCCGCTCAAGGACGCCGCGCGCCTCGGCCGCCGCGCGCTGGCGGGCGGCGGCAACGGCGCCTCGGTCGACGACCTGGACGAGCGCACGCTCGAGATCGCCATCCTGGATCGCACGAAACAAGGACGTACCTTCAAGCGCATCAGCGGCGAGGAGGCGCGCAGCCTCTTCAGCGGCTGAGCGGCGGAACCCAGACGTGCAGAAGCGGATCTACGGCCTAGAGACGGAATACGGGATCATCTTCACGCCCGAAGGGCGCAAGACGCTCCCCGTCGAGAAGGCCATCCGCTTCCTGTTCGAGAAGCTGATCACGACGGAGCACTTCCTGAACGTGTTCCTCGAGAACGGCGCCCGCTTCTACCAGGACACGGGCTGCCACCCCGAGTACGCCACGCCGGAGTGCGCCAGCCCGCGCGACCTGGTCATCTTCGACCGCGCTGGCGAGCGCATCCTCGAGGACCTGCAGCTCTACGCGGAGGAGAAGATCCGCGAGGAGCGCGTGCCCGGGAAGCTCTCCATCTTCAAGAACAACACCGACTTCGTGGGCAACAGCTACGGCTGCCACGAGAACTACCTGGTCGACCGGGACGTCGACTTCTACTACCTGGCCGAGCAGCTGATCCCGTTCCTCGTCACGCGCCAGATCTTCAGCGGCGCGGGCAAAGTGTTCCAGACGCAGGACGGCGTGCACTACTGCATCAGCCAGCGCGCGCAGCACATCTACCAGAAGATCAGCGGGACCACGACGAACGACCGCTCGATCATCAACACGCGCGACGAGCCGCACGCCGACCGCGAGAAGTTCCGCCGTCTGCACGTGATCGTGGGCGACTCGAACATGAGCGAGTACACGAACTTCGTGAAGATCGCGACGTGCGCGGTCGTGCTGCAGATGATCGAGGACGGCTTCATCAACAAGGACTTCACGCTGCGCCACCCCGTGAAGGCCATCAAGGACATCAGCTACGACACGACCTGCAAGCGCAAGCTGCGGCTCGAGAACGGGCGCGAGTACTCGCCGATCGAGATCCAGCGCGACTACTGCGAGATGGCGCAGCGCTACATCGAGCAGTTCCCCGTCAGCGACCAGCTGCGCGACGGCGTGCGCGAGTGGCAGTACATCCTCGACTGCCTCGACACCGATCCCGAGAAGCTCGACCGCAAGATCGACTGGATCATCAAGCGCAAGGTCCTGCGCGGCTACATCGAGAAGCACCAGATCAGCTGGCACGACCCGCGCGTGTTCATGATCGACCTGCAGTTCCACGACATCCGCCAGGACCGCGGCTTCTTCTACATGCTCGAGCGCAACAACCACGTCGAGCGGCTGTACTCGGACGCCGAGATCGAGAAGGCGAAGACGGAGCCGCCGCAGGACACGCGCGCGCGCATGCGCGGCGACTTCATCAAGCTCGCGCGGCAGAACAACATCCAGTACGACCTCGACTGGTCGAACATCCGGCTCGGCAACCTCTTGAACGTGCGCGTCATCTGCAACAACCCGTTCGAGACCGACACGGAGAAGGTCACCGAGCTGGTGCGCACGATTCAGAAGACGAATCTGCGCCGCACCTCGCTCTCGAAGCTGGTCATCCAGAGCTAGCGGCGCGCGATGGACCAGGAGCCCAAGCTGCGCTCGATCCCGCCGGCCCAGACGGCGGCGCGCGCCTCGGGCTCCCGCGACTCGTCGAGCCGGCTGCAGCTGGGCCTCGGCGTCGCGCTCGCGATCGCGCTGGTGCTGCTCGTGTGGAGCTACTTCTCGCTGGGCTCGCGCATCGACGCGCTCGAGAACGAGTCGCGCAGCCTGAAGCAAGCGATCGCCGAGCGCGACGACGTCATCTCGGCGCAGCGCTCACGGCTCGAGGAGGTGCGCGGCCGGCTGCAGGAGGTCGTCCAGCTCCTCGACCAGCCGCTGCCCGGCGCGACGCCGACGAACGACACGCCCCCCGCCCCCGCGAGTCCGTAGCCAGGTGGGCGAACGCGCGACGGCCTCTCAGGTTCCCCACCCCCCTGCCGATGAATGACGGTGTCCGGGGTCTCCAGGCCCCGAACGCACGCGGAGCGGACACAGATGTACAGGTGGCTGGCGGGGCTTCTGTCGAACGATCTCGCGATCGATCTCGGCACCGCGAACGTCCTGGTCTACGTGAAGGGCCGGGGGATCATCTGCAGCGAGCCGTCGGTGGTGGCGGTCGCGGACGGTCCGAACGGCACGCGCAAGGTGCTGGCCGTCGGCACGGAGGCGAAGGAGATGGTCGGGCGCACGCCCGGCACCATTCGCGCCATCCGCCCGATCAAGGACGGGGTCATCGCGGACTTCGAAGTCACCGAGGCCATGCTGCGCTACTTCATCCAGAAGGCGCACAACCGCCGCCGCCTGGTGCGCCCGCGCATCGTGATCTGCGTCCCGCCGTGCATCACGTCGGTCGAGAAGCGCGCAGTGCGCGAGTCGGCGATCTCGGCCGGCGCGCGCGAGGTCTACCTCATGGAAGAGCCCATGGCCGCCGCGATCGGCGCCGGGCTCAACGTGACCGAGCCGACGGGCAACATGGTGATCGACATCGGCGGCGGCACGACCGACGTGGCGGTGATCTCGCTCGCCGGCATCGTGACTTCGAGTTCCGTGCGCGTCGGTGGGGACAAGCTCGACGAAGCGATCATCCACTACGTGAAGCGCAAGCACAATCTGCTCGTCGGCGAGCGCACCGCGGAGATCATCAAGATCACGATCGGCACCGCCCTCTCGAACGGCCAGACGAAGACCATGGAGATCAAGGGCCGCGACCTCGTCGCGGGAATCCCCAAGATGATCGTGCTGTCGTCGGACGAGGTGCGCGAGGCGCTGGCGGAGCCGATCCACCAGATCATCGACACGGTGCTGCAGACGCTCGAGCGCACGCCGCCCGAGCTCGCGGCCGACATCGTCGACCGCGGCATCGTGCTGGTCGGCGGCGGCGCGCTCCTGCGCGACTTCGATCAACTCCTGCGCCAGGAGACGAAGCTCCCGATCGTGCGCGGCGACGACCCGTTCACCGCGGTCGCGGCCGGCGCCGGCAAGGCCCTCGATCAGATCGAGCTGCTCCGCACCGTCGCGATGCCTACCTGACTCAGCGGGCCGTCGCCCGCCGGCTCACGTCACTCCGGACTCATGATGGCCATGGCCATCTTCATCGGGACCTCGACGTTGCCGCCGAGGTCGAGCTTGCCGGACATGAAGGCGCCCTGAAGGTCGAGCTCGCCCGCGAGCAGCTGCGCGAAGGTCTCGTCGCCGATGGCGACGGTGGTCGTCGCAGCGGGAATCGGCGGCGCGCCGAAGTGCAGCACGACGCCCCACGGCGCCTCGCCCTGCACCTCCAGCCGCATCGTGCCCTGGATCTCGCGCAACAGGTCGAGGCGCGCGGGTGTCAGCACGAAGTCCGCATTGCCCGCCACGCCGCCGAGCAGGCTCATCGGCGACGCGCCCACCGATTGCTCGAGTCGCGTGCAGTCGGCCTCGGAGAGCCCGAGCGTCACGACGGGCTTCGGGTCCACGGTGGTCGCGGCGCGCATCGAGCCGCCCGACACGCGCAGGTGGAAGCGGTCGCCCTCGGCGATCTCGACCTCGAGCGCGAAGTCCGCCGCGCGCATCTTCGCCAGCAGCTCGGCACCCTCCGGGCCGCGCGCCTCTTGCTCGGCGAGCCGCTCGTTCCAGGCCTCGGGCACGCGCTTTTCGAAGTAGCTAGCGGTGCTGCCCATCTCCGACTCCGACCTCGTTCTTCGCCTGTCGCCGCATCTGGTAGCGTTTTACCGCGCGGTTGTGCTCGGTCAAGGTTTCGGAGAACTCGTGCGTGCCGTCGTTGCGGGACACGAAGTACAGGTACCGAACGTCGGCCGGGTGCAGTACCGCGCGGATGGCGTCCAGCGACGGGTTGGCGATCGGCCCCGGCGGGAGGCCCTCGCGCGTGTACGTGTTCCAGGGGTTGTCCTCGCGCAGGTCGACGACCTTGAGATCGCCGTCGAACGCGCCGTGCGTCATGAGCACGCCGTAGATCACGGTCGGGTCCGACTGCAGGCGCATGCCGATCTGCAGCCGGTTCAGGTACACGCGCGCGATCATCGGCCGCTCCGGCCCGGGCACGCTCTCCTTCTCGACGATCGACGCGAGCGTCACCACCTGGTGGAGCGACATGCCCGACGCGTTGATCGCCGCCAGGTCGTCGCCGGTGAGCTTCTCGCGCAGCTCGCCCAGCATCTTGTCGAGCAGCTCGTCGGGCGGCGTGTCGCGCCGGAACCGGTAGGTCTCGGGGTACACGTAGCCCTCGAACGAATCGGCGGACAACCCCTCGCGGTGCGCCAGCTCGGGATCGTGCGCGCGCGCGAGGAACTCGTCGGCGTCGGCGATGCCCGCCACCTGCAGGCGCGCGGCGATCTCGTCCAGGCGCAGCCCCTCGGGCAGCGTGACCTCGTGCATCTTCACCTGGCCGAGCACGAGCTTCTGCAGGATCTCGAGCGGCGTCTGCGCGGGCGACAGGTCGTATTCGCCGCTCTTGATCGCGCGGTCCTTGCCGCGGAGCTTGGCGTACCAGACGAGCGCGCGCGGCCCGAAGATCTCGCGCGTGGGCACCAGCCCCGCGGCGTCGAGCCGGCGCGCCACGCTGTCGAGCGGCTCGCTCGGGTTCACCCAGAACACCACGGGCGCGCCGTTCGGATCGGCCGGCTCGCGCAGCGCCTGCGCGCCGACGCCGACGACGGCCGCCGCCGCGAGCGCGGAGAGCAGGACGCCGACGGCGATCGCGCCGAAGAGCCTCACCTCTTTCGCAGCTCCAGCCACGTGCGCAGGAGCAGCGCCGCGGCGATCGGGTCGACGCGCCCGCGCTGCGCGCGCCGGCGCACGCCGGCTTCGTCGAGCGCGCGCTCGGCTTCGCGCGAGGTCCAGCGCTCGTCGAGGTAGTCGACCGCGACGCCCGCGCGCGCGCGCACGCGCTCGCCGAACGCGCGCGCGCGCTCCGCCTCGGGCCCGGGCCGGCCGTTCATGTGCAGCGGCAGACCGACGACGATCTGCTCGACCTCGTGCGTGCGCACGAGCTCGGCGATCCGGTCGAGCGCGCCGCGCTCGCCGGTCTTCGCCGCGATCGTCTCGAGCGGCTGGGCGATCGCGCCCGTGGCGTCGCTGATGGCGACCCCGATCCGGCGCTCGCCATAGTCCAGGGCGAGGGTCCGCACGGAGTGATGATAGCGGTCCGGCGCCGTGCGCCCGGCGAGGCGCGTCACTTTTCCGCCATGGCGCGTTCGATGCGGCGGATGGCTTCGGCGCAGGCCTGGCGCACCTCGGGGTCGCCGCGGCGCGCGTGCGGATGGAGCGCCTGAATCGCAACGGGGCCGGCGATTTGGCCGATCGCTTGCGCAGCCGCCACGCGCAGCGCGCGGAAGCGGGCGCGCCCGAAGAGGGGCGCGTGGTCGAGCACGCGCTTCAGCCGGTTCAGCGCTTCCGCGCTGCCGAGCCGGCCCAGGCTGCGGATCGCCTCGCGGCGCAGGCCGTCGGCCACCTCGCGGTCCAGGTCGAGCAGCTCGCCGAGCGCGCGCGCCGCGGCGGTCTGGCGCATGCCGCCGAGGCAGCCCGCGCACGTCTCGGCGACGGCGGGCGCCAGGCGCAGCCCGGCGACGAGCGCGCGGACGGCGGAGTCGGTGGGAATGCGCGCGAGCGCGCGTGCCGCCTCGCGCGCCAGCTGCGCGTCGTCCGAGCGCAGCGCGTCGGCGAGGAACTCGACGCCGCGCGGGTTCTGCATCTCGCCGAGCAGACGCGCGCCGCGCCGCGCTCGCTCGCTCGCGCCCGAGCGCAGCTCGTCGACGACGGCGACGAGCGCGACGTCGCCCATCGCGATCAGCGTCTGCGCCGCGCGCTCGCGCGACGCGTCGCGCGCGGCCGCGCAGTGGCGCAGGAGCGCCCCGACGGCGGGCGCGCCGATCGCGATGAGCACCTGGTTCGCCTGCACGCTCGCGAGGCCCGTGGCGACGCACGCCTGCTCGACGATCGCGTCGAGCAGCACCTCGCTCGTCGCCAGCCGGCGCAGCCGGTCGCCGGCTTCGCGGCGCAGCGCGTCGCCGCGCACCCCGGGCGTCGTGGCGTGGCGCGCGAACACGAGCGCGGCGCGGTAGCCGTCGAGCACGCGCTTCGCGCGCACCAGGACGTCGACGCACACCTCGATCTTGTTCGCGAGCAGGTTGTAGCCGCCGAGGTCGTCGCAGCGCTCGAGCTCGGCCAGGTTGCGCACCAGCTCGGCGATGTGCTGGCCGAGGAAGCCGCTCGGCTCGTCCGACGCGGCGGCGGGCTCGGGCGCACCATCACTTTTCGGTGTAGCCCCGTGGAGCTCGACTCCGCGCGCGCCGGCTTCGCGCAGCGCTTGGGCCGCGCCGCCCGCGGCGCCGAGCTCCGCGGGATCGCGCGCGAGCGTCTCGACCAGCTGCCCGAGCTCCGGCTCGCCGGACAGCGCGATGCGCGCGACGCCGCGCGCGCGGAGCTCGCCGGCGAGCTCTGCCACGCCCGCGCCCTCGATCGCGCTGCCGTCTGTGCGCGCGAGCCCCGCGCCGCGCACCGCGAGCTCGACCGGGCCCGCCGCGCCGAGCGCGCGCCAGATCGACGCCGCTCGCGCCAGGCCATCGACGACGACCGGGTGCCCGGGCGGGTGCGCACGCCGCGCGCGCAGCGCGCGCGCGAGCTCTAGCACGAGCGGTGCGAGATCTTGCGAGGCCGTGTTTCGGCGCATGGGTCGCCCGCCTGACGATCCACTGCGAGACATCGGGCAACAGTTGCGCGCGCTTGATCCCGCGGGGCCGCTGGCCTAGTTTCGCTATCTATTCGCTTCCTTGACACCCCGGCGAGCCGCGACCTAGGATCGGCAAGAGAGCCCAAAGTGCTCGGAATCAAATGAGAATCTTTGTTCTCGCACTCGCCACCGGCGCAGGCTCCGGGTACGCACCGGTGGCCCCCGGGACGTTCGGTTCGCTGGTCGGCGTGGCGCTCTGGGCGCTCTGGCGGGCGCTGGGCGGCGTGTCGCAGACGGGCTACGCCCTGGGCTGCGCGCTGCTCGCCGCCGTGGGCGTGTGGGCCGCCGGGCGCGCCGAGGTGATCTTCGGCCGGCACGACGACGGCCGGATCACGATCGACGAGGTCGCCGGCATGCTGCTCTCGCTCGCCTGGCTGCCCGCGCGGCCCGAGGTCGCGGGCCTGGGCTTCGTGCTGTTCCGCCTGTTCGACATCTGGAAGCCCTTCCCGGCGCGCCGCGCCGAGCGCCTGCCCGGCGGGCTCGGTGTGGTGGCCGACGACCTCGTCGCGGGCGTGTACGCGAACCTGGGCGGCCAGCTCGTGTGGCGGCTCTTCGCGTGAGCAGTGTGCGCGAACCGCCGCGCGCAGCACCGCGCGAGCCCGTCTGGGTGGTCACGATCGGCGACGAGCTCCTGCGCGGCGAGATCGTCGACTCGAACAAGTCGCACCTGTCGCAGCGCATGCTCGCGCTCGAGCTCGAGACCACTCGCCACGTGAGCGTGCCCGACGACGCGCAGCAGATCGAAGAGGTGCTGCGCCAGGCCGCGGCGCGCGCGCGCTTCGTGCTCGTGTCGGGCGGGCTCGGCCCGACGCGCGACGACATCACCACCGAGGTCGCCGCGCGCGCGTTCGGCCGCAAGCTGGTGCGCGACGCGGCGGCGCTCGAGCAGATCCGCGCCTTCTTCGCGCGCTTCAACCGCGAGATGGCGGAGAACAACGCCAAGCAGGCCGACTTCCCCGAGGGCGCCGAGGTGCTGCCGAACCCCCTGGGCACCGCGCCCGGCTTCCGGCTCGAGGTGCGGCACGACGCGCCCGGCGAGCCGCCCGCCCAGCTCTTCTTCATGCCCGGCGTGCCGCGGGAGCTCTACCGCATGATCGACGAGGAGATCGTGCCGCGGATCCAGGCGCGGCTCCCGCGCGCGGGCGCCGTGCGCGCGCGGCTGCTCCGCACGTTCGGCGTCGGCGAATCGAACCTGGACCGCATGCTCGCCGATCTGGCCCAGGGCGATCCCGACACCGCGATCGGCTTCCGCACGCAGTTCCCCGACAACCTGGTGCGCCTGCTCGCGCGCGCGCCCGACGCGGCCGCGGCCGAGCGGCGGCTCGATGCGCTCGAGCGCGAGGTGCGCGCGCGGCTCGGCGAGCTCGTCGTGGGCGGGGGCGAGCGCAAGCTGGAGGAGGTCGTCGCCGAGCTCCTGCGCGAGCGCAAGCGCACGATCGCCGTCGCGGAGTCGCTCACCGGCGGGATCATCGCGAGCCGGCTCACCGACGTGCCGGGCAGCTCGGCGTACTTGCTCGAGGGCGTGGTCGCGTACGCGAACGACGCCAAGGTGCGCGCGCTCGGCGTCTCGCCCGAGTCGCTCGCCCAGCACGGAGCGGTGTCGGAGCCGGTCGCGCGCCAGATGGCCGAGGGCGTGCGCAGCGCGGCGGGCGCGGACATCGGGCTCGCCACCACGGGCATCGCGGGCCCCGACGGCGGCAGCGCCGAGAAGCCCGTCGGCACGCTGTGGCTCGCGCTCGCCGACGGCGCGGGCACGATCGCGCACCGCTACCAGCTCATGACCGACCGCGCGCGCAACAAGGAGCTCGCCAGCCAGCTCGCGCTCGACTGGGTGCGCCGGCGCCTGCTCGGCCTGCCGATCAGCGCCGATTCGTTTCCGCGGCTCGGCACCCGCAGCGAGGCGAAGGCTTGAGCGACCGCGTGCGCGCCTTCCTCGCCGTGGCGCTGCCCGAGCCCGCGCGCGCGAGCGCGTGCGCGGCGATCGAAGCACTGCGCGCGCACGTGCCGGCGGGCGTGCGCTGGACGCCGGCCGAGAACCAGCACCTGACGTTGAAGTTCCTGGGCGAGATCCCGGAGGACCGCGTCGACGCGCTCGTCGAGCGCGCGGCGGCGAAGCTCGCCGACGTGGCGCCCGTCGAGCTCGCGCTCGGCGGCTTCGGCGCGTTCCCGAACGCGCGCGAAGCGCGCGTGCTCTGGCTCGGCGTCGCGCGCGGAGCGGCCGCGCTCGCGAAGCTCGCGCGCCGGCTCGACTCGGCGTCGCGCGTCGTCGGCGCGGAGCGCGAGCGGCGGCCGTTCGCCGCGCATCTCACGCTCGGCCGCCTGCGCGAGCCCGCGCGCGTCGAGCTCGAGCGCTTGCCCGCGCCAGAATCGATCGCCTGGACGGCCGCGGAGGTCGTACTCTACGAGAGTCGTCTCGCCCCCGACGGCGCTCGCCACGTCCCCCTGGCCCACCTCGCACTCGGCGCGGGGCTGGACCTGCCCACCAACGAATTCGCCCCAGAGAGCTAGGAGAAAGCAATGTCGCGAGGGCAACCCGGAACGAAGGACGACAAGCAGAAGGCCGTCGACCTCACAGTCGCGTCCATCGAGAAGCAGTTCGGCAAGGGCTCCATCATGGTCATGGGGCAGGAGCACCTGGATCGCGAGATCGGCGTGATCTCGACGGGCTCGCCGTCGCTCGACATCGCGCTCGGCATCGGCGGCCTGCCGAAGGGCCGCGTGGTCGAGATCTACGGGCCGGAGTCGTCGGGCAAGACCACGCTGTCGCTGCACGCGGTGGCCGAATGCCAGCGCAAGGGCGGCGTGGCCGCGTTCATCGACGCCGAGCACGCGCTCGACGTCTCGTACGCGAAGAAGCTCGGCGTCAGCGTCGAGGAGCTCCTCGTGTCGCAGCCCGACACCGGCGAGCAGGCGCTCGAGATCGCCGACATGCTCGTGCGCTCGGGCGCGGTCGACATCGTCGTCATCGACTCGGTCGCCGCGCTCGTGCCGAAGGCCGAGATCGAGGGCGAGATGGGCGACCAGCACGTCGGCCTGCAGGCGCGGCTCATGAGCCAGGCGCTGCGCAAGCTGACAGGCAATCTGGCGCGCTCGAACGCTTGTCTGGTGTTCATCAACCAGGTGCGCATGAAGATCGGCGTGATGTTCGGCAACCCCGAGACCACGTCGGGCGGCAACGCGCTGAAGTTCTACGCGTCGGTGCGGCTCGACGTGCGTCGCATCGGCCAGATCAAGGACGGCGAGAACGCGATCGGCAGCCGCACGCGCGTGAAGGTGGTGAAGAACAAGTGCGCGCCGCCGTTCCGCCAGGCCGAGTTCGACCTCATGTTCGACCGCGGCATCTCGCGCGAAGGCGACATTCTCGACCTGGGCTCGGACTTGGGGCTGCTCGAGAAGAGCGGCACTTGGTACAGCTTCGAGGGCACGCGCATCGGCCAGGGCCGCGAGAACGCCAAGGCGTTCCTGCTCGCGAACCCCGACGTCTACGACCGCCTGGCCGAGCTCGTCTACGCCAACGCCGGCATCAAGAAGAAGGTCCCGGTGTCGAACGCCGTCGAGGTCCAGGCGACGGGAGAGTCGGAAGAGTCGCAGACCTAAAGAACGCGTTCCCAGGCGTCGATCCACCCGCCAGATGCGCTCGTGCGCTCAGGTCTGGCGGGAATGGAACTCAACGACATCCTGACGATTGCGGTCAAAGGCAACGCCTCCGACATCCACCTGAAGGCGGGCCTCCCGCCGCTCTTCCGCGTGGACGGCGCGCTCGTGCCGCTGAAGAACGGCGAGCGGCTGACGCCGGAGCACCTGCACGGCGTCGCGACGTCGATCATGACGCCGGGTCAGAAGGCGCACTTCGACAAGTTCCACGAGGTCGACCTCGCGTACTCGATCGCGGGCCTCGGCCGCTTCCGCGTGAACGCCTTCATGCAGCGCGGCACCGTCGGTGTGGTCTTCCGCGTGATCCCGTTCGGCGTGAAGACGATCGAGCAGCTCGTGCTGCCGAAGGTCGTCGAGCGCGTCGCGATGGAGCCGCGCGGCCTGATCCTGGTCACGGGCACCACGGGCTCCGGCAAGTCGACCACGCTCGCCGCGATGATCGACTACATCAACACGAACCGCACGTGTCACATCATCACGATCGAGGACCCGATCGAGTTCCTGATCCGCGACAAGCGCTCGATCGTGAACCAGCGCGAGATCGGCGTGGACACGAACACGTTCGCGACGGCGTTGCGCGCCTCGCTGCGCCAGGACCCGGACGTCATCCTCGTCGGTGAAATGCGCGACTTCGAGACGATCGAGACGGCGCTCACCGCTGCCGAGACGGGCCACCTGGTCATGTCGACGCTGCACACGATCGACGCGGCCGAGACGATCACGCGCATCGTGTCCGTGTTCCCGCCGCACCAGCAGCCGCAGATCCGCCTGCAGCTCGCGAGCATCATCAAGGGCGTCATCAGCCAGCGCCTCGTGCCGCGCGCCGACGGCAAGGGCCGCGTGCCCGCGGTCGAGATCCTCGTCGCGTCTGCGCGCGTGCGCGAGTGCATCGCCGACCCCGAGATGACGAAGGAGCTGAACGACGCCATCGCGAAGGGCTTCACGACGTACGGCATGCAGAGCTTCGACCAGTCGCTCATGCAGCACGTGAAGGCGGGCCTCGTCACGTACGAGGAAGCGCTCATGCACGTGTCGAACCCCGACGACTTCGCGCTGCGCTTCAAGGGCATCTCGGGCACCTCGGACAGCTCGTGGGACGACTTCGACAAGGAGTCCCAGAAGAGCGACGAAGAGATCTCGCTCACCGAAGAATCCGAGGACGATCTCAAGATCGACCGATTCTGAGGGAAGCGCAGGAGCCTCCCTGCGCGCCGGCTGCTCTTCCAACCGGTAGAGTGGGCGACGTGCCGCCCGCGCAGCGCGAACACGTTATCCTCCGCCCATGACCGGGAACGAGATTCGGCAGGCCTTCCTCGACTACTTCGCGGAGCGGGGGCACTCCGTGCAGCCCTCGGGGTCGCTGGTGCCTCAGGGCGACGCGACGCTCATGTTCGCGAACGCGGGGATGGTGCAGTTCAAGCGCGTCTTCACCGGCGAGGAGAAGCGCCCGTACGCGCGCGCGACGACGTCGCAGAAGTGCATGCGCGTATCGGGCAAGCACAACGACCTGGAAGAGGTCGGTCGCTCGCCGAGTCACCACACGTTCTTCGAGATGCTCGGAAACTTCTCGTTCGGCGACTACTTCAAGAAGGACGCGATCGAGTTCGCGTGGGACTTGCTGACGCGCGTGTTCGAGCTCCCGCCGGACGACCTGGTCGTGTCGGTGCACGAGGACGACGACGAGGCGTACGAGCTGTGGCATCGCGGGATCGGGCTCGAGGCCAAGCGCATCTTCAAGCTGGGCGACGGGCCGAACTTCTGGCAGATGGGTGACACCGGCCCGTGTGGGCCGTGCTCGGAAATCCACAAGATCACCGACCGCGCCGTCTTCGAGGCGGGCGGCGATCCGACGGGACCCGGCTTCATCGAGATCTGGAACCTGGTGTTCATGCAGTTCGAGCAGCGCGCGGACGGGTCGCGCGTGCCGCTGCCCAAGCCGTCGATCGACACCGGCATGGGCCTCGAACGAGTGACTCGCCTGCTGCAGGGCAAGGACTCGAACTACGACACGGATCTGTTTCGCCCGTTGATCGAGCGCGCGTCCGCGCTCGCGAAGGTTCCGTACGGCGCGAAGCCGGACAGCGACGTGTCGCTGCGCGTGGTCGCGGACCACGCGCGCGCGTGCGCGTTCCTCGTCGGCGACGGCGTGCTGCCGTCGAACGAGGGCCGCGGCTACGTGCTGCGCCGCGTGCTGCGGCGCGCGGCGCGCCACGGAGTGCTGCTCGGCATCGACGGGCCGTTCCTGCATGCGGTCGTCGACACCGTGATCGACGAGATGGGCGGCGCGTATCCCGACCTCGCGAAGCGGCGCGCGTTCGTGATCGATGCGATCAAGAAGGAAGAAGAGCGCTTCGGCAAGACGCTGGGCCGCGGCCTGCAGCTCCTGGACGAGGCAGTGACTCGGGCGAAACGCGCGAAGCACACGCGGCTCTCGGGCGACGTCGTCTTCAAGCTGTACGACACGTTCGGCTTCCCGACGGATCTGACGGAGGACATCCTGCGCGGGCATGGGCTCGGCTACGACCGCGCCGCGTTCGACGACGCGATGCGCGCGCAGGCCGAGCGCGCGCGCGCGGCGTGGAAGGGCTCGGGCCAGACCGCGCCGGCCGAGGTCTATCACTCGCTGGCGGAGCACGCGACGCGCTTCACGGGTTACGAGACGCTCGAAGGCAAGTCGCGCGTGCGCGCGCTCCTGCGCGACGGCGCGCAGGTGCGCGAGGTCGGCGAGGGCGACCGGGTCGAGATCCAGGTCGACGAGACGCCGTTCTACGCCGAGAGCGGCGGGCAGGTCGGCGACGTCGGAGTCATCACGGGGCCCGAGGGCCGTCTCGAGGTCGAGGACGTGCAGAAGCCCGTCGACGGCCTGGTCGTGCACCTGGGCCGCGTCGCGATCGGCAAGCTCGCCGTCGGAGACGAAGTCGAGCTGCGCGTCGATCGCGCCGCGCGCGCGGCCACCGTGCGCAACCACTCGGGCACGCACCTGCTCCACTGGGCGCTGCGCGAGGTGCTCGGGCCGCAGGTCACGCAGGCGGGCTCGCTCGTCGCGCCCGACCGGCTGCGCTTCGACTTCACGCACGACGCGGCGCTCACCGACGAGGAGGTGCGCGCGGTCGAGGATCGCGTGAACGCGGAGATCCTGGCGAACCACACCGCGCAGATCGGCGAGAAGAGCTACCGCGAGGCGCTCGCCGCGGGCGCGATGGCCATGTTCACGGAGAAGTACGGCGACCGCGTGCGCGTGGTCCAGTTCGGCCCGTCGACGGAGCTCTGCGGCGGCACGCACGCGCACGCGACGGGCGACATCGGCTCGCTGCGCATCGTGGGCCAGTCGGCGATCGGCGCGGGCGTGCGGCGGATCGAGGCGCAGACGGGCCTCGGCGCGCTCGAGCTCGCGCGGCGCGAGGCGCGCACCTTGCGCGACGCCGCGGAGCTGTTGCGCGCGGCGCCGGCCGAGCTGCCGGAGCGCCTGGCGAAGCTGCTCGAGCGCGAGAAGGAGCTCGAGCGCGAGCTGGAGAAGACGCGCGCGCAGCTGCGCCGCGGCGGCAGCGCGGACCCGCTGCGCGAAGTGCGCGAGGTCGGCGGCGTGAAGCTCCTGGCGACCGAGGTCGAGGACGCCTCGCCCAAGGAGCTGCGCGCGCTCGTCGACGAGCTGAAGCAGCGGATCGGCTCGGGCATCGTGCTGCTCGGCGTGCGCCACGAGGGCAAGGCGGCGCTCGCGCTGGGCGTCACCAAGGACCTCGTCGACCGCTTCTCGGCCGGCGACATGGTGCGCGCGCTCGCGAAGGAGGTCGGCGGCACGGGCGGCGGCCGCGCGGACTTCGCGCAGGCCGGCGGGCCGGAGGTCGACAAGCTCGGCGCGGCCCTCGCGAAGCTCGCGAGCGCCGCCGGCCTCGCGAGCTAGCCGGCCCGCCTGCGGGCGCGCTGCGGGCCCCTGTGCGCCGCGCCGCGCAAGCCCGCGCGTCCGCAAGCGAATGAGCGCCACCAAAGCGCGCTGAGCGTCACGTTAGAAGTACCGCGAGCCGACGCTGCGATTGCCGCCAGTTCGGTTTACAGTACGCGCTCGCGGGTTGCCGGTGAGTCACCGCGGAAAGTGGCCATTTTGACGTGGCGGGGGAGGGCCGAGAGGATGCGCGTTCGCCTCTCGGCGATGCTCGCGGGGCTCGCGTTCGCCGCGGCGCTTGCCGCTCCGCCCGCGCGCGCCAGCTTCGACCCGGCGGCGCCGCCCGCAGGCGAGCACACGCAGACCGACGGCCCGCGCTACTGGGTCGGCAAGGTCCACCTCGAGTACGCGACCGAGCACCCGCTGCAGCCGCCGATCAGCCTGATCTCCGGCGCCGACTACGCGCTGGGCCAGGCGTCGGACGGGTACGTGGGTGCGCGGCGCGGCGGCAAGAACGTCTGGTTCCACCTGGGGGATCTGGGCAACCCCGAGCCGGTGCCGATCTACGCGACCGGCCTGCAGGACCTGTGCGAGCAGATCGTGATCGAGCTCGGCGCGCGCGGGATGATGGGCGTGTACGTCTCGCCCGCGCCGGCGGACATCGACGCGCAGACCGGCGGCGACGTGCGGGCGGAGGGCGACACCGAGCTGCACCTCGTGGTGCACACCGGCCGCGTGCAGGCCGTGCGCACGTTCCAGGCGCCTTCACCGGCCCAGCCGGGCTCGACCGCCGAGCCGACCAACGACAAAGAGGACATCGCGAGCCGCTCGCCGCTGCAGCCCGTGGGCGCCGGCGACCCGCTCGACAAGAACCAGCTCGACGACTACATCGCGCGCCTGAACCGCCAGCCGGGCCGCATGGTGGACGCCGTGGTGACGCCGACGCTCACGCCCGGCGTCGTGAACCTCGACTACCTGGTGCAGGAAGACCGGCCCTGGACCATCTCGAGCGACTTCTCGAACACGGGCACCGAGAGCACGGGCAAGGACCGCCAGCACTTCGGCTTCGCCGACTACCAGCTCACGGGCCGCGACGACGTGCTGCTCATCGACTACCTGACCTCGGGCTTCACCGACACCAACGCGGTGAGCGGCAGCTACGAGCTGCGCTCACCCTGGTTCCAGTCGAACCAGTACCTCGACCGGCTGCGCTTCCGCGTGGGCGGCAACTGGAGCACGTACGCGAGCGACCAGTTCGGCTTCACGACCGTGGTCGCGCAGGACGCGAACGATCCGAACACCACGACGCGGGTGGTGCGCGACAAGCTGCACTTCTCGGGCACGCAGTGGGAGGTGAACGGCGCCGTCGTCGACAACCTGATCGGCGAGCGCGGCTTCTTCCTCGACGGCTACCTCGGCGCGCGCTGGATGGACGTGTCGGTGGTGAACCTGACGAGCTTCACGGCCGACATGCCGTTCTTCGTGCCCACGCTCGGCGTGACGCTCGACCGGCTCTGGCCTACGGCGCGCCTGCACGGGAACTTCGGCTTCCAGCAGAGCCTGCCGGCGCTCGCGGGCACGAACAGCTCCGACATCGAGCACTTCTCGGACGTCGGCCGCGCCAACCTGAACGACGACTGGCGCATCCTGTCCGCCGACCTCTCGGGCTCGATCTTCCTGCAGCCGTGGTTCCACGGCACGCGCTTCTTCACGGACCGCCCGCTGCGCCCGCGCGAGCTCGTGCACGAGCTCGCGTGGCGGCTCTCGGGCCAGACGTCGCTCGGCACGCGGCTGATTCCGCAGGTGGAAGGCGTGCTCGGCGGCGCGACGACGGTGCGCGGCTATCCGCAGTCGATCGCGTCGGGTGACTCGTTCGCGAACGGCTCCGTCGAGTACCGCTACCACATCCCGCTCGGCTTCGAGAGCGTGGAGCCGTGGCACCTGCCGTGGCTCGGCGTGTTCCGCCCCGGCCCCGACGATCTCCTGCAGCTGCCCGACTGGGACTTCGTCGTCGCCACCTTCCTCGACTACGGCAAGGTGTGGAACGAGGCCAGAGTGCTCGGCGAGCACGACGACGCGCTGGCTTCGCTGGGCCTCGGCTTCGAGGTGATCGTGCGGCGGAACTTCTCGCTGCGCCTCGACTACGGCGTGGCGCTGATCCCGATCCCGACCGCGAACGTGAGCCGCTACGACGGCGAGCTGCACTTCGCGGCGCTGCTGCGGTACTGACGGATGGTGACGATGGACATGCTGAAAGCGGCCGCTCAACACATTCTGGTGTCGGCGCTCGTGGCGGGGCTGGCGGTCGGCCCGGCGGCGCCGAGCTTCGCCGACGTGGTGCAGAAGGCCGGCGGCAACACGGCCATGGGTGCCGTGACGAACGCGGCCAACGGCTGGAACGTCACCGTGCAGAACGGTTCGATCGTCCACTACTCGAGCTTCGACGTGGCGAAGGACCAGGTCGTCACGTTCATGAACCAGAACGCCGGCGGCGGCGACGTGCGTGTGCTGAACCGCATTCTCAGCGCCGTGCCCGCGAAGTCGAACATCGACGGCACCGTCACCGGCCAGGGCGGGAACTTCTTCCTGTACTTCGTGAATCCGGCCGGCGTCGCGTTCGGGCCGAACGCGCAGATCAACGTCGCGGGGCTCGAGGCCGTCGGCGGCCACCTCTCCGACAAGGACTTCAAGGCCGGCGTCGACCACTTCACGGGCGTGCGCGGGCCGGTCACCAACGCGGGCCAGATCGCGGCCAACGCGGTGAGCCTGGTCGGCGGCACGGTCGCCAACACGGGCAGCGTGATCACCGAGGGCGGCTGGATCGTGATGGCCGCCGGGAACGACGTCTTGATCGGCCGCTCGACCAACAACAACGGCGTGCTCTTGCGCGTCGAGGGCGCGGCGAACGCGGTCTTCAACCCCGGTGCGACCGGCGTGTCGAACACCGGCACGCTCAGCGCCGGCTCCGCGTCGAACCCGGGGTCGGGCACGATCAGCCTCGGCGC
>Ga0335076_10002196_pt1 | contig 19295 bp, 18 predicted proteins | sample Lox_Sample_25_FD_206717 | JGI IMG/M metagenome (GOLD analysis project Ga0335076, IMG submission 206717) | Soil microbial communities from Loxahatchee National Wildlife Refuge, Florida, United States - Lox_Sample_2.5 | ecosystem: Environmental > Terrestrial > Soil > Wetlands | place: USA...
CCACCATCGTCCGGCCGGTGATGGCGCTCGGGGCCGAGTTCTGGAAGACCGGCGACGGCGCGGTCATCGACGGGCTCGGACCCGACGGTGTCGCCGCGACCGCGACGCGCCTTGCGGTGCGCGCGAGCCGGCTGCAGACGGGCTACCTCTATCACTACGCCTTCGTCATGCTGATCGGCGTGGTGCTGCTTGTCTCCTGGTATCTCCTGCGGCAGATCGGGGGCTGAGCCGCGCCATGCAGAACTGGCCGCTGCTGACGCTCACCATCTTCCTGCCGCTGGTCGGCGTCGTCTTCATCCTCGTGCTGCGCGGCGCCGAGGCGGATGTCGCGCGCAACGCGCGCTGGATCGCGCTCTGGACCTCGCTCATCGACCTCGCTTTGTCGCTGGTGATCTGGGCCTATTTCGACCCGAACCAGGCCGATTTCCAGTTCGTCGAGTCGGCGCCCTGGCTGCCCGGCTTCCATATCGCTTATCACCTCGGCATCGACGGCATCTCGCTTTTCTTCATCCTGCTGTCGACCTTCCTGATGCCGATCTGCATCGTCGCGAGCTGGGAGTCGATCAAGGTCCGGGTCAAGGAATACATGTGCGCGTTTCTGGTCATGGAAACGCTCTTGGTCGGCCTCTTCTGCGCGCTCGATTTCGTCGTCTTCTACATCTTCTTCGAGGGCGTGCTGATCCCGATGTTCGTCATTATCGGCGTCTGGGGTGGTCCGCGGCGCGTCTATTCGGCGTTCAAGTTCTTCCTTTATACCTTCCTCGGCTCCGTCTTGATGCTGCTCGGCATCCTGGTGATCTACTACCAGATCGGCTCGACCGACATCGTCGACGCGTTGAACCGCGGCCTGCCCGTGTCGCTTCAGACCTGGCTCTTTCTCGCCTTCTTCGCATCCTTTGCCGTCAAGGTGCCGATGTGGCCGGTCCATACTTGGCTGCCGGACGCGCATGTCGAGGCGCCGACCGCCGGCTCGGTCATCCTCGCCGGCGTTTTGCTGAAGATGGGAGGCTACGGCTTCATCCGCTTCTCGCTGCCGCTCTTCCCCGTCGCCGCGCACCAGCTCGCCCCCTTGATCTTCACCCTCAGCGTCGTCGCCATCATCTACACCTCGCTGGTGGCGCTCGCCCAGGAGGACATGAAGAAGCTCATCGCCTATTCCTCGGTGGCACATATGGGCATCGTCACCATGGGCACCTTCGCCATGACCTCGGAGGCGCTGCAGGGCGCGATGATCCAGATGCTGAGCCACGGCATCGTCTCGGCCGCGCTCTTCCTCTGCGTCGGTGTCGTCTACGATCGGCTGCACACGCGCGAGATCGCGCGCTATGGCGGGCTCGCCGACAACATGCCGAAATACGCGACCGTTTTCATGGTGTTCATGCTGGCGTCGATCGGCTTGCCCGGCACCAGCGGCTTCGTCGGCGAGTTCCTCTCGCTGCTCGGCACCTTCGAGATCAATACCTGGGTCGCGTTCTTCGCCACCACCGGCACGATCCTGAGCGCCGCCTATATGCTCTACCTCTATCGCCGGATCATCTTTGGCGTCATCACCCGTGCCGATGTGCGCACCATGCTCGACCTCCATTGGCGCGAGGTCGCGATCTTCGCGCCGATGATCGCCGTCGTCCTGTGGATGGGGATCTATCCGAGCTCCTTCCTGAAGCCCATGCAACCGTCCATCGCCAAGCTCGTGGAGCATATTCAGCTCTCGCTCCATGAGAACGCGGCGGCGAAGCTCGCGGAGCGCTAGGCGATGCAAACGCTGCCCAATTTCCTGCCGGCGCTTCCTCTGATGTTCCTCGCGGGGAGCGCGATGGCGCTGCTGATCCTCGGCGTCTTCCAGCACGGCCATTACGTCGCACGCGAGATCGCCTGGCTCAGCGTCGTCGTGCTGATCGCCACCCTGGCGCTGGTCACCGGCTTCGGCAGCGAGCGGCAGGTGAGCCTTTACGGCATGCTCGTCACCGACGGCTTCGGCGTCTTCATGAGCGTGCTGGTGTTGCTCGGCGCCGCCTTCTCGATCGTCATGGCGATGCGCTTCAACGAGCGCGAAGGGGTGGCGCGGTTCGAATTTCCGGTGCTGGTGCTGCTCGCGACCACCGGCATGCTGATGATGATCACCGCCAACGATCTCATCTCGCTCTATATCGGCCTCGAGCTGCAGAACCTGCCGCTTTACGTCGTCGCCAGCTTCCAGCGCGACCAGACCCGGTCGAGCGAGGCGGGGCTCAAATACTTCGTCCTCGGCGCTCTGTCCTCCGGCATGCTGCTCTACGGCGCCTCGCTGGTCTACGGCTTCGCCGGCACCACCAATTTCGACACTTTGGCGCACAGCCTCGACGTCTCGACCATCTCCACCGGGCTCGTCGTCGGCATCGTCTTCGTCGTGGTCGGGCTTGCCTTCAAGGTCTCGGCGGTGCCCTTCCATATGTGGACGCCCGACGTCTACGAAGGCGCGCCGACACCGGTCACCGCCTTTTTCTCGACCGCTCCCAAGATCGCGGCGCTGGCCCTGTTCGTCCGCGTCATGGTCTATGCCTTCGGCTCGCTCATCGACCAATGGCAGCAGATCATCATGGCGATCGCCGTCGCCTCGATGCTGCTCGGCTCCTTCGCCGCCCTCAATCAGCGCAACATCAAGCGCCTGATGGCCTACAGCTCGATCGGTCATGTCGGCTATGCCCTGATCGGACTCGCCGCCGGTACCCCTGCCGGAGTGCGCGGCATCCTCATCTATATGGCGATCTATCTCTTCATGAATATCGGCGCCTTTACCGTCATCCTGTCGATGCGGCGGGACGGCAAGCTGGTCGAGAACATCCAGGATCTCGCCGGGCTGGCGCGGACGCGGCCGATGCTGGCGGCGGCGCTGTTCGTGTTCATGTTCTCGCTCGCCGGCGTGCCGCCGCTCGCCGGCTTCTTCTCCAAATTCTATATCTTCATGGCGGCGATCGATGCGCGGCTGTTCTGGCTCGCGGTGATCGGCGTGGTCACGAGTGTGGTCGGCGCCTACTACTATCTCCGCATCGTCAAGGTCATGTATTTCGACGAGCCGGCGCCCGCCTTCGACCTCGGCATCGGCCGCGAGATGCAAGCGGTGCTGCTGATCTCCACCGCGGTGATCCTGCTCTTCGTCTTGTTTCCCGCGCCGCTCGTCGGCAGCGCCGAGATGGCCAGCGCCACGCTCTTTCCGGGATGAGCGACGGAAACCGTCTTCCCGCCTTCTTCCGCCTCGAACGCTTCGAGGAGCTCGACAGCACCAACGAGGAATTGAAACGCCGCGCCACCCGGGGGGTGGGCGAGGGCACGCTCGTCTGGGCCGGGGCGCAGACCGGCGGGCGCGGCCGGCGCGGCCGGAGCTTCGTGTCGCCGCCGGGCAATCTCTATATGTCGATGCTGCTGCGTCCGGAGCGCGCGCCGGCCCGCGCAGCGCAGCTCGGCTTTGCCGGCGCGCTCGCCGTCGGCGAGGCGGCGCTGCCGCTGCTGCCGCCGGCGGCCGATCTCGCTTACAAATGGCCGAACGACGTGCTGATCGATGGGCGCAAGACCAGCGGCATCCTGCTCGAATCCCAGGCTACGGCGTCCGGCGCGCTCGACTGGCTCATCGTCGGCATTGGCGTCAACCTCGTCTCGTTTCCCCCCGGCCTCGAGACGCCGGCGACTTCGCTGACGGCCTCCGGCGCGGCGCCGGTCGCGCCCGAAACCATGCTCGCCAAGGTCGCCGGGCGCTTCCTCTTCTGGTATGAGCGCTGGCTCGGCGAGGGCTTCGCCCCTTTGCGCCAGGCCTGGCTCGCCCGCGCCCACGGGCTCGGGCAGCCGATCCGCGTGCGGCTCGGCGACGGCGAAAGCGAGGGCCGCTTCGCCGGTCTCGACGAGGAGGGCGCGTTGCTGCTCGAGAGCGGACCCGTGCGGCGCCGCATCACCGCCGGCGACGTGTTCCCGGCCGCGCGCTGAGAGGAGGGGAGGGCGTCATGCTGCTCGCCATCAATGCCAACAACACCAACACCGTGTTCTCGGTATGGGACGGCGATGCGCTCAAAGGCGCCTGGCGCGCCGCCACCGATGCGCGCCGCACCGCCGATGAATACGTCGTCTGGCTCGATCATCTGCTGGCGCTCGAGGGTCTGGCGCGGCGGGACCTCGACGGCGTCATCGTCGCCAGCGTCGTGCCCGAGGCGAACTTCAATCTGCTGACCCTCTGCCGGCGCTACTGCAACAGCGAGCCGCTGCTGGTGGGCGAGCCGGGCGTCGTGCTCGGCGCCAAGGCGCTGGTCGACCGCCCCGAAGAGGTCGGCGCCGACCGGCTGGTGAACACCGTGGCGGCGCATGACCGCTTCAAGGGCCCGCTCGTCGTCGTCGATTTCGGCACCGCCACGACCTTCGATGTCGTCGACCAGGACGGCAATTACTGCGGCGGCGTCATCGCGCCGGGGATCAATCTTTCGCTCACCGCGCTGCATATGGCGGCGGCGAAGCTGCCCAGCGTCACCATCCAGCGCACCGGGCACGTCATCGGCAAGCACACCGTCGCCTGCATGCAATCGGGCCTGTTCTGGGGCTATATCGGCCTTGTCGAGGGGCTGGTCACGCGCATCAAGCAGGAATTCGGCGCGCCGATGGCGGTGGTCGCCACCGGCGGCTTGGCGCCGCTGTTCAACGGCGCCACCGCCGTGATCGAACATACCGACCCCAACTTGACGCTGTGGGGTCTGCGTCTCATCTACGAACGAAACCGGAATCAAAGGACATGAACGGCATTTCGCCGCAAAACCCCAACAAGCCCGACGAGCTCGCCTTCCTGGCGCTGGGCGGCGTCGGCGAGATCGGCATGAACCTGTCGCTCTACGGCTATGGCGGGCGCTGGCTGATGATCGATTGCGGCATATCCTTCGCCGACGACACCCTGCCTGGCGTCGACGTCATCATGCCCGACCCCGGGTTCATCACCGAGCGCGCCGGCACGCTCGACGGTCTCGTCGTCACCCACGCGCATGAGGACCATATCGGCGCCATTCCCTATCTCTGGCGCCGGCTGCGCTGCCCGGTCTATGCCACGCCCTTCACCGCCTCCGTGCTGCGGCAAAAGCTGATCGAGGCCGATCTCGAGGAGGAGGTGCCGATCACCGAAGTGCCGATGTCGGGGCGCTTCACCGTCGGTCCGTTCGAGATCGAGCTGGTGACGCTCACCCATTCGATCCCGGAACCCAATGCTGTGGTGCTGCGCACGCCGCTCGGCACCGTGCTCCATACCGGCGACTGGAAATTCGATCCCGATCCGCTGGTCGGCGATACCGCCGATCTCGTGCGGCTGCGTCAGCTCGGCGAGGCCGGCATCCTCGCCATGATCTGCGACAGCACCAATGCGCTGCGGCCGGGCGAGGCCGGCTCCGAGGCCGATGTCCGCAAATCGCTGATCGAGCTGGTCGGACGCTGCCGGAACCGCGTCGTCATCGCCTGCTTCGCCTCCAACGTGGCACGGCTTGAATCCGCTGCCGCCGCGGCGGCCGCGCATGGCCGGCACGCGGCGCTGGTCGGGCGCTCGCTCTGGCGCATCGAGCATGCCGCGCGCGAGACCGGATATCTCGACGACGTGCCGCCGTTTTTGACCGATGAGGAAGCGGCCTATCTGCCGCGGGACAAGGCGCTGCTCATCTGCACCGGCAGTCAGGGCGAGCCGCGCTCGGCGCTCGCCCGCATCGCCGAGGACGACCATCCCCAGATCGTGCTCGAGCCGGGCGACACGGTGATCTTCTCCTCGCGCATCATCCCCGGCAATGAGCGCGCCATCGGGCGACTGCAGAACCGCCTGGCGGCGCTCGGCGTCGAGGTGATTACCGAGCACGACCATTTCGTTCATGTCTCGGGCCACCCGGCGCAGGACGAGCTGACGCGCATGTATCAGCTGGTGCGGCCCCGCATCGCGATCCCGGTCCATGGCGAGACGCGCCATCTCCTGGCGCAGGCCCGGCTCGCCGCAGAGTGCCAGGTGCCCGAGACCGTGGTGACGCGCAATGGCGAGGTGGTGAAGCTGGCGCCGGGGCCCGCCGCGGTCATCGGCGAAGTGCCGACCGGCCGCCTCGTCGTCGACGGCACGCGGCTTCTGGCCGTCGGCTCGGAGGCGCTGCGCTCGCGTCAGCGCATGACCTTCAACGGCGCGGCGCTCGCCACCATCGTCGTCGACCGCGACGGCCGGCTGCAGGCGCCGCCGCAAGTGACGGTGCACGGGCTCGGCGATGAGGAGGAGGACACGGCGCTCACCGGCGAGCTGCGTTCCCGCGTGGCGCAAGCGATCGAGGAGCTGCCGCCGCGCGAACGCCGCGACGATGCGGCGCTGCGCGAGGCGACGCGGCTTGCGGTGCGGCGCTCGCTGCGCGCCTGGCATGGAAAAAAGCCGGTGACCGAAGTACATCTGGTGCGGATTGGCGGGAGCGGACCATGATCGGCAGGCTCAACCACGTGGCCATCGTCGTACCGGACGTGAGCAAGGCGGCCGCGGTCTATCGCGGCACGCTGGGCGCGACGGTGTCCGAACCGGTGACCTTGCCGGCGCACGGCGTCACCGTGGTCTTCGTTTCGCTCGACAACACCAAGATCGAGCTGCTCGAGCCCTACGGCGCGGAGTCCCCGGTGCGCAATTTCCTCGCCCGCAACCCCGATGGCGGCATGCACCATGTCTGCTACGAGGTGGACGACATCCGCGCCGCGCGCGATCAGCTGAAAGCCCAGGGCGCGCGCGTGCTGGGCGATGGCGAGCCCAAGATCGGCGCCCATGACAAGCCCGTGCTCTTCCTCCATCCCAAGGATTTCTGCGGCACGCTGGTGGAGCTCGAGCAGGTCTGAGGCGCGCGGGCGCTCAGCGGGCGATGGCGACGCTGCACGGCGCTGCGTTGGCGATCTTCTGCGACACGCTGCCCAGCAGAAGACCGGCGAGCCGGCCGCGTCCGCGGCTGCCGACGACGATGAGGTCGGCGCCGGTTTGCTTCTGAAAACCCAAGACTTCGTCGGCGGCATCGCCAAAGCGGAGCTCGGCTCGTACCGAGCCCGCGCCGCAGGCCAGCGCCTGCTTGCGCGCCTTGTTTAGAGCGTCGCGCGCGAGCCCCTCCGCGATGCCTTCGATCGCACCGGCACCGCTGCGCACCTGATCCCGCTGAACGTCCATCAGCGCGAAGTCGGGCAATTTCTCAGGCCCGGCCACGGCGACGAGGACAAGCTCCGTCTGGAATTTCGCCGCGAGCGTCGCGGCGAACTCGACCGCCCGCATCGACCCTGCCGATCCATCGACCGCAGCAAGAATGCATTTCATCGCCGACCTCCCAAAGCCTCGGCTGACCTGTCGCGGTTAGAGCAAATCCAAAGCGCGGGGAAATGTACGCGTCTCGCTCTCTACGATGGCTTTGCCCACGAAAAGCGGGCATCCCGGAGCTTCCACCTGATCGAAGCGCCTCCCAAGACTGCACCGCTGAATGGTTCAGATCAATGGCGCACGAACCTCGACGCCGGACGCGGGGGACTTTCGACGCGTATCGTTCCGCGCTATGGATAACCCGGCCATGAGCGCCCGTCGCCATCCGCCCATCGAGACCGGCCGCCTGCCATGAACTGGTTCGAGGCCGTCGCCTCTTTCGTCGTCATCTGGTGGGTGGTGCTGTTCGCGGTGCTGCCCTTCGGCGTGCGGCCGGTGGAGAAAGGCGATATCGGCCATGCCGCCGGCGCTCCGGCCAATCCGCGGCTATGGTTCAAGGCCGGGATCACGACCCTGGTGGCGATCGTGGTCTGGCTCGGCGTCTTCGCGCTCGTCAACTCCAACCTGATCCAGTTCCGCCAGCCATGACCGCCTCCTATTGCGATGCGGCGCCCGGCCATCCGTTCCACGGGCCCTATCACGAGACCGAATACGGCTTTCCCGCGCGCGACGATCGGGTGCTGTTCGAGCGGCTGGTGCTGGAGATCAACCAGGCCGGACTTTCCTGGCTCACCATCCTGATGAAGCGCCCGGCCTTCAACGAGGCCTTTGCCGGTTTCGACATCGACCGCGTTGCCGGGTTCGGTGCCCGCGATCACCGCCGGCTGATGGCGGATGCGCGCATCATCCGCAACCGGCTCAAGATCGATGCCGCCATCGACAATGCCCGGCGCCTGCAGGAGATCCGCGACAGCCACGGCTCCTTCGCCGCCTGGCTCGATGCGCATCATCCGCTGCCCAAAGCCGAATGGGTAAAACTTTTCAAAAAGACGTTCCGCTTCACCGGCGGCGAGATCGTTGGCGAATTCCTGATGAGCCTCGGCTACCTCCCCGGCGCGCATCGCGAGTGGTGTCCGGTATACCAGAAGATTGCCGCGCTCGGCCCGCCCTGGCAGGCGACCGAGCAAACCCTGCTCGCAGAGAAGGGACGGGCAGCGGCGCCACGCCGTTCTGCAAAAAAATAAGGCAAGATCAGAAACTGATCTTGCCAAGCTCGCTGCGGTTAAGCCGTGGTCTGTTTTTGTGGGTTCTCCCCCGACCGGTGCTTAACGGCAATTCCTCCCTAAACCTGGGCCTTGTCGCGTCTGGCGCGTGACGAATAGCCGGACAGGAGTGTACGAAACTCTGTCTGGCCCGTCATCTAAATTTTCGGTGACCGGGATGCGAAAAAGGGTGATCTCGTCTCACAGCACCGCGAATTTGATCAGAAACAGGGCAGCGAGCACGATGACCGCCGGTCCCGCCTGCGCCGGCCGGCCGGCGAGCAGCTTGACCGCGGCATAAGCGATGAAACCGAAGGCGATGCCGTTGGCGATGGAGAAGGTGAGGGGCATGGTCAGCGCGGTCACCACCGCCGGGGCGTACTCGGTCACGTCCTGCCAATCGATCTCGGCGAGGCCGCGCGTCATCAGGCAGGCGACGAAGAACAGCGCGGGCGCGGTGGCATAGCCCGGCACGGTTCCGGCCAGCGGTGCGAGGAAAAGGCTCAGCAGAAAGAGCGCGGCGACGACGAGACCGACCAGGCCTGTCCGGCCGCCGGCTCTGACGCCGGCCGCGCTCTCGATATAACTCGTTACAGTCGAGGTACCGAGCAAGGAACCCGTTATGGTTGCGATGCTGTCGGCGAGGAAGGCCTGGCGGAGCCGCGGGATCTTGCCGTCGCGGTCGATGAGCCCGGCGCGGTAGGCGACGCCCACCAGCGTGCCGGTATTGTCGAAGAGATCGACGAAGAAGAACGCGAAGACGATGGTAACGAGGCCGATCTGGAAGGTGCCGGCGAGATCGAGCTTGAGGAAGGTCGGCGCCAGGCTCGGCGGCAGCGCGAAAACGCCGGCAAAGGGCGAGACCCCGAGCAGCACGCCCGCGGCGGTCGTTGCCAGCACGGCGATGATGATGGCGCCGGGGACGCGGCGCGCATCGAGCGCCACCATGGCGAGGAAGCCCAGCACCGCCAACACCGCCGCCGGCGCCTTGAGATTGCCGAGCGTCACCAGCGTGTCCGGGTCACCGGTGACGATGCCGGCGTTCTTGAGCGCGATGATGCCGAGGAACAGGCCGATCCCGGCCGAGATCGCCAGTTTTTGCGACTGCGGAATGGCATCGGCGATCCAGCCGCGCACCCGCGTCAGGCTCAGCACCAGGAACAGCACCCCCGAGAGGAAGACGGCGCCCAGCGCCACCTGCCAGGGGTAGTGCATGCCCTTGACCACGCCATAAGTGAAATAGGCGTTGAGGCCCATGCCCGGCGCCAGCGCCAGCGGGTAATTGGCGTAGAGCGCCATGATCAGCGTCCCGATCGCCGAGCCGAGGCAGGTGGCGACGAAGACCGCGCCGTGATCCATCCCGGCATCGCCGAGGATCGCCGGGTTGACGAACATGATGTAGGCCATGGTGAGGAAGGTGGTGACGCCGGCCACCACCTCGGTGCGGATGGTCGTACCGTTCTCCGCCAGCCGGAAATAACGCTCGAGCATGCTTCCCCCTGAAATGCTCGGGAATGTACATATCAGCGATCCCCTTGTCCGCGGAAGAGCATGCGAATAAATCGATTTTGACAAAGGCGAGGCCTTGACGGCCGCGGTGGATTCCCGCTTTCGCGGGAATGACGGGGTACTTTGATTCGCCTTAATTATCCGTCGCCCCCGCGAAAGCGGGGGTCCATCTCGACGCGGCGCGGTGAACCAGAAGACGCCAATGGTATCCTGCGAAATGGCCCACGCTCTCGAACTACGCTACTATTCCGCCGCATGCTCCGCCCGATCGTTGCTGCCCTCGCAGCGCTTTTCGCCGTGCCCGCCTTCGCGCAATCCTCGGTGACGCCGCCGCCCGGGCTGGAGGATATGGCACCGCCGCCGCCTGGCGGCGTCTCCGTCTCCAAGGACGGCCGCATGGTCATGTCCTCGACGCTCTGCCCGAGCCTCGCCGGTGCCGAGGCGGCGGTGCCCGGGGCCGACTACACGCCGGGGGTCGATGTCGACGGCAAGCCGGTGGCCCCCGCCGACCTGCCGAGCTCGACCCCGCCGCTGAAGCTCGACAATCTCCCGATCGAGATCGGCGCCAACCTGCAGAAGCGCTATGGCATCCCCGCCAATTCGAGCCTTTTCCACGGCAAGGCGGTGGTGGGATACGTCACCCTCCAGGACGGCCGCGCCTATTTCAACGGCCAGCCGATCTCACAGAACGAGCAGGACATGCTGGCGGCGGCATGCCACGAGGCGAAGGGGCATTAACCCTCCCGCCCGCATAGACATCGCGCGCCCGCTTCCCTAGAGTCCGCGGCTCTCTGCGGCAGCTCTGAGGTCCCATGCGTCTTTCCGCCTATTTCCTGCCCTTGCTGCGCGAGACGCCGAGCGAGGCGCAGATCGTCTCGCATCGGCTCATGCTGCGCGCCGCCATGATCCGCCAGTCCAGTGCCGGCATCTATTCCTGGCTGCCGCTCGGCCTCAGGGTGCTGCGGAAGGTCGAGCAGATCGTGCGCGAGGAGCAGGACGCCGCCGGCGCGCTCGAAGTGCTGATGCCGACGATCCAGCCGGCCGAGCTCTGGCAGGAGAGCGGCCGCTACGAGGATTACGGCAAGGAGATGCTGCGCATCACCGACCGGCACGAGCGGGCCATGCTCTATGGCCCGACCAACGAGGAGCAGATCACCGACATCTTCCGCCATAGCGTCAAGAGCTATCGCGACCTGCCGAAGAACCTCTACCACATCCAGTGGAAGTTCCGCGACGAGGTGCGGCCGCGCTTCGGCGTGATGCGCGGGCGCGAATTCCTGATGAAGGACGCCTATTCCTTCGACATCGACAAGGCGGCGTCGGTCACCGCCTATTTCCGCATGTTCGTCGCCTATATGAAGACCTTCAAGCGGATGGGGCTGACGCCGATCCCGGTGCGCGCCGACACCGGCCCGATCGGCGGCGATCTCAGCCACGAGTTCCATGTTCAGGCCGATACCGGCGAAAGCCAGCTCTTCTTCGACAGCGACGTCGTTCAGCTCGACGAGGCCACCATCGATCCGGCCTCGCCCCAGGTGCAGGACTACATCGCCGGCTGGTATGCCGCGACCGACGAGAAGCATGACGCGGCGGAGTTCGAGGCTCGGGTCCCCGAAGCGCGGCGGCGCGCGGCGCGCGGCATCGAGGTCGGCCAGATCTTCTATTTCGGCACGAAGTACTCGAAGCCGATGAATGCGGTGGTCGCCGGCGCCAAGGGCGAGCCGATCCCGGTCGAGATGGGCTCCTACGGCATCGGCGTCTCGCGCCTCGTCGGCGCCATCATCGAGGCGAGCCACGACGATGCCGGCATCATCTGGCCGGAGAGCGTCGCCCCCTTCAAGGTCGGGCTGGTCAATCTGCGCGCGAGCGATGCGCGCTGCGCCGCCGCCGCCGACAATCTCTACCAGAGGCTGACCAAGGCCGGCGTCGAGGTGCTCTATGACGACCGCGACGATTCCCCGGGCGCGAAATTCGCGGCGATGGACCTGATCGGGTTGCCGTACCAACTCGTCATCGGCCCGCGCGGGCTCGACAAGGGCGTGGTCGAGCTGAAGACGCGCCGGGGCGGCGCCCGGCAAGAGCTTTCCCCCGACGCGGCGGTGACGCTTCTCGGAGGCAAGTGATGGCCTTCGACGCCTTCGAGCGCATGGTCGCGTTCCGCTATTTGCGCGCGCGCCGGCAGGAAGGCTTCATCTCGGTCATCGCCGTCTTCTCGCTGCTCGGGATCATGCTCGGGGTCGCGACGCTGATCATCGTCATGTCGGTGATGAACGGCTTTCGCGTCGAGCTGCTGAACCGCATCCTCGGCCTCAACGGCCATCTCGGCGTTTATGCGGCGCAAGGCTCGATCCCCGATTTCGACGCGCTCGCCGCCCGCGTCAAGGCGGTGCCGGGGGTGGTCGCCGTCCATCCGCTGATCGAAGGGCAGGTGCTGGCCTCTTCCGGCGGCCGCTCGACCGGCGTCATGGTGCGCGGCATGAGCGCGGCCGACATCAAGGGCGAGGCGCTGCTCGCCGCGCATATCGCGCCGGGCGCGCTGCAGAGCTTCACCGGCGACAATCTTCTGCTCGGCAGCAAGCTCGCCGTGAAGCTCGGCGTCCATCCCGGCGACAGCGTCACCTTGCTGTCGCCCAACGGCACCGCCACCGCCTTCGGCAACGTGCCGCGGGTCAAGACCTACCGCGTCGCCGGCACCTTCGAGGTCGGCATGTATGAATACGACAGCAGCATCATCTTCATGCCGCTGCCGGCGGCGCAGCTCTTCTTCCAGCTGCCGAATGCGGTCAATACGCTCCAGGTCTTCGTTCAGAATCCCGATCAGGCGCGCGCCATCGGCTATTCCCTGTTCCGGACGCTCGGCGCCGGCTACCGCGTTTATGACTGGCAGCAGAGCAACTCGGCCTTCTTCGGCGCCGTCGAGGTCGAGCGCAACGTCATGTTCATCATCCTCTCGCTGATCGTGCTGGTGGCGGCGTTCAACATCATCTCCAGCATGATCATGCTGGTGAAGGACAAGACGCGCGACATCGCCATCCTGCGCACCATGGGCGCGACGCGCGGCATGGTGCTGCGCATCTTCATGCTGAGCGGCGCCAGCGTCGGCGTCGTCGGCACCTTGCTGGGCTTCGCGCTCGGCCTCGCCTTCACCGCTCATATCGAGCAAATCCGCGAATTCGTGCAATCGATCATCGGCGTCAATCTCTTCAACGCCCAGATCTATTTCCTGACGCAGCTCCCGGCCCGCATCGATGCGAGCGAGGTGGCGCTGGTGCTGGCCATGGCCTTTGGCCTCTCCTTCCTGGCGACGGTCTATCCCTCCTGGCGCGCGGCGCGGCTCGATCCGGTTGAGGCGCTGCGTTATGAGTGAGCGGCGGCGATGATCTTCGACGCGTTCACGCGCCTGGTGGCGTTCCGCTATCTCCGCCCGCGCCGTCAGGAAGGCTTTGTCTCCGTCATCGCCATCTTCTCGTTTCTCGGCATCTGCCTCGGGGTTGCGGCGCTCATCGTCACCATGTCGGTGATGAACGGCTTCGCCGACGATCTGCTCGGTCAGATCATGGGCCTCGGCGGCGACATCACGGTTGCGACGCCGCAAGGCAGGATCGGCGATGTCGACGCGCTCGTGGGGAAGCTCGCCCGGCTGCCGGGCATCGTCGGGGTGCGGCCCGTGGTGGAGGGCCAGGTTCTGGCCTCGGCCAAAGGCGCGGCAGGCGCGGCGGTGCGCGGCCTGAGCGAGAGCGCCTTGGCCGCCCTCCATCTGCTGCCCGCCTCCGGCTCTGGCCTCGGCGATGACGCCGTTCTGGTCGGCGGAAATCTCGCTTACGGGCTCGGCCTCCAGCCGGGCGACCGGATCACGCTGACGACGCCGAGCATCGAGGGCAACGTCATCAGGGTGGCGCGGACCCGAAGCTTCACCGTCGCCGGCGTGGTCAGCCAGGGCTTGCCGGAACGCGATACCGGCGACGTCTTCATGACGCTTGCCGCGGCGCAGAGCTATTTCGGCATGCCCAACGCCGTTACCGCCATCGACCTGTTCGTGCGCGAGCCCTACCGGGTACAGGAGTACGAGCGCGACATCCGCGCGGCGCTCGGCGACGGGTTTCTCGTCTCCGACTGGCAGGATAACAACGCCGCCTTGTTCGACGCGCTGCGCGTCGAGCGCAGCGTCATGTTCGTGATCCTGTCGCTGATCGTGCTGGTGGCGGCGTTCAACATCATCAGCAGCATGATCATGCTGGTGAAGGACAAAGGGCAGGACATCGCCATCCTGCGCACCATGGGCGCGACGCGCGGCATGATCTTGCGCATTTTCATGCTGAGCGGCGCCTCGATCGGTGTCGTCGGGACGCTGGCCGGATTTGTGCTCGGCGTCGCCTGCGCCGCGAATATCAAAGGGATTCAGCAAGTGACGGAAGCGGTGTTCGGCGCGGGGGCGATATCGACGGGGCTCGAATTCTTCAGTCGCGTGCCGGCGCGGATCGACCCGGTCGAGGTCGGCGCGGTGCTGGTGATGGCCTTCGGCCTCTCCTTCCTGGCGACGGTTTATCCGTCCTGGCGTGCGGCGCGGCTCGATCCGGTCGAGGCGCTGCGCTATGAGTGACCGCAATCGCACGCCGGCGCTGGAGCTGCGCGGCGTCGTCCGCACCTATAAGCAGGCGGGGGCGCTGCTGCCGGTGCTGCGCGGCGTGTCGCTGGCGATCGCGCCGGGCGAGATCGCGGCGCTGGTCGGGCCGTCGGGCGCCGGCAAATCGACCTTGCTGCATACCGCGGGGCTGCTCGAGCGGCCCGATGGCGGCGAGGTGTTGCTCGGCGGCCGCAGCTGCGGCGGCATGTCCGACAGCGAGCGCACCGAGATCCGCCGCGCGCAGCTCGGCTTCGTCTATCAATTCCATCACCTGCTGCCGGAGTTCTCGGCGCTCGAGAATGTGGCGCTGCCGCAGCTCATTGCCGGTGTCGGCAAGGCCAAGGCGCGGGCGCGGGCGCAGGAGCTGCTCGCCCTGGTCGGACTTGCGGCGCGCGCCGATCATCGCCCGGCGCGGCTCTCCGGCGGCGAGCAGCAGCGCGTCGCCATCGTCCGCGCCCTCGCCAACAGCCCGCGCGTGCTGCTCGGCGACGAGCCCACCGGCAATCTCGACATCCACACCGCCGATGATGTCATGGCGGCGCTGCTCGACATCGTCCGCCGCACCGGCCTCGCCGCCATCATCGCCACACACAACCTCGAGCTGGCCCGCCGCATGGACCGCATCCTCTCGCTCGAGGACGGCATGATCGTCGAACGCACCGAACTCCGCCCGCGCGCCGCCCGCGGGGATTAGAAGAAATCGAAGTGGAAGAGGGTCGCGCTCTGAGATCGGATGGATTCCCGCTTTCGCGGGAATGACGGAATAATTTGATTTTGCTTTAAAATTCGTCGCCCCCGCGAAAGCGGGGGTCCATTTCTGAGCCGCGCGATGTCAGCCTTCGGCCCCGTCGACCCGAGCGCTTCGCTCAAATATGGATCGCGTGGCCCAAGGCGCGGAGTGCCGATTCGAGCAGCGCTTCGCTTTGCGTCGGGTGGGCGTGGATGGTCTGAGCGACGTCCTCGAGGCGGGCGCGCATCTCGAGCGCGAGGCTGAAGCTCGCCGACAATTCGGCAATCCCGGCGCCGACGCCCTGGATGCCGAGCAGGAGATGATTGTCGGCACGCGCCACGATGCGGATGAAGCCGGTGTCGTTCTCGAGCGTCAGGGCGCGGCCATTGGCCTGGAAGGGGAATTGCGCCGTCTTGATGTCGTGGCCCGCTTCCTTGGCTTCCTCGGGCGAAAGGCCGACGGCGACGATCTCGGGGTCGGTGAAGCAGATGGCCGGGATCGCGACCTTGTCCCAGGCGCGGTTCTCGCCGGCGACGAGCTCCGCCACCATCTCGCCTTGCGCCATGGCGCGGTGCGCCAGCATCGGCTCGCCGGTGACGTCGCCGATGGCAAAGATGCCGCGCATCGAGGTGCGGCATTTCTCGTCGATGCGCAGGAAGGGTCCGTCGCGGTCGAGATCGATCGCCTCGAGGCCCCACCCGTCGGTGAGCGGCTTGCGGCCGACGGTCACCAACACTTTGTCGGCCGCAAGCGTCGCCGTCCGCCCGTCCGGCGCCTCGACGACCACGGCATTGCCCGCCGTCGTCAATCCTTTCGCCTTGGCGCCAAGGAGCGTCTCGACCCCGAGGGCGCGCAGGCGCTGCGCCACCGGGCGCGTGAGCTCGGCGTCGTAGTGCGGCAGAATGCGCGGCTCCGCCTCGACGACGGTGACGCCGGCCCCCATCTTGGCGAGCGCCATCCCGAGCTCGAGGCCGATATAGCCGGCGCCGATGACGACGAGCTTGCCCGGCACCTCGCTCAGCGCCAGCGCCTCCGTCGAGGAGATGACGCGGCCGCCGAAGGGCAGCGACGGCAGCGCGACGGCGGTCGAGCCGGTGGCGATCACCACCTGCTCGGCGCGGATCACCTGCCGGCCGGTCTCGGTCGCCACCTCGACGGTCTTGCCGTCGAGAAAGCGCGCCCACCCCTCGACAACCTTCACGCCCGCCTTCTTCAGCAGCGCCGCCACGCCGGCCGTGAGGCGGCCGACGATCCGCTCCTTCCAGAGCACGGTCTTGGCCAGATCGAGCGCCGGTTTGCCCGCCGAAATGCCGAGCGGGCTTTTCCCCGCGGCGATCGCCACCAGCTTGTGGAATTCCTCGGCGGCGTGGATCAGCGCCTTCGAGGGAATGCAGCCGACATTGAGGCAGGTGCCGCCGAGCTTCTCCGCCTCGATCACCACCGTGTCGATGCCGAGCTGCCCCGCGCGGATGGCGCAGACATAGCCGCCGGGGCCCGCGCCGATCACCAAAAGCCGGCAAGTGATGTCTTTCATGGCTTCAGTCTTCCGTAAAGATCAGCGCCGGCGTCTCGAGCAGCGCTTTGATGCGCTGGATGAAGCGTGCCGCCTCCCAGCCGTCGATGACGCGATGATCGAAGCTCGAGGAGAGGTTCATCATCTTGCGCGGCAGAAAGGTCATGCCGTTCCATACCGGGCGCACCATCATCTTGTTGACACCGACGATCGCCACCTCGGGCGGGTTGATGATCGGGGTCGACGCGACGCCGCCGAGCGCGCCCAGCGAGGTGATGGTGATGGTCGAGCCGAGGAGCTCGTCGCGCGTCGCGGTGCCGGCTTTTGCCGCCTCGCCGAGGCGCCTCACCTCCGCGGCGCAGCCCCAGAGATCGAGCGCTTCGGCATGGCGCACCACCGGCACCATGAGACCCGTCGGCGTCTGCGCGGCGATGCCGATATGGACGCCGGCATGGAGCCGCACGATGCCGGCCTCGTCGTCGAAGAGGGCATTGAGATTGGGCTGGTCGGCGATCGCCCGCACCATGGCGCGCATCAGGAACGGCAGCAAGGTCAGCCTTTCCTGGTTCTGCCGCTTTTCCTTGTTGAGGGCCTCGCGCAGCTCTTCGAGCTGGGTGACGTCGACCTCCTCGACATAGGTGATATGGGGAATGCGTGCGTTGGCGAGCGCCATCCGCTCGGCGATCCTGCGGCGCAGCCCGACGATCTTCACCTCCTCGACGCCGCTGCGCGCGGGCGAGACGGCTCTGCCCCAATGCGTTCGGCCGCGCGCGATGAAGGCGTCGAGATCCTCGTGCGTGATGCGGCCGGCGGGACCGGTGCCGGGCACTTGGCGGAGATCGATCCCGGCCTCGCGCGCGCGCAGCCGGACCGCGGGCGCCGCCAGGGGCTTCTCGCCTTCCGGACGCGGCGCGCCGCCGCTAAAGCGGCTCGGTGGCGCACTCGGCGGGGAGGTTGCGGCGGGCGGCGTGGCCGGGATCGGCGGCGTCGGTGCGGGCGCGGCGCGCGGCGGTGACGGCGGCGCGGCGCGGCGCTCCGTCGTGCCCGGCTTCTGGCGCGGCGTCGCCGCGGCGGGACGATCCTCGCCGGCGATCTTGAGCCGCACGAGATCGGAGCCGACCGCAATCACGTCGCCGACCTTGCCGCCGAGCCACAGCACCTCGCCGGTGATGGGGGACGGGATTTCGACCGTCGCCTTGTCGGTCATCACCGAGCCCAGCGTCGTATCTTCCGACACGACATCGCCGACCTTGACGTTCCATTCGACGAGCTCGGCTTCGGCGACGCCCTCGCCGACATCGGGGAGCTTGATGACATGCTCGGCCATCTCAGGGCTCCATCGCCGCGAGCAGCGCACGGCCGACGCGGGCGGGACCGGGAAAGTACTCCCATTCCTGCGCGTGCGGGTAGGGCGTGTCCCAACCGGCGACGCGCGCGATCGGCGCCTCGAGGTGATAGAAGCAGCTCTCCTGCACGACCGCGGCGAGCTCGGCACCGAAGCCCGAGGTCAGGGTCGCCTCGTGGACGACGACGCAGCGCCCGGTCTTGCGCACCGACGCCTCGATGGTGGCAAGATCGAGCGGCAGCAGCGTGCGCAGATCGATGATCTCCGCATCGACGCCGGTCTCGGCGACGGCAGCCTCGGCGACATAGACCATGGTGCCATAAGCCAGCACGGTCACGGCCGCACCCTGGCGCCGAACCGCCGCCTTGCCGAGCGGCACGGTGTAGTGGCCGTCCGGAACCTCGCCCAGCTCGTGCTTCGCCCAAGGCATGACCGGGCGGTCGGGGTGGCCGTCGAAGGGACCGTTATAGAGCCGCTTCGGTTCGAGGAAGATCACCGGGTCGGGGTCCTCGATGGCAGCGATGAGCAGGCCCTTGGCATCGTTCGGGTTCGACGGCACCACGGTCTTCAAGCCGCTGACATGAGTGAACAGCGCCTCGGGACTCTGGCTGTGAGTTTGCCCGCCGAAGATGCCGCCGCCCGTCGGCATGCGCACCACCAGCGGACAGGTGAACTCGCCGTTCGAGCGGTAGCGCAGCCGCGCCGCCTCGGAGACGATCTGATCGTAGGCGGGATACATGTAGTCGGCGAACTGGATCTCGACGCAGGGGCGAAGCCCGTAGGCGGCCATGCCCACCGCGGCACCGACGATGCCGAGCTCGCTGATCGGCGCATCGAAGCAGCGGCTCTTGCCGTATTTTGCCTGGAGGCCTTGCGTCGCGCGAAAGACGCCGCCGAAGAACCCGACGTCCTCGCCGAAGACGACGACGTTGTCGTCGCGCGCCATCATCACGTCCATGGCCTCGCGAATGGCCTCGATCATGGTCTTGCGCGGCATCGCTCAGACTCCCGTCTGCTGGCGCTGCCGGCGCAGATGCGGCGGCATCTCCGCATAGACGCCCTCGAACACGTCGCGCACCGAGGGCGTGTTGCCGGAATGGAGCGTGCCGTAGCGCTCGGCTTCCTTCTG
>Ga0335076_10002198_pt1 | contig 19291 bp, 22 predicted proteins | sample Lox_Sample_25_FD_206717 | JGI IMG/M metagenome (GOLD analysis project Ga0335076, IMG submission 206717) | Soil microbial communities from Loxahatchee National Wildlife Refuge, Florida, United States - Lox_Sample_2.5 | ecosystem: Environmental > Terrestrial > Soil > Wetlands | place: USA...
GCGCGCGAAGCGCTGCTCGAGCTGCCCGACCTGCTCGCCATCGAGGCGGCGCAGCAGGTCGGCGAGATCCGGGATCACGTGGTCGAGCGTGTGGTCGTAGTAGCCGCGAAGCGCCTTGTTGGCCGCTCGCGCCTCGTCCACCGAGATGCCGTCGGCGGCCTGCGCGAGCAGGCGTTCGCAGAATTGCCGGTACTGCGGGAGCTCCTGCGCGCGGTGCCACGCGAAAGCCGCATCCACCCGCTCGCGCAGCCAGTCCTTCTGGTCGCTCGAAAGGTCCGTGTAGTCGCCCACCATCCATGCGAGCGCGGGCGGCGCCTTCGAGTACGCGAACGCCGCGTTCGAGTAGGCGAGCCGGCCCAGGCTGCACGCGCCGGCGAAAAGGCACGCGGCGAGGGCGAGCCCGATGCGCAGCGCCCGCCTCGTCACCACGGAATCGGCTTGCGGTCGCGGAAGAATTGGCCCGTGGGCCCGCTCGACGGAAGCAGCGAGAGCCACACCGCCGTGTCAGCGCCCTCTTCCACCGAGCGCGGAGCCTCGTCGCCGCCCATGTCGGTGCGCACCCAGCCCGGGCTCATGGAGTTCACGAGAATGCCGGAGCCTGCGACTTCCGCCGCGAGCGTTCGCGTGAGCGCGTTCAGCGCCGCCTTGGAAACGCGGTACGCAGGGCTGCCCTCGCCCATGGTCTCGAGCTGGCCCAGGCCGCTCGAGATGTTCACGATTCGCCCGTAGCGCAGCCTCTGCATGAGGGGCACCACCTCGCGGCACATGCGCATCGCGCCGAACAGGTTCGTCTCGAGCGTCTCGCGCCAGATGGAGGTGGACGAATCGATCACCTTCGCCTGGGTCTCCTCGGGATAGACGCCCGCGTTGTTCACGAGCACGCTGGGCGCGCCGTGCTGCTTTTCCACGTAGTCGACGAAGCGGCGGACGTTCTTGGTGTCGTTCACGTCGAGCACGTGGGCATCGGCGTTTCCGTCGCCTTTGAGCGACGCGAGCGCCGCATCGCACTTGGCACGGTCGCGCGCGCCCACGACCACGAAGAGGTCGGCCTTGAGCAGTTGCCGCGCGATCTCGAGGCCGAGTCCGCGGTTGCCACCGGTCACGATGGCGATTTTCCTGGCAGGCATTGGGGATTCCTTGGGATGCGTATCATAGCGGCATTACAGGGCGGAATCCCACCATGAACACTCCCGCGAACGACGATATTCAACGCGAGCTCGAGCAGCGGGCGCTGCGCAACGTCCGCGGCCTCGTGGACAAGATCGAGGACCAGGACGCGCTCGACAAGCGCGCCCAGAAGCGCTACCTGGTGGGGCTCGTCGCGGGCGCCGCCGTGCTCCTCGCGCTCCTCGCGGCCGGGCTCTGGATCTTCGGCACGCACCAGGGGTCGCGCGTCATCGACACCACCAAGGCGGGCGCGGCGCAGGAAAAGCGCTGATGCTCAGGATCTGGGGACGGATCTCGTCGATCAACGTGCAGAAGGTCGTCTGGTGCGCCGACGAGCTTGGCCTCGAGTACGAGCGCATCGACGCGGGCGGAGCCTTCGGGCTCACCAAGTCGCCCGAGTACCTCGCGATGAATCCCAACTCCTACGTGCCCACCATCGACGACGACGGCTTCATCCTCTACGAATCCAACGCGATCGTGCGCTACCTCGCCGCGAAGCATTCGCGCGGCACGCTCTGGCCCGAGGACCTGCAGGCGCGCGCCGACGCGGACCGCTGGATGGAGTGGCTATCGACCACGCTGGTGCCCGCGATGCGCGACGCCTTCTGGCAGCTGATCCGCATCCCGGCCGGGCAGCGCGACACGGGCGCCGTCGGAAAATCGTGCGAGACCACCGAGCGGCTCATGGGAATCCTCGACGCGCATCTCGCGAAGAACCGCTACCTCGCCGCGTACGGCTTCAGCGCCGCCGACATCGTCACCGGTTGCGCGGCGCACCGCTGGTTCAACCTGCCCGTCGAACGCAAGCCGCGCCCCAACGTCGAGCGCTGGTACGCCGAGCTCAAGTCGCGGCCGGGGTCGCGGCAGGTGACTTCGCTCGCGCTTTCGTAGGGCGCGCCGCAAGCTTCTCGACAGCCGCCGCGGCCGAGACCGCGGCGACGGGCGCAATGAAGACCGCAAGCGCCGCGAGATGCTGCACCAGCGCCACCGCGAGCGTCGCCAACGCCGCGAGCGCGACGGCGACGAGCGCGCCTCGCGGAAAACTCAGCACGTACGCATGGATGTCGCGATCGATGCGATACGAGGCGAACGCGTAGAGCGCAATCCCCACTGTGAAAGCCACCAGGCCCGTCGCGGCGAACTTGCCGAACGTGTCGTCCATGTCGGCTCCCGCGATGACCGCGCCCCACACCGCGAGCGCCACGATGAGAACGCGGCCCGATTCCTGTTCGATCCCGTGATTGGTTTCAGTTATATTACGAACGTTCGTGCTATTCATGGAGGCGGCGGGAGAGGACATGGAAAGGCTCCTTCCAGGAAGCTAGCGGCGGTGGGTTTCGATGAGGCGCTCGAACGCGGCGCGCGCGAGCTTGACGGCTTCGTCCGAACCGATGAGCAGGTCGGCCCGGTAGAAGCCGAGGACGATCGACATGAATTCGAATGCGACGAGCGTGGCGTTGGTGTCGGCCTTCAATTCGCCCGTCTCGATGGCCATGTGCACGGCCTTGGCGAGCTCGCGCCCCACCTGCTTCTGCCGCTCGATCACGGCGTCGCGCATGGGACCGGGCTTGTGGTCGTACTCGCGGCTCGCCGCGTCCAGGGGGCAGCCGCCCGCGAGGCTCGCCCGCTTGGGCCAGGTGAGCCAGCCTTCGAAGAGCGCCTTCACGCGCTTCAATCCGCGGGGCGCCTTGAGCGCCGGCATGAAGACCTGCTCGGTGAACTGGCGCGCGGCTTCATCCATCGCCGCCAGCTGCAGCTCCAATTTCGAGCCGAAGTGCGCGAACAGCCCGCTCTTGGACATCCCCGTCTTCTCGGCGAGCGAGCCGATCGTGAGCGACTCGAAACCCGCCGCGCTCGCCTGCTGTACCGCGGCGGCGAGGATCTGGGCACGCGTCTCCTCCCCCTTGGTGGAGGGGCGCAGGGCGGTGGCGGCGGCTGCATTCATGCCCGCATAATAGAACGACCGTTCGTGCCTTGTCAAGCCCCCCGAAAACCGGGGTCAGACCCCGGTTTTCCGATCAAAACCGGGGTCTGACCCCGGGTTGGACCATGATCCTCTGGAAGGTCACGAGCATCCCGGCGGTCGCGCCCCAGATGAAGCGCTCGCCGTAGGGCATCGCCCAGTAGCGGCGCATGCGGCCCTTGTAGAAGGCGCTCTCGTAGCGGTGGTTGGCGGCGTCGAGGAGGAAGGAAAGGGGCACCTCGAAGACGTCGGCCACCTCGTGCGGATCGGGCCGATACGTGATCGGCGGCTCGGCCCAGCCCACCACCGGCGTCACTCGATACCCGGTGGATGTGTGGTACTCGGGAAGGCGCCCCAGCACTTCGACGCGATGCGACGGCAGCCCGATCTCCTCTTCGGCTTCGCGGAGCGCCGTGCGCTCGGGAGAGTCGTCGCCTTCGTCGCTGCGCCCGCCCGGAAAGCTGATCTGCCCCGCGTGATCGGCGAGATGCGCCGTGCGCTGCGTGAACACGACCGTGGGATTGCCGGGATGATCGACCACGAGCAGCAACACCGCGGCCGGCTTCACGTCCGTGCGCGAAAGCAGGTGCTGGCGCTCGAGGTCGTCGCTCGTCAGGAGGTCTTCCAGCGGCGGGCTCGCGGAGAGGCGTGAAACGATGTCGGCGCGGCTCGGCGTGAGCGCGCCCGGCGATGCGAGGATGCTCATTGAGGCCAAGTATAAAAGGATACGGAGTTATATACTTTACAAACGCACTTTGCTATTCTGGCCGTGACAGGCCGGGTGGGGGTGCGCCTTGAGCGGCCCCCTGTTTACTGCGCAACTGGCGGAGTCTCTCGGGAAAGTCCTGTGGTGGGTTCGTATTGCACTTGAGACGAACCCTATGCGCCGTGGAGATGCAACAGTCCTAGCGCTTCGGGTTGGCCATGGCGACCGCGACTGCGGCGGCCATCATCATGGTGTAGGAGAGCTGCTGCCCTGTGTTCGTAGCGTAGTCGGCGAACGTCTTGTAGTGAAGTGTGACCTCGTGGAGGACGTGGCCCTGCGCAATAGCCTTCGCGTCTTCCTCAAGTCCGCGTTTGAGGAACTCGTCATAACTGGGCGGCAACCGTGGCTCGTTAGGGACGGCCCGAACGAAAGCATCATATTCACCCCGAACGATGCGAATGGCGATCTTCGTGGTCATGTCACTTCCTCCGAGGCTTCTTCGCCTTCTTCAGTTTCGGTTTCGGATTCGCGGTCTTGGGATCAGGCGGCATCGCAAGCAAGCGAGCTAGAACGTGATCCTCAAAATTCTGGGGCGGCTTTCGATTATGCATGTGAGTGGCTTAGTGAGTTCCTTTGGCTTTGGCGGGATTCTGGCGTCTTGGAGGACGATGCGGCGGGCGCGATTTTGCAGATCGTCCAGCAAGATCGTCTACCACCTTGCCGAGATAAACAGTCGCCTCCGTATCCAGACGCATTAGCTTGTCTGAGAGCGCTTCAAAGTCGGAAGGGCTGAACTTGAACCGTCGAATCCTGAAATCCTGACGCCCATAGTCGAACTTATGGAATCTGTATCCGTCCCCCCGTTTTGGCAGACCGAGATTTGCTACGGAACCGTGCATAAGATCATGCCTTTTCTTCGCGACGCGCTTGAATCGCTTCGTCAGGTTTCGCCCCTCTCTCCTGAATTTCTTCAGGCGCGGTATGGCATCTAGGCATTTCTCCAAGAAGGTTAGCTTGACCTCCAATTGTTTCGGAAGACGGGGCGCTTGGGCGTTGCCGCCATATTTCCGGAAGATAAGGGCGCACACCAAATCTAGCGAATGTTCTGCACTGGCCCAGGTGACAACTGAAAAACCCATCGCCGCGAAGAACGATATTTCTTCCTCTGTCCACTCCTTTGTCCACCTCTTATCCATTCACCTACCTTTACGCAGCAACTGGCTTATACGTCAGCCGCTTTCCACTGATGCCCTTGAGCGCTTTATTGGCGCGTTCTACATCCTCAACGCCAACAGCGGTGCGGTTGCTATAGCGGAAAGCAAACTCGTTGACGTAGCGTTGCAGGTGCTTGTCTCCAACATGGTGGAACGTCCCCACCAGACCTCGCTTGAGAACGGAGAAGAATCCTTCAATCGTGTTCGTGCTGACGTTGCCGCGAGCATATTCCTTGCGGCCATGATTGACGGTGGAGTGCTTCGCAAACTCGCGCCCGACCACCTTATAGAACTTGGATTCATCCGTCATCAGGTGCGTCTTGGGATTGACGTGCTTGCGCAGGACTTCGGCAAGATTGGCCGAGGTGACCGCATTCATGTGGAATCCGCGCACGGAACCATCGCGCTCGACAAGCGCGACGATGGGGCGCTGATCCTTCATGGCGCGAAGGCCGCGATAGCTGAAGCGCTCTTTCTTCGTCGTGGGTTTGGGCGGCGCATCTTCGCGACGGCCCCAATAGGTTTCATCCGCCTCAACGATCTTGCCCCCGCCGCCAATCATCCCGCTGGGAGTTTCGGTCATCGCCTCACGGATGCGGTGGCACATGAACCAAGCCGTCTTGTAGGTCACGCCAATCGTGCGGTGAACCTGATGGGCGCTGATGCCCTTCTTGGCCGAGCAGATCAGGTGATTCGCAAGCAGCCATTTGTGCAGAGGCACCTTGGAGCGCTCCATGACCGTGCCGACCGTGACCGTGAACTGGGTACGGCAGTCACCACAGAAGATCACGCCCGGACGGGTCGCCGCGCCATTCAGGCGGCTATTGCGCTCCGTGCCGCCACAGTGAGGGCAGACCGGGCCAGAGGGCCAGCGGATCGCCTCAAGGTGCTCGCGGGCGGCTGCGTCGTCGTTAAATCGGGGTTCCGTAAAGAGGGCTTTAGCCATGACAATCTCCTATCGACACCCAAATACTCTGCCAAACCTCTGCGTTTGTCAAGTATATAACTCCGAAGGATATGATGGCGCCGCGATGATCCTGCACGACTACTACCGCTCCTCCGCCGCCTACCGGCTTCGCATCGCGTTGAACCTCAAGGGCCTGGAAGCCGAGCGCCGCTTCGTGCACCTGCGCAAGGGCGAGCAGCGTGATCCCGGTTACCTCGAGATCAATCCCCAGGGCCTGGTCCCCACGCTGATCATCGGCGACCTGGTGCTCACGCAATCGCTCGCGATCATGGAGTACCTGGACGAGACGCATCCCGAGCCGCCGCTGCTGCCGTCCAACGCCGAGGACCGCGCGTGGGTGCGCTCGATCGCGCAGACGATCGCATGCGACATCCATCCGATCGACAACACGCGCGTGATGCAGTATCTCGAGAAGACGTTGCAGGTCGATGAAGCGAAGCGCAACGACTGGTACGGGCACTGGATCCGCCTGGGCTTCGAGGCGATCGAATCGCGCCTCCGGGCGCGCCCGAAAAGCCCGTTCGCATTCGGCGACAAGCCCGGGCTCGCGGACATCTGCATCGTTCCGCAAGTCGCCAACGCGGGGCGCGTGAAGCTTCCCATGGATCCGTATCCGCGCATCGCCGCCATCAACGCGGCCTGCCTCGAGCACCCGGCCTTCGCGGCCGCGCACCCCAGCCGCCAGCCCGACGCCGAGTAGCCAGCGCGCATCCGCCGGGAACTTTCCGGGCGTCTCACGGCAATACGGGTTGAACGACGACTCTTATGGCCATGCCTCCGGAAAACCTCCAGCCCGAGCTGGAACTCGTGCGGCGCATGAAAGGCGGTGACGAATCCGCCTTCGTGCACCTGTACCGGCGCCATCGCGACGCGGTGTTCCGCCTCGCGCTGATGTATTCCGGATCGCCTGCCACCGCCGCCGACGTGACCCAGGACGCCTTCATCCATTTCATCGCCCATCCGGCGCAGTACGACGCCACGCGCGGAACGCTCGCCGCGTGGCTTTGCGGCATCGCGCGAAACCTCGCGAGGAAAGCGGCCGGATGGCGCGAGGACGCGACCGATCCCGCGGACCTCGCCGACGACACCGCGCCGCACGAATCGCACGTCGAGCACGACACGCCGCTCGAGCGCGTGCTGCGCGGCGAGGCCGCCGAGCACGTGCGGCGCGCCATCGCATCGCTCGCTCCCCACTATCGCGATGTCCTCATCCTGTGCGAGCTCTCGGAGCTCTCGTATGCCGAAGCGGCCCAGGTGTGCGGCATCGACATCGGCACCGTTCGCTCGCGCCTGTCGCGGGCGCGCGAGCGCCTCGCGCAACGCCTGGCGCCGTATCGCGAGGGCGCCAAGGAGGCCGTGACATGAACACCGACGCCGTTCTCGACCTCGAGCTGGACGACCTCCGCCGCGAGCTCGACGCGATCCGCGCGCCCGATGCGCTGGAAGGCGCGCTCGTGGCGAAGTTCCGCGAATCGCGCGCGGCCGCGAAGCCGCGCCTGTGGTGGATGCCCCCGCTCGCCCTCGCCGCCACCATCGCCATCGCGAGCTGGATCGTGCGCGGGCCCGTGCCCGGCAACGAGGGCCTGGTCTCGCTCGCCCCCCATGCCATCGACAGCGATCCGCCATTCGTGGCGCTGCGCCCGCTCGACCAGATCGCAAAGGCAGGAGGCGCGCGCGTGGTGACCACCGAATTCCCGCGCGCGCTCCTCGCCGACTGGGGACTGCCCGTCTCCCCGGAACGCGCCGCCGAGCCGGTGCGCGCGCAAATGCTCTATTCGGCCAACGGCGAGCCCCTCGCCGTTCGCCTGCTCGATTGACGACGAAAGGAAACGGCATGAAGACACTGCGCACCCTCGCCGCCCTCGCCGCGGCCTCGATCCTGCCCGCATGGGCCGGCCCCTCGTTCGAATACGCGTACACGCTCGACACGGACGACCTGCTCGCCGACTCCCAGCCCGCGCCGCGCGCGCAGCGCGACGCCGAGCAGTGGCGCGAATACGGCGAGCGCATGCGCGAATGGGCCGAGCAATATTCCGCCGACCTGCAGGGCTCGCTCGCGATCACGTTCTCCGACCGCGTGGGCCGCGGCAAGGTCGTCAAGGGCGCGCCCTACAGCGCCGACGTCGTGAGCGAGGCCAACAAGACCCTCGCCGACGGCAACGTGATCACGCACAAGAAGGTGAACAAGGTCTATCGGGACAGCGAAGGGCGCACGCGCCAGGAGACTTACCGCGAAGGGGCGCTCAGGTCCGTGTACATCTCCGATCCCGTCGCGGGCGTGAGCTACACGCTCCTGCCGGGGAACAAGGTCGCGGTGAAGGTGGCTCGGGGGCCTACGCCGCGCGCCGAGGTCGCCCCGGGCGAGATCCGCGTCGATCGCGACAAGAGAATCATCGTCGTGGACAACGACGGGGAACCGGGCGCACATGAAGAGGTGCGCGTTCGCGTGATCGGCAACGACGAGGACCTGCCCGCGCCGCCTGTGCCGCCGGTTCCCCCGGTGCCGCCCATCCCTCCGATTCCCGACATCGACTTCCTTCCGCAGGTCGCTCCGCTGCCCGGCATGCCGTCGATGCATTTCGAAAGCACCGCGCAACTCGGCAAGGGCGTGACCACGAAGCTCGCCGCGAAGGAATTCGACGGCGTGAAAGCCGAAGGCACGCAGACCACGTGGACGATCCCCGCGGGACAGATCGGCAATCGCGGGCCCATCAACATCACGCGCGAGACGTGGACCTCGCCCGAGCTGCAGGTGACGCTCTATTCGCGCTACAACGATCCGCGCACCGGCGAATCGCTCTATCGCCTCGCGTCGATCAAGCGCGCCGACCCCTCGCCGGATCTCTTCAAGGTCCCCGAGGGCTACGTGGTGAAGAATCGCCACTCGACACCGATGCCCGCGCCGCCCGCGCCCCCTGCGCCGCACGCGCCCGGCGCACCGGCCCCCGCACCCACGCCGCCTGCCCGCGGGTAGCGGCGCGCGAATATAATCGGCCTTTCGATCGAGAAGGGACGGCCATGGGCAAGGGCGACAAGCGCAGCTTCAAGGGCAAGGTCTTCCGCCACAGCTACGGCAAGACCCGCCCGCGCAAGAAGAAGCCCACGACGGCCGCGCCGAAGAAGAAATAGCGCACGTCTAGAAGCGCGATCCCGGTTCCCTCAGGAACTCCATCTCTTCGGGCGTGCTCGCGCGGCCGAGGATGGCGTTGCGATGCGGGAAGCGGCCGAAGCGCCGCACCACCGCCTCGTGCTTCTCGGCCCACTGGGCAAGGCCCTTCGTCTCCGGGAACGCCTCGAGCGATCGCATGCGGTCGATCGCGTAGCGCTGGTCGTCGATGTCCTCGCTGTGCTCGAACGGCAGGTACAGGAACATGCGCTCGACGGGCAGGAGCTTCCCCTCGTCGCCGCGCGCGATCGCCTCGCGCACGCATTCGCGCGCGTAAGGATCCTGCGCGAAGGCCCTCGCGTCGTCGCGGAAGAGGTTGCGGGAGAACTGGTCCAGGACGATCACGAGGGCGAGCATCGTAGCCGGCTCGCCGCGCCACGCGTCGAGCTCCCGCCGCGCGGATCTCCCGTGCAGGTCGCCGAAGCGATCGCGGATCTCGGCATCGAACTTCTCGTCCTTGCGGAACCACTCGGCGCGCATGGCGCCGCGCGTGGCCCGTGGGCCGAACCAGAAATCGAGGACGTCCGCGGCGGACGGTGCGAAAAGTTGCACTACGGGCAGTGGCCGTGCGGGCAGCGATTGACCTCGACGGAGACGTGCATGAGCGTGGGAATGCCCGCGAGGCGCTCGCGGTAGGCGCCGGGATCGAGCGGACGGTGCGCCACCACGGTGAGCACCGCGGCATGGCTCGCGCGGCCCACGCGCCAGACGTGGAGGTCGGCGATCTCCGCATCGCCGTCGATCTCGATCGCGCCGCGGATCCGTGCCACCAGCGGGGCATCCATTTCGCGGTCGAGCAGGACGCGCGCCGACTGCGCGATGAGGCCCTTGGACCACCACCCCACCACGCCCGCGCCGATGAGGCCCATCACCGGGTCGAGCCACCCGATGGCGAACCACAGGCCCGCGCCGAGCGCCACGATGGCGAGCACCGACGTGAACGCATCGGCGAGCACGTGGACGTAGGCAGACCGCAGGTTGATATCGTGGTGCCCGTGATCGCGATCGTGGTCGTGGTCGTGATCGTGGTCGTGATCGTGATCGTGCCCCATGCCGAGCACCGCGGCGGAAGCGAGGTTCACGACGAGCCCCAGGCACGCGACCGCGAGCGCCGGAGCGAACGCGATCGCCTCGGGCGCGACGAGGTGCCGCACGGATTCCACGATCATCCCGATCGCCACGACACCCAGCAGCAGCGCGCTCGAGAACGCCCCCAGCACCTCGATCTTCCAGGTGCCGAACGCGAAGCGCTGGTCGGTCGACCAGTGGCGCGCGAGGAGGTATGCGCCGCCCGCGATCGAAAGCGCGATCACGTGCGTGGCCATGTGCCAGCCGTCGGCGAGCAGCGCCATCGAGCCCGTCATCATGCCCGCGACGATCTCGGCCACCATCACCACCGCCGTGATGCCCACGACGATCCACGTGCGCGTCTCGGCGCCGCGGTTGCCCGGGTCGTAGGCGTGGTCGTGCCGGAAGAGCGTGAGGTCGTGGATCGCCATGACGTTCATTTTAGTCCCGCCCGGCCTTCGCGAGCCTTAGTGCGTTGGTGACCACGGACACGGAGCTGAAGCTCATCGCGACGGCGGCGATCATCGGCGAAAGCAGCAGGCCCGTGAACGGGTAGAGCACGCCCGCGGCGATCGGCACGCCGATCGCGTTGTACACGAGCGCGAACGCGAGGTTCTGCTTCATGTTCGACACCGTCGCCTGCGAAAGGCTTCGCGCGCGCAGGATCGCGCCCAGGTCGCCCTTCACCAGCGTCACGGCGGCGCTTTCCATCGCGATGTCCGTGCCCGTGCCCATGGCGATGCCCACGTCGGCCTTCGCGAGCGCGGGGGCGTCGTTCACGCCGTCGCCCGCCATCGCGACCCGGAGGCCCTTGGCCTGGAGGCGCTCGACGAGCGCGAGCTTGTCCGCGGGACGGACCTCGCCGTAGACCTCGTCGATGCCGAGCTTCGCCCCGACCGCTTTCGCCGTGGCGAGCCCATCGCCGCTCGCCATGACGAGACGGATGCCCGCGTCGCGAAGCGCGGCGACCGCCGCCGGCGCCGAGTCGCGGATGGGATCCGACGCGGCAACGAGGCCTGCGAGACGCCCATCGACGGCGAGGTGGACGACGCTCGCGCCCTCGCGGCGAAGCGCCTCGGCCTTCGCCGTGGCCTGCGACGCATCGACGCCCGACTCGATCATGAACATCGCATTGCCGAGCAGCACCTTCCTCGCGTCGACCGTTCCGCGAATGCCCTGGCCTGGAATCGCCTCGAAGTCGGCGGGCTCCGAGAGCGCGAGATTGCGCCGGCGCGCCTCGGCGGCGATGGCGTCGGCCAGCGGATGCTCGCTCGCCTGCTCGAGGCTCGCGGCGAGGCGAAGCACCTCGTCTTCGCTGCCCTGCATCGCGACGATCGAATGGAACGCGGGCTTGCCCACCGTGAGCGTGCCGGTCTTGTCCACGACGAGCGCGTCCACGAGGCGCAAGCGCTCGATCGCCTCGGCATCGCGAAAGAGGATGCCGCTCGATGCGCCGCGGCCCATGGCGACCATCACCGACATCGGCGTGGCAAGCCCGAGCGCGCAGGGGCACGCGACGATGAGCACCGACACCGCGTTCACGAGCGCATAGAGCCAGCGCGGCTCCGGGCCGGCGAGGCCCCAAACGAGGAACGTCGCGGCGGCGATCCCGACCACGCCCAGCACGAACCAGTAGGAGACCGCGTCGGCGAGGCCCTGCATCGGCGCGCGCGAGCGTTGCGCCTGCGAGACGAGCTGCACGATCTGCGCGAGCATCGTGGCCGAACCCACCTTCTCGGCCCGCATCACGAGGCTGCCGTTGCCATTGAGCGTGGCGCCCGTCACGCGATCGCCCGCCGCCTTCTCGACGGGCACCGATTCGCCCGTGAGCATCGACTCGTCCACGCTCGTGGCGCCCTCGAGCACAACGCCATCGACGGGAACCTTCTCGCCGGGGCGCACGCGCAGGCGATCGCCCACGTGGACGTGCGAGAGCTCGACGTCCTCCTCGGCCCCGTCGTCGCGGATGCGGCGCGCCGTTCGCGGAGCCAGTCCCAGCAGCGCGCGGATCGCCGCCGAGGTCTTCGAGCGTGCGCGAAGCTCGAGGAGCTGGCCCATGAGCGTGAGGGAGATGATCACGGCGGCGGCCTCGAAGTAGACCGCCACGCGCCCGTGCTCCATGAATTGCGCGGGGATGAGGCCCGGCGCGATCGTTGCCGCGACGCTGTAGGCATAGGACGACAGCACGCCCGTGCCGATGAGAGTCCACATGTTGGGATTGCGCGTGCGGATGGAATCGCGCCACCGAACGACGAAGGGCCATCCTGCCCACAACACCACCGGCGTGGCGAGCACGAGCTCGATCGCGTTGTCGCCCCGTCCCGACATCGCGAGCGCGAACGTGGCGAGAGAAAGCGGCAGCGTCCACCAGAAGCGCCGGCGGAAGTCGACGAGCTCCGGGTTCTCGCCCTCCTCCATCGACGGCATCTCCGGCTCGAGCGCCATGCCGCACTTGGGACACGTTCCCGGGCCCTCCTGGCGCACTTCGGGGTGCATGGGACACGTGTAGATGCGGCCGTCATTCCCGTGGACACGGGAATCCGGCGACGGCGCGCGAGCGGGGCGAACGTACTTCGCGGGGTCTGACGAGAATTTCTTCAGGCACCCATCGCAGCAGAAGAAATACGTCTCTCCCCCGAATGCGAAGCGCCGGGGCGAATCGCGCGGCACCTTCATGCCGCAGATGGGATCGATGGCCGGCTCGCTCATCGCGCGGCGCCGCCCGCGAGGTCGTCGAGGATGGGGCAGTCGGGCCGGAACGTCAGTCGGGCCAGGCGAGGATCCAGCGCACGAGCGAGCGAGCCTCCTCGGGCGTGACCTCGGCGTCGTTCGCCAGCATCGAGGCGAACGCCGCTTCCCGGGACCAGTGCCGCGTTCCCTTCGGCGTCCCCGTCTGCACGATCGCGGCCAGCTTGTCCTCCGCGCCCGCCTGCCCGCGGTAGCGTTTCGCGATCTCGGGCCAGCTGGGCGCCGACGGCAGCGTCGAGCTGGGCGACGGCTTGATCGCCTTGTCCGAGTGGCACGTGGTGCAGCCGCGCTCGATCGAAAGGCGCTTCATGTCATCGCCGCTCGAAGGCGGTTGCGCGAAGGCCACGACGGCGAGCGATGCCGCCGCTACTGCCAGGCCCGCAGGCCACGTTCGCCTCATCTGCTCAGTCTCCGGGTCTTCACGCCATCCAGCGTAGGCCCCACAGTGCGCGGCGGTTTGATTCGCATCAAGCTGCGGGCCGTGCGCGGGACTAGTGTATCCAGTATGAACCCGAAGGAGGACACCATGGCAAACATCACCCGCTTCGATCCATTCAAGGAACTTGCCCGGCTCGACCCGTTCACGGGTGGCTGGCCGCTCATCCGCCGCTGGGCCGAGACGCCCACGGAGCCCACCATCAAGCTCGACGTCACCGAGGACGAAAAGGCCTATTTCGTGAAAGCCGAGATGCCCGGCGTGAAGAAGGAGGACATCGACGTCCAGGTCGAAGGCGACGTGGTGTCGCTGGCGGCCGAGGTGAAGCGCGAGAAGGAAGAGAAGAAAGGCGAGACCGTGGTGCACAGCGAGCGCTACTACGGCCGGCAGTACCGCAGCTTCTCTCTCGGGCAGAGCATCGACCGCGCCAAGGCCGAGGCCAAGTTCGAGAACGGCGTGCTGAACCTCACGTTGCCCAAGGCCGCGGCGGGCAACGGCGGCGAAAAGATCGCTGTCCAGTAGCCGAAGGCCGGCATCCCAACGTGCTACTGCCGCTGCACATCTCGTACCGCGGGATGCCGGCTTCGCCGGCGCTGGAAGAGCGCATCAACGAATACGCGTCGCGACTGGAGAAGGCGCACCCGAGGCTCGCGAGTTGCCGCGTCGGCGTCGAGCCCTGCGGGCATCATCACGCCCACGGGCGGCGCTTCGCGGTGCATGTGGAGTTGCATTCCCCCGATCATCCGGCCGTGATCACCACCCGCAACGAGCACGAGGACGTCTTCGTGGCGGCGCGCGATGCCTTCGACGCGGCACGCCGGCGCCTGCTCGACGAGCGAGCCACACGACCATGACGCATGCACAGATCCCATCCGCGCAGCAGACGCTTCGCTCCGAGCACGACTCGATCCGCGCCGTGCTCGCCGCCATGGCGCACTTCGCCGAGCGCGGCGCCGAAGGCAAGCACGTCCCCGAGCCCCGCGTGTTCCGCGCGATGCTCGTGTACATCGACCTCTTCGCGGAGCGCGTCCACCACCCGAAGGAGGAGCGCAAGCTCTTCCGCCTGTTGAGGCAACGCGATCCGCGCGCCTCGAGCCTCATCGACCGGCTCGAGCTCGAGCATTCCCGCGGCGCGGGCGCGATCCGCAAGCTCGAGCAGGCTTTCACGCGCTGGGAGGAAGGCGGCGAGCCGTATTTCGCGGACTTCGCGAGGCACGTGGCGGAGTTCACGACCTTCTACCGCGCGCACCTGCGTGCCGAGGAAACGGAATTGCTGCCGCTCGCGCAGGCCGCCCTCACCCCGGAAGACTGGAAGAGCGTCGACGAGTCGTTCGCCGAAGGCGCCGATCCGCTCGCGGGCGCTGGCGACGAGCGCGACATGCAGCGGCTCTTCACGCGCATCGCCACCATCACGCCCGCCCCTCTCGGGGTCGCGGCCCCGCTGCCGGAAGACTAGGTCACTTCGACGCGGGCTCCGGATTCGCCGGCGGCGGTGCGGGCGACGGCGCCTTCGGCGCGAAGATCGAAGGCGGCAGGTTCAAGGGCGGCTGCGAGATGACGGGTTCGGCAGCCGGTGCCGGCGCGGTTGCCGGTGGAGCTGCCGGCGGCGTCGCTGCGGGTGAAGCGCCAGGCGGTTGCGCCGCAGGCGCAGGCGCGGCGCCCGCGGGCTCGAACGCGGGATCTCCCATCTGCCACAGCAGGAACGAGTAGAGGTCCGCGAGCTCTTCGTCGCGCTGCGCGCGCGTGACGCCCTCGCCGTATCCCGACTCGGGATCCACGCGCAGCAGGACGGGCTTGCCGCTCGTGCTCGCCGACTGCAGGCGCGCGGCCATCTTCGCCCCCTGCCAGGGCGCGACGCGCCCGTCGTTCATTCCCACTTCGAGCATCACCGCAGGGTAGGCCACGCCGTCCTTCACCTGCTGCAGCGCCGAGATCGCACCGAGCTGCTCGAGCCCCGCGGCCGTGTGGATCGATCCGAACTCGGGCACGTACGCCGGGCCCGCGGGCATCGTCTCGTAGCGAAGCATGTCCACCATCGGCGAGCGCAGGATCACGGCGGCGTAGAGGTCGGGACGGCGCACCAGCGCGCCGCCCGCGGGGATCGCGCCAGCGCCCGTGCCCATGATCGCGAGCTTCTTCGGATTGGTGAAGCCGTAGCGGATGAGGAATTCGGACACGGAGATGAAATCGGAGATCGTGTTCACCTTGGACGCGCCGAGCGCCGCGTCGTGCCACGGCTCGCCGTACTCGCCGCCGCCGCGCACGTGCGCTACCGCGAGGATGCCGCCGCGCTCGAGCCATGCGAGGCGCGTCGCGTCGAACACGGGCGTCATCGAATAGCCGTAGCTGCCGAAGACCTCGAGCAGCGTCGGATTCTCGCGCGTGAGCGTCGTGGTCTTCTTGTACATGAGCGTCACGGGAATCTTGGTGCCGTCCGTGGCGGGCGCGTAGAGGCGCACCTCGTCCATGGCATCGAAGTCCGCCGCGCCCGAGGCCGGCGGCTGGAGGTTCGTGGCGTGCGTCTCGCCGTGCGTGTCGATCTCGACGATGGCGGGCGCCTCGATCCATCCCTGGATGCGCAGCAGCACGCCGGGAGTGTGCGGATTGGCCACGAGCTGCGAGATCGAGGTGTCGAAGGGCGTGCGCACGTATTCGGAGGACTTGGTGTTTCCCAGCAGTCCGATCGCCACGCGCTCCAGCCGGTCGATGCCCGCCACCATGGTGCGCAGGTAGATCGCGTCCTTGGCGATGCCCACGGTGCGGATCACCGAGTCGCCCTGCGGGATGGCGAGCTTCGCCGTGGAGAAATCCTTCCCGCCCTTCAGGCGCAGCACCTTGCGCCGCGGCGCGTTCTGGCGCGAAAGCAGGAAGAGGTCGTCGCCTGCGCCCACCACGTCGAGGACCTGGTCCTCGTAGCCCACGATCTTGCGCCAGCGGGGCCTCGCCTCGGCCAGCTCGCGAAGCTCGGTCACGTGCACCGCGATCTCGCGGCGCACGCCCTCGCGCACGACGGCGTAGGCCTGCCGGGAATCCGGCGGGATGTAGATCGAGGGAATGGCGAACTCGGGAACGTCGCGCGCGCCGCCCACGCCCGGCGCGAACACGATCTCGTCCTTCGACGCGTTGCGCCCCAGCACGTGCCGGTAGAGGCGCACGTTGGCCCAGCGCTTCGGCCCTTCGCCGATCTGCGGGATGCGCGCATAGAAGAACGACTTGCCGTCGGGGTGCCACGCGAGGCGGTCGTTCAGGCGTGCGCGGTCGATCTCGATCGGAAGATCGGCGCCGCCATCGACCGTCACCACGCGAAGCACCGAGTCCTCGCGCCCGCCGTAGGAGATGCCGTACGCGACGTGGCGCCCGTCGGGCGAGGGCACGAACCAGTCGATCGACGGCGCCCCGGCGCCGGGACGCGCGAAGCGCGCCGGATCCACGAGCACCTTCTCCGGCGCGGCAATCCGCTCGCGAAAGCAGAGCACGGGCACGGCCTGGATGCCCGATCGCTGCAGGTAGAAGACGCGCGTGGTGTTGGTGGCCGCGAGCGCCGTCACCTCGACGCGCGAGAGCGAGAGCGCGCGGATGCGGCCCAGCATCGACTCGCGCCCCGGGATCTTGTCCAGCGCGGCGCGCGCGCGCGCGCCTTCGTCCTGGAAGAAGGCCTGGGTCTGCGGGCGAGCCGGGTCCTCGAGCTCACGGAGCGGTTCCACCGCTTCCTGGGCCATCGACTGCAGCGCGGCGGCGGCGAGCGCGCCCAGGAGGATCGCGATTCTCATGTCGTGGCGAACTGCAGCGCCGCCAGGCGCGCGTAGAGGCCGTTTTCCGCGACGAGCGAGGCGTGGTTGCCCGTGGCCACCACGCGCCCGTGGTCGAGGACCACGATCCGGTCGGACGACTTCACCGTGGCCAGGCGGTGCGCGATCACGAGCGTGGTACGCCCGTGCATGAGCCGCTCGAGGGCGAGCTGCACCGCCTTCTCGCTTTGTGCATCGAGCGAGCTCGTCGCCTCGTCGAGCAGCAGGATCGCGCGGTCGGCGAGGATGGCGCGCGCGATGGCGATGCGCTGGCGCTGTCCGCCCGAGAGCTTCACGCCACGCTCGCCCAGCGGCGCCTTGAGGCCCTCGGGAAGCTCGCTGACGAATTCGAGCGCGTTCGCGGTCTCGAGCGCGGCACGCACTTCGTCCTCGGTGGCCTCGGGGCGCCCGTAGCGCACGTTGTCGAAGACGTTCGCGGCGAATATCACCGGCTCCTGAGCGACCACGGCCACGTGCCGGCGCAGCTCGCGCGGATCGGCCTCGCGGGCGTCCACGCCGTCGATGCGCACGACTCCCGACGTGGGATCGTAGAAGCGCAACAGCAGCTGGAAGACGGTGGTCTTGCCCGCGCCCGAGGGGCCCACTAGCGCCACCACCTCGCCGGGCTCGACCGCGAGCGAGAAGCCCTCGAGCGCCGCGCTGTCGGGGCGCGAGGGATAGTGGAACGTCACGCCCTCGAAGGCGACGCGCCCGCGCGCCGGCGAAGGCATCGCCACGGGATGCTCCGGGGGACGGATGCGCGGCTGCGTTGCGAGCAGCTCCAGCAGGCGCTCCGAGGCGCCCGCGGCGCGCTGGATCTCGCCGTACACCTCCGCAAGCACGAAGGTGGAATTGGCCACCACCACGGCGAAGAACATGAAGGCGGTGAGGCCTCCGGCCGTGAGCCGGCCGGCGAAGACGTCGTGGGCGCCGACCCACAGGAGCATCCCCACGGCGCCGAACGCGAGCACGATCACGGTCGCGATGAGGCGGGCGAGGAAGCTCGTGCGCCGCACCGAAGTCGAGAACACCGACTCGACGCGCGCGGCGAAGCCTTCGCTTTCCAGCTTCTCGTGCGCGAACGCCTGCACCGTGCGGATCTCGTGGAGCGTCTCGTCCACGTGGCTGGTCACGTCGGCCACGCGGTCCTGTACCTCGCGGGAGAGCTTGCGAACGCGCACGCCCAGGATCCCGATGGGCACGAGCACCACGGGCATGCAGGCGAGCGCCAGCAGCGTGAGCTTCACGCTCGTGAAGAAGAGCATCAGGACGCTGCCCGCCATCGTGAAGGCCATGCGCAGGGCGTAGAGGAACGTGCCGCCCATGACCGCCTCGATCAGCGTCACGTCGTTGGTCACGCGCGACGCCACCTCGCCGGTGCGCGATTCCTCGTAGAAGCCCGGCGACAGCGTGAGCAGGTGGTCGTACACCTTGCGCCGCAGGTCGGCTGTGAAACGCGCGCCGATCCAGTAGACGTTGTAGACGCGGAACCAGGTGAGGATGCCCAGCGCGGCGATGAGCGCGGCCATCGTGGAGAGCGTGAGGTCGAGCATGTCCTCGCGCCCGTGCGCGAAGCCCTCGTCCACCACGAGCTTCAGGCCCTGGCCGATGACCAGCACCATCGCCGCCGAGAGCACGATCGCCCCAAGCGCGATCGCGATGCGCCCCCGGTAGGGAAGGAGCAGCCGGAAAAGCGGAAGCAGCCTTCGCAGGTTAGGGAGCCTCTGATCTATTCACGGGGTCTGCGACGGGCCGATTTCGAGGTCGATTCAGAGGCTCCCCTAGCCGCCCCGCTTCACGTTGGGCCGCCCGACGGTGCCCGTGATCGAGAACGTGCCGCGGTCCTGCGCCACCTGCGAGCGGATCTCGAGGTTCAGGTGCCCGGCCAGGTTGCTCTTCGGATCGATGTCGAGCGAGCCCGTGCCGCGCAGCACGCCGCTTTGGAACGCGAGCGACTTGTACGACACCGCGTGCCCGGCCGACGACATCTCGCCGTTGAACTCGAGGAACTTGGTCACGCCCGCGCGCTGGCCGGCCGCGTCCGACTGCATCACGGCCACCAGGTCCA
>Ga0335076_10002199_pt1 | contig 19290 bp, 19 predicted proteins | sample Lox_Sample_25_FD_206717 | JGI IMG/M metagenome (GOLD analysis project Ga0335076, IMG submission 206717) | Soil microbial communities from Loxahatchee National Wildlife Refuge, Florida, United States - Lox_Sample_2.5 | ecosystem: Environmental > Terrestrial > Soil > Wetlands | place: USA...
CCGGCTGGTCTAGAACCGCCGTTAACGATCGGACCAACCACGCCCGGCGGCAGATTCGGCCATGGCGACAGCGGCAACTGGACTAGGCGCCCCCGGCCCGGCGCTGCGATGGCTGTCGGAGACGCTCCGCCAGCGCGACCTGCTTTTCGCCATCTTCATCATCCTCGTCATCGGCGTGCTCGTCATCCCGATGCCGAGCTTCCTGCTCGATGTCGGCCTCGCCATCTCGATCACGCTGTCTACGCTGATCCTGCTCGTCGCGATCATGACGCGGCGCGCCCTGGACTTCAGTTCGTTCCCGACCGTGCTCCTGGTCGCGACGATGATCCGCCTGACCCTCAACCTGTCCTCGACGCGGCTCATCCTGACCCACGGCCACACGGGATCGCATGCGGCCGGCCACATCATCGAGGCGTTCGGCAAGCTGCTGATGGGCGGCAACTTCGTCATCGGCATCATCGTCTTCGTCATCCTGTCGATCGTCAGCCTCGTGGTCGTCAACAAGGGCTCGGGCCGCATCGCCGAGGTGGCTGCCCGCTTCAGCCTCGACGCGATGCCGGGTAAGCAGATGGCGATCGACGCCGACCTCTCGGCCGGCCTCATCGACGAGAACGAAGCGCGGCGCCGCCGCAAGGATCTGGAAGACGAGAGCGCCTTCTACGGCGCCATGGACGGCGCCTCCAAGTTCGTCAAGGGCGATGCCATCGCCGGCCTCCTCATCGTGGTCATCAACATCGTCGGCGGCCTCATCACCGGCGTCATCCAGCACGGCCTGTCGTTCGCCGATGCGGCGCATTCCTACACGATCCTGACCGTCGGCGACGGGCTCGTCGCCGCCGTGCCGTCGATCCTCGTCTCGGTCGGCGCCGGCATGCTCGTCTCGAAGGCCGGCGTGGGAACCTCGGCCGGCGACGCGCTCAGCGCGCAGCTGAGCCAGTCGCCGAAGGCGCTGGCGACGGCCGCGGCTCTGCTGGTCGGACTCGGCGTGACGCCGGGGATGCCGCTGCTGCCCTTCTTCGGCCTCGCCGGGATCCTCGGCGTGCTGGCCTGGCGCCTGCCGAAGATGCGGGCAGCGCAGGAAGCGCGCAGCCGCGAGGATTCCGAGCGGCAGGAAAGGGAAAAGGCCGGATCCGCCACTCTCCAGATCGCCACCGACCTGCGCTTCGACCCCGTCCGTGTGGAACTCGGCATCGCCGTTTCCTCGGTCGTGATGGCCGGCGCCGACAGCCTCGGCCAGCGGGTCATGGAACTGCGCCGGCAGCTCGCCCGCCGCTACGGCTTCGTTCTGCCGACGGTCGAGATCAGGCCGAATCCGACGCTGCCGCCCAACGTCTATGTGCTCCACCTGCGCAACGTCGAGGTGGCGCGCGGCGATCTGATGCCGGCGCGCTTCCTGGTCATGAACCCGACCGGCGCGCCGCTCGATATCCCGGGCGAAGACACGCGCGAACCGGCGTTCGGCCTGCCGGCGCGCTGGATCGACGCGACACAGCGCGAGGCGGCCGAGATCCGCGGCTATGCCGTCGTCGACGTCGCCACCGTCATCACCGTGCACCTTACGGAAGTGATCAAGGAGAACATGGCCGAGCTGCTCGACTACGCGGCGACGCAGAAGCTGCTGCACGAGATCGGGTCCGAGCACCAGAAGCTCGTCAGCGACCTGGTGCCGAACCTGCTGTCGACCAGCGTCGTGCAGCGCGTGCTGCAGTCGCTCCTTGCCGAACAGGTATCGATCCGCGACCTGCCGGTCATCCTCGATGCGCTCGCCGAAACCGCGGCCTTCTCCCGCGATCCGCTGGCGCTCAGCGCGCGCGTGCGCGTCCGGCTGGCGCGCCAGATCTGCCAGTCGCTGGCCGCCGACGACGGCTACCTCGACATCGTCACGCTGTCGACGCAGTGGCAACGCGTGCTGACCGACTCGATCGTCGTCGAAGGCGACAACCGGCAGCTTGCCATGGCGCCCGGCGAGATCCAGCGCTTCATCGGTGCCATCCGCACGACGCTCCAGAATCTTGCCCAGTCGGGCCGCTCGCCGGCCATCCTGGTCGGCGCGGAAGTGCGGCCGCTGGTCCGCGCGATCGTGGCCCGCTTCAGCGCCAAGACCCCGATTATCAGCCACGATGAGATCCATCCCAAGGCCCGCATCCGCACGCTGGCGGAGATCTCGTACGACCTCTCGCATGCCTAGCCGGACGCCTCGCGTCACCCGATCGCGATGACCGTCGATCTCGCCCATCTCGTCGACGCCGGGACCTACCAGTTCCTCCTCGTCTTCGCGCGCATCGGCAGCGCGATCATGCTGCTGCCGGGCATCGGCGACCTTCGGGTTCCCGTCCGGCTGCGGCTGCTCTTCGCCATTGCCTTGTCGACCCTCGTCGCCGCCAACATCGGAACCCGGCTGCCGTCCGCGCCGAATGAGCTGGGTCAGATGGCCTGGCAGGTGGCCAGCGAGGTCGGCATCGGCCTGTTCATCGGCACGACCGCCGCCTTCCTGATGTCGATCCTGCAGATGGCCGGCTCGGTGATCGCCGCGCAGATCGGCCTCGGCAACGCGCTCTCCAACGAACTGTTCTCCGTGGACCAGGGGGCCTCCATCGGTGTCGCGCTAAGCACGGCCGGCCTCGTGATCATCTTCACCAGCGGGCTGGATCACCTCATGCTGGGGGCAGTCGTCCACAGCTATGACGGGCTGCCCGTCGGCAAGCTGGCGGCGCTCGGCGACCTGGCCGACAGCCTGACATCCACGCTTTCGGCCGCGTTCGCCGTCGCCGTCCAGCTGTCGACGCCGTTCCTCGTGCTGGGCCTTGCCTTCAACATCGGGCTCGCGCTGGCCAACCGGGCGCTGCCGCAGCTGCCCGTGTTCTTCGTCGGCCTTCCCGCCTCGCTCGCCGGGGGGCTCATCGTGCTGATGATCGCGCTGCCCGCGATCCTGTTCGCCTTCGGCGACCAGTTCCAGACGCTCTTCACCCGCGCCCTTCCCTGACGCACCATGGCCGACCAGCAGGACAGGGACCAGCGGACCGAGAAGCCCACGCAACGCCGGCTCGACGATGCGCGCCGCGAGGGCAACGTCCCGCTGTCGCGCGACGTTACGGCCACGCTGGTCCTGGGAACGCTGACGGTTCTGCTCGCCGCCGCGGGCGGCAAGCTCGCCACCGACATGGCCACGTCATTGCGGCCGCTGTTCGAATCCGCGGACGCCATCCGCATCGACCGCAGCGGCGAGCTGGCCCAGGTTCTGGCCAGCGTCGTCGGGCGTATCTCTTGGGTTGCCGCCCCGATCTTCGGCGTTCTCGTGCTGGCCGCGATCCTCGGCGCCGTCGGCCAGGTCGGGCTCGTCTTTTCTCCCGATCGGCTGCGTCCGAAGCTGGAGCGCGTGTCGCCGGCGGCCGGGCTGCGGCGGATGTTCTCGGTGAACACCGCCATCGAGATCGCCAAGGGCACCATCAAGATTGCGGTGATCGCCACGGCCGGCGCCATCGCCGCCCTGCCCAGCCTTCACCGCCTCGATCTGTTGCCGCTGACCCAACCCGCACAGACCGCTCAGACCGTCGGGGCAGTCCTCCTGAAGGTGCTCACCTATGTTGCGGGCGCGATGATCGCCATGGCCGCGCTCGATGCCGGATGGCAACGCTTCCACTGGTGGCGCCGGCTGCACATGACGCGCACGGAGGTACGCGACGAGCACCGGCAGCAGGAAGGCAGCCCCGAGATCAAGGCCCGCATCAAGATGCTGCGGCGTCAGCGCGCGCGCCGCCGCATGATGGCGGCGGTGCCGACCGCCACGGTCGTCATCACCAACCCGACCCACTTCGCCATCGCGCTCGTCTACGACCGCGCCACCATGCGGGCGCCCAAATGCGTCGCCAAGGGTCAGGACCGCGTCGCCCAGCGCATCCGCGAGGTGGCGGCCGAGCATGGCGTGCCGGTCGTCGAGAACAAGCCGCTGGCGCGCGAGCTCTTCAAGCGCGTCGAGATCGATCAGGACATCCCGCCCGAGCACTACCGGGCGGTCGCCGAAGTCATCAGCTACGTCTTCTCGCTGCGCCGCGCCCGCGTGTGAGCGAGCCGGCGATTTCCGCATCCGCTAAGAGGGCCCGAAAGGCCTTCTTTACACACGCGCCTTAGGATTAACGACTGAGCGTTATCCGGGATTTTATTCATGTTTGTGTTTGTCGGATTCGGCATCATTCTCGCGTGCGTGGTCGGCGGCTATCTCGGGGGCGGCGGCCATCTCGACGTGCTGTTTCAGCCGTTCGAGTTCATCATCATCATGGGCGCAGCCCTCGGCGCCTTCATTGCCTCCAATTCGACGCAAACGCACGTGTTGAAGGAGACGCTCGGCTCCTTCAAGATTCTGCTGGCTGGAAAAAAATACAAAGAACAGGATTATATGGAGCTGCTCTCGGCGCTCTACTCGCTCTTCCGGCTGATCAAGACCAAGGGCGAGCTGGCCATCGAGTCGCACATCGAGAATCCGCACGAGAGCGCCCTCTTCCAGCACTTCCCGCGCTTCCTCAAGAACGAGGAGGCGGTGCACTTCGTCTGCGACTACATGCGCCTCGTGACGCTCGGCTCGAAGAACCCGTTCGAGATCGACGCGCTGATGGACGAGGAGATCGATACGCTGCGCAAGGAGAAGGCGCACGTGCCGCACGCGATCCAGAACGTCGCCGACGCGATGCCGGCGCTCGGCATCGTGGCCGCGGTGCTCGGCGTCATCCACACCATGGGCTCGATCAAGGAGCCGCCGGAGGTGCTGGGCCACCTGATCGGCGGCGCGCTCGTCGGCACGTTCCTCGGCGTGCTCATGTCCTACGGCTTCATCGCGCCGATCGCGGCGGCGGTGAAGGCGGCGGCCGAGGCCGAGGTCAAGTATTTCGAATGCCTGCGCCAGGGCATGCTCGCCTACCTCAATGGCTGCGCCCCGCAGGTCGCGGTCGAGTTCGCCCGCAAGGTGCTGCCGCACGACGTCCGCCCCTCCTTCGAAGAGGTCGAGAAGGCCACGGCCGAGGCCGCCGAGTCGGTGCCGGCGCTGGCCAAGGCTGCCTAGAGCGCCGCCATGGCCCGCCACGTCGTCCAACCGATCATCCGCAAGAAGAAGAAGCGCGGCGGCGACGACGCCCATCACGGTGGCGCCTGGAAGATCGCCTACGCCGACTTCGTCACGGCGATGATGGCGTTCTTCCTGCTGATGTGGCTGATCAACGTCACGTCCCCGGAACAGAAGACCGGCATCGCCGAGTACTTCAATCCCATCACGGTGTCGCAGACCACGGCCGGCTCCGGCGGCGTGCTGGACGGCGCGTCGATCAGCCCGCCGGGTCCGCTGACGTCGCCGACCTCGGAGATGCGGATGCAGGCATCGCTGCAGCTGGCGCCGCGCAGCGAGGCTAAGACGAAGTCCGATACCACCAACGACAAGACCGGCGGCGGCAAGACCGACGACAAGGACCTCGAAAAGCTCGTCAAGGACCGCGAGCAGAAGCAGTTCAAGGAGGTCGAGGAGAAGCTGCGCAAATCGATCGAGGCGTTCCCCGACCTGAAAGCCCTCATGGACAACCTGATCATCGACCAGACCCAGGAGGGGCTGCGCATCCAGCTCGTCGACCGCGACGACCGGCCGATGTTCGCCCTCGGCAGCGCCGAGCCATTCGACTACACCGAGAAGCTGCTCACGCTGGTCACGCAGGCGATCGCCGATCTGCCGAACAAGGTCTCGATCAAGGGGCATACCGACGCGCTGCCCTATGCCTCCGGCAAGAAATACGACAACTGGGATCTGTCGTCCGAGCGCGCGCTGGCCTCGCGCCGCGTCATGCGGGAGGCCGGCCTGACCGAGGACCGCGTCGAGGGCGTCGTGGGGCGGGCCGACCGCGATCCGCTGTTTCCCGAGGATCCGAAGGATCCCCGCAACCGCCGCATCAGCATCGTCCTGCTGCACGATACGGCGGCCGATGCCGGAACGGCCGATGCGGCGGCCGCCGACGCCAATCCGCTGCTGACCGCCCCGACGCCCTGACGCCCACGGTTTCTTGCGGAACCCTTAACGGGCGCCCGATTCGGTCGGGGCAAACGAAACCTCGGGGAAATCCCGATGCCCTAGGCTGGCTCCGAATTTCCGGGAGTCTTCGCCTTGCCGCAGGCACCATCTCTGGCCCCTCAGATCCCCTTCCTGGCCGACCGGCCGACGGACGCGCGCGACCGCCAAGGCGACGACCAGTCCGCCAGCGGCCATGCCTTCGGCCGCCTGCTCGACCGATTCACGCGCCCGGCGCCGGCCAACGCCGCGACGCGGCCGGCCGACGACTCGGACAATGACTCCGCGGCGCCGGATCGAACGGCCGATCAAACGACCCGGCGATCCACGAAATCGGACACCACGACCGAGCGGACGGATGCGGGCGAGGACGACGACACGAAGACCGACAGCAGCGCCAGCGCCGCCCATTCGAGCCATGACGCGACCGCCGACCAATCGACCGCGGCGGCAGGCGTTCCAGCGCATCCCGCCCAGCCAGCACCGTCGGTGGCGGCCGTTCCCGCACTGATCATCGCCTTACCCGTCGCTACGCAGCCGACCGCGGCGGCCGGCGCCGACGCGAGCGCGGCCCCGTTGGCGGCCGCGGCGCCGACGCAGGCGGCCGCTGCCGCTTCTGCCGCCGCTGCTGCGACGGCGATCGCGCCGGCTGCGCCTGCCGGCGCCGGCACAGCCTCGGCAACCGAACCGGCACCGACGGACGCCCCCACCGCCAACGTCGTCGCCAGCGTCCTTCGCATGGACAGCGCGGCCGTCCCCGCCGCCAACGCGCGGCTGGCCTCGGTCGCCGCCGCGATCACTGGCGAGGACAAAGCCCACGCGGCGCCGGCCAGCCAGACAGGCCGCACGGCGGCGGATGCGCCACCGGCCGCCTCGACGATCCGTGGCGCCGCGCGGTGGGCAGGCCAGCGCGCAGCAGCATCGACCCACGCCGCGAGCCAGGAGCAGAAAATCAAGGGCGCCGAGCCGGCCGGCACCGCCGCCGCAGAGACCCTGTCATCCGGAGAAGCGGCCGGCGCGACCACGCCATCGAACGGACAGCAGGCCGCGGCGCCCGCCGCCGGCACTCTCCCATCGGCCCCAGCCGCGGTCGATTCGCCCCGCAATGTCGTCGCTCAGTACCATCGGGTCGAGGACGTCGCCGCGCGGTTCAACCTCGAGGGCTCGGCACCGGCCGACCAGCTTTCGATCCGCCTGCTGCACGCGGCCGCCGATGGACGGCGGGCGCTGCAGATGCATCTCCACCCCGCCGAGCTGGGCTCGGTCGATGTCAAGATGCAGTGGCAGGGCGACCGCATGACGGCACAGTTCGTCGTCGACCGCCCGGAGACGCTGGACATGCTGCGGCGCGACGTGCCGGCGCTCGAGCGCACATTGAACCAAGCGGGCGTCAACGTCGACGCCGGCGGGCTCTCGTTCTCGCTGCGCCAGCAGCAGGGCGGCGCCGGCAACGGGCAGGGATCGCCCACGGGAACGAACGCCTCCGATGGCGCCGACGGCGCCCAGGGCGACACGCCGGACATGCCCCTCGGGCAGGTCATCCGCGACGGCATTTTGAGCATCCGCGTTTAGCATTTCGGAGCATCCGATGGACGTGCAATCGACCGGCTCGACGACCGCAACCACCACCGCCGCCGACTCGACCCAGACGGCGCAGACTCAGCTCATGGGCGACTACAACTCGTTCCTGCTGCTGCTGACGACGCAGCTCAAGAACCAGGATCCGCTGGCACCGCTCGACGCCACGCAGTTCGTGAGCCAGCTGAGCCAGCTGGCCTCGGTCGAGCAGGCGATCGCCGGAAACCAGAAGCTCGACAAGATCGTGAGCGCGCTCGGCGCCTCGTCCACGCTGTCGGACATCGGCCTCATCGGCCGTCCGGTCGAGGTCGAGGACAAGAACGCCGAGGTCAAGGACGGCACGATGTCGATGACCTACAAGCTGGACGCCGACGCCAAGCAGGCCGTGATGACCATCCGCGACCAGTCGGGCACGATCGTGAACGTCCAGCCGATCGACACCCAGGCGGGCGAACACAGCTTCACCTGGGACGGCAAGGACAGCCACGGCGACCAGATGGACGACGGCATCTACAATTTCGAGGTCTCGGCCGTGGACAGCGACGGCAAGCCCGTCACCGGCCATTCCTATGTGAACGCCACCGTGACCCGCGTCGAGACGAGCAGCGACGGCTCGACCCTCGTGCTCAGCACCGGCAGCAAGGTGGCCTCGAGCGCCGTGCTGGCGGTGATGCAGGGCTGAGCATCGGTCGCTTGACGGTGCGCGTGCAAAACAACCCCATGCATTAAAAAATCTCCCTTTGTTTACAAAGGGCTGACTGAGTCGATTTGGGTCGCTTCGGCGCCCCCGCTCACTTCTTCCGGCGCGCCCGCGTTCGTGCCGCTTTGCGCGCTGAGGCCGACCGCGCCGCCACGGAACGCTTCGCCGCCGCACGGCCGCCGATGCGCCCGCCCTTGCGCGCCGGCGCCTTGTTCACGGCCTTGCCTTCGCCGGAGCCGCCCTTGCGGCCGCCACCTGTCATTTTGTTGACCGTCGCCCAGGCGCGCCGCGCCGCCTCGCGGCTCGATACGCCGCGACGTTCGTAGCCTTCCTCGATGTCGCGCGCCTGGCGGCGCTGCTTGCCGGTGTACTTGGACTTGTCTCCTCGGGGCATCTGCATCCTCCGCGTTCGTTCCAGAAGGACACCCGGTTCAAGGGTCGGCGCTGCCCTTTGGTTCCAATGCACGCCCCGGGGGTCATGCCAATCACGAGCCTGTCGCGTCGGCGAAAGGCCAGGCCAATATCCCAAAGGCCGAGAGTCACATCTCCAGCGGCGGCGGTTGGAGAGCCTGCAGAGCAAGATACCGGGAGGCGCGTGGAAGTGCAGGCATGCCACGTGCCCGCTTGCGCGCGGCCCGGTCGTGGCGCGCCGCGCCGGCCAGCAACAAATCACGCAGGCGCTCGCATCGATCGGTTCGCACGATCTTCATGAAGCTGCCGGGCCGCACCGGATAGCTGCGCCGGTTGGCCCGCAGCGTGGCGCAGCAATGACGGACGATATCGACCGCCACGTCGAAGAAGGGCTTGTCGGCCGACGTCGTCGGCATCAGCTGCTGCAGTTTATGGGTCAGCTCATGCTCGCTCTCATCGAGCGTGACCGTCTCGTAGAGACGATAGAGGTGGCAGGCGATGCGGGCGGCACATTCGCCGTCGAGCGGCCGGCGGTTGCGGCCCTCGAGATCGAGTCCCAGATGGACACAGGCGCTGACCAGCGTCGCCTGGCCGTCGAGCGTATCGAAGGCGTCTTCCGCGGGTACGACCAGCAGGTCGCCATCGGCATCGTATGCGGCGCGATCGCCGTCTTCTGCCGCAATGCGCATGCGCACGCCGTACTGCACCTGGCGGTGGCTGCTGCTCTCCAGACGCGTGGTCGGAAGGCCTTCGAGCGCCACGGCGACATTCTCGAAGAAGGTTCGGTGGATGGGCGCCGTGCCGACGGCGAAAGAAATCCAGCGGCAGGATGTCCGGCGCAGCAGCACCGCCAGCTTCTGCCGGTAGAGCGTGATGCGGGGATCCTCGATCAAGGCGTTGGCCATGGCGTGCCCTCGTTCCGTCAAGTGACGCTGCCGCCGGCTGCGCCGACGCGGTGCTTCGCTACTCCAGGATGCCCCCGACGTGGAGGAAGAGCAGAATCTGAAGCACGCCGCCGACGGCGAATACCGTGGTGACGAAAAGCACTTCCTGGATCAGAGTCAGGGGCCGCGACCGGCGCGAACGCGCGCGGCCGGGCTTGCGATCGGTAGTGTCGTTCCGGTTCATGGTGCCCTCGTCCGTCTTGCACAAGAAAACGATGCGGAATACTTAAGGGCGATCGGTCTCGATCTCTTGTATTGTTCCCGATCTATTTGGACGCCTTCATGCCAATCTTTGCCCAGCGCGAATCAAACAAGCTCGACGCGACAGCATCGGGTGCCGTCGCGCCTTCGCCGGCGTGCCCGCGGGGCACGCCGATCCTGATGAATCCCTTGGGTAACGCCGCTACTGGCGGACTGCGGTTTGCGTCCGCAGGGCGTCGATGGCGCCGGTGAGGCCGCCGTGGTCTTGAACCATCGACGCGAACTGCGAGCGCTGGGTCACGCTCATGCTCACGCCCTCGGCGACAATGTCGACGATGGCAAGGTTGTCGTCGACGCCGCGCAATCGCCAGTCGACGCGGACGTCCCTCGATGAGGAGGAGGAGGACGGCATGTCGACGCTGCTGTGCACGAGGACGGTACCGCCATCCTCGGCGCTGGCGCCGGTAACCTTGATGCCGTTCCCCAAATACTCGCCGAAGCGCGTCGAGTAGGAGCGGACGACGAAATCCACGAACAGCTGCTGAAACTCGGCGCGCTGCCGCTCGTCGGCCGAGCGCCAGTAGCGACCAAGGACGAATTTCGAAATCGCGGCCATGTCGAAGCGATCTTGCAGCAGCCGGCGGAAGCGGACCTCGCGCTCCGACTGCGCGATTGCAGGATCGGCCAGTTCTTTGATGGCGTCATTGCCCAACTGCTGCACGAACGTGGCAGGGTCGGCATTGCCCGTGGTCGCAGCGGCCGCGGTCGTGGTGAGGAGCAAAACGGCGCAGAACGCACGAAGAGCGCGGGCGGGACCGAGCCACGATGCGTGCCTGCCGCGCAACCCGGCAAGCACCGCCGCGGGATCGACGGGGGAACAGCACACAACCGCCTGTCTCATGATATCGCCCTCGCAGAAACAGCCTCGGCGGTACACTTAGGCCATGTGAGCAGAAGGCGCTTGTATCATCCCCGCTCTATTGGGATGCCTTTGTGGCGATCTGCGATCCCTCAGCAACGGGTCTTCAGGCGCTCCATCCAATCAGACGCGCTCGCGGTAGCCCGACATGGCGCCGGGCTCGGCCGCCAGGCGGCCGCTCGCGGTGTAGCCGGTGGCCGGCGAATTCTGGTTCACGGCTTCGATGATGCGGCCGATGAGCCGCATGCTGGCCTCGCGCATGGCGGCCACCGTGCGGCTGTTCTCCTTCAAGGCAGCCTCCAGCCGCCTGGCCGCGGTCAGCAGCTCGTGGCGCGTCGGCGCCGCCAACGACGCCGGAAAGCCGGCGTCGGCTGCCAGCGTCTTGTACGCCTCTTCGTAGCTGACCGCCGCCTGCTGCTTGCGCATGGCCGCCTCGCCGAGGCCGGTCAGCGCGCCCGCGCGCAGGAGTCCGGTCTCGCCCTCGACTTCGCGCGCCAGCGCGCTGACGGTGAGGATCAGTTGGCGCACCGAATTCTTCATTTCGACTCTCCTTGCAGCTTCACCATTTCCTGATAGACGACGTTTGCGATGCCGACTCCCCCCGAGGCCGCCATCTGCCGGCCGATCTCCTGGTAGAGCAGGGACTTGTAGGTCTCCTCGGCGAAGCCGCCGCTGAACGGGCCGTCGGGCGTGACGCCGACATGCATCTGCGCCACGGTCTGCGCGAGGAAGACCGATTCGAATTCCTGCGCCGCCTTGTAGGCCTTGCTCTGGCGGTCGATGGGGGCCTCGGGCTGCGCCGGCTTGGCCGGCTGCGCGGCCGCCAGCAGGGCGGTCGGATTCACGGTGGTCATCGCTACATCACCTCGATATCGGCTTGCAAGGCGCCGGCGGCCTTGATGGCCTGCAGGATGGCGATCATGTCGCGCGGGCTGACGCCGAGCGCGTTCAGCCCCTGGACCAGATCCTGGAGCGAGGCGCCGCCGTTGAGGACGGCGATGTTGCCGGTGCCGGTCTGGCTGACGTCGATCGACGTGCGCGGCACGACGGCGGTGTCGCCGTTCTGACTGAAGGGCGCCGGCTGCGACACCTGCGGCGTCTCGGTGATGCGCACCGTCAGGTTGCCCTGCGAGATCGCGACCGTGCTGATGCGCACATTGTCGCCCATGACGATCGTTCCGGTGCGCTCGTCGATGACGACGCGCGAAATCTGGTCGGGGACGACGCGCAGCTGCTCGACATCGGTGATCAGGCGGGCGACGTCGGTGCCGTAGGAGGCCGGCACGGCGATGGCGACGGTCGTCGGATCGGTCGCCTGCGCGACGCTGCCGCCGAGACGGCCGTTGATGGCCTCGGCGATGCGCGAGGCGGTGGTGAAGTCGGGATTGCGCAGCGCAATGCGGACCTGCTTCAGATCGTCGAGCTGGAACGGCACCTCGCGCTCGATGACGGCGCCGCTGGCGATGCGGCCGTTGGTCGGCGTGCCCTGCGTGACGCTGGCCGAAGCGCCCTGCGCATTGAAGCCGGCGATGGCGACGGGGCCCTGGCTCACCGCATAGACTTCGCCGTCGGCGCCCATCAGCGGCGTCACCAGCAGCGTGCCGCCCTGCAGGCTCTTGGCGTCGCCGATCGCCGACACGGTGACGTCGATGCGCGTGCCCTGGCGCGAGAAGGGCGGCAGCGTCGCCGTGACCATGACGGCGGCGACGTTCTTGGGCTTGAAGTTCTCGCCGCGGATGTTGACGCCGAGACGCTCGAGCATGCCGATGATCGACTGCTCCGTGAACGGCGAATTGTTCAGGTTGTCGCCGGTGCCGTCGAGTCCGACGACGAGGCCGTAGCCGACGAGGAGGTTGTCGCGCACGCCTTCGAAGCTGGCGATATCCTTGATGCGCACCTGGGCGGTGGCCGGCGCCGACAGGAGCGAAGCAGCCAGGCACAGAAACGCTGCCGCGCCGAAGACGCGCGCCATGCACCGCAAGAATATGCGACCCTTCAGCAGCCGCATCGACGAAAGCTTACGCAACCGGAGTCCCTCCTGGCCGCGGAAACCATAGCCAGCACGGATTAAGCGCGCCTTGCGTCCGGCGCCGACGTCGACGACGTGGCGCTCCGCGAAGCGGTCCGATCTCCCTCTCAATCGTCATTGCCGGGCTTGACCCGGCAATCCAGGAAGGGCGCACAAGACCTCGCGTTGCCGGCGTTTTCTGGATCGCCGGGTCAGGCCCGGCGATGACGTTCCCCTGGGGGGAGCGGACAGTGGTCGACATTTGTCTCGAATGCGCCCGGATTTTAACCCTAATGAGAATCGAGATTGCACCGGATATGCGGCGTTTTCGTCGCGGTTTCCCCTTTGATTTGATTGGGGCTTTTCCCTTCTTTTGCGCTTTAGGCTTCATTAATTCGCGGCGCCCTATGGTCGCCCGCAATTGATGCCAAAAGGGCGTCTCCCGACTGTGTTTACGGCGCCGGCTCGACGGGCGATCCAATAAAGGCCTTTCGACCGTCAGGGCAGCGCTACACAAATAGGGATATACATTCATGCGTGTCCTGTTGGTTGATGAGGAGATTGTCGCTGCCGAAGCATTGAAGGCCGGACTGATCCGGAATGGCCTCGCCTGCGATGCAGTCGATTACGAGATGGACGACCTGATCGAAGCCGCCGCCCAGGGCTACGAGGCGGTCGTCATCACCGTTCCCCACAGCAAGATCGACGTGATCCGTTTCGTCGATACGCTGCGCCACCGCCGCGTCGGCATCCCCGTCCTCGTCTTGCAGTCGTTCCGCAATTCCACCCAGGCCGTCGAGCTGATCAATGCCGGGTCCGACGACGTCATGGCGAAGCCCGTCAACCTCGCCGAGCTGGCGGCGCGCCTGCGCGGCGTCGCCCGCCGCATCAACGGCCATGTCAGCGTTTCCCATAGCGTCGGCAAGTTCACCTATTTCTTCGACGGCCGCATGCCGGCGATCGGCGGCCAGACCGTGAAGGTGAGCCGCCGCGAGCGCGAACTGCTCGAGTGCCTGGTGCTGCGGCAGAGCCGCATCGTCAACCGCCGCTTCATCTACAACTACATTTACGGCTACAACAGCAGCGCCGTCGACGAGAAGACCGTCGACGTCATGATGTGCAAGGTCCGCAAGAAGCTGCGCGCCTTCTCCGGGGGCGAGGACTACATCCAGACCTTCCCCGGCCAGGGCTACCGCTTCGTCGATCCCGAGCGCGTGCGTCAGGAAGGGCGTTTCGTCGTCGTTGCCTTCGAGGGGCAGAGCGACGCGGAACCGCTTCCGATCAAGTCGGCCGCCTGAGCGGCACAACGAAAAGACGCAGCAAGGAATGAGGGAAACACCATGAGCATCCTCGGCGCCATGTATTCCGCGGTGTCCGGCCTCGGGGCCCAGAGCACGAAGCTGGGCGTGATCTCGGACAACATCTCGAACTCGAGCACGACCGGTTACAAGCGGTCGGAAGTCGAGTTCTCGAGCCTCGTGACGCAGCAGATCTCCAACCACTCCTACTCCTCCGGCGGCGTGCAGAGCGACGTGCGGCGGCAGGTGGACAAGCAGGGCCTGCTGCAGTCGACCAGCTCGAACACCGATATCGCCATTAACGGCGGCGGCTTCTTCGCCGTGTCCGACACCCAGAACGCCGATCCGTCGCAGGACCTGATCGCGCTCACCCGAGCCGGCAGCTTCGAACCCGACGACCAGGGCTTCCTGCGCAACGCCGCCGGCTACTACCTGATGGGCTGGCAGCTCAATCCAGACGGGACGACCGTGAACCCTGCCCCGGCCCGCGACACCTTCGCCAGCCTGGAGCCGGTCAACGTCTCCGGCATTAACTTCACGGGCGCACCGACGCAGAACATGACCTTCGCCGGCAACCTGCCGGCGCAGCTCGCCAACGGCACGCCGGGCACGCCGATCCGCACGGACATCGAGTACTTCAACGACCTCGGCGTTTCCAACACCATGACCCTGCAGTGGACGCCCTCGGCCGACGGCGTGGCCAACGACTGGCAGCTGCAAATCTTCGATAGCGCCACCGGCGGCGGCACGACCCCGGTCTACGACCAGATCGTCAGCTTCAACGCCAGCGGACCCAACGCCGGATCGCCGTCATCGATTCCCGGCATCGCCGGCGGCGTGCTCGCGATTCCCGTCGATGGCGGCGTGCAGACCGTGAACCTGAACGTCGGCGACGTGAACTCCTCGTCCGGCATCACGCAGTTCGCGGGCGAATACACCCCGACCAAGATCACGAAGGACGGCGCCCTCTTCGGCGTCGTCAACACAGTCGAAATCGACGAGAAGGGCATCGTCACCGCCGTCTTCAACAACGGCTCGCGTCGGCCGATCTACCAGATTCCGATCGCCATCGTGCAGAACCCCAACGGCCTCACCGCCCGCGACGGCACCGCGTTCGTGCAGAGCCGCGACAGCGGTAGCCTCTATATGTGGGATGCCGGCACCGGTCCCGCAGGCAAGACCGCCGGCGATTCGCTCGAGCAGTCGAACGTCGACATCGCAACGGAACTCACAAACATGATCGAGACCCAGCGCACCTACAGCTCCAACGCCAAGGTCATCCAGACGGCCGACGAGATGCTGCAGGAACTGACGCAGCTGAAGCGCTAACGGCGTCGGGGTAGGCAGCCATGTCGTCGCTCTCCCTCGCCCTCGACTCGGCCCTGTCCGGCCTGATGGCCGCGCAGCGGCAGACCGCCGTGATGTCGCGCAACGTCGCCAATGCGAACACGCCGGGCTACACCACGAAGAGCGCCGACCTGGCGTCGCGCATAACCGCGGGCGAGGGAAGCGGCGTGCAGATCACCGGCATCGCCCGGACGGTCGACGCGTCGCTGCAGCGCGATTCCCGGCGCGAATCGGGACTGACGACGGAACTGCAGACGAAGGCGAGCCAGCTGACGGCGTTCACCAACTATCTGGGCCAGCCGAACGACGAGCAGAGCATCTCCAGCCAGATCACGAAGCTGGTGAACGCCTTCCAGCAGCTCGGCGAAAGCCCGGAAGACACCACCGTCCAGCAGTCCGTGGTCGCCGCCGCGCAAGGGGTGGCGCAATCGCTGAACGGCCTGTCGGACCAGATCCAGACGCAGCGCCAGGACGCCGACGCGGGCATCGCCGACAGCGTGGCGACCATCAACCAGACGCTGGACGACGTGGCCAAGCTCAACACGCAGATCAGCCAGCGCGCCGACGGCAGCCAGGACACAACCGACCTTCAGGACCAGCGTGACCAGAAGCTCGACACGCTCGCCAAGCAGCTGGGCATCACCTATTTCACGCGCGACCACGGCGAGGTGGTCGTGCTGACCTCGGGCGGTACGACGCTGGTCGACGGCAGCACCGTCCATCATCTGGCCTTCACGCCGACGTCGCAGATCACGGCGGCGCAGCAATACACGCCCGGCGGCCCCGGCCTCGGCGGCGTGACCGTGGACGGCCTCGACATCTCGCCGGGCAGCGGCTACGCCGGCAGCATCAACAGCGGCCAGCTGGCGGCGCAGTTCGCCCTGCGCGACCAGATATTTCCGCAGGCCCAGGCGCAGATCGACGAGATCGCCAGCACGCTAGCGGATGGGTTCCAGCGCCAGGACTCGACGGTGGGACCGGGCATGACCGGCCTCTTCACCGACAACGGCGCCGCCCACGATCGCACGGACCCCACGCAGGTCACCGGCCTTGCCGGCCGCATCACCGTCAACTCCCTCGTGGTGCCCTCGGAAGGCGGCGACCTCTGGCGCCTGCGCACCGGTATGCACGCCGCCGGCCCCGGCGCCCCGGGCGACGTGACGCAGGCGCGGGCCTTCCAGGACCTGTTCGAGCAATCCGTCTCGTTCAACGGCGCCGCCGGCCTTTCCACCAGTGCCACGATCGGCAACTACGCCAGCAGCTTCGTCGGTTTCCAGGCCAACCAGCGGTCCGCCCTCGACGATCGCTCGCAGTATCAGGCATCGATCAGCAGCGCCATCGATTCGCAGCGCGCCAATGTCGAAGGCGTCAACGTCGACGACGAGATGCAGAAGATGCTGCTGTTCGAGCAGAGCTACGCCGCCTCGGCCAAGGTGATCCAGGCGGTCAGCGACATGATGGACACTCTCATGGCGATCAAATCATGACCGACCTCAACGTCTCCTCCCTCGGCTCGTTTCTGCAGCTCAACGGCAGCATCCGCAGCCTGCAGAAGTCCCTCCTCGACGGACAGAAGGAACTGTCGACGGGCATCAAGGCCGACCTCATGGCGGCCCTCGGCAGCCAGACGACATCCGACGTCGACCTCCGCAACGCCTATTCCGAGACGGCGGAATTCAAGACCACCACCGGCATCGTCAGCACCCGGCTCGACACGATGCAGACGGCCCTTTCCAGCATCAAGGACTCGCTCGACAAGGCCCGCACCCAGGCGCTGACCGCCACCTCGCCGGTGGCACGCCAGCAGCTGCAGCAGCTGGCGCAAACGACGATCGACCAGATCAACTCGCTGCTCAACACCCAGATCGACGGCCGCTATGTCTTCGCCGGGACGCAGACGGACACCGCGCCGATACAGGGACAAAACGCCGTCAACGCGGCGACGTCGCTGTCGCCGACCCAGGCCGTCGCGCAGGTCATCGCCAACCTGGGGCCGATGACCGACGCCGCGTCGGCGCTCAATGTCGCCAACGGCACCGACGGCGTCAGCTCGCTCTTCGACGACAGCAACAGCAACCCGAACCTGCGCTTCACCCCGACCGTCTATAACGGCGCGACGAGCGGCACCGTCACGGCGCGCCTCGACCACGGCTATCAGATCGACTACGGCCTGCGGGCCGACGACCCGGCGATCCGCGACGCGCTGCAGGGCCTCTACATGCTGGCGGCCGTCCCCTCCGGCTCCGTTCCGGACGCCGCCTACCAGGCCTGGCAGAGCGAGGCGGTGAGCCACCTGGACAAGGGGTTCCAGGGCGTCATCGGCATGGCGGCCAACGTCGGCTTCCAGCAGGGGGCGGTCGCCGACGTGATGACGCGGCACGACAGCACGCTCACCCAGCTCAACACCCAGATCGTCAACCTGGAACAGGCGGACCCCTACCAGACGGCGGCGAAGCTGAGCCAGCTGCAGACGCAGCTCGAGGCCACGTTCCAGGTCACGGCGCGGATGAGCCAGCTGAGCCTGACGAACTTCCTCACCTAGACGCGGCCGCCCACTAGGCAGACCCTGGACCGCAGACGTCAGCGGTTCGTCCCGTTGCGATAGGACTGGATCGCGTCGGCGACGTTGGCCGGCGGCGGCGGACCGCCTGCGGCGACGGCCGGCGGATCGGCCGCGGCGACCGGCGCCGCTTCGGCGGCCGATGCCAATTGCGGCGCGGGGTCCGCACTGGACGCCGGCACCGCCGCCACTTTGGGCGAGTCCTTGCCCTCGACGAAGCTCAGGATGTGGCTGCCGAGGTCCTCGCCGGAAATCTGGCTGAACAGGACCTGAAAGCAGGACAGCACGAATCCCTCGGGTCCGCCGTAGGCGAGATCGCCCATGATCTGCATGGCCGGCTTGATCTTGTCGCCCGTGACCGCCCGATAGATGGTGCTGATCACCGGCAGGTGCTGCAACGGATTCACCAGGTCCAGGACGTCGTCGAAGGTCAGCTCCTGGACCGGTCCTTCGGTGAAGGTCTCGCCTTTGTCGCGCGCGACGACGTGCGGGTACGGGTCCGCCACGGTGTGGTGGGCGGGCGGCGAAACGAACATCGCTGGACGCGGATTCTCCATCGCCGGCGGAGCCTAGCAGGCGGGCATTCCCCCAGGGTTACCGCCTTCGTTCCGGGGCCGGCATCGACCAACGTCGCCGCCGATGCCGCCTCCGGCTTTACGGAGGCTTAAGACCTCCCTGGCATGATCGGCCCATCGGAAGTCGAGAAAAGCTCGGTTCCGGCCCAGATGCGCCAAAACGGTGCATTCATAGATCACTCTTATGAGGGAGAAACTCGATGTCTAGCATTCTCACGAACGTCGGGGCCATGGCGGCCCTGCAGTCCATCAACACGACGGCCCGCAACCTCGTCCAGACCCAGGCCCGCATCAGCTCCGGCCTGCGCGTCGAGACGGCCAAGGACGATTCGTCCACTTGGGCGATCGCGACCGCGATGCGCGGCGACGTTTCGGGCTTCAAGGCCATCTCCGACAACCTCGCGCTTTCGACCTCGACGGTCGGCGTCGCCAGCAATGGCGCCGAGACGATCAACGACCTGCTCACCCAGATCAAGGGCAAGGTCGTCCAGGCGAACGGCACGGGCGTCGACACGGCGAAGATCCAGTCCGACGTCGACCAGCTGATCCAGCAGATCGACAGCGTCGCCAACGCGGCCGAGTTCAACGGCCTGAACTTCATCAAGGCGACTCCGGACAGCGCCAGCCTGCTGGCCTCGATGGACCGCAGCGGCGGCTCGCTCGCGGTGAAGACCATCGACGTCACCGGCTCCGACCTGACCTCGACGGG
>Ga0335076_10002200_pt1 | contig 19280 bp, 20 predicted proteins | sample Lox_Sample_25_FD_206717 | JGI IMG/M metagenome (GOLD analysis project Ga0335076, IMG submission 206717) | Soil microbial communities from Loxahatchee National Wildlife Refuge, Florida, United States - Lox_Sample_2.5 | ecosystem: Environmental > Terrestrial > Soil > Wetlands | place: USA...
CAAGGCTTGAACCCGTCCTACGCCTCAGTGGAGGTCACCTTCCTCGACGACAAGGGGGACACTCTGGGCACCGCCTCACTCAACCCGGTCACGATATGGGATCGCCTGGGTATCACCGGGTTTGAGGAACGCGACATCTCCGGGACGGTCCCGGAGGGCACCACCTCGGCGGAGGTGACCACGACCTTCACCGACCAAAACGCGGCCCTCGGCAACTACAACAGCGCCTACGCCGCCAACGAGTCGTTCACCGTCGGCGATCCAAGCCTCACCGCGGCGCCGCTCACCCCACCGACGTCCGACGTCGGCCAACTGGATCACGTGTTCGTGATCTACATGGAGAACAAGGGTGTCGACGACATCGTCGGCAGCCCCAACGCGCCGTACATCAACAGCCTGATCAACACCGAAGACTATGACTCCAACTTCTACGCGCTGGGCCACCCCAGCGACCCCAACTACTTCCGGATCCTGGGCGGATCGGACTTCGGCATCGACTACAACCCCGCCGGGAACGTCATCGACGCCCCCAACCTCATGCAGGAAATGGATCAGGCGGGCATATCGTGGGCCGGCTACGCGCAGGGCATGCCCACCCCGGGTGACATCACGTCGTCGGGTGACTACGCCGTCGACCAATTACCCTTTGCCCAATTCAGCTACGTCTACGACAACACCCCCGCCTACCTAGAGCAACACCTGCTCCCGCTGACGGACTTGTCCACCGATCTCGAGAACCCAAGCACGTTCCCGGAATTCACGTGGATCGCTGCCGATGAGGACAACAACGGGGAAGGCCCGATCGATACTCCTTCTGGCATTGCCCAGTTCCTTATCAGCCAGGTCACGAACCAGCAGTACAACGTCGCGGCTGCCGACCAGTTCGTCCAGCAAGAGGTGTCCGCCATTGAAAACTCGCCAACGTGGACTGACCCGAACGCAAAGGACGCGATCATCCTCACGTTCGACGAGGACAACAACAACCTGTCACTAGGCTTCGGTAACGACGGCAACAACGTTCCGATGATCATCATCCCGAACGAGGACGCCGTGACGTCTGGGGGCATGCAATCCGGCCCCTTCACCACCGACGCCTACTACAACCAGTACAGCCTGATGGCCACTATTGAAGACACCTTGGGTCTGGACCCGCTCACCGCCAACGACACGTACGCAACACCCATGAACGCTTTCTGGTACTAGTGGTCGACCCCGGCAGCCGCGGCCGGATGCGGAACTTCTGGAGTTCGGGCGAAACTGGCCCGGTCACGCCCATGACGAGGATGATGAGAACACCACTACGGAGTCGGGCGGGGCGTGGAGGTGAAGCCATGAAGGCGATCGCAGTCTTGACGGCTATGGCCGCAGTCGCACTAGGTCCGATGGCACATGCCGACGTCTACGCCGCCGACCCCGCGACCGAAGGAATCAAATCATGTGGTTGAAAGCTGTGCCCGCCGCGGCGGTGTTGGTCGCGTGGATGTTGATGCCGTCGACGCCGGCGAACGCGGCGGGCCAATGCACCGACAAGACCAACCCGCAGGCCCATCAGGTGTGCATTGCGAACGCGAACGGGCAGTGCGGCGGCATCGGAGCGTTCGGGGCGTCGCACTCCACCTGCACCTACCCCGATGGTTCCCGCGATGAATGTGACTGGCACATCACCAGTCTCACCAGCTCAACCGGCTCCTGCACGTGGTTCCCGACGCCGCCACCTTTCCCTATTGGCCCACCGCCGCCAGCGCCGTGAGCACATTTTGCCCAATTTCTAGTGCGGTGCGAGCTGTCGCTCTTGCTCTCTGACCACCGTGCATACACGCGACGACGAGCGTAAACACAGAATGTATTTCAGACAATCGGTACCGCCAGCCGCAAAAGCCGCTTACGGCAGGCGAATTGAGCTTCCGCAGAAATCCGCCGCTACGGTGAAGCGACGGCGAAGATGCGTCACTCGCCGGGCACCCTTTGGCTCGTGAGCGCCGCGATCCGCCGCTGCTTAGCGGGGATTGTCTTGCCCCACGACGCGAATCCGCGTCTACGTCTGGTGACGTACCCCTGACTCTGGACCAAGGATAGAGAAGCCGACGTCGGAGCCGAGGTCGCCTTCAAGCGGATCGGTAAGATGGCTTGGGCAGTAGACTTCCGCTGATACGGCGATGAACCTGATCGCGGTTCGTTTAACCCGAGCGGACTCTTGTCGGTAAGCCGGATTGTCCTCGAAGATACCGTTCATTTCTTCGTTTACCACGGTCGCGATCGAGACGCCGCCATTGAGTTCGCGACAAATTTGATGGGCTCGGGCGACGAGAGCAGGCAAGTTATCCATGGGCGGAATCTGATCTTGCGCGAGCAGCGCCACAAACTGATCCTGCTGATCCTGCTGGCTTGGGTCGGCGCTTGCCGCGCCAGCGCAAATAATCGCGGCGGTCAGCACCACCGAGGCGCTAACCAGAGCGTCGGCAAGTCTGGTGATGCCGGTGCACACGGCCGGATTTCCATTTCTTCGGTGCCATCTGCTCAGTATCCGATTCAACCCGAGTGACGACAAGACGTCCAGCGCGAAAATACGGAAAGCCCTGATCAGACCCCTAAGGAGGCGGAAGTCCTTGCCGGTTGTATCTCGCAGGTTCCACGCGATGTCAAAACGATTGCAACGCAGGTCCTCTCGGGCCATGGCCGGGGTACGAATGGTTCTCACTGCGGAAGGTGTCATCGAACTGACGTCGACAACTTGATATCGTAAGCCGAACCCTATCTGGCAAAGTCGCTGCTGCCGGAGGTGACGTGAGAGCCCTGCACGTGCCCGTGCCGCTACTCGCCGTTGCCGCCATGCTCGCCCCGGCTATGGCTCACGCTGATCCCCTCGATGATTACGTCAGCCGCAAGGGTAAGGACGTGTGCGCAGCGCTCGATAAGGCCGACACCGCGGCCGACATTTTCGGACTGGAATTCGCCATCAGACGCGACGGTGGATTCAGCGTCAACGACGCTCTGAACGCCATTGAACGATCCGCCGTCGCCGACTGCCCGTGGGATGAGCCGAAGTTGAAGCAAGCTGGTGCCCCGACGGCCACCCCGACGACTTCGCCAACCCCGCTACCAGACCACTGATGGCCACCGACCTCGCCGACTGGCCCGGGCGAGACAACGCACGATCATACGCTGTTGACAGTTGCACGCTTGGCAGATGACCGTGGCCAGCCCGAGGAGAACAGATGCCCTACCGCGCCGTGGGACGCTACCGGCCGCCGCCGATCCTGCATCGGTTGCTCAGCAGCGCCGTCGCCGCGCTGGCCGCGCACAGCATCAGCCCCCGGAACACCGTGGCGTTAGAGGTATTCGGGCGGCGATCGGGTCGGTTGCGTCGCACGGCCGTGGTCGTGGTAGACCACGACGGCCGACGGTTCGTAGTCTCGCTAGGCGGTGAATCCGAGTGGGTCCGAAATGTGCGGGCCGCAGCAGGCAACGCGATCTTGCACCGGGGCAAACCCACACCGGTGTGTCTGGTCGAATTGCCGCCCGCTGAGCGGCCACCGGTGCTGCTGGCCTACGCCAGCCATCGTGCGTTTTCGCGATCTCCGGCATACATTGCCCGCAACTACTTCGGGGTTAAGCCCCATCCGGACCTTAGTGACTTCATCGGCATCGCCGAACGCTATCCAGTGTTCGTAGTTGTGCCTGAGAAACAGGCCGAGAGCTGAACACCACGAAACCCGTTGGGAGCCTGTTCTTTCCCGCATCGGCAATTCCGACAGGCAAGCTGAAGTTGTCGACGTGCGCGACGCCGGGCACCAGAAACCGCGGAAAGATGATGACAACCCGTCGCCAGACGAGGGTCGCGACCGTGCCGCTCGCAGCAAGAGAGAACGCGGAATCAACGAAGCCCGTATCGCCGCCGGGGCGGCCCGACGGGCCGCGAGGATTTCAGCCTGTAACGGCCCGCCGCCCTTAAGCGGCTTGAGCGTCGGCGAACTCGCAGAACGCGTCGTACGCGCGGGCGCCGTAGATCGTGGCAGGCCCGCCGTGCATGAGGAAGGTGACGCCGATCGCTTCCGCCGCTTCCTCTTTCGTAGCTCCGGCCCGGGCCGCTCCTTGAGCGTGTGAGGCTATGCAGCCGTCGCACCCCGCCACCACACCGATGGCCAGCGCGATGAGCTCTTTGGTTCTCTTGTCCAAGGCGCCCGGCGCCAGCGCTGCGTTGCTCATCTCAGCGAATCCCTTGTAGACGTCGGGAATCATCTGGCGCAGCGCACGGTGCATGGGGTTGAGGTCGGTCAGTACGTCGTGGTGATGGGTTTGGTCGCTCATGCACAGCATGATACCAATACCCCTAGGGGTATTTCAACGATGACTCCACCACATACCCCAGGGGGTAACATGGTGCTAGCACGAGATGGAGGAAATATGACTGGTGACGAGGACAGCATCGCTGCGGTGCTCAATCGGCTGCGGCGCGCTCAGGGCCAACTGGCCGGCGTGATCTCGATGATTGAGCAGGGCCGCGATTGCAAGGACGTAGTGACCCAACTGGCGGCAGTGTCCCGCGCACTCGATCGGGCGGGGTTCAAGATCGTCGCGTCGGGTCTTAGGGAGTGCATCGCCGGCAACAGCGCAAGCGGTGGGCCACCAATGACCGAAGCAGAGCTGGAGAAGCTGTTCCTGGCTCTGGCCTGAGCCATCGGTATCAAAGAGGAGACAAGACAATGGCATTCGGACTCACCGCGAAGCTGCACACCTCGTTCGACGAAGCGGTCGAGCAGACTACACGGGCGCTGGCTGATCAGGGATTCGGCGTCCTGACCACAATCGACGTCAAAGCCACGCTCAAAAACAAACTGGGGGAGGACATGGAGGATTACCTGATTCTCGGTGCCTGCAACCCGGCGCTGGCGCATCGCGCGCTGGAGGTGGATCGCCGAATCGGCCAGTTGTTGCCCTGCAATGTCGTCGTGCGCACCGATCCGCATGCCCCGGGCGACACGGTTCTTATCGAGGCGATGGACCCGCAGCTCATGGTGCGGGTCGTCGACCAGCCGGGACTGCAGGATGTTGCCGATCAGGCCGCCGCCAAGCTGAAAGCCGCCATCAGCGCACTTGGCCAACCCGTTGAGGCGAGGTAGTTCGCGACCCTGACCCATTACCGGACAATCCCTGCTGCTTGGTGGTTGGCGCGTCCGCATCCTCGCCCAGCAGCAGGGAACGCACCAGCCGACGCGGTCCGAAGGGCCGAAGCATGTAACTGGCCGGGCGGGGCCGCACGCGTTGGGGCCACCAGAACCAACGGCCGAGCAGCGCGGCGATCGATGGTGTCATCAGCGAGCGCACGATCAGGGTGTCGAACAGCAGTCCCAGGCCGATCGTGCTGCCGGCCTGGCCGATGGACCGCAAGTCGCTGGCGACCATGGACATCATGGTGAATGCAAACACCAGGCCCGCCGCGGTGACGACCCCGCCGGTTTCGCCCATCGAGCGGATGATCCCGGTCCTAAGTCCCGCGGGTACCTCCTCTTGGAACCGTGAGACCAGCAACAGGTTGTAGTCAGATCCGACGGCCAGCAGAATGATCAGCCCGAACACCGGCGCGATCCAGTTCAAGTCCAGACCGAAAATGTGTTGCCAAACCAGCACTGACAGCCCGAAGGCAGCGCCCAACGAGAGCAACACCGTGCCTACGATCACCAGTGAGGCCACCAGAGCCCGGGTGATGATCAGCATGACAACGAATATCAGTGTCAGCGCAGCGGTTCCCACGATCAGCAAGTCGTAGTGGGCGCCGGACCGGATGTCGCGGTATATCGCCGCCGTCCCGGCAAGATAGAACCGGGCGTCGGTGAGAGCCGTTCCTTTGACTGCCTGGTGCGCCGCAATGAGCTCAGGCTTGACCGCGGAGATGCCTGCCGGAGTCGCGGGGTCGGCGTCGTGGGTGATGATGAACCGCGCGGCCTTGCCGTCCGGCGATAGGAATAGTTTCAAACCGCGCTGAAAGTCCGGATTTTGGAAAGCTTCCGGCGGCAGGTAGAAGTAGTCGCCGCTTCTCGAGGCGTCGAAAGCCTGGCCCATCGCGCTCGCCGTATCGGTCATCCGGGCCATTTGCGTGACCAGACCCGAAAAGCTGCTGTGTATTGTGAGCAGCGTCCCCTGCATGGACTTTGCGACGGCGATGATGGGTGGGAACTGGGCGAGCATGTGCGGCAAGATCGCGTCAACGTTGTTCATGTCGTTGATCAGGGTGCTCATGTTCTCGCTGAAGTTGTCGACACCGTCGATCGCCTCGAACACCGAATTGGCCGCCCAGCAGGCGGGGATGTCGTAACAGTGTTGTTCCCAGTACAAATAGCTGCGGAACGGTCTCGCGAAATCGTCGAAGTCCGCCAGATGGTCTCTCATCTCGTCCAGCGTTGACTTCATATCGTGCATGTCGCCGACCATGTGATGGGTCGTGCTGCTCAGCTGTCCGAGCAAGTCCTGCATCCGCTGCATCGAGCCGATCATGGCCCCGAGATCGTCGCTCATCTTGAGCATGTCGGCGGTCCGGTCCCGCATGAATTGAAGGTTTTCTCGAATCGGAATCGACTGAGCACTGATCTGGAAAGGTATCGACGTGTGCTCGATCGGCCCGCCCAACGGCCGGGTGATGCTCTGGACCATGGCAATTCCGGGCGATCGAAAGACGTCCTTGGCAATCCTGTCGAGGACGATCATGTCACCGCTGTTGCGCATGTCGTGATCGCTTTCGACCATGAGGATATCGGGATTCATTGTGGCGGCGCTGAAATGGCGTTCTGCGGCGTTGTACCCGACATTCGACGGGAGGTTGCGGGGTATGTAGAAGCGGTCGTTGTAGCTGATCTTCATGCTTGGCATGATGAGGATGCCGATGATCGCGATGACCAGCGAGGCCGCGAACACCGGCGCGGGCCAGCGCACGGCCGCGGTACCCACCCGCCGCCAACCGTGGACCTTGACGACCCGTTTCGGATCGAGCAGGCCAAATCGACTGGCCACGACGACAACGGCCGGCGCCGCCGTCAGCGCTCCTGCGACGACGACGATCAGCCCAAGCGCAGACGGGATGCCAAGTGCCTTGAAATACGACAGTCGCGCCAAGTGCAGGCAGAACGTCGCTCCGGCGATCGTCAGCCCTGAGCCCAAGATGATGTGAAAGGTGCCGCAAAACATGGTGTAATAGGCGGTTTCTCGATCCTGGCCGGCCTGACGAGCCTCCTGGTAGCGACCGATGAGGAAGATCGCGTAATCCGTGCCCGCCGCGATCGCAAGCGAGGACAGCATGGCCACGACGAAAGTCGAAAAGCCCAACAGTTCGCGGCTCCCAAGAAGTGCGACAAGCCCTCTGGCCGTGCCCATCTCGAACCCAACCATGACGAGAACCAGCAGCACCGTGCTGATGGATCGATAGGCGATGAACAACATGATCATGATGACCATGCCCGTCACCCCCATCATTTTGAACATGCTTTTATCCGCGGCCTCGTTCATGTCCGTGGTCAGCGCCGCTGGACCGGTGGTGTAGACCTTGAGTCCTTTGGGCGGCGCTGATTTGGCGACGATCTCCCGCACCGCTTTGACTGATTCGTTTCCCGAGGTGCTGCCCTGATCGCCGGCCAGATTGAGTTGGACATAGGCTGCTTTGCCGTCGCGACTCTGGACGCCGGCCGCTGTGAGTGGATCCCCCCACACGTTCTGGACATGCTGCACGTGTTTGGTGTCGGCCTGCAGGTTCTTCGCTAAGCCGTCGTAGTAGCGATGCGCCTGCTCGCCGAGTTGCGTGTCGCTCTCCAAGACGATCATTGCGATGCTGTCGGAGTTCGACTCGTGGAACTGTGCGCCAAGGCGTTTCGCGGCGATCATCGCTGGCGCGTCTTGTGGCGACATCGTCACCGCGTGGTGTCGCGCGACCGACTCGATCGGCGGCACGAGAACGTTCAAGGCCACGGTCATCAGCAGCCATGCAATAAGGATCGGCACAGCGAACCTGCGGACGAACCGCGGGAACCTCGGGCGGGCTTGGTTATCGGTGTTCATGCTGCCTTCACCAAGCAGGATGTCTGGGCGTGGTGCCCGTACGACGCCTGCTCGTCCTTGACCACACCATTGACGGTGATGCGGCACCCGATGTTGTCGCTATTGCCTTGTGCCACCAGGTTGGCGATCACCGCCGGCACCGTCGTCCTGATGGTAAAGGTCCAGGGCAGGCCGCTGAAGTTGGCCTGTTCCGGCTGGGCGTTGTTGTTGTCCAAGTAACTGACGCTTCCCGTGGTGTCGCCGGGCCCGTAAACCTCGTATATCACCTGTTTGACATGGGTGGGTTCGAGCGGTTCGGCACTGCTGCCGGTCGCAGTGAAGATCGCATCAGAGCCGAAAACGCCGCGGAGTCGATCGACGGCGACAGCGCCGAGGACAACCGCCACCACGACGGCGAGCGGTACCCAAGCCCGGCTGAGAAAGGTCAACACGGCGGTTTCCTCATTTACGGTCTCGTCCCTATGGCTCGTAGTTTCGCGCCTGCCTCGCGGGGCCAAGCAGGGCCATTCGACCTTGCGATAGGTGACCTATGGTCTGCACGTCCCTATGAATATACCCTACGGGGTATGGTATTCCCAGGGCGGCAGATCAGGGTTTGGGTATCAAGGAATTGAACACACCGCCGGTGTGCGGATTGCCTCATCGACGGGCAGGGCGCTCTAGATACCGAGATCCTTGGCGATGATCGTTTTCATGATCTCGGTGGTTCCGCCGTAGATCGTCTGGATGCGGGCGTCGACGAACGCGCGCGATACCGGGTATTCCCGCATATAGCCGTAGCCACCATGCAGCTGCAGGCAGCGATCGGCGGTGCGCACCTGCAATTCGGTGGTCCACCACTTCAGCCTGGCCGCCCGCGCCGCGGTGAGCTGACCGGTCAGGTGCTCGGCGATGCAGTCATCGAGATAGGTTCGCGCGACGTCGAGTTCGGTGGCCAGCTCAGCCAGCACGAACTGGGTGTTTTGCAAGCCGGAGATGGGGGAGCCGAATGCGTTTCGTTGTTTGACGTAGTCGAGGGTGTCAGCCAGTACCCCTTCGGCGGCGGCCACCGCGCCCACCGCCAGCGAAAGCCGCTCTTGCGGAAGGTTGTTCATCAGCTGGTAGAAGCCCCGGCCTTCGTCTCCGAGCAGGTTCTCGACGGGTACCCGCATGTCGGTGAAGCTCAGCTCGCTGGTGTCCTGAGCGTGCAGGCCGATCTTTTCCAGGTTGCGGCCCCGCGAAAAACCCGGCGTGTTGGGGTCGGCGACAACCAGCGAAAGGCCTTTGTGGCGGTCGGGAGAGGTGCGTACTGCGATGACGAACAGATCGCCGGTTTGCCCGTTGGAGATAAAGGTTTTCGCGCCATTGACGACGTAATGGTCGCCGTCGCGCACCGCGGTGGTGCGGATGCCGGCGAGGTCGCTGCCGGCACCCGGTTCGGTCATCGCGATGCCGATGATCGTCTCGCCGGTGACCACACCCGGCAACCAGCGCTGTTTTTGTTCGGCAGTCGTCAGATCGGTGAGATAGGGCAGCACGATGTCGTTCTGCAGCGAGATGGCAACAGCCTCGGCGGCCGCGCCGACCCGCTGCAGTTCTTCGACGACGATTGCGTTGTAGCGAAAGTCGTCAACGCCCGGGCCGCCGAACTCCTCGGGTACCGAAAAGGCCAGCAGTCCAAGCTTTCCGGCTTCGGTGAACAGGGAGCGGTCCACACGACCGGCCTTCTCCCACTGCTCGTGGGCCGGGACGACGGTTTGTTGCACGAAATCGTGGACCAGCTCGCGGAACTGATGATGCTCGGACGTGTATTCCAGGCGCGCGCTCATCGGAAGGCGTCCATGCCGGTGATGGCCTGGCCGAGGATCAGCTGATGCATTTCCGGGGTGCCCTCGTAGGTGAGTACCGATTCCAGGTTGACCATGTGCCGGATCACCGGGTACTCCAGTGAAATGCCGTTGCCGCCCAGGATGGTTCGTGCGGTCCGGCAAATCTCGATCGCTTCACGAGTGTTGTTGAGCTTGCCGAAGCTGACCTGCTCGGGCCGCAGCCCGCCGCCGTCCTTGAGGCGGCCGAGGTACAGCGCAAGCAGCAGGCCCTTGTGCAACTCGACAGCCATGTCAACGAGTTTCGCTTGCGTCAACTGGAATCCCGCGATCGGACGGCCGAATTGGGTGCGCGCAGTGGCGTAGTCCAGCGCCGCCTGCCAGGCCGAGCGCGCGGCCCCCATCGATCCCCAGATGATGCCGTAGCGTGCTTCCGACAGGCAGGACAACGGGCCTTTGAGGCCATTGACCTCCGGCAACAGGGCGTCGTCTGGCAACCGCACGTCGTCGAGCACCAGTTCACTGGTGATCGACGCCCGCAGCGACAGCTTGTGGTGGATGGTGTTAGCGGAGAATCCCGGAGTGTCGGTGGGGACGATGAATCCACGAATCCCGCGGTCGGCAGCCGCCCATACGACCGCGACGTCGGCGACCGATCCGTTGGTGATCCACATCTTGCGGCCGTTGAGGATCCAGTCCGATCCGTCGCGTCGAGCCCGGGTTGTCATCGACGCCGGGTCCGATCCGGCGTCGGGTTCGGTCAGGCCGAAGCAGCCGAGCAGTTCGCCGGTGGCCATACCGGGCAACCACTGGTTCTTTTGCTCGTCGGAGCCGAACTTCCAGATCGCGAACATCGCCAGCGAACCCTGCACCGAGACCATCGACCGGATGCCCGAATCGGCCGCCTCCAGCTCGGTACAGGCCAGGCCGTAGTGGACGGCCGACGCCCCGCCGCAGCCATAGCCCTCCAGATGCATGCCGAGCAGGCCAAGCTGGCCGAAGTGCTTGGCGAGATCGCGAACCGGAAGGTCGCCGATTTCGAACCACTCGGCGACGTGCGGGATGACATGCTCGGCGCAGAACTGTCGGACGGTGTCGCGGACCGCGATCTCGTCGTCAGACAGCGACGTGTCCAGGCCGAGCGGGTCCTGCGGGTTGAAGCTAGTCATCCGGCCATCGTAAGACCGCCGCTCAACCTCGCGATCGGTAGCGTCGCGGCTATGACGAACCGCGACCATGGCGACCCCGGCGACGCTCCCTCCACGCCGCCGCCACTGCAACCGATGGTCGGGTCCGTCCGCCCCTCCGCCGCTGAGCAGGCACGAACCATCGCCGCGGCCGGTAATGCCGCGACTTTGGCCACGTTGAGTCCCGACGGCGACCCGTGGGCGTCGTTCGTGGCGTACGGACTGCTGGCCGGAAAACCGGTGCTGTGCTTGTCGAACCTGGCCGAGCACGGCCGCAACCTCGCCGGCGACCCACGCGCCAGCCTTTCGATCGTGGCCGAGAGCGGCGACAGCGACCCGCTGGCCAAGAGTCGAATCACGCTGGCCGGGCGCGTCTCCCAGCCCGCGGCTGCCGATCGAGACGCTGTTCGGACGGCATATGCCAATGCGGTGCCCGCCGCCCGGTTGTTCCTCGACTTCAGCGACTTCACCTTGTGGGTGCTGGAGGTCCAGCGGGTGCGTTGGGTGGGCGGCTACGGCCGGATGGACTCGGCGACCGGCGAACAATACGACGCCGCGGCGCCGGATCCGGTCGCACCGGCGGCGGGCAGGGCCATTGCGCACCTCAATGCCGATCACGCCGACGCCCTGGTGGCGATGGCCCGGGCGTTTGGCGGCTATCCCGATGCCGACATCGCCGTGTGCACCGGTATCGATCGCTACGGCCTCGATATCCGGGTGAACACTCCGCGCGGAATCGCCTACGCGCGCGTCGGCTTCCCGACACGGCTCGACTCTCCTGATCAGTTGCGTTCGACGACGGCGGAACTAGCACGTCTGGCCCGCGCCGGCCTGCCGGTTACAACTCACGAAACACCCAGCTAATAAAGCCCTCGTGGAAGCAGTCGGGTGCAAGAAGCGCTTGTGGCTGAAGCCGCCATGGAAGGATCGACCGGTGCCTTATGACATTCACATCCGCACCGCGGACGGCGGAGTTCAGTACCCCAACGCATTCAGCTACGGCGTCGAAGAGGGAATCCTTCGGGTTCAGGTCGGGGTAGACCCGGACCAATCGGATCAGATCTACTTTGCCCCGGGCTACTGGCAGCAGTATGTGATCGACCCCCACGACGAGGACCCCCTGGATCTGGGTCTGCTGGATGACGAAGAGTTCCTGGACGACGAAGACCTCCTCGATGACGAAGAGATCCTGGACGACGAAGGCGAATAGCTCGCATACCCCGCCCTGACTCGATCCGACGCGTTTGAATGCTCGTATGGTCGGTGCGTGGGTCGGCTTCGCGGCTGGGGTGGTTGTTGTGACAGCCACGTTGATGAGTGTCGCGGGCACCCTAGTTGTTCCGCGGGGGGTCAACTCCCCACTCACGCGGGGCGTTGACAGGTTCCTCGACATCGGCTTCTTTCTAGCGACCAAGCGGGTCCGCTCCTATGAGCGCCGGGACCGGATCCTGGCCTGGCAAGCGCCGATGTCGCTGCTCATCCGGCTTGCCGTGTGGCTAGGCATGCTCGTTGTCGGCTTTGCCCTCTTGCTGCTACCGAGCCTGAAAGGCCATCTGGGGCAAGCCTTTTCCGAATCCGGATCCTCGTTGTTCACCCTTGGGTACGCTGCGCCGGTCACTGGTGACAGCACGACGCTCGAATACCTGGCGGCGTTCACCGGGCTGGTGGTGATCGGATTGCAGGTCGGTTACCTGCCCACGCTGTACGCCGCGTTCAACAAGCGCGAAACCGATGTCACCTTGCTCTCGTCGCGTGCCGGGGTACCGGCGTGGGGTCCAGAGATCCTGGTCCGCAGCCGATGGGGGATCCAGGAGGGCGACATAGCAGCGGTTCTCGAGACATTGTTCCTGTCCTGGGAGCGGTGGGCTGCCGAGGTGGCCGAATCCCACACCACCTATCTGACCCTGGCCCGGTTCCGCTCGCCTCGGCCGTTGTCGCACTGGCTTACCTCGCTGATCGCGGTCATGGACGCTGCCGCCCTGCATCTGGCGCTGGCGCCATCACGCGAACCCAAGCTCGCGCCCAGGTTGGCGCTACGGATGGGCTTCGTCGCGATAGGACAGATCGCCCGGACGATGCAGAAGGCGGCACTCGAAGAACCAGAACCGGATGCACCAATCTCCGTATCGTACAACGACTTTCGTGCTGCAACCGCGATGCTGCGCGAGGTTGGCTACCCGATCGATCGCTCGGATGAAGAGGCCTGGCCCCATTTTCAGGGCTGGCGGGCCAACTACGACGCGACGGCGCTTTTGCTCGCCAAGCAACTCGACGCGCCGCCGGCGTTATGGACGGGACCGCGGCGCTGGCCGTCGACCCCGATACAGCCGCGTCGCCCCCCGGCCAAGATGTTGCCGTACACCCGGCGAGACACGGCGCGGAGACCTACGGTTGACCAGCCGGGCGGCCAATAGGGTTTCAGGGAGTTGTTCGCGCAATGAACCAAGAGCGTCCACGACGGGCAGTGGGCTGGCTGGGCGTCGATGTCGCCTGCGTGCTGGTGTTCTGTGCGGTGGGGCGGCGCAGTCACGACGAGGGGCTCAATGTCGCGGGCATCGCCACGACGGCGTGGCCGTTTCTGAGCGGCACCGGCGTGGGCTGGCTGGCCGCGCGAGCGTGGCAGCGCCCGACGGCGGTGCTCCCCACCGGGGTGGTGGTGTGGTTGTGCACGGTCGCGGTCGGGATGCTGCTGCGCAAGGTCACCTCCGCCGGCGTGGCCGCGAGTTTCGTGGTGGTGGCGTCAGCGGTTACCGGCCTGCTGCTGCTCGGCTGGCGGGCGGCGTTGCTTTTAAGTGCGCATAAGCCTAACTAGGGTCGGCCGGTGGGGCGCGGCGTAGGGTCGGGCTGACTATGGCGCGAACAGACAACGACACCTGGGATCCGGCCACCAGCGTCGGAACCACCGCGACATTGGTCGCGACGGCCCGGGCGCTGGCGACGAGGGCCGGTTTGATCAACGACCCGTTCGCCGAGCCGTTGGTGCGCGCGGTGGGAGTGGACTTCTTCACTCAGGTCGCCAGCGGCGAGCGTGCCCTTAGTGAGCTCGGTGACGACAACGGATTCGCCTTGTTGACTGACCTTTTCGCGGTCCGCACCCGATTTTTCGACAACTTCCTCACCGATGCCGGCCGGGCCGGCATCCGTCAGGCGGTGATCTTGGCGTCGGGGCTGGACGCCCGGCCCTACCGGCTGTGGTGGCCGATGGGCACCACCGTCTTCGAGATCGACCAGCCGCAGGTGATCGAGTTCAAAACGCAGGCGTTCCGGGCCCTTCAGGCCGCCCCCACCGCCGACCGGCGTGCGGTGGGAATCGACCTTCGCCGGGAGTGGCCAGAGGCGCTGCGTCGGCTCGGCTTCGATGCCACCAAGCCCACCGCGTGGATCGCCGAGGGCCTGTTCATCGGGTTTCTCACGCGCGCCACGCATGACCGGTTGCTGGACAATGTCACCGCATTGAGCGCCGCCGGCAGCAGGATGGCGGCCGATTATCTGCCGAAAGAGCTCGGGCCGTTTTCGAGCCAGGAGCACACCCTCGCTCAACGCTGGCGACCGTACGGTTTCGACGGCGATATGACCGAACTCACGTATCCTGATGAGCAACACGACGCCGCCGAGTCTTTGGCGGCGCGCGGCTGGAAAGCGATCGTGGCTGACCTCCCCGACCTGTTCGTCGCCACCGGGCTACCGGGACTGCGCCGTCAGGATCTCAGCGGAGCGCCCGTCGCCGGCCGGTACGTCAGCGCGACATTGGCCTAGCAGGGCAGGAATGCGCCCGATAGCCAGACGTTGGACATTGACGTGACACCTCCACCCAGCCCGTCAACCGCGGCGGCGCAGCTGCGTTTCCTGGCGGTGGGAGCGGATGACCCGTTGGCCCAGCCGCTGCTGGCCGAGCTGGCGGTGGAGTACTCCCAGCGTTACGGCGGCACTCCGGAGCTGCATCTTAGCTGGTTGCCCGTTCCATCCGCCGAGCTCGCGCCGCCCGACGGTGGCTTGTTGGTCGGACTGCTGGACGGTGTCCCGGTCACCGGTGGCGCGTTCCTGCGGTTCGATGCCGAGACCGCGGAATTCAAACGGATCTGGACGGACAGTGGATGTCGTCGTCGCGGCTACGCGAAGGCGCTGCTGGCCGAACTGGAGGCGACCGCCACCACGAGGGGCTATCGGCGGGTCTACCTCATCACCGGCGATCGCCAACCGGAGGCAGAGGCGCTGTATCGCACCACCGGCTACACCGAGATCGACGCGCCGGTGGTGTCATGGGGACCCTTCCGTCCGATCGCCTTCACCAAAGGCCTGCCGTGACCGATCAGCTGCATCTCGGCGTCGCGCTCGACGGCTACGGCTGGCATCCACAAGCGTGGCGCGCCACGCTGACCGCCGACCCCGCGACGGAATCGGTTCTCGGTGGGCGGTATTGGGCCGGCCTGGCGGCCACGGCCGAGCGTGGCCTGCTGGACTTCCTGACCATCGACGACACCCTGATGCCCCAAGCCGGGCATCGCGAAGAAATCTCTCCGAGGCGGCTGGCGGGTCGGGCCGACGCCGTCCTGGTCGCGGCGCGCATCGCCCCGGTCACCCGGCACATCGGGCTGATCCCGGTGGCCACCGTCACCCACACCGAGCCGTTCCACATCTCCAAAGCGATCGCCACGCTGGACCACGTGTCGCACGGACGGGCCGGGTGGCAGCCCCGGGTGAGTGCAACCCCACACGAGGCGGCGTTGTTTGGTCGACGCAACGGATCACAGTCTCCGGACGGGCTTTTCGACGAGGCCGCTGACGCCGTCGAGGTGGTACGCCGTCTGTGGGACAGCTGGGAGGACGACGCGGTGATCCGCGACGTGTCCACCGGGCGGTTTATCGACCCGAATAAACTGCATTACATCGACTTTCACGGAGAGCACTTCTCGGTCAAGGGTCCGTCGATCACCCCGCGTCCCCCGCAGGGCCAGCCGGTGGTGGCTGCGCTCGCTCACGCGCCGCGAATTTACGAATTCGCGGCTGCCAGTAGCGATCTCGTCTTCATCACGCCGGCCGATGACGCTGCGGTACGGGTGATTGTCGACGAAGTGCGCGCGGCCGGCGGCGCCCACCTGAAGATCTTCGCCGATGTGGTGGTGACGTTCGGCGGTGACGCCGAATTCGGCTCGGACGCACTTATTTTCACTGACGGCGCAACCCAACTCGTGGAACTGCTGCTGGAGTGGCAGCGGCTCGGGATTGACGGAGCGCGGCTGCGGCCCGCTGTCAACGGCACCGATCTTCCGGTGATCGTCGACGAAGTGGTGCCACTGCTGCAGCGCGCCGGTCGATTTCGCACCGGGTATTCCGACGGCCAGACGTTACGTCAACGGCTCGGCCTTTCGGTTGCGCCCAACCGCTATGCGCAGGTGACGCAATGACCCGCGCCGGCGACGATCAACAGGGCAGTGCGATCCGAAAAGGGCAGGAGGAGCGGCGCAGGACCGTGGTCCCGCTCTCGATTCTCGACCTGGCTCCGATCAGCGCTGGCAGCGACGCCGCGACGGCACTGCGCAACACCATCGATCTCGCCCAACACGCTGAACAATGGGGATATCGCCGATTCTGGATCGCCGAACATCACTTCGTCGGCGTCGCGAGCGCGGCGCCCGCCGTGCTGATCGGACAGATCGCGGCCGCCACCAACACGATTCGGGCCGGCTCGGCCGCGGTGCAGTTGACTCACACCACGGCCGCCGCGGTGGTCGAGAGTTTCGGCATGCTCGAGGCGTTCTATCCAGGCCGCATCGACCTTGGTGTCGGCCGCGGGCAACGACGCGACACCGGGTTCAAGCCGAAGCCGCCGTCGACTAAGAATCGCCCGCCGCGGGTGTGGCGCGAGGTCGACGGGGTGGTGATCCCGCTGCCGTTCGACCTGCGTGGGCTGCTCGACACCGAGCGCGTCAAGGCGACGATGGAGATCCTGCAGCAGCCGGAGGCGGTGGCGCCGGACTTCGCCGAGCAACTCGGCGACATCCTGGCGATGCTCGACGGCACCTATGAGGTCAAGGGTTTCGACGTGCACGCCGTCCCGGGTGAGCGATCCGGGTTGGCGCCGTGGATCTTTGGCAGTACCAGGGGTCAGAGTGCGCGATTGGCCGGCGCGCACGGACTGCCGTTCGTTGCGAGCTATCACATCACCCCGGCGACCGCGCTGGAGGCCATCGACGCCTACCGGGATACGTTCGTCCCGTCGGCCACGTTGCGACAGCCCTACGTTGTGGTGTCCGCCGACGTCGTCGTCGCCGAAGACAGTGCTACAGCACGGCGACTGGCGGCCGGCTACGGCCAGTGGGTGTACTCCATCCGTACCGGCGTAGGCGCGGTGCCCTACCCGAGCCCCGAGGACTGCCGGCCGCTGTCCGAAGAACAGCTGCCGGTGGTGAAGGACCGGCTGGAGACGCAATTCGTCGGCGACCCCGATGAGGTAGCAGAGCGGTTGGCCGCGCTACAACGACTGACCGAAGCCGACGAGCTTGTCGTCACGTCGGTGACCTACGACCACCAAGATCGTCTCCGTTCCCACGAGTTGCTCGCCAAACGCTGGGGAGTCGGCGGATGAGCACACGGGAAGGAAAGCACCGCAAGCCCATTCACCTGGCTGCCCACTTTCCGGGGGTCAACAACACCACCGTGTGGACCGATCCCGCGGCGGGCAGCCAGATCGAGTTCGACTCGTTCGTGCACTTGGCCCGCACCGCCGAGCGTGGACTGTTCGACTTCTTCTTCCTGGCCGAAGGCCTGCGGCTGCGCGAGCATCGCGGCCGGATCTACGACCTGGACGTGGTCGGCCGGCCCGACACCTTCACCGTGTTGGCGGCGCTGGCCGCCGTCACCGACCGGCTCGGCTTGACCGGGACCATCAACACCACCTTCAACGAACCCTTCGAAGTGGCACGGCAATTCGCCACCTTGGACCACCTCTCCGAGGGTCGCGCCGGCTGGAACATCGTCACCTCGTCGGATGCCTTCACCGGCGAGAACTTTCGGCGCGGTGGATTCCTGGACCACGCCGATCGTTACCGTCGCGCCGAGGAGTTCCTCACCGTGGCAAGCGAATTCTGGGACAGCTGGGCGGCCGACGCGGTGGTGGCCGACATCGACGCCGGGACCTACATCGATCCCAGCCGCATCGGGACCGTCGACCATCACGGGGCCCAGTTCGACGTCCGCGGGGTGGCGACGCTGCCGGCCGGGCCGCAGGGGCGTCCGGTGCTATTACAGGCCGGCGACTCGGACGAGGGTCGAAACTTTGGCGCGCGGCACGCGGACGCGCTGTTCACGCTGCACGGATCACTCGAGGACGGTCAGCGCTACTACGCCGACGTGAAAGGCCGTGCGGCCGCCTCTGGGCGAAACCCCGACCAGCTCAAGGTTTTTCCCGCAGCCACGTTTGTGCTCGGCGATTCCGCGGAGGAAGCGGCCGACAAGGCGGTGTACATTCGGCACCAGCAGGTCAGCGGCGCGACGGCGATCGCCATGCTCGAGCAGGTATGGGGTCGTGACCTTTCCGACTACGACCCCGACGGGCCACTGCCCGATGCCGATCCGAGCGGCGACACCAGCATCACCCAGGGCCGCGTCCGGCACGGCGACCCGTTCGCGGTGGCCCGCCAATTCCGTGAACGCGCTGAAGCCGAAAAGCTCTCGATCCGCGAACTGGTCATCGCGGTCACCAGCCGCGAGCAGTTTGTCGGTACCGCTGCGCACATCGCCGACGAGATCGACCGCTACATCCAGGCCGACGCGTGCGACGGATTCATCCTGGTGCCGCATCTGACCCCGCATGGTCTGGACGACTTCGTCGACCAGGTGGTGCCGCTATTGCAGGAGCGTGGCGCCTACCGCACCGAGTACACCGGCCAGACGCTGCGCGAGCATCTGGCCGGCTGACCCGGTCGGCGTCTAGCCGGCCATGAACTCGTTGTAGGCCGACTCCAGATCGGGTGACAACACCGTGGTGTTGCACGCGCGCTGCGTATCCCCGATCGGCGCCAAAATGCCACGCAATTCGACGTACTCCTGCGGGTGGGCGGTGAAGTAGTTCCGCAGATCCGACGCCGCTTGCCCGCGCGGCTCATTCCTCGCAGCCGTCACGACCGCGTTGGCGTCCGGGTGACTGCCGAGGTACTGGTTGGCCGATCCCGTCACCGAGCTGACCGTGCTTGCCACCCCGGCAGCACTGCAGTCTGGCGCTGCGGATGCCGTCGGCGCGGCGATC
>Ga0335076_10002201_pt1 | contig 19280 bp, 21 predicted proteins | sample Lox_Sample_25_FD_206717 | JGI IMG/M metagenome (GOLD analysis project Ga0335076, IMG submission 206717) | Soil microbial communities from Loxahatchee National Wildlife Refuge, Florida, United States - Lox_Sample_2.5 | ecosystem: Environmental > Terrestrial > Soil > Wetlands | place: USA...
TGTCAGGCTCCTCAGCATACGTTCTTTTGCTCCAAGTCCTCCAAGCAAATTTCTCTTAAAACCATCAATTCCGCGTCCGATATCCCTCCCACAATCATTTCCAATATCTCCGCAATCCCTCAACATTTGTCCGCCCGTCCTTCTCGAACATTCGAAAATAGTCCTTTTCATCTTACAATTTCGTCGTCGTCTGAGCAAGAAGTCCTCACAATCCTTTGCCTTCAACCCGAAACGATTATAACCCCCGAGTCTTATCATTCATTCGTCATGCAACAATGCTTTGTCAACCATGATACATTGAGCTCACCCCGGGTCTTACCTTTGAACCATATGACATTCATCAGTGTTGTCACGGACGATTTTTGCAGTACTCCGGCAGTTCGAAAGGCGAGGAAGGTGGTCGAGGAAAGTCAAGACTCAGGGTATCAAACGATCCACAACGCCTTGTCCATTTTCAGCAATCGGTGGAAGCCCCGCAAGGTCCCCAAGATTCAAAAACGAAACCCCCTCAAAAGTGAAAAGCAGCCCCGAAGACCGCGAGCCCGCACGCGAACTGCGTCCAAGAGGCGTCCCAAAATCCCCTCCGAACCGAGTGCGTTCCCCTCACCTGTCGCAGCAACCCCATTGCCTCGCGTTATTCTTCCTCCGTCTCGCATCCCACTGCCAATAAACCCAGCCTCTCCCCTCCAACCGGCCAATTCCGACACATCGCACAAGCGCGGCAGGATTGAGATTAATATCCCTCTCCGTCGAACCTCGAAGCGCCAACGAATTTATACCCCATCTTCGCCCGTCCCTACCCCCAGTCCAACGAATCATTCCGATCTGGTTCCTTTTAACACTGCCTTTCCGTCAGCACCTCCGCCATATTCCGTCGAAGACCCTCCTGCCGCTGCTCCTGACCCTCCCGCCGCTGCTTCTGACCCTCCTGCCGCTGCTTCTGACACCTATGTCGATGGTATATCTCATCATATGCCAACTGTCTGACCCATTATTAGATGCACATGTTCCTTTGACCGAAAGAACCCGCCAATTTTGCCTTGCTCGCCAAAGAGGACGAGCATGTGCGGACGACGATGAGGCGTTGTGCGAGAAGTGGAAGTTGATCGGTCCGCCACAGGATGTCTCGCACGAATTTGGCACGGGCTACCTTGCTTGGGGTGTAACCTTCGAAGGAAAGCGAGTTGTAGGGATGCGGCTTATTATGGTTCCACGTACAATCCCACGACCTGTGGATTGTCCTATCTTTTGCGTATATGGATGTACCAAAGACGGGTCGCCTTTTTGGATGAGTTCTCATCCGTACAAATATCTCTACTACAAGCTCTTCTCACCGTCTAGAAAAATCTATACGCATTGCGGCATAGGGAAGAATGGCAGACCCACCTGTCCGAATTTTCCTCCCCAACTGTATGCCACCTCTAAAGCCGAGTATAGGAACGCGCAGGGGCTCAATGGGCTTGATCTCTTTTTCAGGTATCTTCCCTTCTGTTGTAGCTGACCATGTTAGAGAACTGGACCGGGCACAAACCAATTTCCTGGTGTCCATTAAAGCTGTTGGAAGGGCACTGCTTCAGCACATGGCTGTAAACCTTGAAATGGAGGAAATGATTCCTCTTCATCGGGTCGAGGTAAGGAAGGATCTACGTACGAAAGGTCTTGCAAAAGTTCTCATTTAACCCCGCCTCTATATTCGTACTTCTGACGTAGCCGCTTTAATAATCCTTTAATAATTCTTTAATTCTTACTTCCGACGTAGCTGCTTTAATAATTCGATAATTCGATAATTGTTGAGGAATCACGGTCGCAGAGGCTTCGGAAGGCTTAGATTTCGTGTACGGAAGGTGACTGCTAAATACAAACCCTAGCACCAAACCCTGCAAACTGGCAATTCCACAACACTCCCACTTGCAGGTTTGCTCTCTCAAATCCGGTGATCCTGAAGTTGTATTTTCCCAAACCCATTCCTCCAAACACCGAAATCTCCCACATTTCCAAGACCATCCTTTTCCTTCAAACCAACCAATATAACCGACAAGGTGCCCTTCGCAAGACCATCGACTGTAGTATTTAAATCTTCCAGCCAACATTCAACAGCCACGCTCCCACTGTCTGCATACCAACGAAAATAAATCAAACTTCAATCCAAACATAATATGACAAACGCAGCGCACCCTCACAGGACTGACGACTGTAGTATTGAAATCTTCCAGCCTCTAACTCCAGCAGCTGCTCCTAGTTCGCATATTCGAGAAACCAATCAATTCCTTGCTTGCATCTCACAATTTGTCGACTGAGGCAGATTCTCATACCGTCGTACAACTAACCGTACTGTGTATCGTATGCCCAGACACATGTTGACGATCGAACTGACGCTCCCTTCGACCGGGGTACTTTCCGCTGACCTGCCGTTCCCTGTACCCAAACGTTCCATAACGATCCATCGACTGGGGTGTCTTCTACTGTACGTGCACACCCAACGTAATCCATAATGACCGCCATAGTTCCATCCTCTTGCTCTTTCACTTCTCCAATTCAGGCCTGATGACTTGGCTGACCGGGGCACCCATCCTGCCGTTTGTGTTTGCCCAGGCACACAACGCATTCCTAACGATCGTCGTACATGCCCATCCTCTTATCCACGTCCAATCCAGGATGACTCGACCAACCGGGGCATCATCATCAGACATCTCCTGTTCTGACTCTCGTGCTTGCCCATGCACTTTATAACAATCGCCGTACGTCCATCCTCTCATCTGTCCAATCCAGGATGACTCAACCGACCGGAGTATCTTCATCAGCAACACCTCCCGTGCTGATCTCAGTGTCCGCCCAGACACTAACCAATTCAACCAGCTCGTCCAGCCTTCTCAACTGCGACATGCATTGCCTTTACCTCAGTATTTCAGAGTTCTCAACACGATACACGTCCGGCCCATTTTTCAGGGTTCAAGCTGCAATCCGGAGTGCTGCTTTTCAGTCTTCGAGTTCTGGTACCTGCATTGTTCACAAGGCGCAACCCCGAGAGCCCTCCCTACGGCGACGATGCCACTCATCCCAATTGCCCCAGCGGGGCCGGCGATGCGCTACGGTGCGCTATCCCGGGCTCATAACCTGTTGAGGAATCACGGTCGCAGAGGTTTTGGAAGGCTTAGATTTCGTGTACGGAAGGTGACTGCTAAATACAAACCCTAGCACCAAACCCTATAAACCGGCAATTCCACAACAATAATAAGGTATTATAATTTTGTGGGACGAGCCAGAGGCGTAGAATAGCGGAATAGCCGGAATGGCGGAATAGCCACTGGGGGTTCTAGAAATACAGCGGCATCACCCACTTCATAGAGAGGACGGATTATATCGGAATCCTGGCACCCGCAGAAGCAGGGAGCCGCAAACCCCCTCTTTGAGCCCTCGTGATCCGCAGCTGGCCCCACAGTTGGTAGCGGGGAATTCGTTGGACATACTCAACACGATCAAGACAACGGAATAGTAGCGGCATCTACCTTACGCAGTGGACAGTGCCCACGTGCCCAGACGTCCAAAAGCAGAGCGAATAGCGAAACGAATGATGATGATAGAATGGAGTTGGAACAGCTGCGAGCGAGAATTACGGAGCTGGACAAATCGCATCCTCAGCAGCCTGCAGCGACATTTGAAAGACAAGACAGGTTGCCGATCGGAAAGCCGTTCAAGTTCGATGGCATACAGGGCGACCAGAAGGTCCGATTGTAGCTGTCGGAAATTGATACGCTGCTGAAAGCACAAGAGTATCGAGCATTGAAGCTCTCGGAAGCTGACAAGTTGACGATCATGGAATCATACCTTGAAGACACCGCTCGTTGTCAATATAACATCAAGGTCATGAAGAATGGACAATTTGAGACCTATGACATATTCAAGAAATAGATGACGGATTTTTATGCACCTCCTGACGTTATCCTAGCGCATCATGATACGTATAATTCTATGAAGCAGAGCGAAGATAAATCAGTTGATGAGTATTATTTACGATTTTCGGAAGCCGTTTCTAATCTTGATGACCCACCAAAGGAAACTTGGCAAGTATCGGATTTTATCCGTGGATTGCAGCGAGATTCAGCGAAGTACCTTGCATCTTTTGTTGATCTTGTGGACTTTAAGAATATTACCGTTGAGCAAGTCAACGAACGTCTCACACGAGCCATCAGGCTAGGGCCTGGCAACGGAGGTGGCGGTAGCGATAGTAACTTATCTGGGGGACGCCCTAGTGGTACGAGTGGTCACAAGTCTGATTTGCCAGAACAGGGTGTTTCGAAGAAGTTGAAGCAAGCGTTCAAGCGTCTGAGTAAGCCAAGCAGCGGTAGTAAGAGTACACTCACATCTGAGCAAAAGAGACGGGTTGAAGAGCTTCTGCAGAAGGGTGGTAGAGAGTTCGTAGGACGAGCAATTCAGGGAAATTCTAAATGGTACGCATTATCAAGGGAGAATGATGTCTGTCACAATTGTGCAGCAAAAGATCACATTGCTGAAAATTGTCTATTGAGATCTAACAAGAAGAAGGGCCATAAAGGCGGCTCAGGCTCAGGGAATCTCAATGCAATTCTAGCAGGTCTCGCTAGAATTAAGAAAGCTGTGACTGTAGGCAATCCTACTGATTATTAATACCTCTGTTCACTTGCTGAAGAGATACCGTTGGCCATGTTTCCATGCACTGTAGCCGGTAGCTCACTCGGCGTTGCATTATTAGATAATGGAGCTACGTGCAATTATGTCTCACTAGTATATGCAAAGCGTGCAAGGCTCAGAATTCAAGAATTATCTGATAAGCCGAATCTGGTTCGCCTTCCAAATGGGCAACAGATGAAAGTATATGGCACTACAAAGTTTGATTTGAAGATATCCGAGTGGCGAGGCAAAGTGAAAGCCAAGGTACTGGAACTAGAAGCAGATTTGGATGTTGTTCTAGGGAGGGAATAGCATCTGAAATGGGAGCCAATTCCCGATTGGAAGAAACTGGAATTCACAATCGAAATGAAACAGGGTATCAAGCGGATTAGGCGATTGCCAAATGCCTTAGATCTCCAAGAATTTGAAAATGACACTCAAGGATTTAACCTTATCTCAGAGAAAGAACTAGAGAAAGAGGTTAAGAGTGAACTAGTGGAATTTATCCTCTATTTTGCAAGGGAGAGCATTGACGTCCCACAGTTAAACACGATTGGGGAATCGTCAGAAGTTGCAGGGTGGGCAGGAGCCGACAAAGAAATGCAAGAGACGCTGGATGAATTCAAAGACGTGTTTAGGAATGATTTACCGGATGGACTGCCTCCAAATCGAGATGTGGATCATGTCATTGATACAGGGACAGAAAAACCTGTCAATCAAAATGCTTATCCTCTCTCAGTGCAACAACTGGTGGAACAAACGAAACAGATTGAGGCATTATTCAAGCGAGGGCTAATTCAAGAAAGTATATCGCCATGGGGAGCGCCAGTACTATTCGTCAGAAAGCCCAAGATGCCTGGAGAATAGAGAATGTGCATTGATTATCGTGCGTTGAATAATAAGACCGTACGGAATGCATATCCATTGCCTCGGATTCAAGATTGTATTAACAGATTGGGAAAAGCATGTCATTGCACCATGCTAGATCTCACATCTGGTTATTGGCAAGTTCGAATTGCAGATAAAGACGTTCCTAAGACTGCATTCAATACGCGTTATGGCAAGTATGAGTTCTTAGTTATGCCGTTTGGATTGACGAATGCGCCTTCAACGTTCCAGACACTTATGAACTCAATTTTACGGTCATATGTTGATCGTTTTGTTCTCGTTTATCTCGATGACATTCTCATTTATTCAAATTCGGCGGAGGAGCATCATAGACACGTACGGTTGGTTCTTGAAGCGTTACACCAACATAAGTTATATGTCCGGCCTATGAAGTGTACGTTTAATCAACCGGAAGTTGAATTTTGTGGATACATTGTTGGCAATGGAGTGGTCAAAGTTCTCGATAAGAAGGTAAAGATCATTTGAGAATGGCTCCAGCCAAAGAATGTTCATGAAGTACGTCAGTTTTTCGGACTGGCAAACTATTACCGGCAATTCATTAAGAATTTTTGGCCTTATTTCCGCTCCTTTATCGGGATTATTCAAGGAGCATGACGGAGATAAGCGCAAGAATCGGCCAATTGTATGGAATATAGTGCATCAGCTGGCATTTGAGCGGTTGAAACAGGCATTGACAAATGCACCTGTCCTATATCAACCAGATTCTACGAAACCGTATACGATTGAGACTGATGCATCAGATTTCGCATTAGGGTACGCATTGATGCAACAGAAAGATGACGGATTGATGCACCCTGTTGCATTCGATGGACGAAAGCTGCATGGAGCAGAATTGTGATACCCAACGTATGAGAAAGAGCTGCTTGCAATCAAAGAAGCAATTGGAAAATAGAAGCATTATATTGAGAATGGTCAGAGGACGACAATTCTCACTAATCATGAGTCGTTGAAATATATGAACTCAGTAACAAAGCCTTCCAGACGATTGGCGCAGTGGATTGATGAATTCCAAGGCTATGACTTTGATATTCATTTTAGGAGGCGGAGAGAAGCGATTGTTCCTGACGCGTTAAGTCGATGTCCGGATTATCTCGATTATCTCAATGCAATGATTCAACATGATGAATTTAGCCCTCATTTAAAGACATTCTTAATCGATCATACACTGCCAGAAGATGCAGTGATGTGAGAACGGGTAACGCAAGAAGCTTATGCATATTTGCTAGACAAAGATCAAAGTCTATTGCATAAAGACAGAGATAAAACAGCTCCATATATTGAGCCAATATTTCGTGGAGATTTCATGGAACAGCTACACCACCAGTTCGAACATTTGTCATATAGAGGTATCTCCAATGCAGTGGAAGAACGAGGTTGGTGGCCAATAATGGACGCAGATATACGGCGATTTATTTCCGCCTGTCCAAATTGTCAGATCATACAGCGTCAACGAGTCAATCAAGAGACTGAATATGCTCAAGTTCTTACGAATCCATTCATTCAACTATTTCAAAGGTGGGGGATTGATCTTATCGGCATTTTGCCAAAGACAACAAATGGAAATCGATGGATCATTACTGCGATTGGCCATGTAACGGGATGGCCAATAGCTAAAGCAATCCCAAGCGCAACAGAAGACGCTATTGCAGACTTTATATTTCATGAGATTTATATGCATTATGGCACACCCCAGAAAATATTCACAGACGATGGAAAGAACATGTGGGGAGGAGTGGTACAGAGCTATCTGAAGAAGATTCAGACGGTGCATAAGGGCACAAGTCTGTATCACCCTCGGACAAATGGAAAAGTAGAACGTCTGAATGGAATTTTAGAAGATATGATCTCGAAATTGCTATTCGGAAAACCTACGAACCTATGGGATCTGTATCTAGATCAAGCATTATTCGCTTGTAGGGTCAGAACGCACTCAATGATGAAGACATCACCATTCTATTTGGTGTATGGCAGACAACCACATCTGCTTGACGATCCAAATCGGACTCTTCCGATTGATGCAGCGCCTGCAAGACATGATGAACGGATACGTCTAGTTCAGTCTGCACGGCAAGAAGTAGCGATTGCAATGCATGAACGTGCTCTCAAGGCAAAAGGTGCCTGAGATGAGAGAGTAACTCTACATTCTCTGAAGGAGGGTAATTGGGTACTCATACGGCATGAAAAGCCTCAGAAATTCGAGAGTAAGTGGTTCGGGCCATATCAGATTGTACAATGTATGTTGCTTGGCACATATCGTTTACATGACCCAGAGGGAAGAGAACTCCAAGCATTACTGCATAGAAATCGATTAATCAAGGCGAATATTCGAATGACAGATGAATTACGCAAGTTGTGGGCTGCTCCGGCCACGAAAGATGTTCTTCGTTGGAGGAATATTCAGACGGAACTTGTCCCATCAGATCCGGAGAATACAGATGCATTAGAGCGCTATCTATTGGAAATAAATATTAATGATCCTGATCTGGGAGACAGACAAGATGGGCAAGACGGACGAGATACACCAAGCTCGAGAGATGAGCCGGAAGAACAGAAGCTCATCGTAAGAAAATTCTGAAAACACAGATGGCAGGAGGTCACCACAAGTGAGTCTACCACCCAGGAAGCAGCACGAGAACGGAAAATACTGGATGAGATAGTAGTGCAGATGGAACCATGCCAGAAACAGTCACAGTTGAATACTACGCCATCATCAACCTAAAACATCAAGGGTTTGTATAGTTGTAAGGCTTTCCACGGGAGTAAAGCTTCTAGGTGGGGGAGACTGTGGGACGAGCCAGAGGCATAGAATCGCGGAATAGCTAGAATGGCGGAATAGCCGCTGGGGGTTCTAGAAATACAGCGGCACCGCTCGCTTCATAGAGAGGACGGATTATATCGGAATCCTGGCACCCGCAGAAGCAGAGAGCTGCAAACCCCCTCTTTGAGCCCTCGTGATCTGCAGCTGGACCCACAATTTGTTGGACCGATTAGCACGTGAGCGCATGTATGGCATGACACATGATACACACTGTATATAACTTAAGCTTGTAGTGTCATGGAGTTGAAATTATATATGGTGATTCTCGATGCAAATCGGATGGATTTGGCCGCCCCCGACTCCAATCGGACATTGGATTGTGGGTTTATTATTTAATTTCCGTAGTTTTCTGGCTCTATTCTAGTTTCATAGGCAAGGATCACAGATTCTCAAATCATACCTTCTAACTATACTATCAAGTTCCTGGCTAGAGCAAAACAGCTCAACAGTAGCCACCTTTATAGGAGACAATTCATTCTATCTTCCATCACATCTACTACTACGCACCTTTAACCTACATCCCGCTCAACATAATTTGCCACTGCTCCTGCACCTTAAGCCAGAGCATGCCCTTGGGTAGCCCAGCATGCTACTAACCCTTAACATCGAGTCAGAAATCCTTCTGACCACTGCTGAGGATTTCAATTTTATCCATGATTCAACGCATTTGTATTGGGTTGAGATAAAGAATCTTTCCGAGAAAGGAAAGGAGTTGAATCTGAACACGATGGCGATGATGCTCCACCTAGAGACAAAGCTCCCACATCGTCCCCTGCAAAAAATGGTCACATTTTCTCACTAGTATTGGCCGTTCTATAAAGCTAGAACTATTCCACATCTATATAGATCGGAATCCCCTAATCAAGATCAATCCACACCCATATTCTCTGCTCCATTTGGGTGAAATCAAGAACTTCATTAATGAGAGCCTCAAGAACAGTGTTAGATCTGAATCCGATTCGCGGTGGAGTTTCTTGATTGTTCTTACTGTTAAGTCGCAAGGAGGAACGCACATTTGTGTCGATTATCGACCCCTGAATCCTATCAAAAAGAAATATGCACACCCTCTGCCAAGAATCAATAAGTCTCTGTTACAATTTTATGGAATGAAGTACTTTACGCATATCGACCTTTGTTTTGGCTATTGGAAAATTATGCTGGATTATATATCACATCAGAAAACAGTATTTTCAACTCGCTATGGCCATTATCATTTAGTTATTACCTTCGGTTTGTCGAATGCACTAGGTACATTCCAATGAAGACCCTGCCTCTTTATCTCGATAAGTTTTGTATCGTTTACTTGGATGATGTTATCTCATATAGTCAGATAAAAGTGGAACACCTGCACCATGTCAAGAAAGTGCCGAATGCACTCAATATAGCAGACCTTATCCTCAATCTCGATAAGTGCATATTTTTTGCTGATGAATTCAAGTTCCTTGGACATATAATCGATGACACCGGCCGTCCAAATTCTCAGAATATTGAAAACGTGTTGAATTGGCTAACTCCGGTGGACATCACAGAAGTTGGTAGATTCTGCAATGCCATCAATGTTTATCACAAATACATTCCTCCGCGGGTAGCATGAATTGATGCATAAACTTGGATTCTACTTGGTCTATTTATACTAAATCTGAGAGAAACATTTAGAAAAAAAGAATTACTAATCACTCTTCTAGAACCTTTCAGGCCACACTATTAACAATTATAAACCCACTTGTGTTACTCTTCTAGCATCTTCTATATTCAATATGGATGGCCCCCCTGACGGAAGTCGTGAAAGGCTCTGCAGCAAATGGAGCCTCAATTTGTTGAGCCATTGAGTAAGAAGTTGCTTTCAAGGATCTTAAGAAGCAGTGACGTCAGAACCAGTACTAAAACATGTTAAAATCAGCGATATTCCTATATCTATTTGGATACATCTTAACTTGCAGTCGGTGCCGTTCTAGGGTCGCCAGTCATGATTCTGTTGAGTGAGAAGAGTGTTCTGCTAAGCGAGGAGAGATTCGCAATGGTAGAAGTGTGTGTATGAGAACAGTAGGAATGGATTGATTTTTTTAGCTCATGTAGGTGGTGTGCCGACTATTATCGTAGAGTTGAAATTACATATGGCGATCCTCGACACAAAGTGGACAGATTTGGTGGCCCCTAACTCCAATCGGACGGTTTAGATTCCCCAAGTTTTTGGATTGCGGTTTCGACTAGTTTGTGTTTAAATTTTGTTATGAACCAAGTATCCTATATATTTATGTACTTAGGATTAAGTAAGGAATACCTTCCGACCACATTGTCAAGTTCTTAGTAAGAGCAAAACAGCTTGACACTATATATATCTGGCATACGCTATTCCATTATTCTATTCAACAGATTCAACCAGGTCACGAAATTGACTACTATCATATTTAATGTTCGTTTCGAAGAGGCCAATTGCAAATCAAACGTTCGAAATAGCCGTTAAATATGGCAGTGGTCGGTTTCGTTACTGGCAACTTTACTGCAGTACATTATAGACCACAATGGCAAAAAAAAACAGCTCTATCCCAGTGTATATGAATCAAAAAGGTTGTTAGAAACCAAACAGTGCTATATTATGCAAGCGCATAACCTCCTGACTATGAAATGTGCTTAGAAACATGGATCTTCATTCACTCAGATCATGAAAGCCTTCAAAGATATCGTACGAAAAACCCAATCATGAAACATCTTGCACAATTTCTATACAATAATGAACATTATGACTCCAAATTCATCTATTGTTTTAAGCACCAATAGCTAGTTCCAGATGCTTTTCGTGCATGCCGATGTAAGGAGGGAAACTTATTAGTAAAAGATAAAAGATTATATTTAACTGGTGTGGTAAAGTTTTCAGGATATCCATCCTAAAAAATTTTGGCCACATGAAAGCCATGATTTCGAGTTGTGAAATTTGGTTTTGCAGTAATTTAGCTAAGGAAAAATTCATGATTTCGGTTTAGTCAGGTTTGATATTTATTATCTCAGCTTTAAGGGAATTTAACACCTTCTGATCACATCACCAAGTTTCTGGCAAGAGCAAAACAGCTCAACACTGGATGATCCCGAACCAAAGTAAAATACTAGTCCAAATCGAAATAACTCGCAAATTGGGACGATATCTTCTCCCTTCTGACACAATTGCCTAAGAATTGTGCAATAGTTCTAGGATATCCCTGCTTTAATACATGAAACTTATCAAATAAAACCCAGATCCAACAATACAAGTCTAAAGCATGTAAAACAATTACAGAAACATAGTATAAAACATATAAAGATAACTTTATATAGCCCACTTTATAATTATGCAACCCAAACTATAATAAAAATGAACAATAGAATAAAAGAATGAATACTCCCGATTGCTACAAATGTTCTTCTCATCTTCAACTTCAGTCTGCCCATTATTGTTTCTTTCACCTTCATTCAGCTTGTCATCTTCATCTCTTTCAATGTGTTTCAGCACCTCTTCATCTTATGCAAAGTGCTTTTTCAATTGGTCACTAGCAAACTTGTCTCTCAATAGGATAGCATCCAACTCTTCCAGCATATAGTAGGTACTATCCACCAGTTTCTCACAGATTCAATATGGTCCTTCCCACCGCTCATCGAGTTTACACACTTGGGTAGAAAGAGTTTGACCGAGATCTGAGAATTTAAATGCTAGAACAAGATCACCAGATATCAGATCTTGATGTGGACGATGTAGGTGCTTGTAGAGCATCGAAGTATATTTTGTTCTGAGTACGAGATTGCTGTAGATTCTGAGATGCTTGGTCTTCTATAACCCGATATTCGTCCAATTGCTTTATCTATATAATAAGAAGATCCTCACAATCCTTCACATGATTCCAATCAATGAAGCTCTATGAACCAATCGTAATTTGAATGGGCAGTAGGCACTTGCATCCATAAATAAGTTCAAATGCAGAATATTTTGTAGATCACTGTACTAACATTCGATTTGTACATTATGTCAATAACAAATATTGCGTCAAATCTTTTCTGTGAGTTGTAGAGCAGTATTTTATAAATGTAGTTACTATCAGCGTCAAAACAACGGCATAAAATCGCTTTTTTCTGCTAAAATGCTTGAATTTAATACCCAGAAATTTCTTCAACCAGTCTCTTCACTTGAATTCTAAAACAAAGCCTTATTACCAAAGTAAAAATCTTCAATACTGTGCACAGTTGACCATAGCAAGCTCTTATAAGAAAAGTTATCCGCATTCAAATGAAGGGCTTTCATATCACATGACTATCAAGTGATCGTTATATATGGCGGAGTTGTCTGGTTCAGATGAAATTTCAATCTTAACCCACATTGACCTTGCTTCATAGTACCTGCTGTAACTCAGGATGACCTATTCGCCATAAGGATAATCTGTGAGAGACCTGAAGACTTCTACATTGATGGATTCAAAAATTGTTACAGTAAACCTCACTATGATTGAGAATTAGACCTATAAAATTGAAGTATTTTGGTAGTAAATTACAATTTTATGCGGTTGTTTTGACACCGATAGTACTACAAATAGTTTGGCAGGGTTCGAATTGAGAAAAGGGGCTAAGAACCAAGTGACAGTGTACATCAAGACAAATATCTTGATCTGGACTACAAAATACCACATATTCCTCTCTTTCCATGGGATCTTTGCTACAAGCCATTCAATTTAACCTTCGTATTGTATAGAACATTGAGTTATGCAAGAGAAACAATGTAGAAATGTATCACAGGTTGCAAGAGACTGAGGTGTATGAATAGGAGCCCCCTGCAAGGGAGGGGTGCAGAGATGCATAAAGGTGCATGGAGATGTTTGAGATTTAGGAGCCTGTTAAAGTTATAAAGCAACTGGTTAACTTTGCTGCTCACTAACCTCTTTAGCTTGACGACCGTAGAATTCAAGATAAACTTCAGATATGTACTGAAACTCCCTGGTATATTACACAATCTCAGCTGAAGATAGTTTGTGCAGCCAATCAAAATTGATAAGGTTCTAGAGAATATATTGTTTAGCATGCTGAGTTGGTATATATCTTTGTCTGTAGAAGCTATAGCGATAAACAGACCAATGTGTTTGGAGTAGATTTTCAATTTGTGATTCAAAACCTACCTCATAATGAGATCTCTGTCTTGAATACCTTCTCTTGATGCATGTTATTCTCAGTTTCATGTCAATCATTCCATTCTTTTGCAATACTTATCTTATATCTCAGATCTATACTTTTCGAGAATTTAAACATGCTATCAGTCATATTCCGTTGCTTTTGCAATCTCTATATTTGGATATAATTGACCTTGAAGGCAGGATGGGTTCAACACTATATTACAAGTAAACTACGGTTGTACTGAGCCTAGAATGTGGGTGCACATGAAGGATAAAAAGGACTTGATGAATATTAATATTCTAATTCATCTGATCATAGCCTTTCCGCTTAGATGCATTGGAAGCATTAAAGTAGCTCATGCTTTAACATTTCTACTTTTCCATTTGTCTGCAGATGGCTTAGTGTTGTTGGCATAGACTATATTTCATATCGTCTATAAACAGCTTGAAATTCCTTACTTCTACATTCTTCTCCATTGTCATCAACAATTTGAGCCAGTTTTCCATATGTTCAAACAATCTCTTCAAGTAAAATCAGGAAGTCTAAGTTCTTTGGACACGTTATAGATGAAAATGGCAGCTGTTTCAATCCTCGAAATACTGAAAAGGTGTTAAATTGGCCATCTCTAATAAATATCAAGGAAGTATATGCATTCTGCAATACAGTCAACATTTATTAGAAGTACCGTCCTCCATTAGTAGCAAAGATAGCATCACTGATAAATGTCTTGAAACGCTTTCCTACAAAAGGAGCCCAGATCCAATCTACAATACCCGCCACGTGAACGCGGCCACCCCCCCATTTTACAGCTTAAAAGCTGTTTTTTGAGAGCTGGTAACTTGGTCAATATATGTTCAAATTATATAATTTAGACAGCTATAGAAAGCTAATGGTTTTCCCTTAAAATTCCATTCTTCAGAATTTTGAGATATCCCTCTGTTATTAAGCTCTGAACTCTTAAAGTTGGTTACTTCAAAAAGTACGCATTTTTTGTGTGGTGCTACACACAAAAAGTGCGGACTTTTTGAAGTAACAATTTTCAGTAGCTTATAACTCTACAACAAAACAAAAATTCAAAATTCTGAAGAGTGGAATTTTAAGGGAAAACCATTAGCTTTCTATATATATCTAATATATATAATTTGAAAATAATTTGACGGAGTTGTAGATGTCGCAAAAACAGCTTTTAAGCTGTAAAATAGGGGGGTGGCCGCGTTCACATGGCGGGTATTGTACAGCTAACTAGAAAAGCACATTTCAAGATCTCAAGAAACAATGATAGTACAACTGGTACTAGAACAGACTAAAATTAGCGACAATTTTTATATTCATCCAGATATATCCTAACTTGCAATTGGGATTATTCTATTACACTATTTTATGCATCCCGATGGCAAGAAATGTTGGAGAATAGCGGTAATAGCGATATTTATAGCTGTAGCTATTCCATATACTTGTGTCACCGCATCATATATATAAAGCTGGCACAGTGCTCACATGCGCTAGACAAGTCAATTTATACATTCTATATATCTATCACTGCGCACCTATAATCTACAGCATGCACAACAAGAAATGGCTCCAACTTATCATAAATGAATCAAAAAAATTGTCTAAGACTGAACAGTGGTATACTACACAGGAGCGGGCACTCTTGGCAGCGAAGTATACTTTGGATTATTGGAAATATATTGTTAAAGGATTGATAATCATTGCCCCATAATTAATAATTGTCTTTAAACTTGTTTTATTATTGATAATACTATTATAAATTAGTTACTTCATAGAATCAGGAGCAATGGCAACAGCAACACCATTTTGTTCCTATATTTCAAACTTTGTTACGCAAATGTACAATCAGCGGCACGTGAACTGGTTCACTTCCAAATAATTTGAAAATTCATGTGTTGGCACGTTCACTGTTTAAAACCATGCTTGCATGTCAACACGCGTCAAATCCACCCAAACTACGGACTAACTCACACCTCTCCGATGCAGAAATTGCGTGGATTCTTGCTCTTGATCATTGGAGTCTTTTAACATGTGCGATCGCCTCAGAAGTGGCACATAGTCAGTCAACCATCGTACGTATCATTTGGACCTATGACTATAAAATGTTTCAAGCTCGCGATAGAACATGGATTCACAAGTGCCAGACCATCGTATATGAAGACCGAATCCTTACTCGAGTTGCTAAGGCAAACGACGATCAGGCATATTATGATATCATCTATTTGTTTGTTATTAAAGTTTCTCACCATACATTACATCGTTCCGTGAAAGAAATTGACTTATATTCACGAATTCGATGCCAAAAGCCTTTGCTAAAGCCAGCTCACAAAGCTGCACGTTTACGTTAGGCTAAATGATATCAAAACTGGACAGTTGAAGATTAGAAATGCATCATTTCATCAGATGAATCGTCCATTTTGTTGGGTCGAAAATCACGACATCATCGATATATTTGAAAAAAGGGTCAAGCCTACCTTGCAAGATATTGTGATGGGACAGTGAAATCAGGAAAGGTTATAATAATGGTCTGAGCATGTTTTACAGGCATGAGACCAGGTCCATTGATTGTTTGTGATGCAGGAAGTATTAATGCAGACCGATATCTCGAAATTTTAAAGGATGGAGTTGTTGGATTTGTTAATGGCCTATTGACACCACACCAATACCCTGATTCGATCATCTTCGCTACTAATGACAACTTTCTCTTCATGCATGACAATGCACCTTGTCATATAGCTATTAAAGTCAAAAAATATTTGCGAAAACAATGTCTATCGATCATAAAAGGGCCAGCGCAATCCCCTGATTTAAACTCCATCGAAAATCTATGAACTGATTTCAAGGAACGTTTCTATGCTCTGTATTCAGTTGGGAATTAAATCTTCTACTTGTAGCGAGGTTTTGGAGAAGTGTGGAGATATTTTATGGGAATTATGGAGGACGCAAGGCATGACGTTAATTGCAAGCTTATTGAATCAATGCTTAGACGTATCGCAGCTGTAATTGCTGCAAGAGGGGAACACATCAAATACTAGATATCAATTAAACACTATATTGAATAACAATTCATAAAATAATACATGGTTTTTAGGAATGTTTGCTGTTGAGACAGCGCACTAATTTTCGTGATGTTTAAATCACTCTGATTGGTCAAAATTTCGTCATGTGAGTCAGTTCATATACCCTCGACTGTAGTTTAAATATAGCTCTGTTGTTAGGAGATGGTCTGTTAGAATGGGTGCTTTGCTGACTTGCTGCAAAACACCCTTTAGGCTTTTAAATATTTATAGAGAGTAGAAAGTTCCAAATACATAATTCTATTTTCTTCTTCATTATCTAATTCTGGACTGCTACTGTCTGAGGATTGGCTGGGCTAATACCTGTAGTTATCATAAGTGTAATCATACCCTTCGTTTCTTTTCTTATTATTAAGGTCATTCCATGCTATATCTTTTCTTATGTAAAAGATTATGTTGTTCTTATTGGCGAAACAAGGCTTCATAAAATAGTATAGTGATGCAGAGGCAGAATGTTTCCCTTTGCAGTTCCCTGCAAAGTGACCACTATTATGGCATCTGAAGTAGGTAACCTAATCTATGTCAGCCTTTTTAAGATACAGCATGTCGATTTTATCATTAGTATCTAATTCCCCCTCCCTTTCCTTCTTTTTGTCCAACTTTGCAGGCCTCGCTGGTTTATATTTGACTTTACCAAAGGTAGCAATAATGGAGCATATTAACTCCTAGCGTAGTATGAGAACTGGTAGAATGAACATTTGTTGCCCATTGTCGCAACAGGCAGTAGGTAACCTCCATTTCTTTAGCATTACTGACTGCATTGCAGATGTGAAGTGTGGCTTATCATGGCAGTTTGTAGAGAAAGTCATGAAGATGATCAATAAATACCATATTATATATTTGCACTTCAAATTCATAGAATTTCTCGCAGTATTTTAACATGCGATAGGGTGCCCTGAACTTGACCATATTGAGCTTGTGGCAAAGGATTTCTTCTTTTGCACAAGGGTTATAGTAGTGAGAGAGGAAGGTATCGCATAGTTGGTTTCATGTTGAAGCTTTACTATCATTGGCTATGATAAGGTAGATATAGAAGTTTCTTACTTCTTAACTAATATATTGAGATGCATTATAGGTTTTGTATTCATTTGCAACATGAAAGAGGACAAAGAAAACTTCCATTTGGTGTAGCCAAAACAAAACATTTTCACCTTTGTAACCTTTGAACTTTGGTGGTTTCAAATATGAGATGTGACTGAATGAATTCTCTCCATTATGCAATACAGTGAAATCCGGCAGGACTGAGAGTTCCTAATGGGAACTGCACCCAGGCGGGAGCTGACATTAGCATACGAGAATAGAATCAATATTCTTCAGGGTTTGGAGTATTGGAGGAATCGCGACCGCTATTAGAGAAAGGAACTCACAATCCAAGTATAGGTCTGGGGATGCGCTAGGTGCAGTAATGTCCGCCGGTCGAGTCGGATCCCAGTTCAGGGGTTAATCCGAGTCAACCGATGATATTCTCAAGACTGATCAGCTCGACTGAATGGACTTTCAGTCGGTTTGGTTGATTGGCCCGATCAGACCGAGTAGATGTCGGGTTTTTGACTTTTTCCGGCCGACCAGACCCAGTAGATATCGGGTTTTGGCATTGTCAGCCCGATCAGACTGAGGCTGAGATGTGTAATGGGAATTGTGACGGGATTGATTGGAAATCACGTTAATTTGAATTTTTCCGTCACATCAAAAATATCGGGTTACAGAGACCACTAAATCGGGTCGCTCGATGCAATGTTAGACCAACATGCTCATGAAACCAGCTTGCTCGATGTGGTATCCTTGGAAAACCCAGGTTGAGCCGAGATCCACTCCTGTTGCAAAAAAGGCAACCTGACTCGATCCGAGAGCCAACAAATGTCGGTCGGCTACCGGTCGGTCTCCAGTTTGGCTCGACCGGCGGATATTACTGGCTAAGTATAGCAACCGAAGGGGGGTTGGAGACCTGGTGGCAGAAAACAATTGAGAATTTGCCAGAGGGAGTCTCAATTTGACTTCTTCGAGAGCTGCGGACAATCAGGGGTACATTGCTTCAATCAAAATCAACAGAAGCTGTAAGCTTAATAGTCTCATTGAGCATATGAGTAGAGGCTTCTTGGGCCTTCTTATAACAGTCTAACACTTCGTTGAATTGGGTGAAAAATCTTCAGCTATGTTTCGTGAGGGAAACCGGCAGAAGGCTGAGCCAGACGGCTCCGGAGAGGCTATTGGCTTAGTAAAATCATTGCTTAACATCATTTATGAGTAGAATTGATCGGGGGAACGATGGATAGCCAGTGGATTGACTTGCGTTCATAGATCTGATGTTTTGATGTGGGGGTACAATAAGGATTTCCAAATTCTGCATGTGGCGGGGTGAGTTACAGAATCTCAGAGAAACCTAATTAAAAGGAGTAACTTATCACCTTGTTAAACAAGTATATCCAAGGCTACATGTATTCACACTTATAAGTTACAACTTGTAGTTACTGCAAATACAATCCGAGACATAGGAAGTGCATAATTCAGACTTTTATAGCTTAAAAGCCATATTTTGACTCATTGTAACTTCGTCAATATTTTGGATATTGAAATAATTAGTATATTTCCAGATAGCTAATGGATTTCGCTCAAATTTCCACTCTTCAGAATTTTGATACACCTCATCAATTTTATATGTTATGTCTTCAAACTTTTTTAGTTCTAAATGA
>Ga0335076_10002203_pt1 | contig 19257 bp, 15 predicted proteins | sample Lox_Sample_25_FD_206717 | JGI IMG/M metagenome (GOLD analysis project Ga0335076, IMG submission 206717) | Soil microbial communities from Loxahatchee National Wildlife Refuge, Florida, United States - Lox_Sample_2.5 | ecosystem: Environmental > Terrestrial > Soil > Wetlands | place: USA...
CGGCGGGCAGCTGCACCTCCTTCAGCGTGACCGTGAACTCCTCGCCGCTGGCCGGGTTGTTGACGTCGACCGCCCAGGCCAGCGTGCCCGAGGTGCCGGTGCGCGGCTCGTCGCGGCTGAACATGGCATCGATCACCGGTGTGGAGCCGCCCTCCTGCAGCGCACCGAGCTGCTCGCAGCGCCAGCGGATCACCGCCGCGGTGGCGGCCACCACGCCGGGGAACAGGCGCGGCTCGCCGTGCGGCGGCATCGGCATCTCGAACGAGCGCTCCTCCGACACCGTGGCCAGCGCGTCGAGCTTGAGCTTCAGCCAGGCCGCGTCGTTGGCGCGCATGTCCATCGACAGCGTCTTGGCCAGGGAAGCCAGCCCGCGCGGCTGCTCGGCGCCGTTGACCCACACCTCGAACGGCAGGTTGCGCGCGAACAGGCCCGATTCCGGGCCCGCGTCGGCCGGCAGCTCCCCGACGAACAGCGAGAACTCGCCATGCGGGTACTGGATCATGTAGCTCCAGGCCGGATTGCCGCCGGGAAAGTCGGGCCGGCTCGGCCAGCGCAGCGACGCCAGCACCGGCGCCGGCAGCCGCTCCACGCGCAGCCGCTGATTGGTGCTGTCGGTCGCCACCAGCTGAGGCGCGTTGGCCGTTGCCGCATCGACGCTCAGCACGGCTCCTAACACGCTGTTCGGGCGGTAGGTCGCGAGCCCCTTCAAGCCCGACTTCCAGGCGGTAAGGTACAGGCCCTGGAAGTCGGCATACGGATAGTCGGCCGGCACGTTGACCGTCTTGCTGATCGACGTGTCGACGAACGGCGCCACTGCGGCGACCATCGCCGCATGGTCTTCGGCGCTCATCTGCAGCGCGGTGACGAAGGCGTCGCTCAGCGGCGCGTCGGGGCCTTTCAAGTGGCGGTACAGGCGCCAGGCGTGGTCCTCGACCGCGTACTCCTTGAACGTGCTATCGGGCTCGCGCTTGCGCCGCGTGTAGCTCCACGAGAACGGCGGCTCGATGCCGTTGCTGGCGTTGTCGGCGAACGCCAGGCTGATGGTGCCAGTGGGCGCGATCGACAACAGGTGCGAATTGCGGATGCCCTGAGCGCGGATCTTGTCCTTCAGCGCCTGCGGCAGCCGCGAGGCGAAGCTGCCGCGCGACAGGTAGAGGTCGGCGTTGAACAACGGGAACGCGCCGCGCTCGCGCGCCAGGTCGGCCGAGGCGTCGTAGGCCGCGTCGCGCATCACGGCGGCGATGCGCGAGGCTTCGGCGCGCGCCTCGGGCGTGTCGTAGCGCAGCCCGAGCATGATCAGCGCGTCGCCCAGCCCGGTGAAGCCGAGTCCGATGCGGCGCTTGGCACGCGCCTCCTGTTGCTGTTGCGGCAGCGGCCACACGGTGGCGTCGAGCACGTTGTCGAGCATGCGCACGGCCACCTTCACGACCTCGACGAACGCATCTTCGCGAAAGCGCGCGTACGCTTCGAACGGCGACTCGATGAAGAACGTCAGGTCGATCGAGCCCAGGCAGCAGCAGCCATAGGCCGGCAGCGGCTGCTCGCCGCACGGATTGGTGGAATCGATGCTCTCGCAGTAGCCGAGGTTGTTGTCGGCGTTGATGCGGTCGATGAACAGCACACCGGGCTCGGCGTGGTCGTACGTCGAACGCATGATCTGGTCCCACAGGTCGCGCGCGCGCGGGCGTCGGTAGACCCACAGGCCGTCGTTGCGACGCACGGCACCGGCCGCCTTCTGCGCTGCGCCCGGTTCGGCGCGGTGAACCAGTTCGAACTCGCGGTCTTCGTCGACCGCGCGCATGAACGCGTCGGTCACACCGACCGAGATGTTGAAGTTCGTGAGGTCACCCGCGTCCTTGGCGTGAATGAAGTCCTCGATGTCCGGGTGGTCGCAACGCAGCACGCCCATCTGGGCGCCGCGACGGCTGCCGGCGGACTCCACCGTCTCGCAGGAGCGGTCGAACACCCGCATGTAGCTGACCGGGCCCGACGCGCTGCTCTGCGTGGTGCCGACCCACGCCCCCTTGGGGCGGATGCGCGAGAAGTCGTAGCCGACGCCACCGCCGCGGCGCATCGTCTCGGCGGCTTCGGTGAGCGCGATGTAGATGCCGGGATAGCCCTCTTCGGGTTCGGCGATCGAGTCGCCCACCGGTTGCACGAAGCAGTTGATCAGCGTGGCACCCAACGCGGTGCCGGCGGCCGAGTCGATGCGCCCCGCCGGGATGAAACCGCTGCGCTGTGCGTCGAAGAACCGCGCCTCCCACTGCGTGCGCAGCGCGGGCGCCTCGATGGCGGCGAGTGCCCGCGCCACGCGCGCGCGCACGTCATCGGCGCTGCGCTCGTCGCCCTTGGCGTACTTCTCGAGCAGCACCTCGTGGCTGATCTCTTGTTGCGGCAGCGCGGCCATCAGGTCCATGCGCTGCATCGTCGATTCGGACATCCTCGTACGCTCCGGGAATGATCGAGCCTCGCGCTTCGTGCGCGCACGCGTGCGGCGAGCGATGGCCCTGTCAGGCTGTATGAAAAATCAGTATCGCTCGGGGCCATCGTGCCGGCAAGCGCGACGCTCGAGAAACCACGCCCGCGCCGGCCGCTTCACGGCGCCGGGCGCATGCGCGACCGGAAGCGACGAGAACCTAATGCGCGCCGGCGCGAATGCGCTCCAGCTCGGCGATGACCTGATCCACGAGACTCAGGAAAGCGGCCCGGTTCGGGAGCGGCTCACCGACGATGAAGTCGGACGCCAGCCCGGCCAGTGCGTCGCGGTGCGCCCAGCGCGCCCAACTGCGAACGTCCCAGTAGGTCAGCAACGCCAGCCGCCCGAGGTCGCCGCTGCGGCGGGCGTGCAACAGACTGCCGAGCACGTCTTCCAGACTGCTGCGAAGCGCGGGAGTGAGTCCAGTCTCCATTGCTGCGCCGCAGCATAGCACTCGCCGAGTGGCACGAATACCCCCGGATATCCCTCTAGACGCGCCCCTCTCGCCTTCGCTCCGCCCTGTGTGGCGCAGGCGCTACTGTGCAAGGTACCCGCCGTCGACTGCCAGTACGTGCCCGGTCACCATTGCCGCGGCCGGGCTGGCCAGAAACAGCACCGCCGAGGCCACTTCGTGAGGCTCGGCCAGCCGCTTGAGCGGCGTGACATCGCGGATGCGCTGCATCAGCTCGGGCGAGCGCTCGAGCGCTCCGATGAAGCCGGTGCGCGTCCAGGTCGGCGCCACCGCGTTGACGCGGATGCCGCGCGGCGCCCACTCGACCGCCAGCGCGCGGGTCATGTTGACCAGCCCGCCCTTGGTGGTCTGGTACGAGATGTTCGGATAGAGCCCTCCGCCCGACAGGCCCATGATCGACGCCGCGTTGACGATTGCGCCACCGCTGGCGGGCATGTGGCGGGCCGCCGCGCGCGCGCACAGGAAGGCGCCGGTCAGATTGACGGCGACCACCGCGTTCCAGTCGGTCAGCGACAGCTCGAGCGAGGGTTTGCGGATCGCCAGGCCCGCGTTGTTCACGAGGACGTGAATGGCGCCGTGCTCGCCGGCCAGCGCGGCGAAGGTGCGGTCGACCGCGGCTTCGTCGGTGACGTCGAGTACGCGCGCAGTCGCATTCGGCACGCGCGCCCGGGCCGACTGCAGCGCATCCTCGTCGCGGTCGAGCAGCACGACGCGTGCGCCGGCCTCGGCCAGCAGCGTCGCGCACGCGAGCCCGATGCCCTGCGCGCCGCCGGTGACCACCGCAACCTGGCAGTCGACGCGGAACGCGCGCAGACCGGCCGTGGCACCATCGCTCACAACGACTCCGACGGATCGAAGTCGAGTTCGACCTTGGCGCCGTTGGGGTCGAGCGTGAACAGCTGCCAGGTGCCCGCGCCGGCCTGGCGGCGCAGGTCGTACTTCAGGCCGCGCTCGTCGAAGCGTGCCTTCATCTGCTTGAGCCCCTGGCCGGTGAACGCCATGTGGTCGATCACGCCGGTGCGCGGGCTCGGCATCGGGCGGTCCCAGTAGATGTGCAGGACCGCCTGGCGTCCGCCCGGCGGATACAGCCACGCACCGGGAAAGCCCAGGTCGGGCCGGTGGCCCTCCGCCAGGCCGAGCAGACCGCAGTAGAACTCGAGCGTCGCCGCGCGATCCTCGGCCGTGATGGTGAAGTGGTTCATGCCCACGATCATCGGATGTCCTTCCGCAAGTGCAGGCGCACGCAGCGCCGCGTCAGGTCACAAGCACCAGCGCCCCGGTGGTCGCGCGGGACTCCAGGCGTTGGTGCGCGCGCCCCGCGGCGTCGAGTGCATGGCGTTCGATCGGCGGCACCCGGATCGCGCCGTCGGCCAGTGCCTGCCACAGCGCGGCCGCGCGCTCGTTCAACGCCTGGCGCGTGGCGATGTAGGCGAACACCACCGGGCGAGAGAAGCTGAGCGACTTGTGCACCAGCGCGTTGGCGTCCAGCGCGCGCAGCGCGCCGCTGGCTTGGCCCAGGCTGATCCAATGGCCGCGCGGCGCCAGCACGGCGAGGTTCTCGTCGAACGCCGCGTCGCCGAGGCCGTCGATCACCACGTCGGCACCACCGCACAGCGCTTGCACGGAATCCGCGAAGCGGTAGTCGCGCGTGACGATCGCGTGCTCGCAGCCGTGCTCGCGCGCGACGCGCGCCTTGGCGTCGCTCGACACCGTGCCCACGACCGTGGCGCCCAGCTGGCGCGCCCACGCGCACACCAGCAGCCCCACGCCGCCCGCGGCCGCATGCACCAGCAGCCGCGTGCCGCGCGCGATGCGACCGAGGTCGTGCACCAGGTAGTGCGCGGTCAACCCTTTGAGCAGCAGCGCGGCGGCGGTGTCGTCTTCCACTGCCGGCGGCAGGCGCACCACCCAGTCCGCCGGCACGGTGCGGACGCTCGCATAGGCGCCGGGAATCGGCCCGATGCACGCCACGCGATCGCCAGGCAGCACGCCGGTCACGCCGGGGCCGACGTCGACGACGCTGCCGGCCGCCTCCATGCCGAGCGTGCCGCCGGGCGCCAGCATCGGCGGGATCCAGCCGCGGCGCAGGTAGACGTCGATGAAGTTGACGCCGATCGCGCGCTGCCGGATGCGCACCTCGCCGGGCCCCGGCGCCGCCGCCTCACCATCGAGCACCGCCAGCTGCGCTGCATCGCCGTAGGCGCGCACGACGACGCGGCGCGACGGCAGCGGCAGCGCGGTGGGCAGCGGTGCGCTGCGCGGTGCGCGCAGATCGGCGCCTCGCTCGAGGTGGCGGCGCAGGTTCGCGAAGCCAGCCTCGTAGACGTCGCGCGCCACCATCTCGCGCAGCTCGCGCTCGCGTCCCGCGGGGGTGGCGAAGCTGGACTCCCAGTGCCAGAAGGTGCGGTCGCCGTCGGTGACGGGCTTGAGCGTCACGGTGGCCACGTAGCGCTGCAGCGGCACGGTGGCCTCGACGATGCAATAGGTGCTCTTGTGTTCGCGATCGTCGAGCGTCAGCAGTTGTTCCCGGATGCGGTTGCCGTCCTTCAGCGTGAAGCTGCGCACGCAGCCGACCTGCGAGGACGACTCGTTGGCCTCGATGCGGCTGGCCTCGACCACGTCGTGCCATTGGTCGTGGCTGTTGAAGTCGCGGATCACCGCCCACACGCGCTCGATCGGCGCGTCGATGACGGTGGACCTAGCGACCTTTTGCAGCATCGCGATGTCTGCTCACTGCGTGACCACAGCGCTCACCGAAACAGCCGCTTCAGCGCATCGAAGCCACCCTGGAACACGCCGTTGCCGATCAGCTCCGTGAGCTCGCGCTCGCGCCCTTCGGCGCAATCGAACTCCGCGCTCCACTCGGCGAAGGAACGGTTCCCGTCGGTGACCGGCGTCAGCTTCAGCGTGGCGACGTAGTTGTCCACGCCCATCGGCGACTCCAGGATCTCGTAGGTGCAGCTGTAGTCGTAGTCGCTCAGCGCCAGCAGCCGCTCACGGATGGTGCCGCCGTCGCGCGTATGAAAGTGGCGGATGCAGCCGACCTTGTCGCTCGGCTCGTTGTTCTCGATGCGGCTGTCGGCGATGCCGGGGTGCCACTGCGGCATCCCGTTGAAATCGCGGATGCGCGACCAGACCGTGTCGGCGCCCGCGTCGAGCACGCTCGAGACGTAGATGCGGATCACCGGCGCGCTCCTTCTATTCCTTGCCGTTGCTCGGTGGTGCCGCCGGCGGCAGCACCGCGGTGGCGCCCGACACGCCACTGGCCAGGCGCTGGATGTCACCGGACTCCAGGCCGATCTCGCGCAGCAGCTGGTCGACGATCGGCGCCTGCGCGCGGAAGCGCAGCGCCGAGTTGACGACGCTGTCGGCGAAGCCGCCGCTGCTGGCATCGCCGTTGCCGCCGCCACCGCCGGCCAGGCCGTCGACATGCAGGATCTTGATGCCCTCGATGCGTTCCATCGGGCGCACCGCCTCGCGAATGATCGCCTCGGCCTTTTCGACCAGCCGCAGCCGCAGCACCGACGCGCGCGCCTCGGGCGACAACACGTTCTGCGCCTCGTTCATCAGTCGCGCGGCCTCGGCCTCGATCTCGGCGCGCACCTTCGTCGCCAGCGACTTGATCTTGTCGGCGTCGGCGTCAGCCTGCGCTTGCGCGCGGATCGCCGCCCCCCGGTCGGCACTGGCCAGCATCTCGGCCTTGGCGGCCGCGGTCAGGCGCAGCGACTCGCGCTCGGCGGCCTGGGCCGCGCCGATCAGATCGATCGCCTTCTTGCGCTCGGCCATCTCGACTTCGCGCGCGGTGAATACCTTCTCCTCGGCCGACACCGCCTGCGCGCGCGCCGCCTCGGCTTCGGCCTGGGCCTCGCTCTGCGCCTTGCTCTCGCGCGCCACCGCGATCGCGCGCTGCTGCTCGGCCAACTCCAGCGCCTGGCGGCGCGCCACCTCGGCCGCCTGCACCGCACGCTCCTTCTGGATGCGCTCCTGCTCGACGCTCAGGTCGCTGCGGATGCGCGCGGCCTCGATCGTCTGCTTGGCGGCGATCTGCGCCGACTCGGCGTCCTGCTCGCGCTGCGCGCGCTCGGCGGTCAGCTCGGCCTTCTGCCGCGCGCGCGCGATCTCCACCTCGCGCTGCTGGGTCAGCCGCGCGTATTCGCTCTCGCGGTCGATGTCGAGCGACAGCTTCTCGGCCTCGAGGTTCTTGTTGCGGATGGCGATCAACGTGTCCTGCTCGACGTCGTTGCGCTGCTTCTTGCGATGCTCGATCTGCTCGGTCAGCCGCGTCAGGCCCTCGGCGTCGAAGGCGTTGCTCGGGTTGAAGTACTCCATCGCGGTCTGGTCGAGCTGCGTCAGCGAGGCCGACTCCAACTCCAGGCCGTTCTTGGTGAGGTCGCCGGCCACCGTCTCGCGCACGCGACGCACGTAGCTGCCGCGCTTCTCGTGCAGCTCCTCCATCGTCATCTCGGCGGCCGCGGTGCGCAGCGCGTCGACGAACTTGCCCTCGATCAACTCTTTCAGCTGCTCCGGCTCGAGCGTGCGCTGGCCCAGCGTCTGCGCTGCGGCCGCCACCGCGCTGGGCTCGGCCGCCACACGCACGTAGAACTCGGCGATCACGTCGACGCGCATGCGGTCCTTGGTGATCAGTGCCTTGTCGCGGCCGCGCGCCACCTCCAAGCGCAGCGTGTTCATGTTGACCGGAATCACGTCGTGGACGATCGGCAGCACCAGCGCGCCGCCGTCGAGCACCACCTTCTGGCCGCCCAGCCCGGTGCGCACGAACGCACGCTCCTTGCTGGAGCGCAGGTACAGCCAGTGCAGCAGCCAGACCACGATCGCGACGACGATCACGACCCCGATCAGGCCGAGGATGAAGGTTCCGAATTGGGCGCCTGTCATGTGCGTCTCCCGTTGACTATCGTTTGATCTGCGTGAAGCGGCGCGTGGTCTCGGTCAGCGCCACCTCGGTGGGCAGCCGCTCCATCGAGCTGGCGCCGTAGAAGCCGTGGCAATCGGGGCAGCGCGCGAGGATCCAGCTCGCGTCCTCCGGCGTCGCGATCGGCCCGCCGTGGCACAGCACGATCACGTCGGACTTCACCGCCTTCGCGGCCGCGGCATAGGCATTGATCGGCGTCACGCAGTCGGCCAGCTTCAACGCCGTGCCGGCGCCGATCGAGCCGCCGGTGGTCAGCCCCATGTGAGCCACGACGACGTCGGCGCCGGCGGCCGCCATGTCGCGTGCCTCCGCCTCGCTGAACACGTACGGCGTGGTCAGCAGGTCGAGCGCGTGCGCCCTGGCCACCAGCTCGACCTCGAGCCCGTAGCCCATGCCGGTCTCCTCGAGGTTGGCGCGGAAGGTGCCGTCGATCAGCCCCACGGTCGGAAAGTTCTGGACGCCCGAGAAGCCGAGGTCGATCAGCCGGCGCAGGAACGAATCGGTGATCAGGAACGGGTCGGTGCCGTTGACGCCGGCGAGCACCGGCGTCGTCCTCACCACCGGCAGCACCTCGCGCGCCATCTCGCAGACGATCTCGTTGGCATTGCCGTAGGCGAGCAGGCCGGCCAGCGAGCCGCGCCCGGCCATGCGGTAGCGGCCCGAGTTGTAGATGACGATCAGGTCGATGCCGCCGGCCTCTTCGCACTTGGCCGACAGCCCGGTGCCGGCGCCGCCGCCGATGATCGGCACGCGCGCGGCGATCTTGCGGCGCAGGTTGTCGAGAATGGTCTGGCGGGCGATGCGGGGCATGTCGCGCTTTCGTCGTCAACGCGCCACGCGCGCGGCACCGGCTGGCGCGCCGGCGGCGATCTCGCGCCACGCCGCCACCAGTGCGTCGGCGAACGCCTCGTCGTTGATGTGCAGGGGCAGGCGCCTGCACACGCGGTTGGCGCCACCCTTGAAGTGCAGCTCGATCGCCTCGAACAAGGCGCGGTCGGCCTCGGGATCGTGGAACGGCTGGCCGGGCCGGTCGATCTGCGACACGCCGCCCTCCGGGATCAGGAAGCGCACCGGACCGACCATCGCGTTCAACTTGCGCGCGATGAACTCGCCGATCGCGCGGTTCTCCTCCACCGTGGTGCGCATCAGCGTCACGGTCGGGTTGTGGCGATGCAGCAGGCGGCCCTTGAAGCGCTCGGGCACCGAGTCCCACGGGCCGAAGTTGATCATGTCGAGCGCACCGCACGAGCCGACATAGGGCAGCGCGTGGCGCGCGAACACGTCCATCCGCGTCGGCCCCGCCGAGAGCACGCCGCCGCCGATCTCGTCGGCGATCTCGGTGGTCGAGACGTCGATCACGCCGGCCAGCAGCCCGGAGTCGGCGAGCTTCTCCATCGACTGTCCACCGACACCGGTGGCATGGAACACCAGGCAGTCGTACTCGGCCTCGAGCCGCTTGGTCACCGCCTGCACGCAGGTGGTCGTGACGCCGAACATCGTCAGCCCGAGCGCCGGCCTGGTCGCGCTGTCGCCGGTCACCGGGTGCGCGATCATGCCTGCCAACGCGTGCGCGGCGTTGGCCAGCACCTTCTCGCTGATGCGGTTGATGCCCGACACGTCGGTGATCGAGTACATCATGCAGATGTCGCTCGGGCCGACGTAGGGCCGCGTGTCGCCCGAGGCCATGGTCGACACCATCACCTTCGGCAATCCGATCGGCAGCGCGCGCATCGCGCGCGTCGTCAGCGTGGTGCCGCCGGAACCGCCGGCACCGATCAGCCCGCCGACGTCGCGCCGCGCGAGCATGAAATGCTCGAACGCCAGCGCCATGCCGCTCACCGAGCTGCCGCGGTCGTTGGTGAACACCGCGCGCTCGCCGTCGGGATGGTGGCGCGCCACCTCGCGCGGATGCACGCTCGCCGGCGACGGCTTGCCCGACGTCGCGAGGTCGACCGTGACGACGCGCAGCCCGAGCTTCTCAAGGCACTGGCGCAGGTAGAACAGCTCGCGGCCCTTGGTGTCGAAGGTGCCCGCCACATAGGCGGCGCGGCCGCTGCTGGCGGCCACCGGAAACGGCAACACCTGTGCCTGCTGGGTCGCCGCAGTTGCAGCGGCGGCGCGCGCGGGCGCCGCCTCGCTCCGGCGCACGGGTGCGGCACTCTCGCGCGCGATGTCGGTCACCGGTGCCGACGCGTCGCCGCTGTTCCAGCGGTTGAAGCCGCGCACCGTGCGCGGCGCCAGGTCGTCGAGCGTCGGCGCGCCGTCGCCGTAGGCGCGGCGCACGGTGAGCACGGCGGCTGCAACGGGCTCGGACGCGGGGGCGGGCGCGTCGGGTTGCACGTCGTCGTCGCTCGAGCGCACGCCGAGCAGCCGCTCCTGCAGCTCGCGGTCGGCACCCAGGGCCTGCGCCGGCATTTCCTGCGCAAGGCGGCCGTTGACCATCACGCCGACGCGGTCGGCCACGTCGATCGCCACGCCGAGGTTCTGCTCGATCAACAGCACGCTGATCTCGTGGTCGCCGGCCAGCTCTCGCAGCGCCTGCACCACCTGCTCGACGATCGCCGGTGCCAGCCCTTCGGTCGGCTCGTCCATCACCAGCAGCTTCGGTTCGAGCAGCAGCGCACGGCCGATCGCGAGCATCTGCTGCTCGCCGCCGGAGAGCATCGCGCCGCCGTGGTCCTTGCGCTCGGCCAGCCGCGGGAACATCGCGTAGACGCGGTCGATCTCGCGGCGGCGCCGCGCCACCAGGCGCAGCGTCTCGTCGACCGACAGCGACGGCCACACGCGCCGTCCCTGCGGCACGTAGGCGATGCCGCGGCGCGTGATCTCGTTGGGCGCGAAACCGAGGATCTCCTCGCCGGCGAACCTGACGCTGCCGGTGGCCCTGACCAGCCCGGTGATCGCGTTGCACAGCGTGGTCTTGCCCATGCCGTTGCGGCCGACGATGCCGAGCACGCCGTGCTCGATCGTGAACGTCACGCCCTGCAGCGCGTGGGCGCGGCCGTAGTAGACGTCGAGGCCCTCGACGGCCAGCGTCGGGCCGCGTGGCGGCGGCGCAGCGTCGCGGTCGCGTCCGAGCCACGCCATCAGTGCTTGCCCCCCATGTAGATCGCCTGCACCTGGGTGTCGTTCTCGATCTCGCTGGGCGTGCCGGTCTTGAGCACGCAGCCGTTGTGCATCACAGTGACGCGCTCCGCGACCCGCAGCGCGATGTCGAGGTCGTGCTCGATCAGCACGAAGCTCATGTGTGCGGGCAGCGAGGTCAGCAGCGCCACCAGCTCGCGCCGCTCCGCCGGCGACAGGCCGGCCGCCGGCTCGTCGAACAGGATGAGCCGCGGCGCCCCGGCCAGCGCCATGCCGATCTCGAGCTGGCGCTGCTGGCCGTGCGACAGGCTCGACACCGGCTCGTCGGCGATGTGCGCCAGGCGCACGCGCTCGAGCAGGTCGCCGGTGGCCAGCACGGAGGCATGACCGCCGCGCGGCGGCCAGAACGAGAAGCGCCCGTTGGCCACACCGCGCACCGCGAGGAACAGGTTGTCGCGCACGCTCAGGTCGCGGAACAGCAGCGACGATTGATACGTGCGGCGCAGGCCCTTGCGGATGCGCTCGTGGGTGGGCAGCGTCGTGATGTCCTCACCGAAGAATTCGATGCGTCCGGCGGTGGGCATGAAGTCGCCGGTGATGGTGTTGAACAGCGTGGTCTTGCCCGCGCCGTTGGAGCCGAGGATCGCCACCTTCTGCCCCGCGACGACGGTCAACGACACGTCGTCGACCGCGCGCAGGGCACCGAAAGAACGGGTCACCCCGCTGAGGATCAACGCGTCGCCCGACAACAGCGCGCCGCCACCGCCGCTGCGGGCGGGTGCGGCGCGTGCCTCGGACGCGCGTGATCTGAGTTGGGTCACAGATGCCATATCAGCCCTGCGCCGCTCCAGCGGCGCATCCCCAAGCGGCCGCCGCGGATCCGGCTTTGCCGGTCCGCAGGCGCCGCCCCCTTGAGGGGGAGGCGGCCGCCAGGCCGCATCGGGGGTGGGTCACTTCCTGCAGTCGGGCACGTCGCGCGAGCCGAGGCCCATCTTCTTGAACTCGGCTTCCGACAGGCCCAGGGTCTGGGTGATGTCGGGCACCGTCTTGACCACCTTGTTGTAGAACGAGCCGTCGGCCGCCTTGGTGACTTCGGTGATGTAGGTGGTGCCCACACCGTTGCGGTTTTGATCGATCTTGACGGGGCCGGCCGGGCCGACGAAATTGGTCTTCTGCAGCGCCTCGCGATACGCCTTCTGGCCGTTGCTCAGGTCGCCCTTGACCGCATCAAGCGCGTCGAGCGCGGCCTTGGTGTTGATGTAGTACAGGTAGGCGAACAGGCTCGGGCTCGGAAAGCCGTCCTTGAACGCCGCCTTGTACTCGGCAACGAACTTCTTCCACTCCGGCGTGTCGATCGAGTCGGCCATCGGCCCGGCGCTCGCGGTGCCGAGCAGCGACTCGCGGCGCTTGCCCTTGTAGTTGAGCACCGTCTGGTCCACCGTGATCGAGCCGCCGATCATCGGCTTGTTGCCGCCCGCCTGCTCGTACTGCGTCAGGAAGTTCACCGCGTCGGAGCCGCCGAGCACCACCAGCACCGCGTCGATGTCCTTGGGCATGCGCGCGATCACCGACGAGTAGTCCTTGGTGCCCAGCGGCACCCAGGCCTTGTCGACCACCTTGCCACCCTTGGCGCAGTAGCTGGCCATGAAGCCCTGCACCTGCGAGTACGGGAAGCCGTAGTCCTCGGCCACCAGGAACACCTTCTTGTAGCCCTTGCCGAGCGCGTGCTCGCCGAGGCCCACCATCCACTGCGCGCCCTCGGTGTTGAAGCGGTAGAAGTTGGGGGCCGGATCGCCCCAGGTCGCGGCCTGGGCACCCGACGAGCCGTTGATGAAGGTGACGCCGGGCTGCGTCTTCGCGTAGTTCTTGACCGCGATGCCCTCGTCGCCCGACAGCGGGCCGATCATGATCGGCACCTTGTCCTGCTCGACCGCCTTGCGGGTCGACGCGACCGCCTTGTCCGGCGTGGCATCGGACGACAGCTTGATGAACTCGATCTTCTTGCCGCCGGCCATGCCGTTCTTCTCCTTCAGCGCAAGGTCGGCGCCGCGCATGCTGTCCTGGCCCGGCACTGCGAACGGGCCTTCGAGCGTGGCGAGCAGGCCGATCTTCAGCGTTTCCTGCGCCAGCGCCGAACCCATCAGCGCGGCCGCCGCGGCGGCGCCGAGCATCGAGCGGACCCAGATTCTTCTCCTCTTGCTTGCGATCACGGTTGTCTCCTTTGGTTGGCAATGGGGCTGCGCGGGCCGAAGCGTGAGCGAAGCTTCGCCCACAGACCGAGCAGACCGTCGGGGGAAAACAGCACGATCAGCAGGAACACGCCGCCGATCACGAGGTTGAAGCGCTCGCGAAAGTCCGTGCCGAGCAGGTCGATCGCGAAGTTCTGCAGCAGCACGAACACGATCGCGCCGATGAACGCGCCGATCGGGTGCTTCATGCCGCCGAGCACCGCGATCACCAGGATGTTGATCATCACGCCGATCCCCATCGAGCCCGGCGAGATGCGGTTGTTGTACCAGGTGATCAGCACGCCGCCCACCGCCGCGAGCAGCCCGGCGGCCGCATAGGTGGCAACGCGGTGTGCGGTGACGTGGTAGCCGAGCGCGCGCATGCGCCGCGGGTTGTCGCGGATGCCCTGCAGCGCGACGCCGAACGGCGCGCGCACCAGCAGCTTGACGAACCCATAGCCGGCCAGTGCGCAGGCCAGCGTGAGGTAGTAAAACGGCACCGGCTGGCGGAATTCGACGCCGGCGACCGCCGGCGCGAACACCTGGTTGAAGCCCTGGTGGCCGTTGAACAGCGTGTAGTTCTGCTGCGCCAGGTAGAAGAACGCGACGCCGATCGCCAGCGTGATCATGATCGTGTAGATGCCCTCGGTGCGCACCGACAGCCAGCCGATCAGCGTGGCAAACACCACCGCGAGCACGATCGCGAACGCCACCGCGAGCCACCAGGGCCAGGCGAGGCTGATCGCGGTGGCGGTGCTGGTGCCGAGGATCGCCACCAGGTAGCCCGCCATCCCGGCCACCGACATCTGCGCCAGTGACACCATGCCGCCGTAGCCCCCCAGCAGCGTCAGCGACAGCGCGATCAACCCCAGCGCGAGCGACTGCGCGCCGATCTGGTAGGTGAAGAACGGCGATGCCACGGCCGGGTACACCAGCACGCCGAGCAGCACCAACACGTGCCGTGCCGACAGCCGACTCCACAGGGACTTCAGCCAGCGCGGCGCGTCGCTGTGCGCATAGGGATCCGCCGCCACCTCGACGAAGGCTGGCCGCGGCACGGCCGCCGGCCGCGGCGACCGCACCGTCTGGCCGTTCATCGCGCGGCGCCAGTGAGCGGCACTCATCGCGGGGCCCTCGTCGTCATGCCGGCCTCCCCAGCAGGCCGCGCGGCCGGAAGGCGAGCGCCAGCACCATGATCAGGAACGTGAACACGATGCCGTAGGTCGGCGCGTAGGCGAGGCCGAACTGCTCGGCCGCGCCGATCAACAGCGCGCCGATCGCCGCGCCGCCCACACTGCCCATGCCGCCGACGATGACCACGACGAGCGACGCCAGCAGGTAGCGCGTGTCCTCGCCCGGTGAGATCGACAGCGCGCTGCCGCCCACCACGCCGGCGAAGCCGGCCAACCCGGCGCCGATCGCGAACGTGATCGCGAACAGCAGCTGCACGTTGGCGCCCGAGGCGGCCAGCATGCCGCGATCGTCGACGCCGGCGCGGATCATCATGCCCAGTCGCGTGCGCGCGAGGAACCACCACAGCACGAGGCCGATGGCCAGCGCCATCACGAATACCGCGATGCGATAGGTCGGGTACTTCTCGACCAGCGGCAGCACGATCGAGCCGTAGATCCAGGCCGGCGGTTCGAAGGTGTAGATCTCGCCGCCGAAGATCCACAGCATCACGTCCGCCAGCACGATCGAAATGCCGATCGTGACCAGCGTCTGGCGCAGGTCCTGGCCCTGCATCCAGCGAAAGATCAGCACCTGCAGCAGCAATCCGACGACGCCCGCGGTGACGAAACCGGTGGCCACCGCCAGCAGCCACGAACCCGTCTGGTCGCCGACCACCCAGCCCGCGTAGGCGCCCAGCAGGTACAGCGAACCGTGCGCGAGGTTGACGTTGCGCATCAGCCCGAACACCAGCGTGAAGCCGCTGGCCACCAGGAAGTACAGCGACGCCAGCGTCAGGCCGTTGAGCAGCGTGGTGAAGAACAACTTGTCGTTGTCGACGATGGCCCACAAAGCCAGCACCGCCAGCGGCACGCCGATCAGGATCCACGCGGCCCATTGGCCTCGGCTGAGCTTCACGCCGCGCGCCCCCAGGCGCGCTCGACGCCGAGGTCGGCCTGCACCGAGAAGCCCGCGCGCACCGGCGGCGCCTTGGCGAATACGCCGTCCTTCATCACCGCCAGCATGCGCTTGGGGTCGCGCAGGATCGCGAGGTTGGCCATCGGGTCACCGTCGACCAGCAGCAGGTCGGCCAGGTAGCCTTCCTTGACCAGGCCCAGCTCCTTGGGCTTCATCATGATCTGGCCGCCGTACTGGGTGGCGCAGCGGATCGCTTCGCCCGGCGTGAAGCCGAGGTACTTGACGAAGAACTCGAGGTCGCGCGCGTTCTGGCAGTGCGGCGTCATCGCGAAGCCGTAGTCGCCGCCGAACAGGATGCGCACGCCGCGCTTGTGCATCGCCTTCAGCGACTCGACGGCGTGGTCCCACTCGTGCTGGTAGCCCATCTGCACCGCCTTCTCGTGCGTGATGCCCCACGGCTCGGCCTCGTGCAGCATCGCGTACAGGATCGCGATGCCCGGCGCGACGAACACGCGGTCGCGCGCCGCCTCGAGCATGTCGAGCGTCTCGTCGTCGGTGTAGCTGGCGTGATAGATCACCTCGATGCCATGGCGCAGCGCCTGCTTCACGCTGGCGGCCGAGCGCGCGTGCGCGGTGCCGCGCTTGCCGCGCATGCGCACCTCTTCCATCGCTGCGGCGACCTCGGCGTCGGTCATCCACGCGGTGTCGGCCGGCGACTGCGGCGTGAAGTTGTCGCCCGACAGGTTGAGCTTGATCGAATCGACGCCGTACTTCAGGAACATGCGCACCGCCTTGCGCATCTCCTCGGCGCCGTTGACGTTGACCCCGAAGCTGAACTCCGGGAACGGCAGGTGAGGCAGCGTCTCGTCGCCGAGCGCGCCGGGCACGGTGATCTCCTGGCTGGCCGCCAGGTAGCGTGGACCCGGGATCTGGCCGGCCTCGATCGCGTTGCGGGTCACCACGTCCAGGCGCGGCTTGGCGCAGGCGGCGCCGACGCACGACGTGAAGCCGGCCTCCAGGTACCTCTTGGCCACCTTGGCGCACCACAGCACGTGCTCTTCGAGTGGCATCGTCTGGATGCCGGCGAGCGTGGCGGCGTCGTTCCACGAGAAGTGCGTGTGGGCCTCGCACATGCCCGGCATCAGCGTGGCACCGGCGCCGTCGATGACGGTGGCGCCGTTGGTGGGGATCGAGGCATTGCCGCGACCGACCGCCTGGATGCGGTTGCCCTGCACCAGCACGCTGCCGGGCACCGGGTGGCCGCCGCTGCCGTCGAGGATGCGGACGTTGGTGAACAAGGTACCTGACATATTCGGTCTCCTCAGGCGGCCCAGCGGGTGGTGTTGGCGGCGCGCCCCGCGGCGCGCACCGGCGGCGCGCGGTGGAACTCGCCGTCTTTCATCACCGCGAGGATGCGGTTCTTGTCCTGCAGCACGGTGATGTCGGCCAGCGGGTCGCCGTCGACGAGCAGGATGTCGGCCAGGTAGCCCTCGCGGATGTAGCCGAGCACCTTGCCCATGCGCATCATCGGCCCGCCCCATGCGGTGGCCGACAGCAGCGCCTCCATCGTGCTCATGCCCACGTGCTTGACGAAGTACTCCAGGTCCTTCGCGTTGGTGCCGTGCGGCGTCCACGCGAAGCCGTAGTCGCCGCCGGGCAGGATGCGGATGCCGCGCTTGCGCATCGCCTTCATGCTCTCGATCGCCGCCTCGAGTTCGCGGAAGTAGCCCATCCTCTCGACCACCGGTCGCGTCAGCCCGTACTGCGACGCGTTGTGGCAGGTGTTGATCAGCCAGGCCAGGCCGGGCGCCACGAAGTGCTCGAACTTGTGCTGCTCCAGCAGGTCGAGCGCCTCCTCGTCGGCGAAGCTGGCGTGGTAGATCACCTCGATGCCGTGCTTGACGCACCGCTTGATCGACTCGGTGCTGCGCGCGTGCGCGGCCACCCGCTTGCCCCAGGTCTTGGCCTCGTCGACCAGCACCGCGACCTCTTCGTCGGTGAACTGGCTCGCCTCGCTGGGCATGCCGGTGATCGACTCGCCCGACAGGTTGATCTTCAGCGAGTCGACGCCGTACTTGGCGAACATGCGCACGCAGCGCCGCATCTCGTGCGGCCCGCTGACGATGGCGCCGAACGCGAACTCGTGCTGCGGCAGGTGCGGCGCCGTGGTGTCGCCCAGACCGCCGGGCACCGTGATCTCCTGGCTGGCAGCCAGGTAACGCGGCCCGATGATCGTGCCGTCGTTGATCGCGTTGCGGATCACCACGTCGAGCCGCGGCTTGGCCGCCGCCGCGCCGACGCACGACGTCCAGCCCATGTCGAGGTAGCGCTTGGCCACCTCGGCGCACCACAGGATGTGTTCCTCCGGAGGCATGCGCTGGATGGCGTCGAGGCTCGGCTGGTCGTTCCACGAGAAGTGCGTGTGCGCCTCGACCATGCCCGGCATCAGGAAGGCGCCGGCGCCATCGATCGCCTGCACGCCGGCGATCGGCGGCGTGCGCTGGCCGAACGCCGTCTTGACGACGCGGCTGATCTTGTTGCCCTGCACCAGCACGTCGCCGGTGAATGGCGCCTCACCGCCGCCGTCGAAGATGCGCACGTTGGTGAACAACACGTCAGCCATACGGATACTCCTTCAGCGGTTGGCGTCGAGCCACGTGCGCAACTCGCGCGCGCACTCCTCGGGCCGCTCCACCGGCGTCCAATGCCCGCACTTGGGCAGCACCACCACGCGCACCGAGCGCGCGCGGTGCAGCTTCTCGGCCATCGCGCGCACCGCCTGCGGCGGCGCGACGACGTCTTCGTCGCCGGTGACGAGCAGCACCGGCGCTTCGATCGTCTCCACGGCGGCCGCCGGCGCGTCGGCGAGCGCGAAGCAACTGCGCGCATAGCCGTCTGGGTCCTGCCGCATCAGACTCTCGCGCACGAACGCCACCGCGAGCGGCATCCGTGCGCGCGTGTCGGCCGAGATCGATGCGTTGAGCAGTGCCAGCGTGATCTCGTGCATGCCGGCGGCGCCCTCGTCCCTTGCCTTGTCGCCGCGCACGCGGATTGCGCTGCGCGCCGGATCGGGTGGCGCGATCAGCGGGCCGAACAGCGCCAGCCCCGCTACCAGCTTCGGCGCCATCACGGCCACGTGCTGCAGCACGATGTTGCCCATCGAATGGCCGACGAAGTGCGCGCGCGTCACGTTGAGCCGTGCGCAGACCGTTTGCACCAGGTCGGCATAGCGCGCCATCGACAGCGTGCCTTCGGCGCGCTGCGAGCGGCCGCTGCCGGGCAGGTCGATGCGCACCACGCGATGGCGCGCCAGCGCCGGCATCAACGGCGTGAAAGTGTTCGAACTGCCACCCAGTCCGTGCACGCAGACGACCGCCGTCCCGTCGCCCTCGTCTTCCACCGCGCAGCGTTCGATGAATCGAAGTCCCATGTACCCGCTACTCGAACCGGTTCTCGATCGCGCCGATGCCGTCGACCTCGATGCGCACCACGTCGCCCGCGCGTAGCCACTTCGGCGGGCTGAATCCCATGCCCACGCCGGCCGGCGTGCCGGTGGCGATGATGTCGCCGGTCAACAGCGTGATGCCGCGCGAGCAGGTCTCGATCAGCGTCGGGATGTCGAAGATCATGTCGCGCGTACGTGCGTCCTGGCGCAACTCGGGCGCGGCACCGGCCGGCGTGACCCAACCGCGGATGCGCGTGTCGCGGCCGTCGAGCTCGTCGGCGGTGACGATCCAGGGCCCCATCGGGCAGAAGGTGTCGCAGTTCTTGCCGAGCAGCCATTGCTGATGGCGCACCTGCACGTCGCGCGCGCTGACGTCGTCGACGATGGTGTAGCCGAGCACGTGGTCCATCGCGCGCGCCTTCGGGATGTCGCGCCCTCCGCGGCCGATCACCACCGCCAGCTCGCTCTCGTAGTCGATCTGCTCCGACACCGCCTTGCCGGGCAGCCGGACCGGATCACACGGGCCGACCA
>Ga0335076_10002206_pt1 | contig 19252 bp, 15 predicted proteins | sample Lox_Sample_25_FD_206717 | JGI IMG/M metagenome (GOLD analysis project Ga0335076, IMG submission 206717) | Soil microbial communities from Loxahatchee National Wildlife Refuge, Florida, United States - Lox_Sample_2.5 | ecosystem: Environmental > Terrestrial > Soil > Wetlands | place: USA...
CCCGGAACTGGACCGTCCCGGTGGCGGCGGCCGGCGTGAGCGTGGCGGTGATCTGGACGGTGTCGTCGGCCGTCGAGGGCTCGAGCGAGGACGACAGGGCGACGCTCGTCGAGGTGGGGGGCAGCGCTGAGGTGACGACCCCGACGGTGACGTTCGTGGTCTGCCCGCCAGCGTTGCGGCCGACCGCGCGGAGGGTCACCGAGGTGCCCGCCGGGAGGTCCGACGTGTCGAAGGTCGTGGCGAACGGAGCGGTGGTGATCGTACCCAGGGTCACGGTCGGCTTCCCGGACACCTCGCGGTAGAAGGTCACCTGGGTGGGCTGGTTGAGCAGGTCGGTCGCGTCCACGGCGACCGCCAGGTCATCGCCGTTCACGCTCGCGCCGTTTTCGGGCGCGGTGAAGGAGAGGGGCGGGCCGGAGTTGTCGACGATCACCGTGGAGGTCTTCTCGACCGGCGTCTCGTCGATGATCGCGACCGCCTTCAGGGAGAGGCTGCCGTTGGGGTAGGCCGTGGAGTCGAAGGTGGTGGAGAAGGAGCCCGCCACCGGGGTGGTGCTGGTGCCGACGAGCGTGCCGTTGACGTAGAAGTCCACCTCGCTCGTCTCCTCCAGGTCGTCGGTGGTCACCTGGAACGGGACGGCGGCGCCCGAGACCGTCCCCGTCGGCTGCTGGATGGTGACGGCGGCGAGGCTGCCCAGGGCGGCGTTGAGGTCGGACGCCGAGAGGATGTAGGCGTAATCGAAGCTCGCCGACTGGCCCGGCGCCAGGGTCCCCACGTTGAAGGCCAGACCGATGTCCACGTCGTTGGTCACGGAGCTGACCGGCGAGAGGAGGATGCTGTCGGGGCTCCCGCGCGTCGCCTGCGCGGAGACCTTGGCCCGCGCGTCGATCGCGCCGAGGCCGAGGGTCATGTCGGTGACCTTGGTGCCGGTGGCGGTCACGAGCGCCTGGTTGCTGGCGTTGGGCGGCTGGCTCACGACCAGGTTGGCGGTGGTGTAGCTCCCGCCCGGCCAGGACTCGTCGTTGTCCGGGTCCACCTGCCGCACGAACTTCACGCTGTTCAGGGTGGTCGTGCCCGTGTTGATGAGCTGGACGTTGGCGGTGAAGAAGAGGTCGCCGGTCTTGAAGCTGTAGGTCTGGACCACCTTCAGCTGGTCGGAGCCGTTCGTCGCGACCCCCGTCCAGACCGCGGAGTGGGTGCTCCCCGAGCTGGTGTTCACCAGGCTGGTGGAGGGGATCTGGACCACCGGCGAGCTCGCGCCGTAGTTGCCCTTGACGACGGTCGAGCCGGTGGTCCACCCGACGTAGAAGCCCTCGTACGGATTGCCCGGGGTGAAGTAGTCGCCGCCGTACTGGCCCACCCAGCCCGTCTTGCGGTAGTCGGCCACGAACCCGAGCCCTCTCCCGGCGTCCGAGTGCCAGTGGTAGCCGGCGGGGAGCTCCGCCTGCGGGATGCCGAAGTAGCCGTCCTTGTTGACGCCCACCTCGATGTACGTGCCCTGGAGGGCGACGTGCCCGCTCGCGGTGGTCTGCGCCAGCGCCCCGGTGACGGGCGCCGCCGCTCCGGCCGCGATGGCGAGCGCGGCGGCGGTCCTGGCGATCAGGCGTGAAAGGCGAAGGGTGTGCTCGTTCATGTCCGGTGTCCCTCGGGCGCGGCGCCGAGGCCCCCGGCCGCGGCGCACCTGGCGGCGCCACGTGCAACGACCGGGCCCACGGGCCGCGGCGCCGGGATTCGGACGATCCGGAGCGGTGGCTCAGCGTGAAGGATGTGGAAGAGGAGCGGGCCGCTCGACCGTGTGTCCGGGGTGCCGCTCACCCACGAGTGCCCTTCCCCTCGGCGCGCGCGCTCCCGGAGCGGGGCGCCGCCCCGGGAACGCGGTACGCGTCGATCCCTCCCGCTCGGCTGGCGTTGCTGGCCCGACCGAGGGTGCGGCAGAGCTCAGCTGTCCCGCCGCCTACAGCGCCTTGGTGAACGGCTGGTAGCCGAACCGCTGGCCGCCCACGCTCACCTCGGCCATCAGGCCGTACCGCGGGAGGGTGAACACCGCCACACCCTCGGCGTACCTGGCGTTGGTGGACGCGCCCGAGCTCGCCGCCACGGCGCTCGCCTGGGCGGCCATCGCCACCTCGCCCTTCTTGAAGGTCGAGAGCGCCTCGCGGGACTCGAAGAACACGATCTCCGAGTAGGCCTGCCCGCCCAGCTGCGGGCCGATGGTCACCTGGGTGAGGCTCGCCCGGCCGACGGGCTTGCCGTGCTCGTAGAGCACTCCGCGGCCGTAGGCGCCGCCGATGCCGACCGCGCCCTTGTCGACGCTGGGGAAGACCGCGTAGCCGACCGCCCCGGTGAAGAAGCGCGCCAGGCCCGGATCGGCCTCCTGGAAGGCGGCCGTGGTCGCGTCCGCCGCGTGCACCAGCCCCGGGCTCGGCGCGACCGCGCCGCGCGCCGGCTCTGCGTTGCCCATGGGGCTCGCGCCCATCGCTCTGCCGCCCTCGGCGCTCCAGTCGCCGGCGAGGGCCACGCCCGGGCCGGCGCCGAGCGCCAGGACCGCGAGCACCTTCACCACGATCTTCAGCTGGCTCTTCATCTGCCTCTCCTTTCGAGCGGGTCACCCGGCCCGCTTCACCTCCGGTGTGAGGAGCGTCCGGCCGCCGGCCCGACCGGGCCGCCGGCCACCGGGGCGCTCCCGATCCGCCAACCTCGACTCGTCCCGCCCTCTTCCCGCCCGCGGCCCCTCAGCGGGGAGTGAACGTCGATTCCCGCTTCGCCGGCCGCCCCTTTTCCGGCGCGACCTTCCGTGACGCGATCCGCCATCCCGCCCCGGGCGAGGCCTCCGCCCCTGCCCGGAGTCACCCGTCGAGGGCCTGCGCGCTCCTCGTCGCGCCCGGCCGACGCCGGCGTGGCGCGCCGCGGCGGGAGCCCGGGGGTGCGGCTGGCTCGCCGCACCTCTCCGAGACGCGACCTCCGGCCTGCGTCCCTCGCCTGGTTGGCTTACGCTTCACCCGCCGCGAACCCACCTGGGGACCACGCCCCGCGGGCGCGACCCGCGGGCACGCGCGCCCACCGACGCCAAGGAGTCCCACATGACTACCCTGCCTCGCCACCTCACCCGGATCGCCGCGCTCGCGGCGCTGGCCGCCGCGCTCGTGGCCGCGCCCCCCGCCGCCGCGTCCACCATCTCGATCGCCTGCGGCTCGGTGGGGATCGAGTTCGACCTCTGCAAGAGCGGCGCGGAGGCCTGGGCCAAGAAGACCGGCAACCAGGTGCGCGTCGTCTCCACCCCCAAGGAGAGCAACGAGATCCTGGCGCTCTACCAGCAGCTGCTCTCGGCCAAGTCCGGCGACATCGACGTGCTCCGCATCGACGTGGTCTGGCCCGGCATCCTCGCCCAGCACCTCGTCCAGCTCGATGGCGCGGTGGGCAAGGACGTCATCGCCCAGCACTTCCCGGCCATCATCCAGGCGAACACCGTGGACGGCCACCTGGTGGCCCTGCCCTGGTTCACCGACGCCGGCCTGCTCTACTACCGGCAGGACCTCCTCCAGAAGTACGGCCGCCAGGTGCCCTCCACCTGGCAGGAGCTGGCCGAGACCGCGAAGATCGTCCAGGAGGGGGAGCGCAAGGCCGGGAACGCCAGGATGTGGGGGTTCGTCTTCCAGGGGCGCGCCTACGAGGGGCTGAGCTGCAACGCCCTGGAGTGGATCGACAGCTTCGGCGGCGGCACGGTGGTCGACGGCGCGGGCAAGGTGACGGTGAACAACCCCAAGGCGGTGGAGGCCCTCACGACGGCCGCCTCCTGGGTGAAGACGATCACCCCCGAGGGCGTCCTCAACTACGCCGAGGAGGAGGCGCGCGGCGCCTTCCAGTCGGGGAACGCGGTGTTCATGCGCAACTGGCCGTACGCCTGGGCCCTCGCCAACGCCCCCGACAGCGCCATCAAGGGGAAGGTGGGCGTGGCGGCGCTCCCCAAGGGCGGCCCGGGCGGCAAGCACACCGGGACGCTGGGCGGGTGGCAGCTGGCGGTGAACAAGTACTCGAAGGACACCAAGGCGGCGGTCGACCTGGCCGCCTGGCTGACCGGCCCCTCCGAGCAGAAGCGGGCCGCGCTCACCGCCAGCCTGAACCCCACCATCCCGGCGCTCTACTCCGACCCCGAGATCCTGAAGGCCAACCCCTTCTTCGGCCAGCTCCTCGACACCTTCACCAACGCGGTGGCGCGGCCGTCGCGGGCCACCCGGGACCGGTACAACCAGGTCTCGAGCGAGTTCTGGAACGCCGCCCACGAGGTGCTCTCGGGGCAGGCCAAGGCCGGCGACAGCCTCAAGGCGCTGGACGCCAAGCTGAACCGCCTCTCCCACGGCGGGAAGTGGTAGCGACCGCATGAGCCCCGGCGCCGCCACCGCCGCCGAGAAGCCTGCGCCGGCCGGCCCACCGCCCGCGGCGACGGGCGCCGGCGCCGGCGTCTCTCTCCTCAGCCGGCAGCGACGCCGCGCCGCCTGGCTCTTCGTCCTGCCCATGCTGGTGGTGCTCACGGCGGTGGCCGGCTGGCCGCTCCTCCGCACCATCTTCTTCGGCTTCACCGACGCGAGCCTCTCCAGGTGGGAGGGCTACGCCCTGGTGGGCTTCTCCAACTTCGTCTCCCTGGGCAAGGACCCCGACTGGTGGCGGGCGGTGGTCAACACCCTCGCCTTCGCCGCCATCTCGGTGAGCATCGAGACGGTGCTCGGGCTGGTCATCGCCCTCACCCTGAACGCCCACCTGCCCGGCCGCGGCCTGCTGCGCGCGGCCGTGCTCATCCCCTGGGCGATCCCCACGGTGGTCTCGGCGCAGATGTGGAACTGGATGTTCAACGATCTCTACGGCGTCATCAACGCGATCTTCATGGGGCTCGGGATCATCGGCCACCCGCGCGCCTGGACGGCCGAGCCGAGCCTGGCCCTGGCGGCGGTGATCGCCGTCGACGTCTGGAAGACCACGCCGTTCATGGCCCTCCTCATCCTCGCCGCCCTCCAGCTCCTCCCCGGCGAGATCTACGAGGCGGCCCGCATCGACGGGATCCCGGCCCTCACCGTCTTCCGCAAGGTGACCCTGCCGCTCATCCGGCCCGCCCTCATGGTGGCGGTGATCTTCCGCTCGCTCGACGCCCTGCGCATCTTCGACCTCCCCTACGTCCTCACCGGCAACAGCCGCTACACCGCCTCGATGGCGGTCTACGCCCGGCAGCAGCTGGTGGACTTCCAGGACGTGGGCTACGGCTCGGCCGCCTCGACCTTCCTCTTCCTGATCGTGGCGGCCTTCACCGTGATCTACATGACGGCGGGCCGGGTCCGGCTCGACGCCACCGGGGGCTGATCGTGCGCGCGCGCTCCGTCGTCGGGCGAGGGCTCTTCTACCTGCTGGTGGCGGTGATCGTCGTCTACACCGTCTTCCCCTTCTACTGGGCGATCGTCTCCTCCCTCAAGGCGGGGAGCGCGCTCTACTCGGTGGAGGCCGTCCCCCGCCGCCCCGAGTGGTCCAACTACGTGGCCATCTTCGTGGAGCAGCCCTTCGGGCGGAACATCCTCAACTCGGTCTTCGTCGCCACCTCGGTGGTGGCGCTCTCCCTGCTCCTGGCGGTCACCGCCAGCTACGCCCTGGCCCGGATCGAGTTCCGCGGGCGGTCCACCCTGCTCCTCGTGATCCTGGGCGTCTCGATGTTCCCCCAGGTGGCGGTGCTCTCCGGGATGTTCGAGCTCATCCGCGCCCTCGGGCTCTACAACAACCTGATCGCCCTCACCCTCTCCTACATGATCTTCACCCTCCCCTTCACCACCTGGGTGCTCACCACCTTCATGCGCGAGCTCCCCCGCGAGCTGGAGGAGGCGGCCCTGGTCGACGGGGCGCGCCCGCGGGTGGTGATCACCAAGGTCTTCCTCCCGCTGATGGGGCCGGCCCTGGCCACCACCGGGCTGCTCGCCTTCATCGCCGCCTGGAACGAGTTCCTCTTCGCCCTCACCTTCACCCTCTCCAACGACCTGCGCACGGTGCCGGTGGCGATCGCGCTCATCAGCGGGGCCTCCCAGTTCGAGCTGCCCTGGGGGCGAGTGATGGCGGCCTCGGTGATCGTCACGGTCCCGCTGGTGGTGCTGGTGCTGATCTTCCAGCGGCGCATCGTGTCCGGGCTCACCGCCGGCGCGGTCAAGGGCTAGGGGCGGAGGCATCCATGGCCAGGGTCGAGCTGCGCAAGGTGTCCAAGACGTTCGGCGGGTCGCGCGTCATCCAGGACGTGGACCTCGACATCGCGCACGGCGAGTTCGTGGTCTTCGTCGGCCCCTCCGGCTGCGGCAAGTCCACGCTGCTCCGGCTGGTGGCCGGGCTCGAGGACATCACCTCGGGCGACCTGTTCATCGACGGCGCACGGGTGAACGACGCGCTCCCCTCCCAGCGCGGCATCGCCATGGTGTTCCAGTCCTACGCCCTGTACCCGCACATGACGGTCTACGAGAACATGGCCTTCGGCCTGCGCCTCGCCAAGGCCGGGCCGGCGGAGGTGGACGCGCGGGTGCGGGAGGCGGCCCGGGTGCTCCAGATCGACCACCTGCTCGACCGCAAGCCCCGCGCCCTCTCCGGCGGGCAGCGCCAGCGGGTGGCCATCGGGCGCGCCATCACCCGCCAGCCCAAGGTCTTCCTCTTCGACGAGCCGCTCTCGAACCTCGACGCCGCCCTGCGCGTCCAGACCAGGCTCGAGATCGCCCGGCTCAAGGACGAGGTCGACGCCACGATGATCTACGTCACCCACGACCAGGTGGAGGCGATGACCCTGGCCGACCGGATCGTGGTGCTCCAGGCCGGGCACGTCGAGCAGGTGGGCAGCCCGCTCGAGCTCTACCAGCGCCCGCGCAACCTCTTCGTGGCCGGCTTCATCGGCTCCCCCCGCATGAACCTGCTCAAGGCGGCGGTGGAGTCGGTGCGCCCCGGGGCAATCACCGCCCGGCTCCCGGGCGGGCCGGCGGTGACCGTGCCGCTGGCGAACGGCGTGCCGTCCGGGATCGCCGCCGGCAGCGAGGTGACGGTGGGGGTGCGCCCCGAGGACGTGGCCGCCCCGGGGCAGGGCGAGGCGGTCACCGGCAAGGTCCTGGTGGTGGAGCGGCTCGGCTCGGAGACCTTCGTCTACGCGAGGACCGCCGGCGACCAGACCCTGGTGATCCGGCGCGAGCCGGCCGCCGGGGGCAAGCCCGACGAGGCCGTCTCCTTCGGCCTCGTCGGGGAGCGCTGCCACGTGTTCGGGCCGGACGGGCTGGCGCTGGAGCGCCCCCCGCCCGCGCCCGCGGCCTGATCACCCGAGGTCGACCGGTACGAAGATGCGGGACTCGCCGCGCTCCACCAGGAGTGCGACGTGGGCGCCCGACCGCTTCACCAGCTCCCGCAGCTGCTCCACCCCGTTCACGGGGGTGCCGTTCAGGGAGAGGACCACGTCCCCCGGCTGGATCCCGGCGCGGGCGGCCGGTCCCTGGACGCCCTCCACCACGACGCCGCCGCTCACGCCCGCCTGCTGGCGCTCCTCGGGGGTGAGCGACCGGACCGCCAGGCCGAGGCGTCCGCGCCCTCCGCCGGGCTCCTCGGCGCTCGCCTGGGCGCCGCCGCCCGCCTCCCCGACCCGCACCTCGATCTCCCGCTTCTGGTGGTTCCGCCAGACCTCGAGCCTCGCGCTGCTCCCGGGCTGGAGCTCGGCCACGCGGGCCGGGAGGTCGGAGGGGCCGGAGATCTCGGTGCCGTTCAGGGCGAGGATGATGTCGCCCGCCTCGAGCCCCGCCTTGGCCGCCGGGCTCCCCTGCTCCACCGAGCTGACCAGGGCGCCGCTCGGCTTCGGCAGGCCGAACGACTCGGAGAGCGACTGGTTCACGTCCTGGATCGCCACCCCCAGCCGGCCGCGGACCACCTTGCCGTGCGCCAGCAGCTCCTGCTCCACCCTCATGGCGACGTCGATGGGGATGGCGAAGGAGAGCCCCATGTAGCCGCCCGACTGCGAGTAGATCTGCGAGTTCACCCCGATCACCTCGCCCGCGGCGTCGAAGAGGGGGCCGCCCGAGTTGCCGGGGTTCACGGCCACGTCGGTCTGGATGAAGGGGACGTACCCCTCGGGGAGCGGGCGCGCCCGGGCCGAGACGATGCCCGCGGTGGCGCTGTTCTCGAAGCCGAAGGGCGAGCCGATCGCCAGCACCCACTCGCCCACCCGGATCCGGGCGGGGTCGCCGATCCGGACCACCGGCAGGTCCTTGGCCTCGATGCGGAGGACCGCGATGTCGCTGGTCTTGTCGATCCCGGTCACCTTGGCCCGGAACTCCCGCTTGTCGGTGAGCTTCACCGTCACCTCGCTCGCCCCGGCCACCACGTGGGCGTTGGTGAGGATGACGCCGTCCGACCGGACGATGAAGCCGGAGCCGAGGCCGTGGGTGAGCAGCTGGCCGCGCTGCTCCGGCTGGCCGAAGTGCCGGAAGAAGTAGAAGAAGGGATCGTTCGGGTCCGGCTTGCCGAACGGCCACTCGTTCGCCGCCGTCTTCTCCGTCCCGGTGGTGCTGACGTTCACCACCGCGGGCCCGTACCGCTGCACGATGGCGCTGAAGTCGGGGAGCGTCACCGCGGCCACCGGTGGCGCCGGCGTGGCGGCGGCCGCGGTCGGCGCCGCCTGGGCGCGGCCGCGGTACAGGTAGCCGCCCGCGGTGGCGGCCACGATGGCCGCCGCCAGGGCGGTGCTCTTCATCAGTCGGAATCTCATGACCTGCTCCTTGGCAATGGGGGCCCGGGCTGCGGGCCACGGGCAGACGTTAAGGAGCGACGCTTAAGGGAGGCTTAAGGCCGGGCGTCCCCGGCGGGGGCCGCGACGGCGCGCGCGGTCGCGGGCTCCCGCGGGGACGCGGGGAAGTCCACCCGAACGGTGAGGCCGCCGCCGGGCGGCTCGCCGAGCGTGACCGCGGCGCCGTGGCGCCGGGCGATGGCCCTCACGATGGCGAGCCCCAGGCCGCTCCCCGGCTCCCCGGACCCGCGGCGGTAGAAGCGGTCGAAGACCCGCTCCCGCTCGGGCCCCGGGATGCCCGGCCCGTCGTCGGAGACCAGGAGGAAGGGGCGGCCCTCGCGGACGCCGGCCGCGACGTCCACGCGCCCGCCGGCGGGCGTGTAGCGGACGGCGTTGTCCACCAGGTTGGCGAGCAAGGCGCGGAGCGACGCGGCGTCGCCGAGCACCGGCTCGGAGACCGTCCCGGTCGCCCCGAGGTCGATCCCCTTCGCCTCCGCGAGGAGGGCGTGGTCGGCGACCACCTGCTCCACGAGCTCCCCGAGCCCGACCGGCTGCCGGACCAGGGCCCCGGCGGCGTCGGGCTCGGCACGGGCCAGGGCGAGGAGCTGCTGGACGAGGTGGGTGGCGCGCCCGAGGCCGGCCTCGAGGTCGGCGAGCGCCCGGTCCCGCTCGCCCGCGTCCCCCGCGCGCTCGAGGAGCTGCGCCTGGAGCCGGAGGGCCGCCAGCGGGGTCCGGAGCGCGTGCGCCGCGTCGGCGACGAAGGCGCGCTGGGCCGCGAGCGCCGCGCCCAGGCGGGCGAGCAGCTCGTTGATCGAGCGGACGAGCGGGAGCGCCTCCTCGGGGACCCCGCCCTCGGCGATCGGCTCCAGCGCCGCCGGGGTCCGCGACCCCACCGTCCCGGCGAGCCGCTCCAGCGGGGCCAGGGAGCGGCCCACGATCCACCAGACCAGGAGCGCCAGGAGGAGCAGCAGGGCGAGGACGGGCGCGACGGTCCGCGAGGCGGCGGCGAAGGCCGCCTCCTGCCGGACCCGGAGGGGCTGGGCCACCTGGACGACCTGGCCCGAGAGCTCGGCGGAGTAGACGCGCCAGCGCTCCGCCCCGACGGGCACGGTGGCGAACCCCAGCTCGGCGAACTCCGGCAGGCCGCTGTCGGGGCGGGAGAGGTAGAGGCGCACCCCATCCCGGCTCCAGGCCTGGATGACGAAGTCGAACCCCTCCGCGCCGCCGGCGGGCGGGGCGCGGCCGGGCAGCTGGTCGCGCAGGGTCAGGGCGATCTGGCGCAGGTGGTAGTCGAAGATGTCGTCGATCTCCCGCCGCGCCAGGCGGTAGACGAGGATCGTTGCGGCGGCGGTCACCGTGGCCACGGCCGCGAGCAGCGCCACGAGCAGCGTCCGCCGGATGGAGCTCATGGCCGCCTCGGGATCACGTAGCCCACGCCGCGGAGCGTCTTGATCCAGCCGGCGCCCAGCTTGCGACGCAGGGCGTGGACGTGGACCTCGAGGGCGTTGCTCTCCAGCTCCTCGCCCCACCCGTAGAGCGCCTCCTCCAGCCGGGCGCGGGAGAGCGGCCGCCCGGGGTGCCGGAGGAGCGCCTCGAGCAGGGAGAACTCGCGGGGCGAGAGGGAGACCGGCACGCCTGCAAGGGAGACCTCGTGCGTGGCGGGATTCACCGTGAGCGGACCGTGCTCGAGGACGGGATCGGCCGGCCCGTCGCCGCGGCGGCGCAGGGCGCGGAGCCGCGCGGCCAGCTCGTCGAGATCGAAGGGCTTCACCAGGTAGTCGTCGGCGCCGGCGTCGAGGCCCGTCACCCGATCGGGGACGGCGTCCTGGGCGGTCAGGATCAGCACCGGCACCCGGCTCCCCCGGCGGCGGAGCGCGCGCAGCACCTCCAGCCCCCCTCTCCCGGGTAGCCCGAGGTCGAGCAGGATCACGTCGTAGGGCTCGCCCGCGGCGGCCAGCTCGGCCGCCTCCCCGTCCCGGACCCAGTCGACGGCGTGGCCCTCCTGCCGGAGACCCCGGCGCACGCTCTCCCCCAGCATGGTGTCGTCCTCGACCAGGAGCAGGCGCATGGCGGCTCCACCCCTCGCATAACAGCGCGGCGGCGCGGATCTGCCTACCATTCGAAGGATGGCCATCGACCCGGGCGAGCAGGAACCCGCGGCGCCGGTCCCCGCGCCCGGCTGGCCGGGGATCCCACCGCGCTGGACGTCGAGCGCGAAGAGCGGCGTGGGCACGAGCCTGGGCACGGCCGGCCGGGTCTGGTTCACCATCGGCTACGGGATCCTGAACGAGATCTACTACCCGGACGTCGACCGCGCCTGCACCCGGGACGTGGGCCTGATCGTCACCGACCGGCGCGGCTTCTTCTCGGAGGAGAAGCGCCACACGCGCCACGAGATCGAGCCGGTCGAGCCCGGCGTCCCCGCCTTCCGCGTGACCAGCGCCTGCCTGCAGGGGAGGTACCGGCTGGTGAAGGAGATCGTCGCCGACCCGGCGCGCCCCGCGGTCCTCGTCCGCGGGCGGTTCACCCCCCTGGTCGGGCGGCTGGAGGACTACCGCGTCCACGTGCTCGCCGCGCCGCACCTGGGCAACCACGGGGGCGGGAACACCGCCTGGCTGGGAGACCACAAGGGCGTCCCGATGCTCCTCGCCGAGCGGGAGGCCCTGGCGCTGGCGCTCGCCAGCGCGGAGCCCTTCCGCCGGCGCTCCGTCGGCTTCGTGGGCGTCTCCGACGGCTGGCAGGATCTCTCCCGCCACGGGCGGATGGAGTGGTCCTACGCCCGCGCCGAGAACGGGAACGTGGCGCTCTGCGGGGAGCTGGAGCTGGGGGCCGACGGGGCCTTCACCCTGGCGATCGGCTTCGGCGCGGGACCGGCCGAAGCCGGTCACCACGCGCTCGCCGGCCTCCTCGCCGGGTTCGATTCGGCGCTCGAGACCTGCGTCGCCCGCTGGCGAGCGTGGCAGGGCTCCCTCCTCCCGCTCGCCGCGCCGCGCACCGGGGGGCGCGATCTCTACCGCGCCAGCACCGCCGTGCTCGCCACCCACGAGGCGCGGAGCTTCCCGGGCGGCGCGATCGCCAGCCTCTCCATCCCCTGGGGCTCCGCCCGCGGGGACGAGGACCTGGGGGGCTACCACCTGGTCTGGCCACGCGACCTGGTGGAGACCGCGGGCGGGCTCCTCGCCGCGGGGGCCCACGCCGACGCACGCCGGGTCCTCCGCTACCTGGAGACGACGCAGGAGCGTGACGGCCACTGGGCCCAGAACATGTGGCTCGACGGCACGCCCTACTGGACGGGGATCCAGATGGACGAGACCGCCTTCCCCGTCCTCCTCGTCGACCTGGCCCGGCGCGAGGGGGCGCTGGCGGAGGAGGCGGTGGCGCGCCTCTGGCCCATGGTGCGGAGAGCAGCCGGGTTCATCTGCCGGAACGGGCCGGTCACCCCCCAGGACCGCTGGGAGGAGGACCCAGGCTACAGCCCGTTCACGCTCGCGGTCGAGATCGCCGCCCTGCTCGCCGCCGCCGAGCTGGCCGAGGGGCAGGGGGAGGGGGCGGCGGCCGCCCATCTCCGGGAGACGGCGGACGTCTGGAACGCCTCGGTCGAGCGGTGGACGTACGTCGCCGGGGGCGAGCTCGCCGCCCGCGCCGGCGTGGCCGGGCACTACGTGCGGATCGCGCCGCCCGACGTGGGGGGCGAGGCCACCGCCGGGCGCGCCGTGGCGATCAAGAACCGGCCGCCCGGCGAGGGCTCGGCGCCCGCCCGGAAGATCGTGAGCCCCGACGCCCTCGGCCTGGTGCGCTTCGGCCTGCGGGCGCCCGACGACCCCCGGGTGCTCGACACCGTGAAGGTGATCGACGCCCTGCTCCGGGTCGACACGCCCGCCGGGCCGGCCTGGCGCCGCTACAACGGGGACGGGTACGGCGAGCACGACGACGGCGCGCCGTTCGACGGGACCGGCGTGGGCCGTCCCTGGCCGCTCCTCACCGGCGAGCGCGCGCACTACCACCTGGCCGCCGGCCGGCGCGCCGAGGCGGTGCGCCTCCTCGCGGTGCTGGGGGCCTTCGCCAACGAGGGCGAGCTCCTGCCCGAGCAGGTCTGGGACGGGCCCGACCTGCCCGACAAGCTGCTCCTCCGGGGCCGGCCGACGGGCTCGGCCATGCCGCTCGCCTGGGCTCACGCCGAGTACGTGAAGCTGCTCCGCTCCCTCCGCGACGGCCGGGTCTTCGACACCCCGCCGCAGACGGTGGAGCGCTACCTCCGGCGGCGGACCCGCTCGCCGCACCACCTCTGGAGGTTCAACCACCGGGTGCGGGAGCTGCCCGCCGGGAAGACGCTCCGGATCGAGGTGCTCGCCCCGGCGGTGGTCCGCTGGAGCGGGGACGGCTGGGGGACGGCCGCCGAGGTCCGGGCGCGCGACACCGGCCTCGGCCTGCACGTCGCCGATCTGCCGACCGCCGCCCTGCCGGCGGGGAGCACCGTCTGCTTCACGATCCGCTGGCCCGAGGCCGACCGCTGGGAGGGGACGGACTTCAGCCTGAGCGTGGCCGGCCTGGACGGGCCCGGCTGAGCCCGGCGGCCCCGGGCAGGGCGACGGCGCGCTCGGCCGCCCGCGTGACGATCGGGTTTTCCCTCCACGTCCCATGCAGGGCGGCGCCGGCCCGCCGCGCGGAGTACGATCCGGCCCGATGCTCGCGCAGCCGTCGTCCGCGAACGCGCCCGCCCCGGCGGCGGGCGGGGAGATCCTGGTGGTGGCCGAGGCCGGCCCGCCCCCCGCCGCCCCCTTCGCCGCCGCGCTCCAGGCCCGCCTGGCTGCGGGGCTTTGCGGGCGCGCGGTCAAGGTGCTGGTGGTGACCGCGCAGCCCGAGCTGGCACTGGTGGACCCGGCCGATCCCCGCGCCGGCGTCGCGGCGTCTTCCTCGCTCCAGGGCGGAGCCGGCCGCGGCGGCGTGGTGGGGGCGCTCCTGCGGGAGGCGGACTCGCGGGGGGCGGCGGCGGCGGCTCTGGTCCGAGGGCCGGAACGCGACGAGGACGTCGACTGGCTCCGGCTCCTCGTCTCGCCGATCCTGGACGAGGGCTTCGAGCTCGTGTGCCCGGCTTACCGGCGCGGCCGGTTCGACGGGATGCTCGGCACCGCCATCCTCTATCCCCTCACCCGCGCGCTCTACGGCGCCCGGCTCCGGCAGCCCGCCGGCGGCGAAGCCGGCCTCTCCCTCGCCTTCGCCCGGCACCTGCTGGAGCACCCGGACTGGCACCGCGACCCCGGCGGGGCCGGCTCGGACGCCTGGGTGGTGGCGAAGGCGCTGTCGGAGCGCCGGCGGGTCTGCCAGGCCTGGCTTGGGCGCTGGCCCGGCGAGGGCGTACCCGAGGACGCGAGCCACGCCCTGGCGCGACTGGTCGGTCCGGTGTTCCGGGAGATGGAGCGCGCCGCCGAGCGCTGGCAGCGCCTGGACGGCTCGACGCCGGTCCCGGCCTTCGGAGCGCCCGGCCCGCCCGCCGAGGACCGGGCCCTCCCCGACGTGGCCGCGCTGGCGGCCCCCCTCCGGCTCGGCCTGCGCGAGCTGGACGCGGTCTGGGGCCTCGTGCTCCCGCCCGCCTCGCGGCTGGCGCTCCAGCGCGCCGCCGCCGCGCCGCCCGAGGAGCTCCGGCTGGACGACGCCCTCTGGGCCCGGGTGGTCTACGACTTCGCCGTCGCCCACTCCACCCGCGCCCTGGAGCGCGGCCAGCTCCTCCGCTCGATGACCCCGCTCTACCTGGGCTGGGTGGCCGGGTTCGTGAACGACGTCCGGGCCCTCGACGCCGCCGCCACCGAGGCGCGGGTCGAGGCGCTCTGCGCCGCGTTCGAGCGGGAGAAGCGGTACCTCATCGGTCGGTGGCGCTGGCCGGACACCTTCAACCCCTGAGGAGGACGCCATGTGGCAGGAGACCAAGCGCATCTTCATGCAGTCGTCGGCCGACGTGCTGCACGCGATCGCCCGGATCCTCCCGAGCGTGTTCGCGATGCTGCTCTTCGTCGTCGTGGCCGCGGTCCTGGCGGTCCTGGTCCGGTGGGCCATCCGCAGGACCTGCGACCGGCTCGGGCTCGACCGGCGCCTCCTGGAGTGGGGGGTGGTGGCGCGGGGGGCGCCGGAGCGCGGGCCGCCGTCGCGGCTGGTGGCCCAGGCGTCGTTCTGGGCCGTGCTCCTCGCGGGGGCGTTCCTGGGCCTGTCGGTGGTCCAGATCCCGGCCGCCGCCTCCCTCTCGCTGCAGCTGATCGAGTACCTGCCGCGCGCCCTGCTCGCGCTCGTCATCCTCGCGGCGGGCGTGGCGGCGGCCCGGTTCGTGGAGCGCAGCGTCCTCATCGGCGCCGTCAACATGGGCCTCGAGTCGGCCCGGTTCATCGCCCTGAGCGCGCGCTGGCTGGTGGTGCTCCTGGCGGCGGCGGTCGCCCTCGAGCACGCCGGGGTGGGCACCCTGGTGGTGATCGTCGCCTTCGGGACCGTCTTCGGCGGGATCGTCCTCGCCCTCGCCCTCGCGGTCGGGCTCGGCGCCAGGGACACGGTGGCGCGCCTCCTGGAGCGGCGCTTCCGCGCCGGCTCGGCGGCGGGGAAGGGCGAGCGGACGGAGCCCGAGCGGGGGCGCGTCCACCACGCCTGACGGCCCGGCGGCCCTACCCCGGGCGCGCCGGCGGCGCCCCCCGCAGCTCGAACCAGGCGAAGCCGTAGCCGCCCAGGCTGAGAAACCAGGGCTCCCGCCCGATCGCCGGGAACTCGGTGTACCCGAGCATCTCCACCGGGGTCGACCCCGCCAGCGCGGAGAGGTCGAGGGAGGTCGGCTGCACGTGGCGTGAGAGGTTGGCGACGCAGAGGACCGTGTCCTCGCCCCACCGGCGCAGGTAGGCGAGGACCTTCCGGTTCGAGCCCTCCGCGAACTCGAGGGAGCCGCGCCCGAACACCTGGAACTGCTTCCGGAGACGGATCAGGTTCTGCATCCACCGGAGCAGCGAGGAGGGGTCGCGGAGCTGGGCCTCCACGTTCACCGCCGCGTGACCGTAGACCGGATCGCTGATGGGAGCGGAGTAGAGCGCGGCGGGGGGGGCGGTGGAGAAGCCGGCGTTGGGGCCGCCGCTCCACTGCATCGGCGTCCGGACCCCGTCGCGGTCGGGGCGGATCACGTCGTCCCCCATCCCGATCTCGTCGCCGTAGTACACGACCGGCGTGCCCGGCATGGAGAAGAGCAGGCTGTTGAGGAGCTCGATCCGTCGGCGGGCGTTGTCGAGCAGGGGGGCGAGCCGCCGCCGGATCCCGACGTTGAGGCGCGCCCGGGGATCGCGAGCGTAGGCGAGCACCATGTAGTCGCGCTCGTCCTCGGTCACCATCTCGAGGGTGAGCTCGTCGTGGTTGCGGAGGAAGAGCCCCCACTGGCACGAGTCGGGGATGGGCGGCGTCCGCCGGAGGATGTCCACGATCGGCTCCGCGTCCTCCAGCCGGAGGGCCATGAAGATGCGGGGCATGAGCGGGAAGTGGAAGGCCATGTGGCACTCGTCCCCGTCCCCGAAGTAGGCGCGGACGTCCTTCGGCCACTGGTTCGCCTCGGCCAGCAGGAGTCGCCCGGGGAACTCCCGCTCCAGCGCCGCCCGGATCCGGCGGATCACCTGGTGGGTCTCGGGCAGGTTCTCGCAGCTCGTCCCCTCGCGCTCGACCAGGTACGGGATGGCGTCGAGGCGGAAGCCGTCGACGCCCATCCCGGCCCAGAAGCGGAGCAGGTCCAGCACCTCCTCCATCACCCGCGGGTTGTCGAAGTTGAGGTCGGGCTGGTGGGAGAAGAACCGGTGCCAGTAGTAGGCCCCGGCCACCGCGTCCCAGGTCCAGTTCGACTGCTCCGTGTCGGTGAAGATGATCCGCACCCCGGCGAAGCGGCGGTCGTCGTCGCTCCAGACGTAGTAGTCGCGCTCCGGGGAGCCGGGGGGAGCCCGCCGGGCCCGCTGGAACCAGGGGTGCTGGTCGGAGGTGTGGTTGATCACCAGCTCCACCAGGACCGCGATCCCGCGCCGGTGCGCCTCCTCGAGCAGCCGCTGGAACTGCGGGAGCGTGCCGTACGCGGGATGGATCCCCCGGTAGTCGGCGACGTCGTAGCCGTCGTCGCGGAGCGGCGAGGGGAAGAAGGGCAGGAGCCAGAGGCAGGTGATGCCGAGCGCCTCGAGGTAGTCCAGCTTCTGGACCAGCCCCTCGAGGTCGCCGATCCCGTCGCCGTTCCCGTCGAAGAACGCCTTGACGTGCGTCTCGTAGACGACGGCGTCCTTGTACCAGAGCGGATCGCGATCGAGCTCCACGGCGCCTCCCGGACGGTTCGCTCGCCCGCCGCGACCCGGGCGGCGGCCCCGCTACCATAGCGCCGCCGCCGCGCCACGGTCCCGCCCGTCACCGCCGGTGGGCCCGTCCCCCGGCGGGGCCCTGCGCGCCCCGCACGGGGCCGGAGAGGGGCGGACGCTCGGGGGTAGCATCCGGCCGGAGGCGAGTCATGAGCGCGAGCCAAGGTCGCCTGGTGATCCTCGCGGGGCCGTCGTGCGTGGGGAAGTCGCCGCTCGCCAGGGCCCTGCGCCGCTTCCACCCCGAGCTCACCGCCCGGTTCCGGCCGCTCGTGCTCCACACCTCGCGCGCTCCGAGGCCCGGCGAGCAGGACGGCGTGGACTACCACTTCCGGACGCGCGCCCAGCTCGAGGGGCTGCGCGCCGACCCGCGCCACGTCGTGCTCGACGTGCGCGGGGATCTCCAGGCCCTGGATCTGGTCGACCTGGCCGAGGTGCTGCGCGAGGGGGACGGGCTGTTCGAGGGCAACCCGTTCGTCGGGCGCCTCCTGCAGACGCATCCCTCGCTGGCGGGCGTCCGGCGCCTCGGCATCTTCCTCTCGCCCCTCTCCAGGGAGGAGCTCGCCTTCCTCGGCGGCGAGCCGGGGGTGCTGCTCCCGGCCCTGGTGGCGGACGTCATGCGCCGCAAGCTGCTCCGCAGGACGCGGCGCCAGAAGGGGGAGCCGTCGCTCCCCGACCTGCAGGACATCGAGCGCCGCGCGGGGAGCGCCTACGGGGAGCTGGCGGAGGGCCACCACTTCGACCACGTCGTCCCGAACCACGACGGCGAGGACAGCGATCACTGGGACGCCTTCTACTACCCGCTCGGCGACGCCCGCAGGACCCTGCTCGCGGTGGCCGCCCTCCTCCGGGGCGAAACGCCGGCCGGCGCGGAGCGCTGGGACGAGCGCACCGTCCCGCCTCCCTGAGGGAGGCGCCGGTCGCCCGCCCGGCGGCTCAGTGGTGGTGGAGCGTCTCCGGCGGCGGCCGCCGCGCGCGACCCAGCACGCCGGTCATGTGCAGGATCGCGTAGCAGATCGCGATGAGCGAGCCGAACACGAGCACCCCGAGGACCATCAGGCCCCGCTGCTCTCCCCCGTGCACGCCCTCGATGATAGGCGCCGGTCAGGCCCGGCGCCCCGCCGCCCGGAGGCGTTCTGGTGACACTTCTGTGTCGAGGGCTCGCCCTCGCCCGAAGGGTCAGGCCGCCTCGCCCAGCCCACCGCGGATCGCCGCCCCACCGCCGGCGTGCGGGTCGGGGCGGAGGCCCAGGCCTCGCAGGAGGTCGGCCCCTTGCTCGACCGCCCGGTCGAAGCGGGCCCGGCAGCGCACCGGGGTGCCGTTGCCGAGGTCGTGCAGGGCGAGCTCGACGATGGCGCGCTCGAGGGCGGTCAGCCCGCGAGCGACCACCGTCAGGTCCGGCGGGTGCCCTGGCGCCGCCGCCAGCCGGGTGGCGGCGGCGTAGGCCGAGCGGTAGAGGGCGTAGATCATCGACACGGTCACGGGCAGCCTCCTCCCGACTGCCCGCTCCCCTTCCCGCCCGCTCTCCCCTGAGCAGCCACCGGATCACTATTCCGTGGGTCCGTGGACGTGCCGTGACGGCCCGGCACCAACTCGCGGGACGCCCGGCGGGGTCAGCGGAACATGGGGTCGTCGATGAGGTGGTCCCGGAGGCTCAGCGCGGCGTGCGCCAGCGCGTCGGAGGCGTGCTCCAGCGCCTGCGCCACCAGGAGGACGAGCTGGATCACCCGCCCATCGGCCTCGCCGCGGAACAGCGACACGGTCACGGCGCGCTGCGCGTCGTCGATCTCGCCCTCGAAGGTGGCAATCCGGTCGACCGACTCCAGCACCGCCTGCAGCTCGTCGCGGGCCCGCCGCTTCCGCGCCGCCAGGGCCGCCGCGAGGCAGCTCCGCCACTCGTCGGCCGCCGCGTGGAGCAGGCCCGCCAGCTCCTCGAGCGGCGCGCGGAAGGCGGTCATCGCCTCCGCCGCCGGGAGGAGGGTGAGGAGGAAGGCCGCCTCCTCGAGCCCGTCGGCCGCGTCGTCCGCCTCGGCCAGCACCCGCCCGTGGGCGTGGGCGTCGCCCGAGCCCTGGGACAGGTTGCGCCCCCGATCCACCAGCTCGTCCGCCTCCCGCTCCCAGGTCGAGGCCAGCCGGGCGG
>Ga0335076_10002208_pt1 | contig 19248 bp, 17 predicted proteins | sample Lox_Sample_25_FD_206717 | JGI IMG/M metagenome (GOLD analysis project Ga0335076, IMG submission 206717) | Soil microbial communities from Loxahatchee National Wildlife Refuge, Florida, United States - Lox_Sample_2.5 | ecosystem: Environmental > Terrestrial > Soil > Wetlands | place: USA...
GGAAGTCCGCCACCTACTACTACCCCAACCAGCAGGACGCGGCCATGCTTTGGTATCACGATCACGCCCTGGGAATCACGCGGCTAAACGTCTACGCGGGTCTGGTCGGGTCCTACTTCATCCGGGACAGCTTCGAGGATGGACTGGGCCTGCCGAAAGGGAAGTACGAGATCCCGATCGTTCTTCTCGACCGCTACTTTGACGCGCAGGGACAACTCTTCTACCCCATCGCTCCGGAGGAGGAAGCACCCTGGGTGCCCGAAGTCTACGGCGACGCAACTCTGGTGAACGGCAAGCTGTTCCCCTATCTGGAAGTCGAAGCGTGCAAATATCGCATCCGGCTGCTGAACGGATCGAACGCCCGCTTTTACCATCTCACATTGTCCAACGGCCAGGAGTTTCACCAGATCGGCACCGACCTGGGACTGCTGCCCGCGCCGGTGCCGCTGAAGGGCGTACTGGTGGCGCCGGCCGAGCGCGCCGACCTGGTGGTGGATTTTGCGGGCCACGCCGGTGAAAACGTCCATGTGATGCAGGGCGTGCTGCCGCTGATGCAGTTTCGCGTGGCGAAAACCCGGCCCGCCGGGACCGGAGTGCTGCCGGCCTCTTTAAGGGCAGTGCTGCGGATACCGGAATCAGAAGCGGTCACCACGCGGCTGCTCACCCTGGGTGAGAAGGACAACATGGCCGGCAATCCCGAGACGATGCTGCTGAACAACGCCCACTGGAGCGCCCCGGTGACTGAGAACCCGAAACTCGGCTCGACGGAGATCTGGAGCTTCGCGAACTTCACCGAGGATTCGCACCCCATCCACCTGCACCTGGTTCGCTTCCAGATCCTGGACCGCAGGCCGTTCGTTTCGGAGCAGTACTACCGGCAGGCGAAGATTGTTTACAACGGGGATGCGGCGCCGCCGGTGCCCCAGGAGATGGGATGGAAGGACACAGTGCAGGCGGACGTGGGGATGGTAACGCGCATCATCGCGCGCTTTGAGGGATTTACGGGACGCTATGTGTGGCACTGCCACATCCTGGAGCATGAAGACAACGAGATGATGCGCCCGTATGACGTGGTCGCGCCGTAACGGATTGCGGACGATCCTCGCACTGCATTTCATTTCCGTAAGGCTGGAACGCTTTCGACCGGCCGTGTTACGCTTCCCTCCAGCCACGCCGGAGTGGCGGAATGGCAGACGCGGCGGACTCAAAATCCGTTGGGCGCAAGCCCGTGAGGGTTCGACTCCCTCCTCCGGCACCAGAACCCGTCAGGCAGGATCGAATCGCGAGTGGCGGGGACAGAAGTCGGATTTCCGCTCCGTGGCTGCCCACCCGGTAGCACGGCCGAACCGCGGTTCTATTTTTTCAGGTAGGAAACGCCGTACTTGTAGGCGCCTTCCTTGGTCAATTCCTGGGTGTAGACGATGCGCGCGGGCACAAAAATATTCGCTGCCCCGGCGGCATAGGGGATGGCCACCTCGATGCGCGAGCCCAGGAAGTAGCGTTTGCCACTTTTGAAGCACAGGCCGCCGCGGGATACATCTTCGCAGGTGACCACCTCTTCATCGAACCCCGGCTGGCGGATGCAGGCGGGCATATTGGACTTGATGCGCAGATTCTTTCGCCGGCTCACCACCGGAGGGGGCGGCTCGGGCGGCGCCTCCACGGCCGATTCCGATGCCGCGGTTCCTTCCCCGGCAGCTTGTTCCGCATCGCCCGCCGCAGCCTCGGCCGGGGGCAACGGCTCATCCATCAGTTCGCCGGGAACCGCCTTCCAGATGGAAGAGTGGCCGCACTGCGAGCAGCTTCGTTGCAGGCACAGGTTGGCTTCGTAAACCTCTGCTTCCACTTCATCCATGTAAACGATTTCGCGGTTTTTGCAGCGCCCGCATTGCAGCAGAGCCCGGCCCACGGCGCTTTGCCCCTCGGTAAGAGCGGGGAAGTAGATGTTCCAGAGGTTGACGTTTTGGTCCATCAGCGCCAGGCCGTAAATGTATCCGTCGTGTTGCCCGCCAATCTGCCCTACCACGCGCACCAGCGCTTCCTTTTTGGTTCCGGGGCGGCGGAGGATCAGCTCCAGGTCCGGGCCGAGCTTGCGGGACATGACGACTGTGGCGCCGTGGCGGCTCACCAGCACGGTGCGCGACTGCTCCACAAAATGTTCTCCGCTAAAGTCCGCACCGAACACCTCGACGGGAATGGATATGGATACGCGGTCGCTTCTGCGCAGGCGCTCGAGGCTCATGGGTGCGTGTGCCGCCAACCAACCGTCCAGCAAATCCGGCCCGCAGGTCCAGATTCCCGGAAATCCGGGTTCGCATCTGCGGGCCCGGCGGAATGGACGAAAGTACGAAGGCCGGCGGCCGCAACATCCTAACAGAAATGGCCCGCGGTGATACCGGGCGCGTGGCAGGTAGTACACGGCGGCCCCGGGCGGCGGCGCCGTCCCAGGGAGTGATACTCTACCGCCGGGCCCGCGGATGGAACGCACCGTTCACGAAATCGTGCTGGAGTACGACCCGGCGGCGCCGCTTGCGGAAGCGGCCACCATCCCCTCGAGCTGGTATGTGGACCCGCGAATCGAGGCGCTCGAAGCGCGCACCGTCTTCAGCAATAACTGGATCGTGGCCGGTCGCACCGATCAGGTGGCGCAACCTGGCGCCTTCTTCTCCGCGGAAGTTGCCGGCGAGCCGGTGGTGGTGGTGCGCGGAAGCGATGGCATTCTCCGCGGCCTCTACAACGTCTGCCGGCATCATGCCGCGGCGGTGATCACGGAACCCTGCGGAGTCGTCCAGCAATTGCGCTGCCCTTACCACGGATGGACCTACGGCCTGGATGGATCCCTCAAGGGCACCCCGGATTTCGAGGAGGTTCGCGATTTCGACCGCGCGCTCAATGGCCTCGCGCCCCTGGCCGCCGAAATCTGGGAAAACTTTGTTTTGATCCATCTGAATTCGCCGGCCGGCCGCCTGGCGGACTTTTTGGGGGGCCTGCGGCGAGTGGTGAATCCACTCGGGTTGGCCGGGCTGCAATTCCTGGAGCGCCGTGAGTACACGCTCGACTGCAACTGGAAGGTCTTCGTGGATAACTACCTGGACGGAGGCTACCACGTGCCCTATCTGCACAAGAGCCTCTCCAGCGTGGTCTCCTACAAGGACTACACCATCCGCAACGAAGATCGCTACTGCGAACAGTCCAGCCCGCTGGATCCCGGCGCGGCCACCGATGCGGTGACCGCCCAGACCCGTCAGGGCAGCCGCGCCTATTACCTGTGGCAGTACCCGAACTTCATGCTCAACTGGTATGAAGGCGTTATGGACACCAATCTGGTGTTCCCCCTCGGAGTGGACCGGTGCCGCGTGGTCTTTGATTTCTACTTTTCAGAAGTGGACGGCCCCGCCGCGGAGCGCAACCGCCGGAGCATTGAATTGAGCGACCGTATCCAGAACGAGGATGTGGGGATCTGCGAAGCGGTGCAGCGTGGCTTGCACTCCCGATCCTACCGGGCCGGGCGGCTTTCCGTGCGGCGCGAAGGCGGGATGCATCTATTCCACCGTTTGCTGGCGGCGGATTTGCGGGCCGGGCTGGCCATTTCAGACGGCGCGCGGCCCCAGAACGATTGACGGTCCCGGGCACTCAATTCACGAAAAACTCGCCCGGGCTGGTCTACAACATCGCCATCGTCACGTCTGCCCAGGAGACCTCCTGCCGGGCCATTTCACTGCCGCGTCCAAATAGATGCAGTCCGCTGCACATTCTCTGCGCGGCTTTGCTCGTGTTCCTCCTCCGTGAAGTCTCTAACTGCTTGTTGCTCATCGGGTTGTTCCACGTGAGAGAAGCGGCGAAGTTTGGCTCGTGGCTTGCCTTATCCTAGGGTCGAAGAAGGCGTAATCACCCCATGAGGGGGGCTGCCCGCTCACCCGCCGCGGCGGGAGTGGACGGTCCCCCCTCGCCATATTTTTTTCACTCGCCCATCCGATCTGCTGTTTGCCTTTTCAAGGACACCGTGAAGGATGAATTGGTGGGGAACCTCCGGTCCTCACGTGCCGGGAAGTACGCGCGTGTCGGTGCACAGGGTGCCAGCACTCCCTGGACCTGCACGCTTCAGGAGTTTCAGTTCCGTTCAGCGAAAGTGGACCGGCGGCTGCCACATGCGCAGCCCGCCCCGTATGGCGTTGGAATTGTCACCCAGGCGGCATTTGGCCGGGAGCACTTTCAGTTTTTTTGAGTTGCCCCCTCCGAGCACCACAAAATCGGCTCCCAGCACTTCACGGAAGTGATTGACGATGCGCGTCACGTGCTTTTGCCATTTCTTGCGCCCCATGCGCTCCAGGCCGCGTAAACCGGCGTAATCCTCGTAGGTCTTTCCCTTGCGATAGGCCAGATGGGCAAGTTCCATCGGCTCGAGTTCGCCATTGGACACCATCGCAGATCCCAGGCCGGTACCCAGCCCCAGAAAAAGCATCGCGCCGCCTTCGTAACTTCCCAGCGCCTGCATCGCGGCATCGTTGATGACCCGTACCGGACAGCCAAATGCTTTTCCGAAATCGAAACCGACCCAACCAGGTCCCAGGTTGTGCGGTTCGTGGACCGGCCGTCCGTTCACCACCAGTCCCGGATAACCGATGGAAACGGCTTGATAGCCCCAGCCCTGCGCGGCCTTCTTCACGTCACGGGCCATCACTGCGGCGGTCATCTTTGGCCCGGAGGGAATTTTCAAGGTCTCCGGATGCCCCGTGCCGCCAACTTTCAGGTTGGTTCCTCCGATGTCAATCACCAGGATTCGTTGTGGGGCTTTCTTCGTGGTTTTTCGTTTCATTGCGTATGCGTCTCGCACCCCGCACGAGCGGCGGCGGCACGGCTCCTTTCCCGCGGGTGGCAGCGGGCAATTGAGGTCCCGGGCGAAACCAGCGGCGGATCCCTCCCGGCCCGATTAGTTCGCGAGAGCATATCAGGAACGGCGCAGGGAACACAGACCGGGCGCCCGGATCCGTGTGTTCCAGGTAATAGCGTACGCCCGCATGCCGCTCCGCGCATAAGACGGCGCCCCGAATGCAGCAACTCCGTGACGTGCGCAGGTAGTTCTCGCCCCGCAGTTGTTTCGAAATGGCCGCTAAAACCCGCCTCATACTTGCTGGCGGAAGGGCCAGATTTCAACCCCGCCACCAGCCGAGACTGGAGATGTGGAAGGGCGGGGTTTCAACCCCGCCGCCAAACGAAGCCGGAAAACGCGGACTTTACCCCGAAGCCATCTCGTACCGCGACGCACAAGCTTTTGTGAGATGACTTGGCTCTCTCGAATTCTTGCTCTTGCGCTGCTGACCCGGCCCTGTCATCCCGAATCCCCGCGGTCTTTGCGGGGTGAGGGACCAGCTTTTTCTTTTGACCCCCCTGTCCAGAGCAAATCAACCGAGCCAGATGACTTCCAGTGCGTCGCAGTTCGGCCATCCCTGGCTCGACTCCCCCACCCGCCGAAACGCAGAGCCCTTCATCGATTCAATCACCGTAAGCGGACACACTCCCACGAAAGGCGAGCGATTGGCAGGATCCGGCCCGGGTCGGTAGAATGGCGCTCATGGGTCGGCTGCTCCGAATTCTCTGGCGCTGGTCGCTGCTGCTCCTGCTGCTGGTCGCCCTGTTTGCTGCCGGCGAAGACGCGGTGCTGCGCTACCGCCTCCAGCGCGGCGCGGGCAGCGCCGTGCTGGACCACGTCACTATTTACGACGCCGCGGAAATGAAAAACGGCCGTGTGGAAATCTATTTCGACCATCCGGAAATCCGCGACTGCGTCCACGCCGTGTTTCCCCACTTTGGGGATCCGCCGTGCTGGTATGTCCGGCGGCATGTATTTAAATTGTTGACAAATGCGTGGTCCGGCGCGGAGTGGCGCGCAGCGCAGTGCGTGCCCGCGCGCGCGCCCAGTGGCTCATCCCGCCTGCGCGGCTCCGCCCTTCAGCCTGCCTGAAGCTCGAAACTGGAAGTGATCTGGATGGAATTCTGGAGCGAACGGTAGACCGGACACTTCTGCGCGAAAACTCCGTGCAGCCGCTCAATCACTGGCCGCTTTCCCTCCTCGGCGCGCAGGGTGAAGTGCACGTGAATGCGCCGGAGAATGAGCACGCCCTCTTCGGTTTCCACTTCGCCCGTGGCCAGACAGGAAGCGCGTCCCTCGTCCACCGCGATTTCGCGCGCTGCCAGCGCGCCGGCTAGGGTGCCCAGCATTCAGCCGCCCGTGGCGGCAACTACGTAATCCAATGTGGCCGCGTGCGGCTCCGGCAGTCGGTCCGCGGGAACGCCGTAATGCCGCGCGATCGCGCCGTGCACGCTGAAGTAGACTGGAGCCGGCTCTCCAGGCAGTTGGGCCACACGCAGCGGGCCCAGCCGCCGCTCGATCTGCACGCTGGAGCGGTAGGTTACGGAATCTTCGGGCATGGTTCCTCCTGGCGCCGCCGCGCCTCCCTTAGCGCTCGATGATGTTGTTGCGCACCGCAAAACGGACCAGTTCGACCACCGAGTGCAGGTCCAGCTTCAGCATGATATTGGCGCGATGCGTTTCCGCCGTGCGCACGCTGATGCCCAGGACCCCCGCCACCTCTTTGTTGCTTTTCCCCTCGGCAAGCAATTGAATGATCTCTCGCTCGCGCTGCGTCAGCCGCCCGCGGATTCTTTTCCGGCGCTCGCCACCCGTACCGGCCCTGGCCCCGGCGGCCGCAAAATGCTCGGCAACGCGCGCGGAGGCGAAGGGCTTGTGTCGGCGCAGCATTTCCACCGCCGAAATCAGCGTGCTGTCGGCAACGTCTTTCAGGATGTATCCCCGGGCGCCGGCCTCTAGCACTTTTTCCACCATCTGTTCGGACTCGTGCATCGTCAGGATGAGGATTTCCGTCTCCGGGGAAACGCGGCGAATCTGGCGCGTGGCCTCGATTCCGTTCAGCAGAGGCATGCCAATGTCCATCACCGCGACATCCGGTTTCAGCCGCGCAGCCAGTTCCACTGCTTCCCGGCCGTTCGCCGCCTCCCCGCCCACCTGCCACCCGGGACGGGATTCGAGCAGCGTCCGCAATCCTGCGCGCACCACGGCGTGGTCATCCGCCACGAGGATTAAACACCGCATGGGGCTCCTCAACGGGCAGCGGAATGCGCGCCCGCACCGTGGTACCGGTTTCATTGGATTCGATCTGCAACTCTCCGCCAAGTTGCGTCAGGCGTTCGCGCATGCCCAGAATTCCCACCCCAAAGCGCGCCCCGGGCTGTTCCGCTTTGCGCTCGGAGACCGCGGGCATGCCGCGTCCCCGGTCCTGCACCTCCAGGTGCACCGCGGCCTTGCGGCCGTGCAGTCGGATGGCGGCCGTGGGGCTTTCCGAGTGTTTCTGGATGTTGGTCAGGCTCTCCTGCACGATGCGGAAGAGCGCCGTTTCCGCCTCCTGCGAGAGGCGCGGAAAATCCGCTTCGATGTCCACTTTCAAAGAGATCCCGCTACGATCCCCGAAGCCCTGCGCATATTCCCGGATGGCCGATGCCAGCCCCAGTTCGTCGAGCAGCGGAGGATGCAGCAGGTACGAGAGCGTGCGGATCTGGCGGGACATTTCCTGGAGCGTCTTGCGCGCCTCGCCCAGCAGGTGCCGGCCGGTTTGGTCCAGCTTCGACGGGGTGCGGGTGACTTGCGCCAGACGCAGATTCACCGCCAGCACCAGTTGCGCCAGGCTGTCGTGCAAGTCGCGGCCCAGCCGCCGGCGCTCTTCGTCCTGAAGCTGGAGCAGGCGTGAAGAAAGCCGCCGCAGCTTCTCCTCGGACTTTTTTTGCACCGTGATGTCTACCAGGGAAGCGATCACCCCGGAGATTTTTCCGTCCTTTGCGAATTGGGGCACGGCGTTCCCCACCATCCAGGAAACCTCGGCGGACCCCACGCGTCGCCAGCCGAGAACCGCGTTGTGCACTGGCTTTGCCGTGGCCAGCACCCGCGGCACCGGCCGCTCCGCCAGCGTCAGCACCCGCCCATTGGCATCCAGCAATTCCAGCGGAGCCTCCGCCGCTAGCTTCCCCCGCACTTCCGCTTCGCTGATTCCAAACATCCGCTGGGCCGCCGCATTGGCGAACTGGATTCTTCCCTCCGCGGAAAAAAGCACAATCCCGGCGTCAATGTTTTCCACCAGGGTGCGGAAGCGCTCTTCACTCGCAAACAGCGCCTCTTCCCGCTGTTTCTTTGCGGTGATGTCGTGGGAGACGGAAAGCACGCATGTGGTGCCCCCAAGCTGAATGATATCGGCGGAAATCAGCACGGTGCAATGTTCCCCGGATTTGGCGCGGAGGATCGCTTCGTACTGGCTGATGGGGCATCCATTGAGCAACGCGCGTTTGAATCCCTCTCGGCCCGTTGGATCGGCCCAGATGCCCAGTTCCGTCACCGTCTTCCCCAGGGCCTGCTCCCGGCTCCATCCAAACTGCCGCGTATACGCTTCATTCACCTCCAGATAGCGCCCCTCGGCCAGCGTGGTGATCACCATCGAGTCCGGCGACGCCTGGAAGGCCTTGAAAAACATCTCGCGGGAGGCGCGCTTTTCAGACTCCGCGCGCCGCAGGTCCGTGATGTTGGTCAGCGATGCGATGGCTCCGGCCACCTCGCCCTGTGCGCCGAACTCCGGCACCGCGTCCACCAGCGTCCAGAGCAGTTCTGCGGAGTTGGGAATGCGCCACCCCATGATTTGATTGCGCACCGGCTGCCGCGTGCGCATGCACTGCACCGCCGGACGCATCTCCGGCGGGATCTCCCGGCCGTCTTCATTGCAGGCGGGGAGAATCTCCGGAGAGGTGTGGCCCAGCAGGCGCTCCCGTGGCAACCCGAGCATTTCCTGCAGTGCTTGGTTCACGAATTGGCAGCGTCCGTCCGGCGACCAGGTGGAGATTCCCACGCGCAGGGTTTCCACCAGGGAGCGGAATCGCTCCTCGCTGGCCCGCAGCGCGTCCTCCGCCTGCCGGCTCTCCGTGGTGTCTCCCACCACCACCAGGGATAAGCGGCGATCCTCCAGGTTGATGATCGCCCCGGAAAAGCGCCCGATGCGGATTTCCCCGTCCTTCCGGCGGAAACGGGACTCCTCATCGCGAATCTCGCCGTGCCTCCGGAAACGCTCGCGGATGGAAAGCATGCGTTCCTGGTCCACCCACAGGCCCAGCCCCTCCGGCGCTTTTCCCAGGGCTTCCTCCCGGCTAAACCCGGTGAGTCGCGAAAAACTCTCGTTCACTTCGAGCAGCGTGCCCTCGGGAACCTGCGCGATGCTGATGGCGTCGGGGCTGGAGCGGAAGGCGGCGGAAAACATCTGCGCGGATTCGCGCGCAGTGTGTTCGGCGCGCCGCAATTCCTCTGCGATTCGCCGCTGTCGCTGGCTGGTCAGCAGCAGCCGCGTGGCCGAGCACGCAAACGAAGCGGCGATGGCCAGGGCGGCAATGGTGATTTGTTCGCGCGCGATCCGCCGGCCCATGAAAATCACCAGCAGGGGGATGGTCACCGGGAGGACCTGCGAGGCAACCCAGGCGGTTTCGTCTGAAGTCTGCAGGGCCGGATCCTGTTCCGGAGGATTCGACCAGGTGGCCGCCAGGATCACCAGGTAGGCGAAAGGCAGCGCCCAGGTGGCGTCCGCCCAATCCGCCGGCACATCCACGCTGCCGAGCCACAGGATTCCGATTCCCTCCGCCAGCCCCAGCGCCAGGAAAAACACCGCCATCCGGGAGAAAAACGTGCGCGCCGTGGATCGAGAAAGCGCCGAACTGCGGAAGAGAAAGGCGCCCGCCAGCAGCACGTCCCGCGCCACCGCCGCCCCCATCAGCCGGCGAAACATCAGCATGCCATGCGTTTCCCACAGGGAGGGGACGTAAAAAAAGTACAAATAGGCGGTGAGAAAAACGATGCCGATTTGCGCGAAATCCAGGTTGAGTTCCCAGCGCGCCAGCCGGCTCTCGTCCGCCCGTCGGGGCAGCAGCATCATGGCGGCCGGCGCCACCCAGATGAACAACACAACGTCGGATGGCCAGGGCATGGCCCGGGGAACGCGCTGGATGCTTCCGTAGTAGAAGACTGCGATTTGGCCCGCCGTGGCCAGACAGAGCGCCGCACCCACCAGTCGCCAGAGTTGTCGAAAGTATGGGGAAGAGCGGCGAGCCGCGGCGAAAGCGCAGATGGCTGCCCACGCCACGATCGCCGCCTGGACCAGATTCGAGAGCAGATGGGTCTGGGCAGGAGACGGCACTGCCGTCACGGCAAGAAACAGCAGTGCCGTCAATAGGCCCGCAACCGCCAGGGCGATTCGCGAAAACCCGCCCAACGAGAACATGGATGACCCCGGGTAAAAGGCTAGTCTATGTCCACTTACCGCTCCGTACAACCGCCCTCACCAGCAAGTTCCCGCCTCTCCGGTCCACGGGCAACCCCAGGTACTGTAAACTACCCGGCCATGCCCATCGCTGGGTCCGAGACACTCTCCGTTTTGCTCTCCCGGGGGCGAATCGCTCGGCGCGTCCGGGAACTTGGGCGCCGCATCAGCCGTGATTTTCGCGGGGAGAGCGTGTTGCTGGTGGGGGTGCTGAAGGGCGCCTGCATCTTCCTGGCGGACTTGAGCCGCGAAATCTCCCTCGATGCCTCCTTCGATTTTCTGGCTGCGGCCAGCTACGGCGCTTCCAGCGAGTCCAGCGGACAAGTGCGCCTGGTGAAGGATCTGGACACCAGCATCGAAGGGCGCAACGTGATTCTGGTGGAGGACATTCTGGACACCGGGGTCACCCTGAACTATCTGGCCGGGCTCTTGCGCCAGCGCCGGCCCAGGGCGTTGCGCATCGCCGCGCTGCTGGATAAGCCGGATCGCCGCCTGCAGCCCATCGAGGCGGATTACCTGGGGTTTCGCATTCCCAACCACTTTGTGGTCGGCTACGGCCTGGATTATGCGGAGCGCTACCGCAATCTCAAGGACATTTGCGTGGTGCACTTGGGGAAGTCGGCAAGGAAGAAATAGTCGTCCGCGTCGCGCAGTAACGCTCCCCGCAGCTGGACAGGAGGATGCCGGGATGTGGTGGGACCGCGGAAATGACCAGGGCCCTCGCGCCATTCTCGCCGCGCTCGAGAACCCTCGGCGCCACGCGCGGCGGGCCGGCGGCGCGCAGGCCGTGTGCCGCCAGCTTGCCGCGCGAATCGACCAAACGCTCCTGAAGCCCGCCGCGACCCAGGAAGACATTCGCCAACTGTGCGCAGAGGCCGTGCGCTGGGGCTTCGCTGCCGTGGTGGTCAATCCGTGCCATGTCCGGCAGGCCGCCGGGCTTCTCGCGGGGTCGGGTGTGGTTGTGGCCAGCGTGGCTGGGTTTCCGTTGGGTGCTTCGCTGCCGGAGGTGAAACGTCTGGAGGCAGAGCGCGCCCTGGACGACGGCGCCGCCGAGGTGGACATGGTCATGGCCCTGGGCGCCCTGCGCGCCGGGGAGACCGCTGTCGTGGAGGAGGATGTCCGCGGTGTCGCGCGGGCCTGCCGGAAGCATGGAGCGCTCCTGAAAGTGATTTTGGAGTGCGCCCTGCTGAACGACGAGGAAAAACGGCTCGGGGCGCGCCTGGCCGTGCGTGCCGGCGCGGATTTCGTGAAGACTTCCACCGGATTCGTCTCCCATCTCCCGCAGGGCGGCGCAACCGCCGAAGATGTAGCCCTGCTGCGCGCGGTGGTGGGCCGGAAAATCGGCGTGAAGGCCGCGGGTGGAATTCGCACCCTTGCCGATGCCGCGAAGATGCTGGCGGCCGGCGCCTCGCGCATTGGCACCAGCGCCGGGGTCGCCATTCTCGAAGAGTTTCTGGTCCTGCTGCGGGATTCGCCGGACTCCTGCTGAAACCCGCCGGCCAATTTGGCGCCGCCCGATTCCTCATGAATTGTCCTCCGCGGGCTGTCATACTCATCTGAGTAGAGTGGGAGCCACGGGTGATCTCCCGCTCGCATTCGAGCGCCCATGACGTCCCACGAATCCAACATGCCGGCTCTGACCAACGAGACATCGACCGCGGTAGAAGTTTCCCCGGAAATCCTGGCCACCCTGGTCGAGATTGGCGAGGAGATCAATTCCTCGCTGGACCTGGACCAGGTGCTGCAGAAATCCGCGGCCCTGGTGCGACGCCTGGTGCCCTACGAGATTTTCGCCGTCCTGCTGCTCGATCCCGCTTCGCAGGACCTGCACTTCCGCTTCGCCATCGGATACTCGCGCGAGGTGGTGGAAACGTGGCGGATTCCCGTGGGGAAGGGAATTACCGGTGCCGCGGCACAAACCGGCCAGCCGGTGCTGGTGGGCGATGTCAGCCGCGATCCCCGCTATCTGAGCGCGGTCGAATCGGTCCGCTCGGAGATGGCCGTTCCCCTGCTGCTCGAAGGGCGCGTCACCGGAGTGCTGGATATCCAGAGCCGCGAACTGGAATCGTTCAACCGGGAGCAGCAGCAGGTGCTCGCGCTGGTGGCCAGCCGCCTCGCCGGGGCCATCGAAAACGCCCGGCTCTACGAGAGCGCGCGCCGCCAGGCGGAAACCTTGCGCGTGCTCAACGAGGCCGGGCGCGAGGCCAGCTCCATCCTGGACGTGGAAGCGCTCCTGCGCCGCGCCGCCGATTTGATCAAACGCGTGATTGATTATCAGATGGCCAGCATCCTGATTTACGACGAAACGGAGAATCGCTTCACCCACGCCGTGGACGTGCGTTTTGGCCGCAGCGAGCAGAGCAAGCTGGCCATCGGTCCCACCGACGGCATCGTCGGCGCGGCCTTGCAGCAGCGCCAGCCGGTGCGCGTGCCGGACGTGAGCCTGGACCCGCGCTACATCTGCTGCAACCCGGAGGCGCGTTCGGAGTTGGCCGTGCCCATGATGCACAAGGGACGCGTGGTGGGCGTGATGGACCTGGAAAGCCCGAAGAAAAACTACTTCACCGAGGAACACGTACAGACGCTCTCCACCCTGGCCGCCAGCCTGGCCGTGGCCATTGAAAACGCTCGCCTCTACCAGCAGGTTTCTCGCGATGAGGCGCGAAAGGACGACGAGCTTCAGGCCGCCCGAAAAATGCAGGGCGCGCTGCTTCCGCGCGCCAGCAGCCTTTCTGCCGGCGATTACGGACTGGAAATTGCCGCGCGCTACGTGCCCGCGCGCGAACTGGGCGGCGATATGTACGACTTCCTGCGCTATGGCCCGCAGCAGATCTCCGTGGCCATCGGAGATGTCGTGGGCAAGGGCAGCGCCGCCGCTCTCTATGCGGCCACCGCGGTGGGCATGTTGCGTAGTTTGGCGCCGCAAAAGCTCGCCCCCGCGGAGCTGCTCCGACAGTTGAATCAACTGCTTGGCGAGCGGCGCATCGAGGGCCGATTCACTACCCTGTGCTTTGTCACCTGGCAGAAAGGCCGCCAGAAGCTGCGTATCGCCAATGCCGGACATTGGCAGCCGCTCCTGTGGAAAGACGGCCGCTGCCAGAAGGTGCCGGTGGCCGGCCTGCCCCTGGGAATCGAAGAAGAGGCCTCCTACGACGAGCGCGCCTACCACCTGGAACCGGGGGATCTCCTGGTGATGTATTCCGACGGAATTACCGAACGCGCAAACCCAGCCGGAGAATTCTACGGCGCGGACCGCTTGGGCCAGTTGGTCGAACGGCAGCACGGGGCGAGCGCAGGGGAACTGGCCGACCTGATCTTCCAGGAGGTGGACCGTTTCGCAGACGGAACGCCCGCGGCGGACGACGGGACCCTGGTGATTCTCAAGGTGAAGTAAGCGCAGCGTGGCGCGCATGCCGCGCCGGTGCTGTGGATGGCCCCGCGGCCGGTGTTACGGCGACGAAGTCTTTGGCGCCGCCTGCGCCGGAGCGGCTGGCTGTGGCTTGGCGTCCTTGCCGGGTCCATCCGAAGGCCAATGAAGTTGAGGATTGGCCGGCGTGGCTTGCGTGCTCGGACCGCTAGGAACCGGGTGCTGTCCATCCATGGGTGGGTGGGCCATCGGGCCCCCCGCAGGCTGGCTCTTTAGCACTTTCCACCCCCCCGCGCTGCGCTCTAAAGCGTAGGTCATCTGCATCGTGGCGCCTTCCTGCTTGGTGCGGAAGAGCACCTGGGCCTCAGCGTGATCCCCGTTGACGGAAACCTGCTGCACCGTGGTCTCCATGGCCGCGAGGTTGATGCTGCTGTTTTCTCGCAGGTGTTGCAGGATGCTGGCGCGGATGGCCTCTTCGTCCGACGTCGCCTTCTGGCAGCCCAACAGGCCAGCCAGCAGCAAACTGGCGGTCATCCATAGCGCGCAACTCTTCATTCGAATCATCATCCTGGACCGGCAGCCGGCTCCTCACTGCGCATTATAGACGATGTGGCCGCCCACCAGCGTCGTAATGACTTTCCCGTCCTTGATTTTTTCCGGCGGGATGGAGAAGAGGTCCGCATCGAGAATGACGATATCCGCCAGTTTCCCGGGGGTAAGCGAGCCCTTCTGCGCGTCCGTAAATTCCGCGTAAGCGGAGCCCAGCGTGTACGCTTCGATGGCTTCGGCCAGCGTGATTTTCTGTTCCGGGATCCACCCGTTCGGATACTTTCCGTCCGTGGTGGCGCGAGTCACCGCCGCGTACAGGCCCAGCAAAGGATTGAGCGGGGCCACCGGCCAGTCCGTGCCAAACGCCAGCTTCACGCCGTGGTCCAGCATGCTGCGCCACGCATAGGAACTCTTGGCGCGCTCATGGCCGATCCGTTTTTCCGCCCAGCGGCCATCGTCAATCGCGTGGTAGGGCTGCATCGAGGCCACCACGCCCAGCCGGGCGAAGAGCGCGAAATCGTCCGGGCGGACGTGCTGCGCGTGCTCGATCCGCCAGCGGCGTCCGCGCGCCGGTCCCGCTCCGTTCCGCCGCGCAATTTCTTCGTACATGGTCAGGATCTCGTGGATGGCGCGGTCGCCGATGGCATGGATGGCAAGCTGCAATCCGGCGGCGTCGGCCGGCTGCCCCATCGCCAACATGTGTCCTTCGGGCAGCATCATGGCGTTGAACAGCCCCCGGGTATCCGGCGCGTCGTTGTAAGGTTCAAAAAACAGCGCGGTGGTGGAGCCCAGCGACCCGTCGGCGAATCCCTTCACTGCTCCCGTGCGAATCCAGTCGCCACCGAATCCCGCGGCGATGCCGGCCCCTGCCGGATGCTGATATTGCTGGATGGGGGTGATGCCGTAGATGCGCGCGGTGAGTTGGCCGGCCAGCAGCAGCTTCTGGTACACGCGCATCTCTTCCGCATGGCTGATGTCCTGCACCGAAGTCAGGCCGAAGCGCCGCGCTTCACCCAGCGCCGTGCGAATGGCGGAGGTGAGTTGCTCCTCGCCCGGATCCGGAATCACCCGCCCCACCAGGCCGGAGGCCGCATCCTTCAGTGCGCCGGTGGGATTTCCCTGCGCGTCCCGCACAATCGTTCCGCCGGGAGGATCGGGTGTATTGCGGTCCACTCCGGCCAGTTTCAGCGCCAGCGAATTCGCCAGCCCCATGTGGCCGTCATAGCGGTCCAGCCACACCGGATTCTCCGGCGTAACCGCATCAATCCATTCCCGCGTGGGCAGTGCCGCCCCGGGCAGGCGCTCGTGGTCCCAGTTCCCGCCGAGCACCCATTCGCCTTTTTTCAGCCTCCGCGCGTACTCTCCCACGCGCCGCGCAAATTCCTCGCGGGTGGTCACGTCGGCCAAATGCACCTCGCTGAGCAGCGATCCGCCGTCCACGAAATGCACGTGTGAATCATTGAACCCGGGAAGCACGGAGTGGCCCTGTGCATCGAGCACGCGCGTCTGCGGCCCGATCCAGCCGGCCATCTCCGCGTCCGTGCCCACGGCGGCGACGCGCTCGCCCACAATGGCCACCGCCTGCGCCTCCGGGTGCGCCCTGTCCACCGTGTGCACGCGCCCGTTGCGGATCACCGTGTCTGCCGGACCGTGCGCCGCCGGCGCCTGGGCCCGCCCCATCCCCAGGATAAACAGCAGGCACCCCGCCCCCAGGAGGACCGTGACCGCCAGCCGGAACTTCCGCATGGAAACTTTCATCGCTTCCCTCTCACTTGCCGTGTCTGGGCCGCAGCATGCCCGAGTCTTCAGACCCTCGCGCCGTCCCTTACCGCGCCCCCCACTTTAATTTCTCACGCAGGATTTCAAAATAAAGTCTCCCGGGCGGCCGCACCAGCTTCATTTTCGTCGGCGCTTTGGTCACGAAGATCCGGTCTTTGTCCCGCAGTTCCACGCCCACCTGGCCGTCAATGGTCAGAAACGCCGGCTCTTCGCCGCAGGCCACCACCAGCTCGATTCTCATCTCGTCGGGAACCACCAGCGGCCGGTTGGAGAGAGCATGCGGGCAGATCGGCGTCACCACGAACGCTCCCACCTGCGGGTAGAGAATCGGCCCGCCCGCAGAGAGCGAGTACGCGGTTGAACCCGTGGGCGTGGAAAAAATAATCCCGTCGGCCCGGTAGCTGCACGCGTAGCTCCCGTCCAGATACATGTCCAGCTCCAGAATGCGTGCCATGGCGGCTTTGTTCACCACCACGTCGTTCAGCGCGCGGTGGCGGGCCACCGCCGCGCCTGCGCGCTCCAGCGTGGCGTCCAGCAGCACGCGTTCGCTGATCCGGTAGTTGCCCCCCAAAACGATTTCCAGCGCCGGGTAAAGTTGCTCGCGCGGAAAACTGGTCAGAAAGCCCAGGCCACCCAGGTTGATGGCCACCACCGGAACGTCGTGATCGCCCAGCGCCCGCGCCGCGGCCAGCAGCGTGCCGTCTCCGCCAAGAATTACCGCCAGGTCTGCGCGGCGGCCCAGTTCGGAGCGTTCCAGAATGCGTTCCGGTTGCCCCACGCAGTCCGCCGTCTCCTGGTCGTAAAATACCTTCACCCCCCGCTTCTCCAGCCATTCGATCAGCCCCGGCACGATCGCGCACAGGTCCTCCTTGCGCGGCTTGGAGATGATCCCGACGGTGCGGATGTCGCCCATGTTTGGCGTGCGATTCTACTTCAAATCGCGAGTCTCCGTACCGGCAAGCCTTCCGGTGCACAGCGTCAATCCAAGCGTGTTGCGCGTTTTTACTCCCTACGGGTCAATCAGGGCGTCGCGCATGAAGGAAAAACTCCTGGTTGCCTTTGGCGCCGGGGAGGCGGCTGGGGCGGTCGCCCAGGAGGGCGAGGCCTGCGGCTTCGGCCGCGGCGCGCACACGCTCCACGGCGCGGCCATGGAGCGCAGGGTCCCGCACGATTCCGCCGCGGCCCACGTCGGCGCGCTCCAGTTCAAATTGCGGCTTCACCAGCAGCAGGAAGTCGGCACCGGGCGCGGCCAGCCGCACCAGCGCGGGCAGCACCTTGGCCAGGCTGATGAAGGACAGGTCCGCGGTAATCATCTGGGCCTGCTCCCGCAGGTCGCCTGGCGCCAGTAGCCGCGCGTTCTTTTCGATGGCCACCACCCGGGGCTCGCGGCGCAGTTTCCAATCGAGCTGGCTGGTGGTGACGTCCACGGCATAGACGCGGCGCGCCCCGCGCTGCAGCAGGCAATCCGTAAATCCGCCGGTCGAGCAGCCCACGTCCAGGCAGATTCGTCCGCCAGGATCCACGCCGAACTCTTCAAGCGCCCCGGCCAGTTTTTCACCGGCGCGGCTGGCGAAGGCTGCGGCCGCGGCCGCTTCCAAGGCGGCGTCGGCAGCCACCTGCGTGCCTGCCTTGGTCACCGGCGCCCCGTTCACGCGCACGCGCCCGGCCAGGATCAACGCCTGGGCGCGCTGCCGCGACTCGGCCAGCCCGCGCTCCACCAGCAGCACGTCCAGCCGGCGTTTCTCGATCTTCGGCGTCCGCGCTTCGTTTTTCGGTTCTCGTTTTGCGATTTTGGTCTTTTCCTACGCTCTGCGGGACACCAGAAAGTCGGCCACGGCGCGCAGCCGGGCGGCCCTCTCGCCGAATGCCTCCAGCGCCGAACCGGCCTGCCGGTAGAGCCCGCGAGCCACTTCACGGGATTTCTCCAGTCCGTAAAGCGCCGGGTAGGTGGCCTTCTTTTGCGACTGATCTTTGCCCGCCGTTTTGCCCAGCGTGGCGGAAGATTCCTCCACGTCCAGGATATCGTCCACCACTTGAAACAGCAGGCCCACGTGCTCTCCATAGCGGCGCAGCAGAGCCACGTCCGCGTCCCCGGCTCCTCCGGCAATGGCGCCGGAGACCACCGCCGCGCGGATCAGCGCCGCCGTTTTGGAGCGATGAATGTATTCGAGCATCGGGGCTTCGATCGGTTTGCCTTCCGCCTCGAGGTCCGCCACCTGGCCTCCCACCATTCCGTCCACGGTGCCCGCGGCCGTGGAGATTTCCCGCACCACGGCGGCGCGGCTCTCCGCGGGGAGTTCCGCGCGCGCGAGCACTTCAAAGGCGCGCGTCAGCAGGGCATCCCCGGCCAGGATGGCCATGGCCTCTCCAAACTGTTTGTGGCAGGTGGCACGCCCGCGGCGCAGGTCATCATTGTCGAGCGCGGGCAGGTCATCGTGAATCAGCGAATAGGTGTGAATGAATTCGAGCGCGCAGGCCACCGGCAGGACGGGCCCCACCGTCGCTGTGAACACGCGCGCGGATTCCAGGCAAAGGATCGGGCGGATGCGCTTGCCACCGGCGAACACGCTATAGCGCATGGCCTCGTGAATTTTTGCGGGCGGCGCTGTAGCCGGGGGCAGCAGCGACTCCAGAGCAGCATCCACCTGCGCCCGGTCGGACTCGAAGAAATCAGGCAGGCTCATTGCTTTGTGCGGGGCGGTCTCTGCGATCGGCGCCGGGCCGGGAAGGCAAGCAGCACACAGCCACGCGCGGCTGCGCTGATCCTAAGACCCGCCAGCATCAGGAAGCGTCTTCCTCTTCGGCGCCTTTGGGACGGAATGGCTCCGCGGCCAGCTTGCCATCCGCGGATTTCAGCAGGATTTCCACCCGGCTTTCGGCCTCTTGCAATTGCTTCTGGCACTGTTGGGAGAGTTGCAATCCCTCCTCAAACAGCTTCATGGCTTCGGTCAGCGGAAGATTGGGCAGTTCCAGGCGTTTGACCACGTCTTCCAGGCGGGCCAGAGATTTTTCAAAGTCCATGGCCGCGCTCTTCTCCGCCCCCTCGGGGGCATCGGCGGAACGAGGCTTTTTGGCTGGTGGCGCGTTCACTCGTCGGCACCTCGCAAGCCGCGCGAAAGGGGCGCACCACGCGGCGGCGCACGCGGCCTGATTCTAGCGCAGCCCAAAGTGCCCCGCCAACGCTTTATGGCG
>Ga0335076_10002209_pt1 | contig 19247 bp, 15 predicted proteins | sample Lox_Sample_25_FD_206717 | JGI IMG/M metagenome (GOLD analysis project Ga0335076, IMG submission 206717) | Soil microbial communities from Loxahatchee National Wildlife Refuge, Florida, United States - Lox_Sample_2.5 | ecosystem: Environmental > Terrestrial > Soil > Wetlands | place: USA...
TGCGCTTTATTGCTCGGATGATATCCCAGGACATATTGGTTGCGCAGCTCCATGCCAATCTTCGTGGCAATGTCCGGAAGATCCTCGAGCCTCTCAACGGCGAAAACCCTGCCTCCGGTCATATCGGTGATATCGGAGAGCAGCGAAGGGCCGTAGAGTTCCTCCGGAGAGCGGTTGCGATCACCAAGCGGGTCGTAGATTCCGATCGCGTAGAGCTGGGTGTCCGCTTCGCGAACCAGCCGCTTGACGTCACTTTCGTTGTAACGACTATGATTATCGCCTCCGTCAGATATGATGAGCAAGGCGCGTTTGCCGTTGTGTGCACCCCTCATCTCGCTGAGGCCAAGATAGATGGCGTCCAAAAGGGCGGTACGGCCTTTGGGAGGCGTCATCATCATGCGCGCTTGCAGATCTTCCACGCTGTTGGTGAAGCCGCTGGTGAGTTCGGCGCGTTCGTTGAAGCTCACCAGGAAAAATTCGTCCTGGGGATTGGCGGTCTTGAAAAACTGGATGGCGGCCTCACGCGCCTTGTTGATCTTGTTGCCCATGCTGCCGCTCACGTCAAAGATCACGCCGATGGAGATGGGCACATCCTCCGAGGAGAACGAAGTGATTTCCTGTTCGACGTTATCTTCATACACGCGGAAGTTGTCAGGATCGAGACCGGTCACCAAGCGGTTGTAAGGGTCGGTAACCGTGACATTCACAAGAGCCAGATCCACATCGCGATGCAGCATTTCGCGGGGCTTGATGGCCAAGCCCGGCGTATCGGTTTTCACGTTGTCGGCAAACTGATTTGCGCGGGGAGGCTTGTCTGCCTGAGCAAAGCAGGCTCTGGAAGCAAACGAGAGGCAAGCAAGCAGCAAAGAAACGGCAACTGCGCTGAACAGAACGCGAAACTTGAACCTATCGCGTCTCACGGCACCCCCTCATCCCGGACTGCTGGGACGGCCGCGCAAGGATTCGGACTAGCAGAGATTCTATCACTCGCGTTTAGCAACACAAGTTAATTGTCCCTGAAATTCCGACGCGTCCCGGAACTGGGTCGGTTCCTACTTCAAAGCGTCCGGCATGGTACTATGCGCTCTTAGGACGCTCGACCCGGAAACTGGGCAGAATCTGCTTCTGAGGCGCGGGGAAGGGAGTTTCACTGGCGGTGGAAAGCTCTTCGGTGGTCATTGTTATTCCTGCGCGGTATGGATCGGTCCGATTGCCGGGTAAACCATTAGTACAGCTTGGCGGCAAGCCGATGGTACAGCGAGTCTATGAACGGGCCAAGCTGGCTAAAACCGCTTCCCGGGTGCTTGTGGCGACCGACGACGAACGGATCTTGAAGGCCGTGGACGCGTTCGGGGGAGAGGCGCGGATGACGCGGAGTGAGCACCGCACGGGAACGGAACGCATTGCCGAGGTAGCCGCGCACACGGAAGGCGAAGTTTTCGTCAATGTGCAGGGTGACGAGCCTCTACTCGATCCGGCTTCCGTGGATACGGCTGTCGCAGCTCTGTTGGAAGAGCCACCCGCCGCCATTACGACCGTCGCTGTACCCATCCGAACGCCTGCCGACATCATGGACCCGAACATCGTGAAGACCGTGCTCGACTTCGACGGCAACGCGCTTTATTTTTCGCGGGCACCCATCCCGTGGGTGCGGGACACGGGAGGCCACGTTCAGGCGCGGCACCTGAAGCACCTGGGGCTCTACGTTTTCCAACGCGATGCCCTGCTCGAATATCCGACGCTGCCACAAGGCGAGCTGGAACGCATCGAGCAACTCGAGCAGCTCCGATGGATGGAAAACGGCTGGAAAATCCGGGTCGCGGAAGTCGAGCATGATGCGGTGAGCGTGGACGTGCCCGCTGACGTTGCACGAGTGGAAGAGTTGCTCAAGTCGTTGCGTTAGGACGGATGGATTCGATCACGGTTCCGAGCAAAAATATCCCCTAAACCAGGGCCCGTTCGCAGGCCAAGGATTCTGTTCTTGAGTTCATCTCGACCCACCCAATCCTGAAGCTCGAATTTGACGGGATCAACGAGCGTGTAGTTGAAGGTAGCCTCGTCAAGAATCCTGCTATCGAGAGCCCGCAAGGCAGCCTCAAGAAACACTCTATTAAATTCTAATGACAAAAGTGGAGGGCAACGCGTCAGCCCTTTAATGACTTCTTCCTCGTATCCTTCGACATCAATCTTGATAAAGGAAGGTACACCAAAGCGTTGAATGAGGGCATCCAAAGTAACCATGGGAACGGTCATTTCCCGTTTCCAGATCCCCGCGTAGTCCTGGTTTTCCAGCGATACGGCCTCACGCCATTCCGGGGAAAGAGAGCTCATCTTATCTTTCCCATCCGACACTGTCAGGACTGCAAGTCCGTTCGTCTCGCCGACAGCAGCCTGCAAAACCTCCACGGTTTCGCGCGACGTAGTCAACTCAATGTGTCGAACACAATCCGGGTTCGGCTCCACAGCGATGACCTTGGCGCCCAAAGAAGCGAAGACTCTGGTCATCGTGCCCACGTTAGCGCCGATGTCAAACACCAAAGCGCCCTTTGGCAAGAGCGGAGAAAAGAACTCCCGGATGAGACGAGATTGCCGAATCGCCCGGCCACCGCGGACAAGTTCCCAAAGAGGAGCAGTCACCCTATGCAAACCAAGTACCCAGAGCAGCTCCTCCACTCGCCGTCGTGACGTTTGCAAGAGTTAACCCCGCGAAGGACAGGACTCACCTGAAGTTACATTATCCCCGAAATGGGAACAGGGGACAGTCTTTGTAGCGCACCACCCTCCCGAAGCAGCAATCCAATCCATCCCTGGCTTGCGGAACAAAAAATGAGGCCGTCCCGGTTCACGGAGATGAGCCGGGGACGGTCGATTGCTGGTTGAAGCTGGCGCTACTTGCTTTGCTGGGTCAATGCCCCCGCCGTCACACGATTGCTATCCGTGCAAGCTACAAACATCGTGGTTGGGTTGACGATATATGCGGCGTAGTTCTGGGTAGACGAAGGGCTGGCGTTAAACTTCAGTTGCAAGGTGTTATCGCCGCCCGTGGCGGTGGTTCCGTCGCCCTGGATGGAAAGCCCCTGCCCATTGACGACTACATTGAGGAAAACGCCATTGTTGGAGCTGAATTCCGAGAAATCGGCAGCGCCCGTAACATTGTTGGAGCCGCCGCTGGCCAGAACCAACTGGCCGACGTAGTCTTCTTCCGCGGTGGCCTGCGTCTGGCTGTTCGAGCTGACGCCGCTCAAATTGAAACCGTAATTGCCGGCCATGCTGGTGTTGGTAAACGGCCCGCCAGTCTGAGCCAAGAGCGTACCGTCCGCGACGACGCCGTTGCTGATGTCCTGGATGACGCCCTGGCTGGCCGAGCTCATATAGAAGATGTAGGAATAGGTGCCGAGTTTGGAGTCGGTGAAGGTTGCGGTACCCCGACCGCTTCCTGGGTAATTCGGATCAATCTGGTAGGTCATGGCCGATAGCGTGCCATCGGGAGCTCGAGACGTACTGCCCGCGACGTTTGTGTCTAAGGCAATGGAGTTAAGGCCGCCGTTACTGTCGGAGGTGAATCTCCCTATGCGCGTGACCGGTCCGGAGACGCTCTGGCCACCCTGCAAAAGCGCAAAGCTGCCGGTGAAACCCCCGTTGGTTGTCGGCGGATTGGTCTGCAGGACTGCGTCGCCAAGAGTCAGACCTGAGGTTGCGCTTGGGTTTTCGAGCATGCGAATGCGCGTGGAATCCACGATATAGAAGATATAGGCGTAGGTATAGCCGCCAGCGGTGATGGAGATCAGTCCTCGGCCATTCGATGCGCCATAAGTGGCGTCGAGCGTGTAGATGCCGTTCGTCACGACGAGCGGTCCCGAAGCAGTAGCGCTGTCATTTTTGTCCACGACACCTGTAGAAACCGTACCTCCTGCCCCTGTCGTTGTGAACTGGCCAACTATGGAGTCGGGATTTAGATTGAGATCAATGCCGGAGGCATCAAAGACGTAACCGCCGGAAAGAGCGCCAAGGGTAAAGTCGGCGGAATTCTGCAAATTGAATGTGCCGCTGGTCGTGGCGTTCAGATCGGTCTCGACGATGTATCCTTGGAATCGAGATAGCAAGGTCACGCTAAAAATCAGTGTTCCAGTGGCGTTCGTAAGGTTGATGGTTCCGCGGCCATCCGCCTGGATCGAGTAGGTGCTGCTGGTGAAAAGAAGCGTTGCCGGACCATTTGCAACGCTGTTGATGTCTTCGACGCCTCCCGTGATGTTGCCAACACCGTCGGCGGTAAATGAGCCGACGCGTCCAAGAAAACTAAACGTCGAGCTGTCGGTTCCCGTCATGATGAAGGCGTATTGGCCCTTCAGGTCGGCGTTGGTAAAGCCGCCGGTGGGAGGTGGGGGCGTCGGCCCCGAGCCGCCTCCGCTGCAAGCAGCTACAAAGGCCGCCACAAAAAGTGTTGCCAGGAGGACGGTGCGATTCATCGCGCACCCCCCTGCTTGGTGTTGGAGCTCGCGGTGGAACTTCCGCGCACGCCCGCAGTCCATAGAGGCATGCCGCTGGTGGACCTCACCGCAACGACCTGAGTTCCCTCCTGGACCAGGCGGGCAAAAAACATCGTCCCATTTCCGTAAGGCAGGCTTTCGCCAATGATGCGAATGCTGCTTCCGGGTGTGATGGCGAGATGGTTGGCCTCAAGAAACCCTGCACTTCCAAGGTGCACGTCCACGGTTGTACTAGCAGAGGTCTGGACCACGACATGGGCGCCGATCGGCGGAGTCGTGGAATTCGGTGTGTAGCTGACGACGGTGCCTTGAAGAGATTGTTCGCGAGACAGATTGTAAGTGGAATGGTTTGCGGCCGTTTTCACAGCCACATTCGCCGTGCGCTGAGCGTTTGCGGACGCCGCCAGAAGCGCCGAACACAGCAGCAGGAACAAAACGCGATTCCTGTGTCTTTCCTGATTCATCATGACTCCCCACACTTGAGATTTACCCGATGCCCGGTTGCCGGCGCGTTCCGAAGAGGATCGGCGGAACGCACAAGAGCACAGACTCCATTAAGCGTTAGATGCGATATAATCCACAATGGGTTCGGACGAAAGATGGCCGTTTAAGCACCCTGGCCGACCCTCATGAGCGGTATGCCAGAAAACCGCTTGGAATGCACTTCTCCCTCTTTGGTTCAAACACCTGCCGCCGAGAAAGTTTCGTCCCCCCGATCTATAAATTTTGCTGATGTGAAAGCACCAAGAGTTGGAATTGACAGAAATCTCGGGGATGCCCATAATTGTATGTACGCAATCCTAGGGATGGCCTATTCGGGCCACTCCTGAGAGGTAAGAACAGTCCGGCACGTGGCAAACCAGAGGCCTGTACGGACTCAACGGATGGCGCCAAAATATATCTTTGTTACCGGCGGTGTTGTTTCCTCACTGGGCAAAGGCGTAGCAGCCTCCTCGATTGGTTGTCTCCTCGAAAGTCGCGGTTATAAGGTCACCCTGCAAAAATGCGATCCGTACCTCAACGTGGATCCCGGCACGATGAGCCCGTTTCAGCACGGTGAGGTTTTCGTGACCGAAGACGGCGCGGAGACGGACCTGGACCTGGGGCATTATGAAAGGTTCACGCACGCTAAGCTCTCCCGCGACAATAACTGGACCAGCGGCCGCATCTACGAAACGATTCTGGCCAAAGAGCGCCGAGGGGATTTTCTGGGCAAAACCGTGCAGGTGATTCCGCACGTCACCGACGAGATCAAGAACAGCATCCGAAAGGTTTCTGAAGGCGTGGACGCAGTGATCGTGGAGATCGGCGGAACGGTTGGGGACATTGAGTCTTTGCCGTTTCTTGAGGCGATTCGGCAGATGCGCCTGGAACTCGGCGCGGAGAACACGCTTTTCGTGCATGTGACTTTGGTGCCTTACATCGCGGCCGCTGGAGAGCTTAAGACCAAACCCACGCAGCACAGCGTGAAGGAGATGCTGGGAATCGGGATTCAACCCGACATCCTGCTGTGCCGGAGTGACCGGCACATCCCCGCGGAATTAAAAAAGAAGATCGCACTGTTCTGCAACGTGGCGGAATCCTGCGTGATTTCAATGGAAGATGTGGACACGATTTACGCGGTTCCTGGCGAGCTGGCGCGCGAAGGGCTCGACCAGCAGATTCTCCGGCTGCTGCGTCTCGAAGGGCGGCCGCAGAATTTGCAGCCATGGCTGGAGCTTGTTCAGAGACTGCATCATCCGGCGGGCGAAGTGCGCATTGGCGTCGTCGGGAAATACGTGCAGCTCGAGGATGCTTACAAGAGCCTGCGTGAGGCCCTTTTGCATGGCGGACTGGCGCACAATCAGAAAACGGTATTGGAATGGATTGAAGCGGAAGAGATTGATTCTCCGCAAACCGCTGCGATCCGGTTACACGGTTATGACGGCATCCTTGTACCCGGCGGGTTCGGAAAACGCGGTATTCAGGGCATGGTGCACACGATCCAATATGCCCGAGAGCACAAGATCCCCTTCTTCGGAATTTGTCTGGGGATGCAATGCGCCACCATCGAGTACGCGCGCGACGCCGCGGGGCTGAAGCAGGCGGATAGCACGGAATTCGATCCGCAAACGCCGCACCGCGTGATTTACAAGTTGCGCGAGCTTCTCGGCGTGGATGAAATGGGCGGCACGATGCGGCTGGGCGCATGGCCGTGCAGGCTGGAGCCAGGATCATTCGCGCACAAGGCATACGGCAAACTGGAGATCAGCGAGCGCCACCGGCACCGCTATGAATTCAACCGCGAATATGAAAAGACGCTGGTTGCCGCGGGTCTAAAAATCACGGGAAGAACTCCGGACGAAAATTACGTGGAGATCATCGAAGCGCCGGAGCATCCGTGGTTTCTCGGCTGCCAGTTCCACCCGGAGTTCAAGTCAAAGCCGCTCGAGCCGCACCCGCTCTTCGCCGCTTTTATTGGCGCGGCGCTGGAGAATCGCAGGCAAAAGATGCGTCCCCTTGCTTCCTCCTCACAAGCGGGCGAAGTACAGCACGGTCCTGCGGTTGACGCACCCCCCGCGCCGGTGCTGCGGGCCGCGCCAGGAGCCACGGCCTGAGGATCTTCCTGGATTGCGGATATCAGCGGCATCCTCGGTGACCCTCATTTTCTATTTCTTTTCTTGCTGTGCTATCTTCAACTCTCAAAATGAACACGACGAAAACAATTGTTCTGGGCTCATTACACCTGGGCGGCGGCAATCCCCTGTTTCTCATTGCGGGACCCTGCGTAATTGAGTCCGAAGCGCACGCGCGCATGATGGCGGAACGGGTGGCGCGAATCGCAGCTGACGCGGGGGTGCCGTACGTGTTCAAAGCTTCGTACGACAAAGCCAATCGTTCTTCCGTGGGATCATTTCGAGGACCAGGTCTCGCCGAAGGCTTGCGCATTCTCGCGAAAATCAAAGATGATCTGAAGCTGCGGATTTTGACGGACATTCACGAACCATCGCATGCCGCGCCCGCCGCGGAAGTCGCGGACATACTGCAGGTGCCTGCGTTCCTTGCGCGGCAGACCGATCTGCTCGTGGCTGCGGGCAACACCGGCCGCATCGTGAACATCAAGAAGCCGCAATTCGTCTCTCCCTGGGACATGAACCATGCCGTTGAGAAGGTGGCTTCAACAGGGAACACGCAAATCATCTTGACCGAGCGCGGGGCCTCGTTCGGCTACCACAACCTCGTTGTGGACTTCCGTGCTTTCCCGGTACTCCGGAAATTCGGTTATCCGGTAGTTTTCGATGTGACACACTCCGTTCAATTGCCCGGAGGGCAAGGCCACGCTTCCGGTGGCCAGCCGGAATTCATCGAGCCGCTGGCACGCGCAAGCGTTGCTGCCGGCGTGGATGGAATATTCCTGGAAACGCACAATGACCCGGCCAATGCGCTTTCCGATGGCGCCAATGCCCTTCCCCTCACGCAGCTCGCTGCGCTTCTCTCGCGCCTCAAGGAACTTTCGACCGTAGTGCGCAAGTGGGGAGAAACATGAGCCTTGAAACGGCTCGGCGCGTCCTCAAAATCGAGTCGCAAGCCATCAACGAAGTTCTCGCGCGCCTCGATGCAACATTCGCGCGGGCCGTGGATGTTCTGTTTGCGTGCAAGGGCCGTGTCGCTGTGGTGGGAATGGGCAAATCGGGTATCGTGGGCCGGAAGATCTCATCCACACTCTCGAGCACGGGCACGCCATCGTTTTTCCTTCATCCCGCGGACGCTTTGCACGGCGACCTTGGCATGATCGCGCGCGGCGATGCAGCGATGGCTGTGAGTTACGGCGGCGAGACGCGAGAGATCATTACTTTGCTGGATCCGCTGAAGCGGCTGGAAATTCCCATCATTACGCTGACGGGAAATCTCAAGTCCACCATCGCACAGGCGAGCGACGTGGTCTTGGACGTCAGCGTCAGTGAAGAGGCTTGCTCGCTGAATCTTGCGCCAACCGCTTCGACGACAGCCGCTATGGCCGTCGGCGATGCGCTCGCGATCTCCCTTCTCGAGCGCCGCGACTTTCGCCATGACGATTTCGCCGCTCTCCATCCCGCTGGCAGCCTCGGCAAGCGTTTGCTCCGCGTGGAGAAAGTGATGCATACGGGCGCCGCGTTGCCTCGCGTCGCGCCCCAGGCGCTAATGCCGGATGCGTTCCATGAAATGTCCTCGAAAAAGCTGGGCATGACGACGGTCGTGAACGGCGATGGCACGCTCGCCGGCATTCTCACGGACGGAGATCTGCGGCGCCTGATGGAAAAACACGGGGGCGCCACGCTTTCGATGACCGTGGGTCATTGTATGAATCGCGCACCGCAAGCGGTCGGTCCTCAGGTCCTTGCCAGCGAAGCGCTTACCCTCATGGAGAAACGCAAGATCACTTCCGTCGTGGTGATTGATGACTCAAGCAAAGTGCTGGGTGTGGTCCATCTGCACGACCTCTGGGGTTTGCAGCTCGTCTAGAGAGTTATTTGCCCGTATCTCGTTCCTGATACACTTTCTGCCTGTCATTTTTCTGGAGGATCATTTGGCCACAATTCCCGCATCCTTGAAGAAGCGCGCAGCGAAGATTCAAGTCCTGCTGATGGATGTGGACGGCACACTCACGGACGGCAGCGTAACGCTACTCTCCCAGCCGGACGGAAGCGCGCTCGAGATCAAGACGTTCGACGCGCACGACGGACAGGGGCTGACTCTCGCGCATACGGCAGGCTTGCGAACCGGTGTCATCACGGGACGCGAGAGCCCAGCGCTCCTTCGCCGCGCGAGAGAAATGAAAATCGAATTCGTCTATCAGAAGCAGGCGCAGAAAATTCCCGCTTATGAAGAAATCCTGCAAAAAGCCGGAGTCGCAGACTCCGCGGTGGCCTACGTCGGCGACGATCTGCCCGACATTCCCCTGATGAAGCGCGCAGGGCTGGCAGCTGCTGTCGGAGATGCCGTGCCGGAAGTCAAGCGCGCCGCGCACTTTGTGGCTAAGGCAAAGGCCGGCAAAGGCGCGGTGCGTGAGGTCGTGGAGTTAATCCTCAAGTCCAAAGGCATCTGGGAAGAGATGATTGACAAGGCGCGAGCGTGAATTGCGAAACTTTGGCACGTCCGCTTTCTCACATCAGTGCACAGTGATCGTCAACGCCGATGTGGTCCGCCCGTAAGCGTTCGTCGCATAAAGCGTATAGGTAGTCGTGGCCGAAGGTGTGACGGCAGCACTTGTTCCCCTCACAGCACCAACGCCCGGGGAAACAATGACGTACGACGCCCCGGTGGCCTGCCAGGAAAGCGTCACCTGCGTTCCAGCCGTCACGTTCGCCGAACTCGCCGAGAAACTCGTGATCTGTGGCGCTACTCCGGCAGGAAGATTCGCCGAAGTATAAACGGGATTCATCTGAACGACCTCAAAATCGGAGGCCGTCACATTTCCCAGGAGATGCAGGTCGTCGTTATTCCAGCGGTCGTCGGGAGCCCCGCTGATGTACATCGAAGAACCATTGTCGGCGAGAATCAGCCCGTATTTCTTCATCGCCTTCAGGATGACCTGATTTGCCGTGGAGTATCCGGAAAGGTCGAAGCTGGCCTTCAGGCGCAGGCGCATCCCCATGGGCGGCGCATTCGCATTGGTCGAATTTCCAGCCCAGTGGGTTGCGGGAGGAGTCATTGCTGCGCGCGTCAGAGCCAAGGTGAAGCGCATCGCATGATTGATGGCACCGGCCGCGACCTCGTCATACCGCACGAGCCCTGGAAAGATTGGCAGCCCTGCGGCGTCGGCGCTCGTCCAGGTGTAGGGCCGCTGTTCATTGGCCTGCAAATCCCACGCCGCCCCAGAATCCGCGTTCCATGAGTTTGACTGCGGATAAGAGCTATACAGCTCGTAGAGAAAACAATTCGCCGTATCCAGTACAAGCACGTGCCGGTCGCCGCTGCCGGGATTCGGATAGCCTTCGATATTCGCGGTGACGGGAATGGGCATCGGACCGGGATCACTCTCGTCACCATACGCCATGTAATTGATATCCAGCAGCGGTTGCTGGGAACCGACGACCAAGTAAGGAATGCCGATATACGAGCCCTGATACTGTCCCGAGCCAAAATCCGCGTGCAGCCCGACGTTCCCGCCGATGAAATTGATCATGGCGTTCGAGTTCAGATCCACGGGGGCATTGGAGACGTCCGTGTTCCAGGCATTGTCCGATGGAAATGGCCTGTAGCCGTTCAGGCTGGCGCCCGCGCCAAGCGACACCCCGCTGCAGCTCGCGGCCTGCGGGGAACCGTTCACCTGAAAATTGACGGTAGAGGATGAACTGCTTCCCGGGTCGGGATTCTGCACCGCAATTGTAAATGTTCCGGACGAAGTCGCATTTCCCTGGGCGGTCAATTGCGTGGGGGAAACAAATGTGGTCGAGAGCGGTGTTCCTCCAAACAAAACCTGCGCGCCGGACACAAATTTGCTTCCTGTCACATTCAGCGTGAAGCTGCCAAGGTTGGTCGAAGCCGGCGAAATGCCGGTCAACGCCGGCGTGGGATTCAGCAGGGTGACGCTTGCCGAACCGCTGGCCGAGGTGTCGGCAACGCTGGTCGCGCGAATCGTTACCGTGTTCGGGCTGGGCAAGGAATTCGGCGCGGTGAATTTTCCGCTTGAGTCAATCGTTCCGACAGCCGCTGACCCGCCGGTTGTCCCGTTCACGGACCACGTCACGCCTGTACTTTGCGCATCGCTGATAGTAGCTGTAAAGGTGTACGAATCTCCCGCGCGAACATTCGCGCTGCCCGGAGAAACGGACACGCTGACTCCGGAAGATGAGGAATTTCCATTCGGGTTTGTGGACGAAACTCCGCCGGAACAGCCGGCAAGAAACAGAAGCGAATAAATGCTGATCAGCTCCGCCGCCGCAAATTTGCGCCAGATCTTCATCGTGTTGGTTCGCCCCAATCTGGCGCACCGCTCTCCACACTTAATTTGGCGCGAAAGCGCACGCGGCCGCAACTGGACGTGGGTACAGATCGGGGACAGGCACCATCCATGTTATGGGTAACACAGGACTTAACAGAGCGTCCCGTACGCCCATTTCCAGCGATTCCGGCGGCGAAACCCTTCGCTTGACACTTCCCCGCTCAGCACGCAAACTCTCCGCAACCCAAGGGCAATCCAGCCGCGGCTTCGCCCGGCGCATTCCATTTCCGAGGTACGCAGAATGAAGACAAATTATCTGGCGATCGTCATCGCGGCAATTGTGTATTGGCTGCTCGGTGGCGTGTGGTACGGGGTACTTTTCAGCAAATCCTGGATGGCCCTGGAAAACATGACCGAAGCGCAGGCGAAATCCATGAACCCGTTTCTTGCCTACGTCATCACCTTTGCCCTGAATCTGCTAATCGCGTTCGTTCTCGCGCAACTTTGCCTTTGGCGCAACGCCACCACCGTTTCGCGCGGCGCAGCTCTCGGCATTCTTGTCTGGATCGGCTTCATAGGCCCGATCACCTACACGACTTACATGTTCGAGCTTCGCCCGCCACAACTTTTTGCTATCAACCAGTTCTATCCGCTTGTGGGTCTTTGCATTATGGGCGCCATCCTCGGCGGCTGGACGAAAAAGGCTGCCCCCTCAGCTTGATCCTATACTTTCCGCGCAGGGTACCTCACGCGAGCCGTGCGCAAGATCACTGGGCGCTGCTTACATTTCTTTCGAGAACAGGCAGCACGATGCTCGATGCGTGCTCGCCACCGCGGTAAATGCGCTCGGTCGCCTTCTGAAAATCGGCTTTCGTTGCATCCGGGATGTTCACAAATTTCTGCGGATTGCGGTCGGTCAGAGGAAACCACGTGCTCTGGATCTGTACCATGATCCGGTGGCCGCGGCGGAAAGTGTGGTTGATGCTCGGCAATGAAAAATCAATCGCCGTTGGCTGATTCGGCGTCAGTGGCTCCGGATTTACAAAGCCCTTCCGGAATTTCGCGCGAAACGGCTCGCCGCGCACAAGTTGTTGGTAACCGCCCATGTGGACAAACATCGGATTAGGCGAAGGATCCGGATAATCCATCGGATAAACGTCAATCAGCTTCACGTCGAAGTCCGAATCCGTGCCTGACGAGGAAACCCACAACCGCGGCGAAACCGGGCCTGCCACCGTGATGTCTTTTTCGAGCGGCTCGGTCTCGTAGACCAGCACGTCCGGCCGCTTCGCCGCAAAGCGCTGGTCCGCGTCCATGTACTCACGAGGCACGTCCGTCGTCTCGGTTTCGACGAACGGCACGGGCTTTGCCGGATCGCTCACGTATTCGTCGCTTGCGTCGCGCGGAGCCTTCGGCGCCTCGAAGCTCAGCCCCCCATCCGCTTGCAGGTAGAGCGCCCTCGCTTCCGTATTTTTCGGAGGCCAGGAATCATAGCGCCGCCAGACATTCGTTCCCGTTTCGAAAACCAGCGCTTTCGGCAACTTCGGATCTGGCCCGCCTTTCAGATATTCCCGGAAAAATGGCAGGAGCACCTGGTCGTTGAAGTATTCCGAGTTCTTGGAAACAAAACTCACGGGACCGAGATGATCCCCTGGTGTGAACGCCCATCCGCCATGCACCCACGGGCCCTCGACGATCATATCCGGCGAGTTTGGACTCACTTTCGCCACCGTGTTGAAGATCCGGTACGGCCCCATGATGTCTTCCGCATCGAACAAACCACCGACCACCATCACCGCGCAATGAATGTTCTTCATATGCGCTGAAAGATCGCGCGCCTCCCAGTACGGGCCGTAGTTGGGGTGATTCAGCTGGTCGTCCCACAGGACGTTGGCCGGACCGGAGAGATACTTCTTCGAATTCGAAATCGGGCCCATGGAAAGATAGAAATCGTAGCCGTCATTCGTGCCGTAATCGAATTCCCGAAAATGTGCCGGCGGATATTCGAGACCCGAGCGCTGCTTGAAAAACGTGTAAAAACCGAAATTCGCTTCCAGCATGAACGCGCCGTTGTGATAAGCATCATCGCCCATATAAAGATTGGTTACGGGCGCCTGGGGGGAAGCCGCTTTCAGAGCCGGGTGCGTGTCAATCATCCCCGCAGCGGCGAAAAATCCCGGATAAGAAATTCCGTAGATTCCCGCCTTTCCGTTATTGTCCGGAATATGTTGCAGCAGCCAGTCAATCGTGTCGTAGGTGTCTGTGCTTTCGTCCACGTTTTTCGGACTTCTCTTCACGTCAAGTTCCGGCGTCATCTCCTCAAACGTGCCGTCGCTTTGATAGCGCCCTCGTACGTCCTGATAGACGAAGATAAATCCGTCCTGGGTGAAGCTCGGAGCAGGCCCCAGCCGCTTCGGGTAATTGTCTTCACCGTAAGGAGCCACGCTGTATGGAGTTCGCTCGATCAAGAAAGGGTACGTCTTTTGGGGCGAAGCGTCCCTCGGCACATACACTGCGGTGAACAATCTCGCGCCGTCCCGCATCGGGATGCGGTACTCATGCTTGGTATATTCCACAGCGATCGGATTCGATTCGCTCGTTTCCTGGGCGCACAGAACCGCCAAGATCGTCACTGATGCGATCGCTGTCGCGCCCAAGACCAGAAAAAGCGCTCGACTCCACGGAATCCGGGTCATTCGGTTGGTCCTCGCTCTCCAAAAATACGACAAAAATCAGAGCGATTTGCACCATAGCGACCATGCGCGCAATTGTCAACGAAGCGAACGCACCGGATTTCGACCATATCTGATTCAAGCCGGGGGTAAATTCAGCCGCGACATTATTCTTTGGAATCGTTGCTGCTTCCGCAACGGATTCCACCGAGGCTCAACGAGCAAAAACGTGAGGCGCACGTCCCGCTCCGCCAGTGCTTCTTCCAACTCGTCCAACGCGCCGCGGTGATCCCCGACCCCCATGTAGATGAGCGCCAGGTGCAGCGGCGGAACGAATTTCTTCTTGCGAAGCAGCTTAAGTTCTTTCAATTTCTCCCGCGCTTCGCTTCGTCGCCCGCTCATCGCGAGGGACCAACCCTCCAACGCCGTCGCCTCCGTATTGCCGTGCGAATACCGGTACGCTCTTTGTGCGGCTTGTATTGCAGCCTTATATCTGCGTTGCATTCCCCAGATTTTGCTCAAATGGATGTGTGCCACCCAGAAATGCGGGTCCACCTGTAACGCGAACCGCAAGAGCGCTTCCGCCTCCCGATACCGGTGGGGCCCCGCATGATAATGGAATTGCCCGTGTAGCGTGCAGATAATTCGCGAGAAGGGATCCAACTGTTTGGCACGCGCAATTGCGGCCAATGCTTCGTCATGCCTTCCCAGGTTGGAGAGCAAGTGCGCCCGCCACAAGTGAGCCACCGCACTGGAAGGGTTGCGCGCCAGAGCCTCCAGCGTATCTTGTTCCGCTCCCTCCCAATCCCAGGCATGCCAGAAACGCTCGGCGCTCCTCGCGGCATAACCGTCTCCCAGTGAAGGATCCGCGGCGATGGCGCGATCTGCCGCCTCTTTCGCCTGAGGAAACGCCTCGCAGGGGCGCACGTCGCTGCTAATCGGCAAACGCGCGTAGCATTCGGCCAACCCTATCCACGCCAACGCAAACCATTTCTGACGCCCTAGAACTTGGTGAAAATACTCGATCGCCTTTCTCATTGCAGGCTCGATCGTTTTGGCTTGGAAAAAACGTCCGCGCAAATACAGATCGTAGGCCTCCGCATCAACCTCCTGGGTCCGCGGCGCCGCGCTTGCAAGTCGCACCCGAATTTCCCGCGCTGCGGTCTGCGCGACCTCCGACTGGATGCGAAAGACTTCTCTCATTGGCTTTTCAAAACTCATGGCCCACAGATGACTTTGGTCCCGTGCTCGAATCAGCTGCACGGCGATCCGCACTTTCCCGGCATCGCGCCGCACGCTCCCCTCGATCAAATAATCCGCGGCAAGTTCCCTCCCGATTTCCCTGATGTTCTTCCCGCTCCTTTTGTAGATCATCACGGAGGTGCGTGCGATCACACCAAGTTCCTCCGAGGAAATGCGTCCCAATTCCGTGATCAGTTCTTCCGTCAACCCATCGCTGAAATATTCCTGTTCCACATCTCCGCTCAGATTCTCCAGCGGCAAAACAGCAAGCATTGGCCGCGTCGTTTCATGGGGATTCCTGCTTTTGGCATGAGCCTGCTCGCAAAAAGCGATGAAGCGGTATCCTTTTCGCGCTACGGTCTCGATATATTTGGGTTTTCTTGATGTGTCCTCGAGCGCCAAGCGAATTTTGCGCACGGCCGTATACAGCGCCGACCCTGCTTCGATGTGCACGTCTTTGCCCCAAACCAGTTCGGTCGCCTGTTCCTGGGTCACGAGCTTCCCGGGCTGCTCCGCCAGAACCAGAAGGAGTTCCAAAGGTGACTTTTCGATCTTTACCGCCTTGCCGTCTCGCCGCAGTTCAAAATTCTTGCCGTCGAGTTCGAATGGCCCGAACCGCAGCAGGGTATCGGTTGTTGGTTCTGATCGGCGCATTAAAGTGTGGGAACAGGCCTTGTGACAGCATTTTACGCGCTTCTCTCGGCTTACGTCAGAATTACTTCAGAAATGCTTCAGCTTTCCTCCAAGACTAGTTCCGATGCTCCCTACTAGCATCGCGCAGCTACGCTCAACGAGCGCTGCAATTTGAGTAATTCACTGGAGGAAAACATGTTTCGAAAGAGTTTCCGAGTTTTGCTTCCGGGTTTAGCTGCGGTTTTGCTGCTTCCCGCTGCGAACGCACGGCCCGCGAACAACAGCACTGAGGTGAACACCTGCTCCAATCAAACCATCAAGGGCAATTACGCCTTCCGCATTTCCGGGTTTATACTCGCTCCCCCACCGGCCCCGATGACGCCTCCGGTGCCGCCCCCACCTCCGGTAATCGTAAACTACCGGGATGGCGTGGCACTCACGTACTTTGACGGCAAGACAGATTCTGAAGGCAGAGGCGGGCTCTGGCAAAAGGACTTCATTATGGGAAACGGCAGCTTCAGCCCCAATAATCCGGACGACTTGGACGGGGCTTCGGGCTTCAATAACGGCGAGACTGGCAGCTACAAGGTTTTCCCCGATTGCACTGGAGTGGCCGAAATTGACTTTCCGGCGCCTCCGGGAGCGTCCAGCGGCACGGTAATCCTTCTGAAGCTCGTCATTGCCAAGAGCGGCAAGGAAATTCATACCATCGTCTCCTCGTTGACGCCGCCGGGAGCTTCGACCTCCGTATACGTGAACATTCACAGCGATGCAGAGCGCCTGGAGCCTCTCATCGATCACAGATAGCAGCGCGCAACACCAGGCCCACCCTGACTACCCCGGGGTGGGCCTTCCTTTACAAACCGCGCCCCGATGCTCGCAGCCACCCCAACGGCGTCCCCTGCTTTGCTTACCCCGAGGGTCGCGGCATAGTTTTGAGCTGACTCTGCTCTTCAATCTGTTGTGGAGACATTCACCCATGGTTCATGCTTGGCACGACGTTTGTCCCGGTAGGGATGTGCCTCCGCGATTTCCAGGCTGTCATCAAAGTTCCGCCCGGCGCGAACGTAAAATATTAACTGGAAAAACCGACGGGGCTGCAAAAGGTGGACCGAATCATCCATTCCGCCCTCTTTTATCCCGCGAACCACGGGTTTACTCCCCAGACGTACGCCGAGGAAAGTGATCCTATGGATGTCCTGGTTTTCTGGTAGAACCCGGGACAGCCTCTTTCGCTGATTAAGGCACGCCGTCCGCCTCATGACAATGATTGATTCTGGCGCGACGGAAAATGAGGAAATCGCTGTCTTGACGAACGACCCAAAGTTCAGCAATTGCCTTGAGGCGCGGGACTTCCCCGCGCACCGCTTACTGGTCCTGAAGAGATTCCTTCAAGATTACAAGCGGCTTGAAGGGGAGCAGGCCAAATGGAGGAAATTCGACAGGCGCGGGCCGCGCTAACCGTGATTGAAAAATCTCCGACGAGCTACCGGAAGCAACGCGCCGAATTAATGAAAAAAGACGACGCTGATTCCTTTTAACGCTTTTCCTTTTTCATCTTCGAGCCAGGCGCCGCTATTTTCTCGCCAACCTCTTTTGCCGGGCCGGTGGGACGGATCTTTTCCGCGGGCACGATTCCCTGCCCTTCCAGAACGGAGTAGAATTTGTCCACCGGCAAGTCTTTAAGCGTCTCGATTTTCCCTGATGGCCATCGGATTTCCACGCTGTCAATTTTCGTTGCCGTGTTCAACCCAAAGTGCACGCGAAGGTCGTTCTGCGATAGGTAGCTTCCTCCGCTACGCACATCTCCAATCTGCGTCATGCCCCCCGCGGTGATTTTTACCTCTGCGCCGATCGCCAGCCGATTGCTCTTCGTTCCCGCCAGTTCGAAGCTGACCCAGTGCCGGCCTGGCACGCCTGCATTTCTTAGAATGACCGGTTCCCCAGCGAGATCTTCCACCACAAGATCCATATTGCCGTCGTTGAAGAGATCGCCGACGGCGAGCCCGCGGGAAACGCGGGGCACTTGGATTGCCGGACCGGCTTGGCCGCTGGCGTCGCAGAAGGTGCCATCCTTTTGGTTCAGCTGCAGCATTTGCGGTTCGCGGTAGCGCGCACCGGAGGGGAGTGTATCCACCTGGGGATAGACGTGCCCCGTCACAGTGAACAGATCGAGCCATCCGTCATTATCCAGATCCACGAAGGAAGTACCCCATTTGACATAAGGAAGCGAGGGAAGGGCTGTGCCGGATTTGTAGGACACATCGGTAAAGTTCCAGCCTCCATCGTTGCGGAAAAGATCGTCATATTCGTCGGAAAAGTTGGTGACGTAGATGGACTGATAGCCAGAGTGCAGATAATCACCAATGGCTATGCCCATGGAGGCCTGTTCGGAGCCGTCTTCGTCCACGGCTGTGCCGGATTCGAGCCCGATCTCGTCAAATTTGCCGTTGCCGAGGTTTTTGTAGAGAAATTTCGGCGTCGAATCGTTGGCGACATAAATGTCGGGGCGGCCGGAATGGTTGAAATCTACCCAGACGACGCCCAGACCATAGTAGCCGTTCGGGTCGCTGACACCGGCGGATTTGGAGACATCGGTGAAAGTTCCATCACCATTGTTGTGGAAAAGAGAATCGCCCGCGCCCTTCAGCCCGCGAGGACCGCACTGCACTTGGATGCCGCGATACTTGCAATTGGGGGCTTTGCCGAAGGCAGGAAGATCGTCGAGATGAAAATCCACGTAATTGGTGACCATCAGGTCAAGATTGCCGTCGCCATCGTAGTCTCCGAAGGCCGCGCCCGTGGACCAGCGGCCATCGGCAACTCCGGCCTGCTTCGTGACGTCGGTGAAAGTGCCGTCGCCATTGTTGCGATAGAGGACATTACCGCCGAGACAGGTGATGTAGAGATCCGGCCAGCCATCGTTGTTGTAATCACCCACGGCGCCGCCCATGGCGAAACACGGAGTGGCGATGCCAGCTTTTGCGGTGACATCCGTGAAAGTGCCGTCGTGATTATTGTGGTATAGCTTGCCCGCGCTCTTCTCCCCTTTCATAGCCATGTCCACGGTGGGAGCATTGGTGAAATAGATGTCGGGCCAGCCGTCGCGATCGTAATCAATAAGAATTACTCCGCCACTCATGGATTCGACGATGTACCGGCTTTCCGGGGCCGAGGAATGATTGAAGTGAATTCCCGCTTTCTCTGTGATGTCCACAAGCTGCGGAACAGGGCGCGCGGTGCACGTGACGGCCTTAACCCCCGGAGGAGGAGGTGGCGGCAACGGATGAGCTTCCTGAGCAAGCGCGA